>Ga0102941_1000035_pt1 | contig 43708 bp, 35 predicted proteins | sample SalPonR2_C_D2_MG_FD_79281 | JGI IMG/M metagenome (GOLD analysis project Ga0102941, IMG submission 79281) | Salt pond soil microbial communities from South San Francisco under conditions of wetland restoration - Salt Pond MetaG R2_C_D2_MG | ecosystem: Environmental > Aquatic > Marine > Intertidal... | reverse complement strand
TACCTTAAAATTATTCATGACTCTAAAAACTGAGTTTTTCTAGGGTGGTAAGTATATAATCATATATTTAATTGGTTTAGGCTCTAAAATTAGCAGAGTCATGAATAATCCAGGTAAAGAAACTAATACATAATTTTATTCGGATTATTTTTCCATTTTTCAAAAACATTTTTTGCAGATTCCAGCTTGATTTGTTTCATTTCCAATTCTCTATCTTCCCAATTTTTACCTAATTCATTGAGTATATTTCTATCGTCGAAGCCTATCTGAGCAGCTTCATGCTTATCTGCTGCAAACACCACTTTTTTCAATCTAGCCCAATAAATAGCAGAAAGACACATTGGACAGGGTTCACAGCTACTATAAATTACACAATTACTCAAATCATGTCTATCAAGTTCTTCGCAGGCTTTTCTAAGGGCTATAATTTCAGCATGAGCAGTAGGATCCTGATTTTGTACAACCTGATTCCATCCTTTTGAAATTATTTCATCTTCCTGGGTTATAACCGCACCAAAAGGACCATTTTTACCATCAGCAGATTTATTTTGAGCTAATTGCACTGCTTGACTAAGATATTTTTTGTCATTATTTGAGGTCATAAAACTCGGATACCCGTTGACTTTTCTAAATTTTCCATAATATCTTTTATCTCTTTATACATATCACTATCAACCTTTTTTGCCATTGGCATTATTATATCCCGGGACTCTTTCATATATCGTCTAATAAATTTATTTTCAAAATCAGAATTTAAATCTGTTAGATTTGATATTCTATCTGCACACTTTAGTAAGCGAGCCTTTTTTGAGCCTTCTAATCTAATCCTGTTCAAAAATTCATTTTTTGATTCTAGCCCGTTTTCAGTTCTTTTACGAGTAACTTCAAATACTAATTCTACTACTTGTTCACCTTCAAAATCTATGGACAAAAATTCCTTGAAGGACTCGTAATAAAATTCTTCAAACAGGTCATGTATGACAGAGGCTTTCAGCAAAACACTATCAATTATTAAATAATCAATTAAAATGAACATGGTTTTACCTTGATGCCGAAACTGATTCCCTCCTACTGTTCGGGACTTACCACGTAATCTTGTTGCCTTCTGTATCCAGGGGGCTATATTAATATTACTTAATTTTTCCATTTCTTTATCTTTCATACGAATCTCCGAATCTGCTTAACGATTTCTTATTGTAATGTATAAAATTATATTTTTATTGAAAAGGAATTAAATAAATGCCGGAGTTGATTGGACTGAAGAGGTTAATAAAATTATTTAATAAATTTCAAAAATATATTATTTAGTTATTTATCTATTTTTAGGCTACCTCACCAGTTTCACTGGAACTCTCTGATAAAATGAGGTCTGATGCTCCCAGCAGGGCGCTCATAATTAAGGTCATTATATTTTTTACGAAACTATCATTATTATATTTCAAACCCCAGCAGCAATAGATCATCCTCAGGAGTTATATTATTAGTAAAAAGTTCTTTTTTGATATTTTTAACTGAATTAGAAATATCATAATGATGATATTTTTTACATAATTCTATTAAATGTTCTATTCCTTCTTCCCGGCTTATTTGTTTTTGCTGGAATAATTCAACTAACCCATCAGAATAGAAATATATCTTTTCCCCTTCTTCAACTTTGACCTGATCTGTATTAAATTCAGCATTTTTAAATACTCCAATGACATCACTATTAGAATCTACAGTTTTGTGTTGTCCATTATTGGAAATAATGATAACAGGTAAATGAGCAGCATTCATAATATAGAGCTTTTTTGTCCTTCTTGTTAATTTTGCGAGAATTCCTGTTAGATGCTGTCCCTGTTCCAATATTGAATATAAAATTTCATTCACCATTTGCATAGTCTCTTCAATAGTAGCCAACTGAGTTGAATTCTGTTTGACTAACGCTTTTAAAGCAGAAGTAGCAAAAGAGGCCTCTAAATTATGGCCACTTACATCTGCAATAAAATAATTAAACATACCTTCGCCTGTGGAATATACATCATAGAAATCTCCTCCTGCTTCAAGGACAGGTACATATTCCACCCCAAATTTTGCCCGGGGAATTTCTTCTGGCTCAACTAAAATTGATTGCTGTGCTTCCTGAATCTGGCTAAGTCTTTTGGATTGTTCTTCTATGATTCTATTATAGTAATAGCTCAATTTTAAATAATTTTTTATCCTCGCCAGTACTTCCGGTTTCTTAAATGGTTTTGTTATATAGTCCCAACCTCCCATTTCTAGCCCCTTGACTATACTGTCGACATCATCTAATGCTGAAAGGAATATTATAGGTATGTCAGCAGTAACTGGATTATCTCTTAATTTTTGACAGGTTTCAAACCCATTTTCTCCAGGCATCATTATATCAAGAAGTATAATATCCGGAATGATTTTTCTAGCTTTCCTTCTCCCTTCCGCCCCACTTGTAGCAGAAATAACATTATAATTATGTTTATGGAGAAGGTCGCGCAGAACTTTATAGTTTATAATTTCATCATCAATTATTAGTACTGTATATTTCGAGCTGTCGAAATCATTTTTTGTCATAATTTAATTTTTTATGACCTTTTGAATTTTATTTCCTAAATTTTCTTCGTTAAATGGTTTATGTAAAAATTCATTCACTCCAGCCCTAAAAGCAGAATTTTTGTCAGGTGAATCATCCTGAGAAGTAACCAGGATAATTGGTAGCTCAGTCGTGGAATATTGATCTCTTACTTCCTGTGTTAATTCAATACCTGTCAATTCCGGCATATTTAAATCAGTACATAATACAGACGGATGATTTTCTTTTATCCATTCAAGAGCTTTTGTAGGTTCCTGAAATAATTGACTTTTATAATCCAGGCCATTCAGCACCTTGCGGTAGATCCTCAGTATTAACTCAGAATCATCTACTGCACAAACCAGCGGTACTTCTCCGCCCTTCTTCGTTTTATATATTTTTGTTAATCTTTGTCTAAGTTCACTAAATTTACCTTCTTCTTCAAGGATGTTTACATAAAATTCTATTAACTCTTCGGAAGCTCTATTACTAAAATATTTTATGGCGTAACTCCTGAACTTATCAACTTCCAATAGATCAGAAAACATATTATCAGCCTGAGCAATCAAGATTGCCTCAATGATCTTTTCGGATTCAGAAGTATTTTCTTTTATCATATTTTTCACTCCTGCGGAGAGTAGGTCATTGTATTTAAAATTTATTGCTCTCGCAGCAGCAACCCGAACATTTTCTCCAGGATCTCTTAACCCTTTAGAAAGAACATAATTACCCTGTTGACTAGGTATCTTCATCAATGCTTCATAAGCAGAAAATCGTATATTAGGATCTTCAACATGACTTGACAATAGTTTTCTAATTGGATTTACAGCCGACTCATCTCCTATTTCTCCTAATATTTCGAGCGACATTATCTGAAGGTTAGAATCTTTATAATGAAGATTATCGCACAGGATAGGTACAGCTTTAGGACCTATATCCACCAACTTTTCTCTGGCATAATTTCGCAAAAAGGCAGAATTTGACTGAATAGCCTCATTTAATTTCTGAATTGAAATATTATCCTGTACTTTTGCAAAAATATCAAGAATAAATAGATCTAATTGTTCCTCCCTGCCAAGTGTTTCTGTTAATCTTTGGATCGCTGAAGGTGTAGCAATTTCTCCCAAGGCTTTGATAGCTGTCAAAACTACTTCTTTATTATCATAATTTAGATATTTTGATATCGCGCTAGTTGCAATTTGATCCCCTATTTCTCCCAAGGCCTTTATCGATCTTATAATTATTTCGTCTTTATCTCCCTCTTCAAGAATATCAATTAAAACTGGAACACTTTCCTGTAATTGAAAATCACCCGCCAGTTCAATATAAATCTCAATTTCTCTAGCCCTATCTTCAATCAGATTAACCAAAAATTCTGGCTGTTGGATTACATTTTCATAAAGTGTGTTTCTCAATCCCGGGAATTCCCCCGCAATATCTTTATACTTTACAATTAGATAAGCCAATAATGGTATAGCTACTTCAGGTTTAGCTTTATTGATTTCATTTAGCATCTTTTTCTGAATTTCTTTATCAACATGATCCATATGGTCAATTACCAATCTCGCTTTTATCAAATCATGTTTTTTAACATTATTTATAATTTCATTTAAAGCATGTTGACCATTTATATTAGTATCCATTTTTTATTTCCTGTTGCATTTTAGTTTCCAACAAAAAAGTACAATCACTAATGTAAATTTACCTTAAGCCTATGGTTATAAAAAACAAAATAAATTCAGTTAAAACTATTTTAATAAAATATCTAAACTATTTATAATTTATTTTTCTTCGTAATAGGAGAGAAATTTATTGAATTCTTTTTTTAGCTCTTCAAACATTACCTCCATATCACCTTCGCCTCTATCAGCTGATTTCTCAAGATCAAAAGCTATTTCTCTAATATTATGAGCTTTAATATTGTCAGCAGCCCCTTTAATACTATGAGCTATTTCATTTATTTCCTTCATATTTTTCTCTTCTATCATTGGCTCTAACTTTTCAAGCCTTACTTTCACATCGTCGATAAATACTTCTATGAGTTCCTCCATGATCGACTCATCACCACCTAAATTTTTTAACAAACCTTCCTTATCAAAAATATCCGTATTGATCATAAATTCTCTCCTTATTAATAATTATTTAAAATCCTCAGCAATATCAGAAAACTTGACTAATGTAGCGCAGGCTTATATATTACAAATTTTATACCAAAAGATAATCATAAAATTAACTACCTTCAAAATAACTATAACAATTCTAACTTACAACAAAAACAATTTATTCACACAACAACTATATAAGTAGAGTTTAAACTACTTAAAATTTAGAAGAACTCTGCAATATATCCAAACCTCGAAAAATTTAATTCCTGATGCTCTTAATACCTGAAAAATTCATTATATTAATTTTTCCCTGCAAGGGCCGCCCCGAAATTCTACTGGATCAAAAGAAATAATTTCTTCGAGACTTTCAGGATTAACCTTGAGATTCTTCATGATTCTAAAAACTGAGTTTTTTACTCTTAATAAACTGCTTAGTATCTATATTTAGCAGAACCTTGGATAGTATAGGTTGAAATTATTCCTTACAATTTAAAAACTCAGTCTCCTTAAAATTTATCTATAAAAATTTAATTTATCAGAATTTGATAGTTGTGCAAAAAGTCTACTCTCCGGCACAATGAGTGAAGTTGAAGAGTGTATACAATATTTTTTAACAGATAATTGCAGATACACATATATCGCCTAAAATTGTTAAAAAATCACCTCTTACAAGCTAAAGAAGTGTCCATAATTGTGTTACAATCATGGACACTTGTGGCCGGAATACTTCTGGACAAACACTAATCTCTTAAATCCGGTAATTCAATTTCAAATTTTGTTCCTTCCCCAGGAGTACTTTCAACACTGATAGTTCCTGAGTGTAGCATTATAATATGCTTGATAATAGATAAACCTAGACCTGTTCCACCTGATTTTCTTGATCTAGACTTATCTGCCACATAAAATCTTTCAAAAATCCTTTTTCTATCTTCCTCAGGGATACCTATACCAGTATCCTCAACTTCTATTCTTAGATTTTGATTCTTTTTGCTAATTGAGAGACTGACTTCTCCCTCATCAGTATATTTTATAGCGTTATCGATTAAATTAGTGATAATCTGACTAATTTTAAATTCATCTCCAACATAATCAATATCTGAATCTACATGAACATTATACTCTAATCCTTTCTCATGTGTCTTCGGTTGATAAATCTTATTTAAATTCTGTACTAATTCCTCAAAATCAATTTGCTGTTTATTTAAGGCCTCCTCACCTTTCTCTAGTTTTGATAGCGTCAGCAGATCTTTGACAATATTTATCAACCTATCAGTATGTTTCTGCATTATATCTAAATATTTGTTTTTTTGCTCATCTTCCTCCTCCATCTTCAAAGTCTCAATAAAACCTTTTATTGTAGTCAAAGGTGTTCTTAATTCATGAGAAACATTTGATACAAAGTCTTCCTTTACTTTTTCAACTTTTTTTATCTCAGTAATATCATTAAAAACAATTATATATTCATCCTTAGCTTCGGCATACGAAAAGGAACACAAAAAACTTTTATCCTGCCAGATGATTTTCCGGGAAAAATTTTCTTTCCTCTCTTTTAATTTTTCAAAATAATCTGAAATTTTTCCCTCCTGAAGGATTTCCCAGAGATATTTGTCCTCATATTCTTTTCCAAAATATTCTAAGAATCTATCATTAGCCGATTTGACTTTTCCCATTTCATTTAGCACTACAATCCCGGCAAAAACTGAAGATAATATACAATCTAAACTTTCTTTTTCCATCTTTATTTCCTGAAAAAGATTACTAATCTGTTCTGCCATGTCATTAAATGTATCACCAAGCTTTTTGACTTCCCCTTCAGTATTAAGATAGACTCTAGTATCAAAATTACCTTTCGATAACTTCTTTGCTGCCTGTTTTAATTTTTTAAAGGGAGTATAAAAGCTTTTCGATAATATTAGGGAAATAAAGATAGAGACAACAGTTACCCCCAAAAATATATAAAATAATTTCCACTCCAGACTATTTAAAAGTTGATTAATGTCTTTTAAATACAAACTAGTCCGTATCGCCCCGATTACTTTTTTCTCAGTTTTGATCGGGATAGCAATATATAACATTTCTTTATCCATAGTCCTGCTGTATCTGGTAACTTGACCAACCTTTCCCTTTAAAGCTTGGGCAATTTCCGGCCGGGATTTGTGGTTGTCCATTTTTGTAGGGTCTGTTTCAGAGTCACCGTATACTTTCCCCTGGTCTCCAATTATAGTCAATCTCACTTTTAAACGTTTTACTTCATTCAGCTTCTTAGCAATTTCAACGACTTTTTCTTCTATGTTTCTATATTTTTTCTTCTTTACCAGGGGCTTAATTTCAGGTCGTAAGGCAGTGGATATTTTCTTTAAATTACTAGCTAATGTTTCAACATAATGATTTCTAATAACATTATAGGATACAGTCGAAATTATTAGAATCGATAAAATAATTATAACCAAATAACCTGAAAATATTTTTTTAAAAAAAGTTGCTTTTTTTCCCATCATGATTCCTATCCCGATTATTTACAATACTAAATATCGATTTATCTCTTACACGATTAATTTGTAACCTATGCCTCTAACATTTTTAATAATATCAGAATAATCGTCTAATTTTTTTCTTAAATTACGTATATGAACATCCACAGTACGACTGGTCACTATCTTTTCACTTCCCCACAATCTATCCAATATATTATCACGAGAGACAACACTACCTTCATTTTCGGCTAAAATTCTAAATAGATCGAATTCTGTATTAGTTAAATCAAGTTTGTTTCCTTCTACATTTACTTCATGAGTATCAAAATTTATGTAAATATTTTTTCCTAATGATAATTCATTTTCTTGGTTCTGGCTTCCCCGTCGTAATACAGCTTTAACTCTTGCTACCAATTCTCTTACTGAAAATGGTTTTGTAACATAATCATCAGCGCCTAATTCTAACCCCAAAACTTTATCAAATTCGCTATCCTTGGCAGTTAACATTATTATTGGAAAATTACTATACTCATTATCTCTTTTCAATCTTTTACATAATTCCATTCCATTGATATCGGGAAGCATTAGATCTAATATCAAAATATCAGGAATCCTACTTTTTATAAAATCTAAAAAAGAATTCCCGTTTGTAAAAGTCTTAATATCAAAACCTTCATTCACCAAATTGACTTTCACCAACTCTAATATATCCGGTTCATCATCTACTATAGCAACTAAATCGGACATCCTCCCTCGCTCTTTTTTATTATTCTAATTTTTATTTATCCCTTTGAATCATTTTCATAGAATTTTTTACAAAAAATTAGTTTTCTGAATGTTATAATTTAAATCTAAATTTATTAATGTGATACCTTTTGTATTTTAAAAACATCATGTATAACTCGTTACACTAGAATTTAGGATACTTATTGTCTTCATAAAAGGCTTTATAGAATTTATATGCAGCGAATAGATCTAATTTTGATGATATCTCAGAAGGTGAATGCATTCCTAAAACTGCCGGGCCGATATCAATACAATTCATTCCATATCTCGATAAAAACATTCCTATAGAGCCACCTCCACCTTTATCTATTTTCCCTAATTCCCCTGTTTGCCAGGGAATATTGTTTTCATTTGCAATTCTTCTCATATAAGCCATATATTCTGCATGAGCATCGTGGGTGCTATATTTTCCACCTGAGCCACCATATTTCTGAATTGAAACTCCTCGACCCAAATGGATTGCATTCTCCTTTTCATGGACTTCTTTAAAATTAGGATTTAAGCCTGAAGTTACATCAGCAGAAATTGAGAGTGCATCTTCTAATAATTCTTCATATTCTAACTCCTGCCCAATTTTAGAAATATAATTTCTGATAAAATTCTGTAGTAAAAAACTTTTTGCACCAGTATCTCCATGTGAACCTGTTTCTTCTTTATCGGTAAAAAAGGCTATCGCAGTTTCTTTGGTGTTGCCTGAATTACAGATTGCTTTCAAAGAAGTATACACAGATATTCTATCGTCCTGCCCATATCCTGATATCAGCCCCCTATCGAAACCAATATCCCGGGGTTGTTCCGCCGGTACAAATTTCAGTTCAGCAGAGTTAAAATCTTCTTCTATTATTCCATATTCTTGATGTAAATATTTTAAAAGGGCAAATTTTACCTTTTCTTCAATATTTTCCTCATCTATAGGTATATGTCCTACTAAAATATTTAGTTCTTCCCCCTTAACCACTTTTTTAGCTGACTTTTTCATTCTATCTTTAGATAAATGGATAAGGAGATCAGGTATAATAAAACCAGGCTCATCTTCCCCCTCTCCAAGGGATATCTCTATTTTACCATTACTTTTAGTCATAACTACTCCATGAATTGCAAGAGGAGTATTCATTAAATGATATTTTTTCAGTCCTCCATAGTAATGTCCTTTAAATAATGCTAACTCCGAATCTTCATAGACTGGATTAGGTTTTAAATCCAGACGGGGAGAATCAACATGACTACCTACAATTCTTAGTTGATCAGGTTTTTCACCAACTCTTACTGCTAAAATCGATTTATTCCTAAATATCTGGTATAGCTTATCTCCTTGATTAATTTCGTTTTTCTTATCTATGTCTTCAAATTCATTTTTCTCTAATATTTTAACTATATTTTTAACACATAATCTTTCCGTTTTACTTTGAGCTAGAAACTGTTTGTATTTCTCAGCGAATTCGAATATTTCTTCTTGCTGACCTTGATATTGATTAGTCCACCCTGACTTTCGATCTATAAATATTTTTTCCTGTAATTCTCTATAATCTGAATTATCTTTACCCATTAATTGACCTCTTTTTCTCCAATTATATAACTACTATATGTATTTAATTAACTAATTATTGAGCAGGATTCAAAATAAAATATACTAAATTATTTATGATTGTTTCGTAAAAATTCTACAGGAACGGAGTCAAAGAATGTTGACCTGGAAGCTCCAATACCATTCATTCTTAGAGATCGAATAGCCCCATTAGAACTCCTCCCTAAATTAATTAAAAGGAATAAATCCAGGTCCCAAATCATTCGGAGTTAAAATTATACCTGACCGTTTAAAAACTCATTTTTTAAATATTATCGAAAAGATTATATTGTTTTTGTTATTTACAATGACTTTTCCTCCAAGTCTAATGGTAATTCGATAATAAAAGTAGTCCCTTTACCGGGTTCTGAATTTATAAACATTTCACCATTATGGTTCTCTGTGATTATAAAATAAGAAATAGATAAACCTAAACCTGTTCCATTATCTATCTCACTTGTAGTATAGAAAGGTTCAAATACCCTCATCCTGTCTTGTTCAGAAATTCCAGGTCCATTGTCTTCTATTTCAATATGGACATTGTTTTTCACTAATTCTGTTCTCAAAATAAATTTAGGCTTTTTATTCAATTTTTCAGATTGAGAGTGCATTGCTTCAGCACCATTCTTAAATATATTAAAAAATACCTGTTCTATTTTATTAGGCTCACATTTGATTTTAGGTATCTCATCACTGTACTCTTTCTCAATTACTATCTCTTTAAAATCATAATCTCGAGTAAGATCATAATCGTTTTGGGCCAGTTCTATACTTGAATCAAGAAGATGAGAGACATTTTCATATTCATATTTAGATTTCCCTTTTTGAGCAAAACTAAGCATATTTTTAATTATATTCTTTATCCTCACTCCGGAATCATGTATCACATCCAATAATTCTAAAATCTCTCTCCTATGCAAAAATTCCTGGATAGTGTCCATATCAGTACCTGCTTGTTGTGCTGCTTCAATATTAGAAGGTATTTCTTTGTCAGTTAATCTTTTTTTGATAACCGAAGTATTTTGCATCATCCCAGCCAGGGGATTATTTATCTCGTGCGCCATTCCGGCTGACAATCCTCCAACCGAAATCATTTTTTCCGATTGTACCATCATTTCTTTAAGGCGCCTCTGTTCCGTTTGATCATCAACTATAATCACTGCTCCGCCTGTCTCCACTGTAACCAAAGGGTAGATAGTTACTTTTTCATATTTTTCCTCCCCTTTTACTTCCCTTTTCTGTTCCGGAATAGTTGTCACTTCTTTATTTTCCATAGCCTGCCAGACTTTATCCATATTTTTTACAAACTTTGGGGCAACTTCAGTTATTTTTTTATCTAATATTTCATTTCGTCTTATTCCTGTCTCCTCTTCCGCTTTATTATTCCAGTGCATAATTTTACCATCTGAATCACAACTAATTAAGATTGAGGGCATAGAATTTATTATACTATCAATATATTGGTTGGTATCCTCTAGCTCCCTTCTAGCCTGTTTTTTCTTTTGAATTTCATTATTCAATCTTTTATTCATTTTTTGCAGAAATTCTTCCCGCTGTTTCAACCTTTTTGTTCTTAAACGCACTATAAAAAACACCCCCGTTACCAGCGCAAGCCCAATGAGTAGTCTAAACCACAATGTTTCCCAAAAAGGAGGAGGAATGATTACTCTCAGTGTTTCTGGATTATTGTTCCATACTCCATCACAGTTAGCTGATTTGACTTTAAAAACATATTCTCCAGAAGGTAGATTAGTATATCTTGCTCTTCTTTGTTTGTTTACTTGGTTCCACTTCCTCTCAAAATTTTCTAGTTTATAAGTATATTTATTATCCCCAGGAGCTATGGAATGCAAACCCGTAAACTTAAAACTTACGGTATTCTCTTTATATGATAATTGTAACGTATCAGTTAAATAAATTTCTTTTTTTAATATGACTCTATTCCTTATTTCCTCTCCAGGTTCTAGAGTATTGTTGCCTAATTTAAGCTCAGTTATTAGTATTTCTGGTGGCGTCGAATTCTGTTTTAATTCTTCAGGTCTAAAAGTAACTACTCCATTATCAGAGGTTCCAAAATAATAATTGCCTCTTGCATCTTTCATAGCGGAATGATCTAAAAATCTCAAAGTCGATAAGCCATCATTTTTTGTATAAAATCTTCTGTATTTGTTGTAAGGGTTATAATGCAATATACCCCGGTCGGTACCAATCCAGTAGGAGCCATCAGAACTAACTATAATACTTTGTAGCATTGTAGTAGAAAGAGAATCTTCATCCAATATATATTTGGCCTTTTTTTGTTCTGAATTATATTTAAGCAAACCATCATTAGTACAGGCTAGTACATTACCCTGCTTATCTTTTGAGATATCCACAATCTTGAGTTTAGAAGGAGCATCAATTTTTGTATTTAATTGTTCAAACTTTTTATGCGAGCGATCGAAATATATTAATCCCTTATTGGTAGTGCCGATCCAAATTTTATTCTTATCCCCAGATAATGACCAGAGATCATTGGTCGGGAGACCAGCTTTATCAGAGGTATCATAAGTATAAGTTGAAAATTCTTTTTCTTTTAGATCATATACATTTAGGCCCTGCAAATTGGTAGCTATCCATACTTTATGATCTGTAACCTGAATAGAAAATATTTCATTTGATGTCAATTTACTATTTTGCCTTGTAAAGTATTCGCCTCTACCAGAATTGGGGTCAAATTTTATCACCCCCGACTTACGAGTTCCAATCCATAGTTTACCCTTTCCAGACATATCAATAGTTTTTACGACGCTTATTTGCTCCTTATTTTGCTGAACAATATCCGAAAGATAAAATCTTTTAATTTCACCGGAACTGGGAAAATAATGATTCACCCCTTTTCCAGTACCTATCCATGCAGTACCATCTCTGCCTTTTGTAAGGGCCATAGCACGATTATCTATTAAACTATTTGGGTTATCATCTTTATGCTCAATATTAGAAAATTGCTCCTGCCGGGGATTATACTTTTCTAGTCCTCCCCCTCCTGTTCCAAACCACAAAATACCATTTTCATCCTTATAGGACGATAATATATAATTACTTGTTAATCCAGAGGGTTTAGAAGAGGAAGATTTGATATGGTAGAAATTCTCTTTTTGCGTTGACATTATATTTATTCCGGCTCCTTTTGTACCGATCCAAAGCCGGTTTTGGTTGTCAGAAGTAATTGTTGTTAAATAATTACTACTTAAACTATTTTCATTTGATTTATGTATATATCTTTTCTTTGCTCTTAAATTCTGATCTATCTTGAATAATCCCTGTCCAACAGAAGCAATCCACAAGTTTCCCTGTTTATCTTCAAATATGGAAGATACATCTGAAATCGATTTATTTTTGAAATTATATTTTATAGGATCAAAACGCTTATCTCCTTGCTGGTCATAATACAATGCTTGTGAGGTTCCCAGCCATAACCTCTTTTTACTATCCTCGTAAATATTAGTTATTTGAATTGTATTTCGATTAAATTTATTTAATTTTTCAAATTCATTTTTAGCTCTATTATATTTAACCAAAGATGAAGAAGTACCTGCCCAAATTTCATTATCTGAATCTTGATAGATTTCCTGAACACTTGTACTGGTACTTGCTTCTGTTTTACCAGAATCAAAAAGATAAGTACTAAATTTTCCTGTTTTCACATTATATCTATTTATTCCACCTGAGCCTGTTCCTATCCATATATATCCTTTATCATCTTTACATAGCGAGTATATAGTTTGGTTATTTATTGATCCAGAATTATTTGGTTCTGATTCAAAATGTTTAAATTCATAGCCATTAAATTTATTCAAACTACTATAAGTACCAATCCAAAGAAAGCCGAATTTATCCTTGATAATAGTGCTTACATTTTTACCTGATAGACCTTGTTCCTGATTATAATGAATGAATTTCTTGTCCATTATATTCGTCCGGGCAAAAATTGCCTCAAAAAATAATAAAAGTAAGGTAAAAAATATAAATTTCGCTTTACAATTATTCTTATTTTTCAAATTTATCTCCAGTTATTTCCCATTTCTTTATAAACTTCTATATTTTAATATAATTTTTCAATACATAGTCCCGATTTCTATTTAAATAAAATATAACCACGATGTTTTAATTCATTTGAATTATAGAAACAATGTGCTGATTTATATTTTTTTAGAATTGATTGAAATATAAAAATTAGAATTACAATCTTTTTAATAAAAGTACCATGGGAATATATACCACAAATATCTTTACTTCGCTATACTTATTATATTATACAATCTATCACATTGCAAGTCAGAAAGATAAACTATATTGAGGTATCATATGATATAGCAAAGATAACTATACCTGGAAAATTTATCACTTTCATTTACCACCAGTCAGGTTCAACCATTGTTCTTAGTAAAAATTTAGAATTTTTTTATTCTTTCCTACCCATCAATAGAATATTCACATATTTATTTATTTTTATACAATTTTAAACAATTTCATGTATTCTATGTTTTAATTTCAAACTTTTCTCGAAATATTTCTTGACAAAAAAATATTTTAGACTTATTATTTGGTGTCGGTGGTAGAAAATGGGGAACTCTCCCATACAATTCTTAAATTGGTAGATAATAATATGATAACCTCTTTTACTGGTACATCACAACACAAATTGGATTCCAAAAATCGTGTTTGTATTCCAGCAGAATTCAGGAAATGGGGAGACAAAGATGATAATCAGCACACATTTATTGTAACCCATGGTTTAGATACATATTTACAAATTTATCCTAAACCTGAATGGGATAATATGATACAAGAATTAACAAATAAATTATCCCCGCATAATAATCCTAAACATAAAGCCTATATTAGATCTCAAACCAGTCCTGCCACGACTTTAACTTCTGATAATCAAGGAAGGATTACAATACCCCAAGAACTTAGAGAATATGCTAAAATAGATAAAAATGTCACTTTTATCGGTACTATTAATACAATAGAACTCTGGGATACTGAAACTTATGAACAACATCCTTCATCCAATTTAAGTCCTGGTGATGATTATTTTCAGGACATAGAAGAAATCAATATATAAACTTGGAGTAGGGAATGGGAAAAATGCATACACCTGTACTATTAGATCTTGCTACTGACTTTTTGGTTAACAACCAGGAGGGTGTTTATGTAGACTGCACTCTAGGTACAGGCGGTCATTTTTCAGAAATTGCCAGAAAAACTAATCAGGAAGCCTTTTTAATTGGTTTTGATGCTGACGAATCAGCAATAGATTTCTGCAAAAATAATTTAGATATTAATCAGGAATATATTCTTGTAAATTCGAATTTTGAATACTTAAAAAAATACTGTTATAGAAATGGTTTTCCCGAAGTAAATGGAATTTTGATGGACTTGGGTCTCTCAAGTTTTGCTCTCGACAATCCCGAAAGAGGTTTCTCTTATGATCAAGATGGCCCTCTTGACATGAGATTTTCTAAGGCACAAGATTTAACGGCTCAAAAGTTTATTAACAGTGCCTCGAGAAATAAATTACACGAAGTATTTAAAAATTATGGAGAAGTAAAAAAGACCCCTGCGATTGTGAATGGTATTTTAGATTTTAGAAAAAATAAAAGAATCAAACGGACTTCAGAATTAAAACAGATTATTAAAAATAGAACCCCCTATAAATACCGTAAAAAAGTCCTAAGCCAGGTATTTCAAGCAATTAGAATTCATATCAATCAGGAATTAGATGTATTAAAATCCGCTTTGGAACAGAGCATGGATTTGTTAGTACCAGAAGGTCGGTTAGTAGTTATATCCTACCACTCTCTCGAAGATAGGATAGTCAAACATTTTTTCAAAGAAAAAGCTAAAGACTGTATTTGCCCTCCGGAATTTCCTATCTGCCAGTGTGAACATACTGCTGAAGTTGAAATATTAACAGATTCGCCTGTTGTACCTGATGAGGAAGAGATTGACAAAAATCCTCGTTCTAGAAGTGCAAAATTAAGAGCAATAGAGAAATTATAGAAATGTGGACTAATAATCCGAAGACAAATAAAAAAATATTATTAATAGTAATTTTGATAATAGCTATTCTATTTCCCATTGCTGGAATAACTATTAACAATTATACGACTGAATTACTAGAAGACATAGATAGGAAAAGAGCTATTCAAACGAAATTAAGAAATAAGAATAAACTCTTGCAAAATGAAGTTGAAAGACTATCTGGAACTAATAGATTGACCAAATTTGCTTCAAAAAAATTAGGAATGCAAAATCCAGACCCAGAAACATTGACAGTAATAATTGACACAAATTATCTTAAGTAATGGCTATTAAAAAAGTTAAAAATATTAAAATAAGGACATTTATAACTATAGCAGGTTTGCTGCTCTTCTGGTTATTAATTGTGGCTAAATTATTCTTTATCCAGGTTTTAAATCGAAAACAGTATCAAAACGCCAGTCGCAATCAATCCAGGGAAAAAGTCAAAATTAAACCTGTTCGAGGTAATTTTTACGACCGCAAAAAGAGAAAATTGACTTCTAATATAGAATTATATAGTATAGGTATCAATCCAGCCCGATTGGAATCTCATTCGCGTTACCCAAAATTTTTAGCACGTCACTTTGACTTTAATATTAACAGAAATGTTATAAGACAGAAAAAAAGTCAAATAATTTGGGCTGCAAAGGATACACTTTTACCTCAGAATGTTGTGGATAGCTTGAGATTTTATCGTTCTGCGATCAAACAGAGAAAAATCAAACGAATATACAATTCCGGTAAATCAACTTCTACTTTATTGGGCGATGTATCTTCTCCTGGAAAGGGAATTTATGGACTGGAGGAGACTCTTAATAACAATTTATCTGGGACACCGGGCTGGAAAATAATAGAAAGAGATGGCTGGGGGCGAAGACGTTCTATGAGAAATTTACCCTTAAAAAAGCCTCAGGACGGCAGCGATATTACCTTAACCATCAATCAGAATTATCAAAATATTTTATTTGATGAAATCAAAAGAATACGCAATAAATACAAGGCTGATAATGCTAAAGGAATCATAATCAACCCCAATACCGGTGAAATTTTGGCAATGACCTCCTGTCCTGCTTTCAACCCCAATAATTCCAGTAACTATATACCTGGTTCACAAAAAAATAGGGTTATCACAGATATCTACGAACCCGGTTCTACCTTTAAAATAGTAACAGCCACAGCTGCTCTTGAAAGCGGGCATGTTTCTATTCAAGACACTTTTGACTGCAGTGGAGGTGAAATAGAAATTCAAGGTCGAACCATCCACGATCATGAAAAATATGGTAAACTTTCATTTAAGAAAGTTATCCAACATAGCAGTAATATCGGTTCAATTATGGCAGCACAGAGAGCAGGCAAAAATAGATTATTCCGATATACAACCAAATATGGTTTTGGTAAAAAAAGTAATATTAATCTTCCCGGTGAGGAAGAAGGTATTCTACCACCTAGGTATAATTGGACTGACTTGAGGACTGCTCAAATCTCTATGGGACAAGGAATTAGTTGTACGGTACTACAATTAGCCTATGCCTATGGAGCAGTTGCCAACGGAGGGAAACTGATGAAACCCTTGATTGTCAAAAAATCTGTTTCTCCCGATGGTAAAGTTCAATTCAGGTCTGAACCTAAAGTTCGAAGAAGGGTTGCCTCAAAAAAAACCATGAAAAAATTAAGAAAAATTCTTCAAGGAGTTGTTGAGTTTGGTACAGGAACAAAAGCATTTATTAGAGGTATGTCAATTGCAGGAAAAACAGGGACATCACAAATACCGACCAAACATGGTTACAGTCATAGTAAGTTTATAGCTTCTTTTGCAGGTTTTTTCCCCGCTTCAAATCCTCACTTAGTCTCAGTTATAGTTGTAGATAATCCAAAAGGAGCAATTTACTACGGAGGATATGTAGCAGCTCCGGCGGTAAAAAATGTATTTAAAAAAATAGTTAATGCCTCCGAAGATGTATTTTTTAAAAATATACCAGCCAGACCATCAAATAAAAATCAAAAACCGCAATACATCCACAAAAATTTGAATAATAGATCTAACAACGAATCCCAAACAAATGAATTAGTCTCTTTGAACAATGTGAGTAGAGTTCAGGCTGTAAATTCTACTCCGGCTAAATATTATAAGATGCCTGATCTAAAGGGCTACTCAGCTAGCCGGGCCATAGGTGCACTCCAGAGATTAGGATTAGAGGTAAAAATCAAAGGTTCTGGCAGTGTTGTTTCTCAGTATCCTCATCCCGGACAAAAAGTTGAACGCGGAAATAAATGTATTTTGAATTTATCTCCATAGGAAATATTAATGAAAAAATTAAAAAATCTATTACAAAACCTTAATTACAGAATTAATAAGCAATTACCGGCTAGAATCAGTTCGATTAAAAGTGATTCGCGAAATGTAGAAGAAGGGAGTTTGTTTTTTGCTTTAAAGGGTACACAACAGGATGGACATGAATACTTAGCAGAGGCTGTTAATAAAGGAGCCTTAGCTGCAGTAGTTGAAGAGGAGCAGGAAAATATCTCAATTCCCCAAATAATTGTAGAAGATTCTCGCGACGCATTGTCAAAAGTGGCAGCTAATTTTTATGGCAATCCTACCGATAGAATGTCTATAATTGGCATTACCGGAACTAACGGAAAAACTTCGACTGTCTACCTTCTACGTAAAATAATCGCACTGTCTCAATATAAGGTAGGCACAATTGGTACTCTAGGATATACTCTCAATGATAAACATTATGAACTGGATTTAACTACTCCGGACATTATTCAATTGCATCAAATTTTCAAAAAAATGTTAGAGCAAAATATAGATATAGTAGTTATGGAAGTTTCTTCTCATGCAATAGCAATGGAAAGAATTAATAATATTGTATTCGATGGAGCATGTTTTACTAATCTTTCAGAAGACCACCTCGACTTTCATGAAAGTATGGAAAAATATGCCAACACCAAGGTAAAGTTATTTACCATGGTTGGTGAAGACGGATTTAGAATCTGTAATATAGATGACGAATATTCGGATAAATTTATAAATACTGGGGAAGGTGACTTATATACTACTTCTTATTATGAGCAATCAGCAGATTATCATTGGTCAGAAGATACTAGTTATCATAATTCTATCCAGGGTATAATCAGAGGGCCACAGAATGATTTTGAAGTCACTTCTCCTCTATCTGGAATATTTAGTTTACAAAATATCACTAGTTCTGTTGCAATTGCTGATAGATTAAAAATATCAAAAGAATACATTCAAACAGGACTTAAAAATATTGATCATATTCCTGGCAGAATGCAAGAAATAGGAAGTGATTCTGGTCCCCGGGTTTTTGTAGATTATGCTCATACTCCTGACGCAATTCAAAATGTCCTGGCCGAATTGAAAGAAATGAAGAGTTTTTCTTCAAATCTATGGGTGGTTTTTGGATGTGGAGGCGACCGGGAGAAAGATAAGCGTCCACTAATGTCAAAGACTGTCGAAGAATATGCTGACTATCCTATTCTCACAATGGATAATCCACGAGATGAAGATCCCGATGAAATATTTAAAGATGCTCAACAAGGTTTTTCAAAAGAGAATACCTATCAATTGATCAAAGATCGCAAGCAGGCAATTTACGCAGCTTTAGAGCAAAGCAAAGCCAATGACATTGTAGCAATTCTTGGAAAAGGACATGAAGATTATCAGATCATAAAAGGGGAAAAATATCCTTTTAACGATGCAGAAATAATTAAAAACTGGTTTAAAGAATATGCAGATAAATAAACAATTCATAGAAGATCTTAATGGGGGCGAACTGAAAAATTTTGACTCAACTATTTCTCAGTTTGAAATAGATAGTAGGAAAATCAAACCAGGTATGGCTTTTGTAGCTTTACCTGGAGAAAATACAGATGGACACAAATTTCTCAAGGAGGCTTACGAGAATGGGGCAAATCTTTTGGTAGTCTCTCAGGAATGGGCTCAAAAAAATGAAGTCGGGAATTTACCTGTTTTCATCACAGAATCGCCTAAACAAGCACTCCAGGATTTAGCGCAGAAATATAGAAAATCATTTCATCATCCTATATTATGCTTAACAGGCTCAAACGGTAAAACTACAACATTAAAAATGATAGAAAGTATATTAAATAATAAATATAATGTTCACTCGACTATTGGCAATTTCAATAATGACTTAGGTGTCCCCATTTCGATTTTAGCACATGAATCGAATCATGATTTTAGTGTTCTTGAATTGGGAACTAATCATTTTGGAGAGATTAAATTTTTGACCAATATCGCCCAACCTACAGCAGGATTAATAACCAATATAGGTATAGGGCACGTAAAATATTTAAAAAATAGAGAAGGTGTAGCCCGGGCTAAAGAAGAATTGTTCCAGGGTCTACCAAATGAAGGGCTTGCTTTTGTAAATCTAGATGATAATTATATCTCAGGAATGGAGACACCTAAAAATAAAATTTCATATAGTTTTTCAAACTCGAAAGTAAATTTCAAAGGAAAAATCACAAATATTGATAACCAGGCCCGGTATACAATCTCAATTAATAATGAATATAAAATAAAGTTACCTATCCCGGGAGAGAATTTTGCCAAAAATGCTTTAGCTGCTTTTAGTGTCGGGTTTCATTATGGAGTAAATCCAAAAGATATAATAAAAAGTTTAGAGAATTTTGATGCTGTCCAATCCCGTCTTAATATTATTCGAAACAATTATACTGTAATAGACGATTCTTACAATGCTAATCCCGATTCCACACAAACTGCTCTGAATACTCTTTCCGAAATGGAAGTAGCGGGGCAAAGATACTTTGTCTTTGGTGACATGCTCGAATTAGGAGAAAAAGCTGAATTTTATCATAAAAAAATTGGAAAATATACAGCTCAAAAAGACATTGATTATTTACTGAGCTACGGAGATTATTCTCATATTGCATCTGCCTCTGCCAGGAAGCTCGGAGTCAAATCCCAGCATTACGAATCGAAAGATAAAATAATAGATAGATTGAAAAATCAATTAGGTAATGGTGATATAACTCTTATAAAAGGTTCCAGAGGAAATAAATTAGAAAAAGTTGTTGAGGAGATAATATAATGTTTTATCATCTGATTTATCCCTTAAAAGATTACTTTTCACCGCTCAATGTTTTTCGATATATCACCCTTCGAGCCGCAATGGCGGGAGTAACTTCTTTATTAATCAGTTTTATCATTGGACCCTGGTTAATAAAAAAATTGAAGAAACATAAGATTGGAGAAATTATTCGCACAGAAGGTCCAGAATCCCATTTTTCCAAAAAAGGTACACCTACAATGGGAGGGCTGATAATTCTCGCTTCTATCATTATTCCAATCTTGCTCTGGGCCAATTTAAAAAATACATATATTCAACTGATACTTTTTGCTACCATCTGGATGAGTGGGGTAGGATTTCTCGATGATTATCTCAAAGTAGTTAAAAAATATCAAAAAGGTTTAATTGCTAAATATAAATTAGCAGGACAAATAACTCTGGGACTATTGCTCGGAATATACATTATCATTTCACCAGAATTTCAAGAAATTGACAGTATGATTTCTATACCCTTTTTCAAAAATGCAGTCTTTGATATAGGTATTTTATATATTCCGCTGGTAATACTTGTTTTGACCGGTACTTCCAATGCTGTCAATTTAACAGATGGTCTGGATGGGCTAGCTGCTGGATTAATGGGTATTGTGGGAGTCAGTTTCGGCCTAGTTAGTTATGTTTCTGGAAGAGTTGATTTTAGTAATTATCTACATATCATGTATTTAGAGGGTGCAGGAGAACTATCTGTCTACTGTCTGGCCTTTGCCTTTGCAATGCTGGGCTTTCTCTGGTTTAATAGTAAGCCGGCCGAGATATTTATGGGAGATACAGGAGCACTTGGTATGGGAGGGGCAATAGGAGCGCTTGCTATTCTATTAAAAAAAGAAATTTTGCTTTTTTCATTAGGAGGAGTTTTTGTTGCAGAAGCACTTTCAGTTTTAATTCAGGTGGGATATTTTCGCTATACAAAAAAGAAGTATGGAGAGGGAAAACGAGTGTTTAAAATGGCACCCTTACATCATCATTATGAAGTCCAGGGTATGCCAGAAAGTAAAATTGTAATTCGTTTTTGGATAGTTGGTATTTTGCTGGCCATAATTAGCTTAAGTACATTTAAAATTCTATGATAAATATGAATAAGAAGTTTGAAAATAAAAAAATCTGTGTAATTGGGGCAGGTTTGAGTGGCATATACGGGGCTGCTCTGGCCGCTCATAAAGGTGCTGACACATTTTTATCAGAAGGGAATAAATCCAGTTTACCCCAAAAATATATGCAAATTCTTGAGAAATACAATGTTAACTATGAATTAGGTGGTCATTCGCATCAAATTGAAGGATTTGATTTTTATATAATCAGTCCCGGGATACCAAAGGAAACAAAAATTTATCAACAAATAAATAATTATAATGGCAAGGTTATCAGCGAAATTGAGTTCGCAAGTCGTTTTGCACAAAAAGATAAAATTATTGCAGTAACAGGCACTAATGGAAAGAGTACCACAGTCAGATTAATCTCACATTTCTTTAATGATTCTCAATATGAAAATTATTTAGGTGGTAATATTGGAACACCTTTCAGTCAACTTATTCTAGAAACAGAAGATAATAATGATGAAAAAATATTCATTCTGGAAATCAGCAGTTTTCAAATGGAAGATATTATTGATTTTAGCCCCTATATATCAGTTATTTTGAATATCTCTCCTGACCATATGGATAGATATGATAAAATAGACGATTATCTGTCTGCAAAATTAAATATCACAAAAAATCAAGATTCAAAGGATATATATTTATTTAATGGTAAAGATCATTTTTTAAAAAATCATATTCCGAATCAACCTCGAACCCGTGATTTCAATGAACCTGATCAATTCAATAATATCATCGAATTAAAGAAAAATGGTGATATCATTACACTGAATGGTAACAAGTTAAATCTACGGGGAAAACATAATTTTGAAAATATTCTAGCTGCTCTTTCAGTTGTTCAATATTTTGACTTAGAGAAAAATCATATATTGGAAAAGTTGGAATCATTTCAGGGTTTATCCCATAGATTAGAATTTGTAAAAGATTTATCAGGTATCAGGTTTTATAATGATTCTAAATCCACTAATATTGATTCAGTTCTTCAGGCTCTCAACAGTTTTTCAGAGCAAATAATTCTAATCTTAGGGGGACAGGATAAGGAGCTTGATTTTTCTAAATTAAATTCCCATTTGCAAAATGTAAGAAAGATAGTATTAATTGGTACAGCAAAAGAAAAAATTAAAAGTCAGCTCGAAAACGAACATCCTGCTATAGAGGTAGATACTATGGAAGAAGCAGTTCAGAAAACTTATAATATAGCAAAATCAGATGATGTAGTTTTACTTTCTCCGGGTTGTGCGAGTTTTGATATGTATGAAGATTATAAACACCGTGGAAATCATTTTAAACAACTCGTTAATGAACTTGAATGAAGTAGGTTACTAATGCAAATATTTAATTTTGATCTAAATATTGAAGAAATACAATTCGATAAAAAGTATCTGATAGCAACAGGAATCTTACTGGTAATCGGATTGATAATTTTGTATAGTGCCAGCACCTATATGGCTGAAGCTAGATACGGGGAACCTTATCAATTTATAGTTAAGCAGTTGGTGAATATTTTGATAGGGGGAGCCCTGTCAAGCTTCATATTTTTCTTCACTGATTATAGAGGCTTAGAGAATTATTCCAAATTATTTATTGGCTTAGCTATACTTTTGCTAATCTGGACCAAAATATACGGTGAAATGAATCCTGGTTTGCGGGCTTCCCGGTGGATTATGCTATTTGGCTTTTCTTTTCAGACTTCGGAATTTGTTAAATTGGCCTTGATCATCTATTTAGCATCATTTTATCACCGCCATAGGGATCGGTTAGATGATTTTAAAACCGGCTTTCTTCCTCCTCTTACCTTGATTGGTATTTCATCTTTATTAATAATTATTCAGCCTGATTATAGTACTGCAGCTGTTCTTATTATGATTTCTGCCATAGTTATGTTTATAGGAGGAGCAAAGATAAAACATATGTTAGTATTCCTAGCTTCATTTGTATTGGTTTCAATAGTTGCGATACTCAAAGCCCCCTATCGTATGAAACGGATTACTTCAATATTTAATTCCAACAAAGATCTTGAAGGGGCTGGTTATCAGTTACATCAATCCTTGATAAGTTTGGGTAATGGAGGATTATTTGGAGAAGGACTTGGCAATGGTGTTCAGAAAGAATTATTTCTACCTGATTGTCATACTGACTTTGTATTTTCCGTAGCTGGAGAAGAATTAGGTTTTATTATTTCCACCGGTATATTAGCAACCTATGTTTATCTCTTTTGGAGAGGAATCAAAATTTCAATGCGTGCAGACAAAATATTTGGGAAATTACTTGGAATAGGTTTAAATATTTCTCTATTCATCTATGTACTCTTAAATGTTGGAGTCGTCTGTGGAATATTACCTGTGACTGGTCTTCCCCTTCCCTTTATTAGTTATGGAGGATCAGCAATGTTATATACATTAATTGTTATAGGAATAACTCTAAATATTTCAAAATATAACCAGGAAAAGAAAAACTATAAAAGAGATTATATAATAGATGGATAATCAGAAACCAAAAATATTATTATGTGGAGGAGCAACTGGCGGACATTTGTTCCCTGCCTTAGCAATTTTTGAAAAATTCCAGGAAATCTATGAACAAGATAAAATGGACTATCTCTTTATTGGTAGTAATTATGGGCTGGAAAGTGATGTCCTGCCCCAAAAGAATCTCAATTTTAAAAGTATCTGGATACGCGGTATTCAAAGAGGATGGACCTGGAAAGATCTCAAAATCAATTTTCTGGCTCCTTTACGTATTATAATAAGCCTCATACAATCAGCTTTTTATATCACAAAGTTTAATCCTGATTTCGCAATTGGTACAGGAGGTTATTCAGCAGGTCCTCCTTTATATATTGCCAATAAATTCGATATTCCCATATTTTTACAGGAGCAAAATAAGATTCCAGGTCTGACTACACGGTTATTGGCAAAACATGCTGAATGTACTTATACAGCTTTTGAAAATTCTAAAAAATTTCTTCCCAGGGCAAAAACTTACGGCATACCCTTAAGATCTGATCTAAATACCCACAGGGAAGAAGAAGCAAGAGAATTTTTTAACTTAGATCCTGATAAATTTACATTTTTCCTCTTTGGCGGTAGTCAGGGATCAAGAGCATTAAATAACTTTCTAGTAGAAAATATAGATTCAATAAACAAACAATATAATTCCCAAATTATATGGCAAACTGGTCCAAATGATTACAATAGATTATCAGAAAAGTTTGCAGACAAACACAGAATCTTTCTGACTTCTTTTATAGATCGAATGGAGCTGGCTTACTCAGCTGCCAGTCTGGTTATATCTAGAGCAGGTGCACTTACAATTGCAGAATTGTGTAAAATGGGAATCCCTTCAATATTAGTACCACTCCCTACAGCTGCAGAAAATCACCAGGAACAAAATGCGAGAGAGTTAGAAGAGGAAGGAGCTGCTCGAGTATTACTTGAAGATCAATTGAATTCAAACTCGTTTCAGAAAATTTTATCTGAAATTTTTGATGAAAAGAAGTTGAGCAAAATGGAAAAAGCAGCGAAGAATATGTCTCATCCTGAAGCTGCAGATAAAATTGTTAATGACATAATATCAATAATGGATCAAAAATGAGTACACAATTGCCACAAAAAATACATTTTGTTGGTATCGGAGGCATTGGAATGTCCGGCTTAGCAGAATTTCTAAATAAAGAGGGACATACTATAACAGGTTCTGATCTTGAAAAATCCGACCTCACTCAAAAACTGGAAAAAAGAGGAATCAATATAAATTATTCACATAAAAAAGAAAATATAAAAAATACTGAAATGATTGTTTACTCTTCTGCTATCCCTCACGATAATCCTGAAATCCAAACTGAACAGGTACCAGTCATCAAAAGAGCCGAAATGTTGAATAGAATAATGCAAAAAAGAAAATATAGTATTGCTATTAGTGGAATGCATGGTAAAACCACGGTTTCCTCCCTATTGACCCATATCTTTGAAACAGCAGGACTTGATCCCTGCGCTTTAATAGGAGGAATTCTACAGGATAAAGAAACCAACATAAGGTATGGCGCAGGTGATGTTTGCATAGTAGAAGGGGATGAATATGATCAATCTTTTTTATCCTTATATCCTAGTGATATAATAGTAACTAATATTGAAGCGGAACACCTTGATTGTTATGAATCTTTCGAGCACATTAAATCCTCATTTAAAAAGTTTGCTTCCCGAATTGGTCCCTCAGGAAACTTAATTGTCAATTATGATAATAAAAATATCAGAGATGTATTTTCTGATTTTGATAATAAAATAACTTTTGGATTCAATGCTAAGGCAGATTATTCTGTGGTAGATTATATTATAAAGCCAGAACACACAGAGTTTATAGTTCAGCATAAAAATAATGAATGGGTATTTGAAATATCTTTACCAGGTAAACACAATATTATTAATGCCTTGGCATGTATTACAATGTCCTTTTGTTATGACATATCCCCTGACTCAATCAAGAAGGGACTCAAAACTTTTCCCGGTATAGAAAGAAGAATGGAAATAAGATATAGAGATAATAATTATACTCTTATTGATGATTATGCACATCATCCTACTGAAATAAAGGCAACTTTATCAAGTACAAATCAAAAATTTAACGGGCGATTAATTGCAGTGTTTCAACCACATCTTTATTCCAGAACTAAAGAATTTTACCAAGATTTTGCGGAAGTGCTTACAGCGGCTGATACTAGTTATGTAACTGAAATATATCCTGCACGTGAAGAACCTATTCCAGAAGTCAGTAGTAAATTAATAACAGAACAAAATAGATTCTTAAACTTTTGTTCAAAAAATAAAATTGTAGATGAATTACTTAATATTATCCAACCCGGAGATATAATAATAACTCTTGGAGCGGGCGATATTAACCAAATACATGAAGAATTAATCAAAAAAATAGATTAATATAATTTATCATATGGATTTCAAAGAAAAAATAAAACAGATCAAACCATTTATAATTAGCACATTAACTATTAGCTCAGTTATCCTTCTTATTGGTACTGCTCATAAATGGTGTAAATTCAGAAATATTTTTAGCTTAGATCGTGTCTCGGTCAGTGGTTGTTATGTTTTAACAGAAAAAGACGTAGTTCAAAAAATTGATCCAATTATAAAAGGCAAAGCAATACAGAATATTCCTCTCAAAAAGGCACAAAAAAAATTGGTAGAAATGCCCTATATAAAAACAGCAAATGTTATTAAATCATTTCCATCTCGAATTCACATTCAGATTTTTGAACGGTCTCCCCTATCATATTTTATAGTTAATGGAAAAAATCATATGATAGACCAAAATGGCATACTTTTACCCGTACCAGATAATTCTTTAAATAAAAATCTACCCATAATCTCCGGTCACCCGATAGATTCATTACCACAGCCAGGAGAAAAAATTTCAGACTCTAATATTCTTTCATCAGTAAAATTAATTGCAGAGATAAAATCTAATGTCCCTGGAATTTATTCTAAAATTTCTGATTTACATTATAGAGAAAATAAAAGTGATTATGTTTTGTATCTCAATTCTAATACTAAAATACTTCTGGGTCATAATAATCTGCAAAAAAAGTTGAATGCACTTTTGCATTTTACCCAACAATTACCCAATGATATACTCCTTGCTAAATATAAATATCTTGATCTGCGCTGGAAGAAACAAATTGTAGTCAAAGAAAAAAGGACATAAAATGAGTGAAATTATATCTGTTCTGGATCCTGGTTCTAAAACTATCAAAACTGCTATAGCCGAAGTCAAGGATAATAAATTAGATATATTAGGATACTCAGAATACAAATCCTCTGGCATTAGAGATGGTGAAATAACTGATATGGAAACTGCTCAAAAAGCAATACGCAAGGCAGTTGACTCTGTACAACGCAAAGCCGGAGTAGAAACAAAGGAATTTTACATTTCTTTAACCGGAGAGCATATCAAGGGAATCGACACTAAGGGATTGATTTCTACCAGTGAAAAAAATAGTAGTGGTGTTGAAGAACCGGGAACTATTAATAAATACCATATAAACAAGGTCAATGAAAAAATCGAAGAAAATAGTATGGTCTATCCTTTTCCCATTGATAGAGATATTCTCCACATCTTTCCCAAAGAATACATAGTTGATAATAGAAGAGGTATAAAAAACCCCGAAGGCTTAACCGGACGTAGATTGGAGATGAAAGCTCATATTTCAATCTACAGTACAACAGCCACAAAAAATATAACTAGATGCTTAAAAAATGCCGGCCTGAAAGTCAGTAAATTTGTCCTTCATTCTCTTGCTTCTGCTTACTCTACATTATCTCAGGAGGAAAAAGATCTGGGTACTATATTACTGGATATAGGAGCAGATATTACGGATATAATATTCTATCATCAGGGTAATATACATTACACAGGTCATATACCTTTTGGAGGAGGACATGTAACTAGAGATATTGCTAAAATGTTACAGATTTCCACACAAAATGCAGAAAAACTAAAAAAGGAACATGGCTGGGCTCTGGAAAATAAAATCAAAAACAATAAAACTCTTGAAATCGATGGGCTGGGAGGCCAGGGTAAGATCCAAATTAGTAAACGGGAATTGGCGGAAGTAATTGAAGCAAGAATGAGTGAAATATTTCAGGAAGCCATGTTAGAAGCACAAAAAATAAATACAAATATAGGGAACACTCCCCCAGTTGTATTAACTGGCGGAGGGGCACTACTCAAAGGAAATGTTGATCTATGTGAACAAATTTTTGAATCAAGTTGTAGAATTGTTAAACCATTTTTAGATAGTGAGTTAAATAAAGAGCTCACTCCTATTTCTTCTTCTGTGATTGGTCTTTTGAATTATGCACAAAAAGACAATGATAGTTCAGATAACTTCTTAAATAATTTACAGAAAACACCAATTAATTTAGGTTTCTTTGACAAGATTGGAAAGTTTATCGACCGTATCTTTTAATTTAATTCTGATTATATCTGAGTAGAAAAATTTTTAAAGCATAAAAATGGGGGTATAAAATGAAATTTGAATATGAACAGGATTTTGAAAAACAAGGTGCAATTATTAAAGTACTTGGCATCGGGGGGGCAGGTGGCAACGCAATTAATAGAATGATCGAAGCTAACATGAAAGGAGTTGAATTCATTGCGATCAATACCGATGCACAAGATCTTGCTGACAGTCGGGCGGATACAAAACTCCAAATTGGGCAGAAAGAAACTAAAGGATTAGGTACTGGAGCAAAAACTGAAATTGCAAAAAGAGCTGTCAAAGAAAATGTAGAAAGAATTGAAGAGAACATTCGAGATGCTGATATGGTATTTATCACAGCAGGTATGGGAGGAGGAACCGGTACAGGGGCTTCACCTACTGTAGCCAGGCTGGCTCAAAATTTTGATTGTTTAACAGTTGCAATAGTTACCATTCCGTTTGATTTTGAAGGTCCCAATCGTGCTGAACAGGCTCACAAAGGAGTTGAAGAGCTGCGTGAAAATGTAGATACTTTAATTGTTATACCTAACCAACAATTAATCAAAATCGCTGATAGCCAGACCAGCTTAAGAGAATCTTTACGGATGGCAGATAATATATTGCACCAGGCTACAAAAGGAATTTCAGACCTGATCAATAATCATGGAGTAATAAATCTTGATTTCGCAGATGTAAAAACGGTTATGGAAAACAAAGGCGATGCCATTATGGGAACAGGAATTGCCTCGGGTGAAGCTCGGGCGTCTCTAGCTGCTCAGCAGGCTATTTCCAGTCCCTTATTGAATAATATGAGTATTAAAGGAGCCAGCGGCTTATTAATTAATATCGCTGGTGGAAGTAACCTCACCCTATATGAAGTAGATGAAGCCTGCGCTATCATTAATGAAGAAGCTGGTGAAGAGGCAGATATTATAGTCGGTAATATTGAAGATGACTCTCTAGGTGATAAAATAGTCATAACAGTGATCGCTACTGGTATAAAAGGAGCTAGCTATGATGAACAATTATCCACTATTGGAGATAATTCCTACGAAGCAGAAGAAGTTGAAGAACAAAGCACCGCTGCAGAACCCGAAGTTATAAAAGCAGAAGAAAATGAGGGGCAGGAGGAAAAACAAACCGAAACTACTCCCACTTTTAATATGGGTTTTTCCTCTACTGAAGAAGAAATGTCACAAAAACAACAAAAAGAAGATGAAAAAGAAGTCCCTAGTTATATAAGAAAAAATAAGAAAGAAAAGGATAAAAATAAGTTACCAAATATCATCCAAAAAAATATGTAAAATATATATCGGCCCTTTTACAATAGCTGGATTGTGTTAAAGGTGAGGTAAAATTATAATTAGACTCCCATTTCATTTTCTGGCTTAGTTTCATTCGTGAAATACTTTAATATAATACCCCCGGCAAGCACTAATATAATTGAAGTCAATTGATAGTCTGATAAGCCCCACAATCTTTCTGGATTGACACGAATAAACTCCAGTAAAAATCTTTCAGTACCAGCCAAAATAAGATAGAGAGCAAAAGTTGCCCCCCTCTTTTTGAGTTTAGGTCTAATATATTTGATTAAAAGAAAAGCTACAATAAAATTATAAGCCATTTCATAGAGCTGGGTGGGATGGACTGGAAGAGGATTATCAGCCGAATATTTAATTATATTTTCATTTAACTGATGATAAAATGCATTACTATTTTTGGGAAATACCACACCGAGGAAACTTCGGGTACAGATCCCATGGCAGCATCCCGCAAAATAACACCCTATTCTACCTATGCCCTGACCAATCAACATAAGCGGACCTATAATATCGGCATACATTCCCAAACTTCGATTGTTTTGTTTTAAATAAATTATTACCGCTACTGTTCCTCCGATTAAACCTCCATGGAAGACAAGACCAGCACCAGAAAATATCATCCCCAAAGGATTCTGCATCACTTCCGGTATATGTTCAAATAAATAAAAAAGTCTTGCTCCTACAACTCCTCCAATAGCAGCCCAAAAAATAACATCAGTTGCACTTTGTGGATCCTTATTTCTTCTTTTCAATTCCCATCTTAATAAAAAATATCCTGTCAGAAAAGCAATTGCCATCATTAAACCATAAGTTCGTATTGTAAGAGAACCAATAACCGGAAAATTTTTAATTTTTAATAAAATTGGGTGCATGTTTTTATTTATCTCCAAATTGATTTATATTTATAATATTATCTAAACTTCTTTTAGGCACATGTAATTGGCCCTTTTCATCTTTCCAATACTCTACACTTCCCTCAAATTCTTCAATTTGCGGTTCTTCAGCTGGATAACCCAGAGCGACCACAGAATCAATTTTATATTTATCAGGGACACTCATTTTTTCTCGAAATTTCTCTCTATCGACCGATAATAGCCAGCAGGAACCAATACCATACATTAAGGCCGCTATCATAAAATTTTCTATCGCTGCCCCGGTTTCATATTTAGGCTGATTATTTTCCTTGTTTTTATTGAGCAATACTGTTAGATAACCTGTTGGTTTTTGGTCTGGTTTGGGATCTCCTTCTGGTTGAATATACCCAGCCCATTCTAACAAAGGAAATATTTCATCACATTTTTCCCGGTCATCAATATAAAAATACTCTAGAGGCTGTAGATTTGATGCGGAGGGTGCTAATCTTGCAGCATCCAAACAATCTTTAATTTTTTCTCTGGGTAATTTTTTTTGCTGAAATTGCCTAATTGAACGCCGACCTTTTATTAAATTGATAAGTTCCTTTTTTTGCATATTTTACCCCTACTTTAATTTTAAAGTTGTTACAACAGGAAGATGGTAAGAAATTCTTTGGGTCATTTCATTATTTATTACTTTACTTTTTAATACTTTTACATTGTTGCCTACAAAAATATAATCATACTGTTTATCGGGATTGGGAATAGAATAAGTAAACTGAGATTCAGAAGTATCAAAAATATTAGTATACATATTTGAAAATTCCTTTATTTCATTTGAAGTTTTCTTCATTGCAAAATTACCAGTTATCACCAAATGACCACTTTTAATATCTTTTTCGGATACTATTCTTTTCGCTTCCCTATACTGCTCGCGAGCATATTTTTCATCAAACTGCAAATTGAAAATATGAAATTCAATACCTCTGTAATTCTGAATTATATATAATAAGCTATTTTGACGTCCTTTCCCCGTTTTAAAAAATATATTCTGAGCAAATTTGATTGGTAAAGTAGTTAAAATTACATTACCTGTACTCCCTGACTCTTTTTCATATCTTTTCCCATAGCTGTACTTCATATCCAGATCCTGACCTAGCTTTTTTGCCTGATTAATGTAACCAGTTTGCTGAGTTCCATTGTCAACATTATTCAAACAAACAATATGCGGCTTCTCTTTGTTAATTAACTCCTCTACCTGTTTAAGATTAAGTTCTTTATTAGGATTTAAACCATGATTAATATCAAATTGCATTATTTTGATTTTCTCAGGATAATCAATTACCTTTTTTGACTCAGTATCTTTTTTCAGAATAAAATATACACCAACTAGAAGAATAGATATAGATACTGCTATAAAGAAAGTGATTTTTAATATTTTTATTTTGTTAGCCATTATTTACCTCCTTCATACATTTAGGATCCAGCTTTATTCATCTCAAAAATCAGAAATTTTATTAAAGTCCACTAAATCTAAGAGCGAGTGATTTATTTTGGGGTAAATTTAATCACCGAAATCTTTTTATTTTTGTATTTTCGATACTAAGATTCTTTCTTAAATAGCTTTCTCGGAAAGTGCTTCCAGCCCCTCCAATTGCAATCAAGAAAATAGATTACATCAAAATCCTATTTTACTTTGTATCTATCTTTGAATCTAAATGGTTTTTTCAGTTCTTATATCGATATTCTCCTGCAATAACATTTCTGCAAAAACACCATTTCCCTCTACTAATGTATCTGTAAAGGTTCCATCATATATCTTTTGATAACCACAAGAGGGCGATTTTGATTTTAATATCACCGATTTACAATCAACCATTTGAACTAATTTCAAAGCTTCTTTACCCCCCTTTAGAAATTTACCAGTTACATCAATACCTTCCTTATTAATGACTCTTTCACCCTGCCTTTCAGACTGAACTCTAGGAGTTGGCAGACCTCCTAATTGTTCAGGGCATACTGGAATTGCTGCATTTGATTCTACTAAATTTTTGACATACTCGCTAGTATTATTGTCCCCGTTATAAGTACAATTTATACCAGCCAGACAAGCACTTACTATTTTGATAACAGACCCTCCGCTTATTATTTTCGCATAATAGCTATTTTGGCTGTTTGGCTTCGTCCTTCATTATTGTAGGCTAAAATAACATAAACTCCACTACCAACAAAATTTCCAGATTGATCTCTTCCATCCCAATGAACCTGTCGCCCTTTTATCATACTATTATCACTATTTATTTTTCTAACCAGCTCGCCAGTTATAGTCATAATTTTAACACTAGAATTTTCAAGTAACCCATCAATTACCACTTTTTGATGCCGGGGTATGATAAAAGGAGAGGGAAATACTTTTAGTTTATCATATTCTTTTTTCATAGCAGGATATCTATATTTCAAAACAGAAATTCCCTCCTGTGTTGCAAAATAAACCTTGCCCTTTTCCTCGTTGAAGGTAATATCATTAATAGTATTATTCATTAATCCAGAATTATTCTTTGTAAATCCGTAGGCCACATCAAGACTGTCAATAGTATCGTTTACGGCTTTATCAAAGGGGAGCCATTCTCCTTCTTTTGAAAATGCTCTGACTCCATCTCCAGTACTGGTCACCCAGATATTGCCGTCTTTATCAGCCCTGATTTTATTAATATCACTAAAACTAACATTTGTTAAAATCGTCCTATTACCATTACTAAATTGATAAAAATTGGGGGCACCATTATTTATTCTACCCTTTTGTACTCCTTCAGAAGTTAAAATCCAGATCATACCCGACCTGTCAAAATCTATGGAAAATACTGAATTATTTTTCAATCCCACTCCGCTAGTTGTACTATATCTTTCCCACTCATCATCATCCTTATTTTCAAGGGTACCATTATAGTCCAGTTGAACGATTCCTCCTTTAGAACCTGGTTCAAGTGAAGTTGTCTTTGAGACAAACCATACATTCCCTTTAGGGCCAAATTCAAAATCACATATAAATTGAGTCAGTCGATGCCCAGACTCCTCTAAAGTAAAATGATGCCATTCTTCCTCTTTATCTAGAACTGATATAACTTTACCTTGATGTGCGTACCAGCTGGCTAGCCAGAGATTGCCTCTTTGATCTACTTTTGCAACGGAAGGTACTAAATAATTCTCATTACCATTCGCAATACCTTCTGAGGAAGGGAGACCATTATTAGTAGTGTCATAGACAACATATTCCGAAGGTTTATCCGGATTAAAACTTATTAGACCTCCTTTCCTTTCTCCATTTATATATGTTCTATGTAAACTGCCATATATTTTATCCTCTCTTTTATCAATCGACCATACTTTGCCAAAATTAGAAATATGGTAGGCAAGAGAGCCAGCTGAAAATTTTTCTGGATCCATTTCAGAGATAGTTTCTCCTTTAAAAGGCTCTTCATAATCCCGTGTCCTAATCAGATTATACCATGCGCCATTTTTAAGAATACTAAAGCCTTTCTTACTGGCAGCTATTATTTCATTCTCTCTATCCGAATAAAGAGATGTAATACCAGCATTTAGGAGAGTATTTGGTTTATAGAACTCAATATTTTTATCCCCTGATCTATACTGAAATAACCCTTTTGTTTTTGTAATTCCATAAACTGTATTATTAACGGATGCAAGTTTCTTAATCTCTGTATCTTTTAATACCTTCTTATAATTTAATTTTAGGTCGCCATTTTGTCCAACCTTATAGACCTGAACTAAATGAGCACCACTGAGTATAATTTTTCTATTATTGCCCGTAATACTATTAATACGACCTTCTATTTTACTGAGACTTTGGATATCATTTTCTTCAATCCTATAGAGAGACGCATCTTTACTAAAATATACTTTTCCATCAATTCCAGTCACAGATTTGATTATATTTCCCCCTGTACCCTGCACTTTTTTCCAGGCATTAGGCGATTTCAAATTTGAAACTTCCAACAAAGGAGTTTCATTATAATATAATCCTGAAGTAGTCGCTACAAACAAAGTTTCTGGTCCCAAATAGAGATCCTTTATCCGGCTTGATTTGTCTCCGATTGAGAAGTAAAAATCCTTATATAACCATCTACCATTCTTCCAGTAAAAATGTAACACTCCCCAATCCATATCCATCTGACAAACAGCAAAGCAGTGTTGTCCATTACCTTGTATGACTTTAATACTATCTAATTTCTCCTTAAAATTTTGATAATCATAATTTTCTATATAATTATTGTTAACTTCCTCTTTTTCAGGATAATAATAATTTATTTCTCCTTCCTCCATACCAAGCCAAAGAATACCATTTTTATCTTGATATATAGATTGCACTGAGATAGAACTTAATCCATCCTCTTGTTTAAATTTGGTGAAATTATCATTATCCCTGGAATAAGATAATAAACCACCAGAAGTAGCAATATAAATCTTATTTTCAACAACTTTTATATCCCTCATGTCAAGTGCGCTGGTATAATTTTTCCACTCCCCAACGACTGATTGCGAAAGAGAGATTGTGCTGACAAACAAACAAAATATAATAAAATATTTAATAGATTTAAGCATAGAAGCTACCTATCGTCTAACTATATTTGATCTATATCATCATATAAATTAACCATTTCAATTGCACTTAAGGCCGCGTCCCAACCTCGGTTACCAGCTTTAGTACCTGCTCTTTCAAAAGCCTGTTCTATTGTATCAGTAGTTAAAACTCCAAATACTACAGGATTTTCTGACTCCATTCCTGATTTTGCAATTCCTTTGGCTGTTTCATTAGCGACCATCTCAAAATGTGGAGTATCTCCTCTGATCACCGCCCCTAAACAGACTATAGCATCATATCTTTCTCTATCTGCCAATTTATTAGCCACAGCAGGTATTTCATATGCTCCCGGTACCCGAAAAACGTGGATATCTGCTTCGTCCGTATTATGTCTTTTAAAACAATCAACAGCACCTTCAAGCAATTTTTCTGTTACCATTTCATTAAATCTACTAACCACTATTCCTATTTCTAATCCCTTTCCATCTAATTTTCCCTCATGTATATTTAATTTTCCCATGATAATACTCCCTTTTTATCTTTAGGCTTAATTTATAATGCTGACAGTTTAACATACGAATTTAGATGATCATAAACCTGATTTGTTTTAATTTTCCGACTCTTCCGACTCATTAGATTCATTATCTCCATTTTTCAAAATATCATGTCCCATTTTGTCTCTCTTAGTTTTAAGGTAATCTATATTAACTGGATTAGGAGGCATTTCCAATTCCACTCTTTCTACTACTTCCATACCATAACCTTCCAGTCCAATGATCTTTTTAGGATTATTTGTCATTAATCTAAGTTTTTTGATCCCCAGATCAGCCAATATCTGTGCTCCAACTCCATAATCACGTAAATCAGCGGGGAAACCTAATTTTTTATTGGCCTCAACTGTATCATATCCCTGATCCTGCAGTTTATAGGCTGCCAACTTATGTCTCAATCCGATACCACGTCCCTCCTGACGTAAATATACTAAAACCCCTCTACCTTCCTCCTCAATTTTGCGCATCGCAGTATGCAATTGATCACCACAGTCACACCTTAAAGAGCCTAGTACATCTCCTGTAAAACATTCAGAATGCACCCTAACAAGGACAGGGTCATCGCTTGCAATATCACCTTTAACAAGGGCTAAATGTTCTTTACCACTCATTTCATCCACATATAAAGATACTTTAAATTCTCCATATTGTGAAGGGATTGCTGCATTGCCTTCCTTTCTTTTTACAAATTTACCTTTCTCTCTTTTATATTTGATGAGATCTTCAATAGTAATTATTTTGATACCCCATTTCTCAGCCAACTCCATTAATCTATCTCTTCTTGCCATAGTTCCATCTTCATCCATAATCTCACACAGAACACCTGCTTGTGGAAGCTCAGCATATTCAGCTAAATCTATTGCTGCCTCAGTATGTCCTGCTCTGCGTAAAACTCCCCCATCACGAGCAATTAAAGGAAAAATATGTCCGGGTTTCCTAAAGTCCTCTGCCTTTACCTCCGGATCAACCAGGGCTCGAATAGTTTTACTTCTGTCTTGAGCAGAAATACCGGTAGTAGTTCCTTCTGTATAGTCTACACTTACTGTAAAAGCCGTTCTTTGGCTTTCCGTATTTTTATTTACCATAGGTTCCAAATTTAGATCATCAGCCCTATCTTCAGTAATAGCAACACAAATTAGCCCCCGGGCTTCTTTAGTAATGAAATTCACTTTTTCTGGGGTAACCTGATCAGCAGCAATTATTAAATCACCTTCATTTTCCCTATCCTTATCATCTACAACAATTACAAATTCTCCCTCCTTAAAATCCTTTATTGCATCTTCTATATTATCGAAATCCATGATTTACCTCATAAATTAATAAATATTATACTTTGATAAATTAATAGGCAAAACTAAAAAATGAGTATCTAGGTATATAAATTCATCTAGTAGCCCCATTGTTGAATTTTGTCTCTAAAATTTGTCCCTTCCACATCTCCCTTTTTGAGTAAACTCTCTACATATCTAGCCAAAACATCAGTTTCTAAATTAACCTCATCTCCTTTTTTGAGATTTTCTAAATTTGTCTCTTCAATCGTTATAGGAATAAGAGCAATTTTTATTAATTCATCATTTATTTCGGCCACAGTTAGGCTTATCCCATCAATTGCAATTGAACCTTTGGTTACAATATATGGTATCAAACTGGTCGGGATCTCTATCTTAAGTATGAAATTATCACCCTGTTTATATTTTCCGATTATTTTTCCAGTATCATCAACATGTCCCTGGACAATATGGCCATCCAATCTATCATTCGCCCGAAGCGCTCTCTCCAGATTAACAGGATCATTCTTATGTAAATTTCCCAAAGTAGTCTTATGAAGTGTTTCCTGACTAACCTGAACCTCAAACCTATCCTGTTTTAACTCTGTTACACTTAGGCATGCTCCATTAATTGCAATACTATCTCCTGTCTGAATATCATTAAGAACCTTAGACGCAGCAATTTCTAATACTTTTCCACCCGAATAATTTTTCCTATTATTTATGTATCCTACTTCCTCTATTATTCCAGTAAACATCAGGCTAATTTTCCTTTTAACATTATATCCTGACCAAATTCTTTTACCTCATTCCATTGCAACTGAATTGCATCATCTAATGGCTTTTTAATCCCAGAGAAACTCTTGATCCCTTCTCCTATTATCTTAGGAGCAATAAATATCTGTAATTCATCTACTAAACCTCTCTCAATCAAAGATCCAGCTAATCTACCACCACCTTCACAATATATAGAAGTAACTCCCTCCTCAGCAATATCTTCTAATCCTGCATATAAATCAATCCAACCAATATCCAACCTATTTGTTTGTACAATATTTATATGTCTCTTTTCAAATTCATTCCATCGTTTTTCTTTTTCATCATCGGCAGTCAAAATAATAGTTCTATCTGTATAATCATCATTAACTAAATTCACTTTATAAGGTATTGTAAGACTCTCATCTATTAATATTCTATAGGGAATAAATTTTTCTTTATTATTAGGTAAAAGGGACGGATTATCCTTCATTACCGTTCCTCGCCCAACCATTACTGAATCATGTCTGGCCCTGGAATCCCTTACATATTTTAAAGAATCATTGGAAGTTATCCACTTACTTTTGCCTGTCGAATCTCCGATATACCCATCTGTTGTGAGAGCCAACTTCAAAGTTAACCAGGGTCTACCTTCTTTCATAACTTTAATAAATCCACGATTTAATCTTTTAGCTTCCTCTTCAAGAATACCAACATCTACTTCTATACCAGCATTTCTCAACTGTTCGATTCCTTGACCATTAATTTCTGGATTAGGGTCTTCCATTGCTGTGACTACTTTATTAATCCCGGCCTCAATGATTTCATCTGTACAGGCTCCTGTTTTACTATGACAATTACAGGGCTCTAAATTTACATATAAAGTAGCATTCTCTGCTTCAGACCCTGCCTTCTCCAGAGCAACCACTTCGGCATGTGCTTTACCAAACTTTTCATGATAACCTTCTCCAATTATATCGCCATCTTTTTCTACTACACAACCTACCATGGGATTGGGACTCACCTTACCTCTTCCTTTTTTAGCTAATTGAATCGCCCTTCGCATCAATTTATCATCTGTCATATATTTATTCTCCTGAGATATTACTATTTAATTTTAAATACAACACTTGTCCAACAATTCTAAGACACGTTTGTTTTATTTAAAATAGAACTAACAACTTTACTAAATCCATTTTCATCATTACTTGCTGTGGTAATAAATTCCTCCTTCAACTCTTCAGGGGCATTTTGCATTACATAACTTTCTTCTGTCCATTTTAATAGATCTCTATCATTATAATCATTACCTATTCCAATTGTTCGAGAAGTAGAAATATTTAATCTTTGACATAACTTTTTACATGTTTTTGATTTGGAAACATCATTTGGAAAAATTTCTAACCACATTGATTCATTATCCAGCGGAGAGGTGGTTCTAATTACATTAAGATCAGATAATTCAGTATCTATAGATAAATATAAATTTTTATCCTGCTTAGATATTCCTATTACCTGAGAAGAGTCCTTAAATGAATAGTTAGTGAAATTATTTATTTGTCTTGCATAATTGTCATAGAGATTAATTCTCCTCCAGGTATCTGGCTCACCATCACCAAAGTAGTAAAAATCAAACTTATGGTTATACGGTATTTTACTGTGGACAAAAAAATCAATTTCATGTTTGTATAAAATATAACTTGCTTTTTCGACCTTATTTGCGTTCAAATGAGTTGAATACAATAGTTCGCTTCTTCCCCAATCATAAATTCCAGCGCCAGAAGAAAAAATAATGAAATCAATTGGAAAATCTTCCGTAATCACCTTTTGTAATGAAAATAAACTTCTACCCGTAGCAATAACACGTACTATATTTTTTTGACCTAATTGTTCTAAATGATAAAAATCAGCTTGATCTACTTTGTGCTCGGAATTTAAAAGTGTACCATCAAAATCTGTTATGACCATTCTTTTTTTCATGAATACCTCTAGTTTATAGCCTTTAAACTAATAAATCATTTTCGTATAAAAAAGAATCATTTTGATAAATGCAATTTATTTTATTATCTTTCCAGGAGTCAATAGCACTTTAGATTGCATAGCTAGGATATTTTAAATCTTAAATAATATTTCAGGTTTTATAACATATTGAACGGATACAAGATGAATTTATTGAATAATTTAATAAGTGAAAGTGAGTTAAAAAAATTCCAGAAATCCTCCTCCAGTGAATTAGCTGTAAATCAAAAAGCAAAATTACTTTATCGCCAGCAATCCAGTAGAAAAGGATTCCCTAGACTAATTAATAACCTTCAAAAACTTGATAATCAGAAAAAAGAAGTAGTCGAAATAAACAATATTCCTACCACATTAGTTTTTAATCCAACCAGAAGTCAAAGCATAAAATCCACTACCTTTCTTAAAAATGAAAAACTCAACTCCTGCGTTCTTTGCAATACCCCTTCTAACCAGAAGTCATTTTTGTTTCTAAATAACCGTTATGCTATTCTAGCCAATCCGGGCATAACTATACCCGGTGATTTAACTATACCTGCTACTTCTCATAAAAAACAAACCATCTACAAAAATTTTTCAGATATGCTTAAAATTTCCCACAAATTAACTGATTATTCAATATATTTTAATGGAGCACGCGCCGGTGCTAGTTGTCCTCATCTGCATTTTCAAGCTGGGAAAGAAAAAAAATTGATAGGAGAAAAACAAATTTTTAAAGCTCTAGATAAGCCTAATTTCAATGGGACAGATATTTTGTCAATTAGCAACTCTGACATAAATTTTTATTATTTGAATAACTTTGTAAGAGAATGTTATATAATTAGATCTTCTCAGCCTAAGTTTCTAACAGAAATCTTCCAATTTATTATGAATAAATTAAGGGAGGTCAATAAAAATTTTGGAGTAGAATCTCATGTACCTGAATTTGGTAATTACATATCTGCTTTTGATGAATATGAGGAGGAAGCCAGAGTAAATCTGATGGCTAATTATCAGAAATCAAGTAAAAAATATTATGTAGTTTTCTTTCCCAAACGTACCAATAGACCCAGATCATATTATTCAGATAAGCATAGATTATTACTAGGCATGGGAATTAAGGAGTCATTAGGACATATTATCACCTGTCAAGAATCGGATTTTAAATACTTAAAGTTGAATCCAAACAAAATAGAAGCTGCATTTCAAGATACATCTATAACTAAAAAGCAGAGTAAAACTATAATAAATAGTATAAGATCCTATTTATCATAGTTTTCTCCTTGTTATATTTTTCACAAATTATTGTCCGAAATTCCTTGCATTGAGTTTGTACGAATTTTAAATTTGAGGGCTTTTTGAGTTAAGGAAACTAAAAGGAGAGATGGCCGAGTGGCTGAAGGCGTTCCCCTGCTAAGGGAATGTACCTACTATCATTGGTACCGAGGGTTCGAATCCCTCTCTCTCCGCTGCATTTTCAAGGTTAGAGGTGTAGCCTAATCTGGTAAGGCAGTGGTCTTGAAAACCACCGGGTTCGTAGCCCTTGGGGGTTCGAGTCCCTCCACCTCTGCAAAATGTTTAAAGTCTACGTTCTAAAAAGTCAAAAGCGTAATTACCACTATATTGGCCACACTAAAAATTTAGATAAGCGGCTTAAAGCTCACAATTACGGTAAAGTTAAATCTACCAAAGCATATAAACCCTTCAAGTTTATATACACTGAACAATTTGATTCCAAATCGAAAGCTTTCAAAAGAGAAATGTATCTGAAATCTGTTGAGGGCAATATCTGGCTTCGAAATAAATTGAAAAATGAAAATCTATGGTAAATATTTATACTTTTCAAAATCAGACTATTTTCACTATTTAAATTGGTATGGCAGTGGTCTTGTCTCAGGGAGATTTTATTTTAAAAAACCACCGGGTTCGTAGCCCTTGGGGGTTCTCATCCTAGAGACCTCTATGAGGGAGTCCCTCCACCTCTGCAAAATGTTTAAAGTCTACGTTCTAAAAAGTCAAAAGCGTAATTACCACTATATTGCCCACACTAAAAATTTAGATAAACGGCTTAAAGCTCACAATTACGGTAAAGTTAAATCTACCAAAGCATATAAACCCTTCAAGGTTATATACACTGAACAATTTGATTCCAAATCGAAAGCTTTCAAAAGAGAAATGTATCTGAAATCTGCTGAGGGCAATATCTGGCTTCGCAATAAATTGACAAATGAAAATCTATGGTAAATATTTATACTTTTCAAAATCAGACTATTTTCACTATTTAAATTGGTAAAGCAGTCGTCTTGTCTCAGGGAGATTTTATTTTAAAAAACCACCGGGTTCGTAGCCCTTGGGGGTTCTCATCCTAGAGACCTCTATGAGGGAGTCCCTCCACCTCTGCAAATTTAAGAATTACAAGAGACCATTTATATTAGTAGATAGAAGTAATCATTTTTGCTTTGTCATTTCTCAGAGACAACTATTTTTATAGATTCAAAAAAAACTGGCTTCCGGAATTAAAAGCCTATAAAAGTCTCCAATCACTTCACCTCGAAAAGTAACTTGTGATTAATAAATTCCTTTCATTCCTGAGAGTATGTTTTATCAATTAAGTCACAATATTTTTATCATTCACTTTCATCGAATTTATTTCTTCGGTATTATGCTTTCTGATAGGGTCAGCACCTCATGCTAAACATATCGTCTCCTCCAGGATTAACTTTTTGATAGAAGCCCGTCTTCACCTGTATCATTCCCCCCTTGAAATGAAACATGTGAATACACCAAATATTGGGAATTACCATACTCTCTTATAAAAATAAAGTTTATAGAGTTTTGAATTGAATTACATGGTAGTATGATTATTTAGGTGGGACTTATGTGATCAAAGTAATTGACATCTTCAAATTTTTTTGTACCGACAGCTTTCATGATTCAAATTATGCATAAATGTTTAATTATCAGTTCTTTTTATGATTTATTTATAAGAGGACAATTTATCTATATTTAGCATCATTTTTACTTGCAATTAGAAATAATTTAGGATTAAACAAGAAATAAATATCCGATTCGGATATTTATAATGGGTTAATGAGTATAAAACTTGATTAAATAATTATTTGGTGAGTAAACCACTTCGGGATAGATCCCCCGTTACTTACAGTTAAGTTAACTTGATAATGGCCACAATATTTAAAAATAGTTCACTTTTGAACTTTTTGTAATTAATTCTTTGCTAGTTCATTGCTCACGCCCTAAATATAATTCCCTACTCTTCTTAGATTTAATCTCACTCTCTCTTTGCATTGCTGCTAGTCTGGTAGGATGTTCTTCTGTATAAACTACTTTCCAGGGTCTATAAACCTTCGTAGATTTACTATGGCCTGCATTGTGCCGGCAAAGACATTTTTCTACATCTTTTGTGTAACCTGTATAATATCTTCCTGTTTTGGCTCTTGAGTATATATCATGTGACATTTATGGAGCTGCCGGCGTTCCCTAACACCAGATCCCTACGGGAGAAACCGTCACTTTCTCGAATGTTTTTCCTATTTCATCCTCTTTATCACCTC
>Ga0102941_1000033_pt1 | contig 44095 bp, 97 predicted proteins | sample SalPonR2_C_D2_MG_FD_79281 | JGI IMG/M metagenome (GOLD analysis project Ga0102941, IMG submission 79281) | Salt pond soil microbial communities from South San Francisco under conditions of wetland restoration - Salt Pond MetaG R2_C_D2_MG | ecosystem: Environmental > Aquatic > Marine > Intertidal... | reverse complement strand
CACTCTTGTGGCTCACAGTGTGATCAATGCGCATCTGTATTTTGCAGACATCGACAAGATTTCTGAGCCCTGGTTTGATGATTATCAAGACTGGCTTGAGAACAGCTACAAGAAAGTCACTGTGCGAGTCAATCGTAAGGAGTTTGAGAAGATCAAAGAGAGCGGTATTCCGATCTGGCTAGGACACGAGAACACCACGCTCGATGGCGAAAAGAGTTGTGCAGTGGTCTTGCCGCTCGAAGACGATGATCGTCCCAATGTATTGAAGTTTGCTAAAACCTGGGCTCCCAATGTTGACTGATCCATGTGCACCGCGCAATCTTGTGCGCAAGAGAATTATCTATCGTAACTGTAACCCAGTTGCTCTCAAAGCTTCGCAGGCTATGGGTATGCTCCCTATGATCTTCTTAATTCCAATCGGATTCGCTGTAATAGTTGGGGTGTTACCAATTTGGGCCTTGATCACGGCCATGGTTATGATGATGTCAGGTATGGCGATTTATGTGACTCTTTGGTTCAAGATGTTGAACAAGATGAAAGAAAGTCCCCAAGATCGCAAGTTTGTCAACAAGATGATACAAGAGGAATACTGGTAATGACCAGCCAAGTGAAAGAGTGTGCCTGTCCAAACTGCGGTATTCCTCTTGATGCTGCCAGCGGAGTATCTGAAGCTGACGCACAGCCTCAGCCCATGGATATTACCGTTTGCTTTTATTGCAGCACTGTGTTAGAGTATACGGAAGATATGGATCTGTCCGCTGTTGATATCATGACGCTTCAACCTGAAGTGCGTGATTTGGTCACAATGACCTTGTTACAAATTCAAATGATGAGAGAAACAAGGACCCTACACTGATGAAACACAGTGATCTTGATATGAAATACAACACTAGCTGGAGTCAGCTTTACCATACCGACATGGGACGACACGTTGCCCGCATCATGGAGACCCCACGGCGTCACTACCACAATATCATTCATGTGCAGCGCCTCTATCGTCACGCTGCGCGACTGAAGGTTCCATATGACATTAACCTTGACTGTGCCATTCTCTGGCATGATGCCATTTACGACAGCGAGCCTGAAAAGGAATATCGTTCTGCCGAGGCCATGAAGGAAATGGACAAAGCACAACCTGAGTGGTTTGCGGGTGTTGACATCAGCGAAGCCGCTGCCTTGATTGTCAACACAATTGAGCACGTCTACACCCCACAGGTCAATCCCTGGATGATTCGACTTGACACTGTTGAACTGTCTGATCCTGACATGCGTTACGACAACTTCTGGTCGCTCATGGCAGAGGCCGGTGACCTATACGGCATCGACAATCCTACTGCCGCCCAGGGCACTATCGATTTTATGGAAAGCTTTCGTCAAACTCTTGCTTTGAATGCAGAACGAGACCTTGATTTTGCACTTGAATGGAGCCAGGCAGCTGAAGGCTGTGCTGACGTTATCACCATGGCACGAGTTACCACTGATATTTACAAGGGAGTAAACAATGTCTGAAGGTACGATTGGAAAAAAATACTGTATTGTAAGGTCAATTTTTGAAACAGACTTTGTAAGAATGATTGATGAAATGATTGATAACGGTTGGGTACCAATTGGTGGGCCATGGACGAATGGCAAATATATTCAACAAGCAATGATAAATGTAAGCCACGACCATATAGAAAAAGTAATCAAGGAGGCATTCGCTGATGATCTATCTGCCCTCGACCCTAACTCCCGTGCCTAGATATCCTGGTTACTTCTGGGACGTCAAAAGCCACAAAATGTTCAGCCTCAAGATGGGCGGCGAACTACGTGAGATGAAAGAGCGTCGTGTTCATCCCATCTTACTACAACGTGGTTACTGGCGCGGCCGTCTCAAGGTCGGCGACCGCTATTACCAACTCAGCAGAAACGGCCGCCGCCGCATAATGTTGGTGCGTGACCTCAAGAAACTCGAACTTGTCGACTATGACATTCCTGTTGTAATGAGAAAGGTGGAAGAACTAGCATGAAGATCAGTCCTGATAGCTGGCATTATAAGCTGTATGTATTCATGAGCCAGTGGAACGCTGCATGGCGTCATAAACTTGATCCCTGGGAATATCCACGTGGCAAGAACATGATTGGCCTATGTCCATATATGCGTATGATCCTTATCTGGGGGCCGCTGAGCATATTGAGCAACCTACTACCAATCGGTGCAGTATATGCAGCCTTTGTGATGTTCCCCGCAGCCGTCAATGGCACGGCTGGCATTGCTTGGTTGGTGGGCTCCGTCATTGCTCTTGCAGTATCCTTCTTTTTGATCGGCTGGATAGCCCACCTCATTGGCGTAGTTCGAGAGCAGCGCCGTGATTCTCGTATCCAGCGCGAGTTTGAAGATCTTGATGTCGAGCCCAAAGAAACATTCTTTGGACTCATTAAACAATACATTGTAGCAATAAAAACACGTATTTGCCCTGTTTTGGAGTTAGAAGATGATTAATCAACATCAACCACGTTGGTATCATAATCTGATGTTACCCTTTGGTATACAAATACTGATTGTCATGGCGGCTGGGATAATTACCCTTGCTCAATTTGGCGTCTATAGAGGCATACAAGAAAACATTGTCGTGTTTGCCGGCGTCTGTGAAGGCGTTTTGGGTCCTGTAACAGGACAGACTGAGGACGGTGACGATATTATTCGCCAAGGCGCACAAGCACGGTGTGGCGAGACGATAGTCAACCTAGGTGCTTTGGAAAACAAATATCTTTACCTCTTGTTGACAGCTGAAACTGAGCCTGTTATTGTTTGTACAAAGACACAAAGCGAATATTTGCGCGAAATCAATTGGCGATGTGAAATCAATCCTGAAGAAGAGACAGAAGCAACATGACAAAAGTTTTCCTCAAGAGCGGCGGCACGATTCGAGTTCGTGATAGCGGTGCAGTCCAAGCCTATGACAATCTTCCGGCGGAGACCTACACTGTCAAGTTTGACGAACGTGCTGGTGAGTTCTTCCTTGAGCAGATTGAAAACTTCACACTCCCCACGAAGATTTACGGCAAGAACGTAAATCACAGTGTGAGAATTCTCAAAACGTTTGATGATCGTCCTGGTAGCACTGGTGTTCTTCTCAGCGGCATCAAGGGTGCCGGCAAAACCTTGCTCGGCAAACAGGTTGCAGTGGCCGCACGTGAACGCGGATACCCAACCATCGTGATCAACAAAGATTGGCATGGTGATGAGTTCAATGCCTTCATTCAGAGTATTACCACACCCGCTGTGATCTTGTTCGACGAGTTTGAGAAGATCTATGATTACCATACTCAGCGCAAGGTGCTTACCTTGTTTGATGGTGTGTTCCCCAGTCGCAAGCTGTTCATCGTGACCACTAACACTGAGCGTGAAATTAGTGAGTTCATGCAGAACCGTCCTGGTCGTATCTACTACAACTTTGAGTTCAACACGCTGGGGCAAGACTTCATTCAAGAATTTCTTGAGGATCGTCTCGAGGACCAGAGCCAGATTCCGGCCATCCTCAAGTACACTCAGGTGTTCAGCTTCTTCAACTTTGACATGCTCAATGCAGCGGTTGAAGAAATGAACCGTTACGGCGAAACGCTTGCTGAAGTTCTTGAAGTGCTCAACATCAAGCCTGAGAATCGCAGCACTGATACCTACAAGCTTGAGGTTGACGTTAACGGCGAGCGCTACGTCATTGATCGCGGCTATGGTGGCTTTCAGCCCAACAACTTCGAGTACACGCTTTGGACTGACTGCGACATGCCCAAGCCTCTCGAAAGTGTGCCTGCTACCAAGAATGTTCTTGAAGAAGTGGCCAAGGCCACTAGCGATGGTGATCAATACATCGTTTTCGATCCCACCAAGATCGAAAGCTTTGACCAGGTGACCAACACGTTCACCTACACTGTGGAGGCTGGCAATCGCACTGTCAAACTCTTTGTAACACGTAACGATCCGCTGGATAAGTGGAAGTACCACCCAGATGCATATTAAGGAGTAAACAATGGGTATTCTAGAATTTGGACTATTGGCATTGGCTGGTTTGGGCGTGTTCGTCGCCGCCGGCATCATTGCCGCAGAAATGGATAGCGCGCTGATGTCAGTGGCAACCTTTGTCATTGGACTCATTACACTGAGTTGGGGATTTGGCGTTCCAATCTGGGCCACATTCACAGCCAATCCGCTGATGATTGTTGGGGCCATTATCATCTACATTGCAGTAGGTGCAGCATACACCGCGGTATGGAAATGGCCAGACTTTATTCGCAAGAATAGAGAGATTATCCTGCGTGAATATAACGATTGGGCTCATAAAAACCAGAATGGCGACAACAGTTTCGAAGCCTATCTGGAGAGCTCAAACTATGAGTACAATGCATACCAGCATAAAGAGCGTCTAGGCACTTGGGTTGGTATGTGGCCGTTCAGCTTTGTCTGGGACGTCAGCCGCCGACCTGCAATTTGGCTGTGGAATGTGACCTACACCAGCCTTGGCGAAGCTTTTCAAAATATCGGCAAGCGCACTGCACGTAAGATTCACGAACGGGGTGAATAATTCGAAAAGGCGCTAAAAATAACTCAAATTTTAAAGTATGCCTTGATTTTTTAGGGCATACTTTTTATTTTTAGAATGGAAGAACAATGAGTAAAGCATGGCTAGTAAGCGATACCCACTTTGGGCATCACGGCTGCTACACGAAATTTACGGACATGAGAACAGGCGAGCCAATTCGCCCCTGGGCGAGCTCTGCAGATGAAGGTGACGAGATCATTCGCGAGACCTGGAACTCAAGAGTGCGGCCGAATGATCGTGTTTACCATCTAGGAGATGTAGCGATCCCACGCAAAGGCCTCAAGTGCATGGAAGGACTGCATGGTAAGAAGATCTTGCTGCGCGGCAACCATGACATCTTCAAGCTGAAAGATTACGCTGAGTATTTTGAAGATCTGCGCGGCACACACAAGGTTGCCGATCTCATCCTCACTCATTATCCAATCCATCCAGAGAGTATTCCATACCACTGGTGCCGTGGCATTGTGCATGGACACACTCACAGCAACCTGGTGCGTTTGGAGAACGATGAGCCGGATCCACGGTTTGAGAACGTCTGCATTGAACACACAGATTGTGGACCGATTGAACTAGAAGAAGTCCGGGCCAGATTCCCAGAGCTTGGCACATTTGGAGAGATGTTTGCAGATGAACCTGTTCTCTAAAATCTGGCAGCTATATGTTGACAGCGCAGAGTATATCGTGATTGTAGCCTTCGTATTCATGTTCATACCTGAGGCACTAATTTCAGGAATGTGGCTCTGGTACCCAGCAGTATTTTTGTTCGCGATGCCAGCAGTTTTCATCATGATTCAGCGCAATCGGTAAACAGTATGTTGCTGAAAATCAACGAAAAATAACTTACTTTCAACACATTCTTACATTATATTGATAGGTGACCGGGAGGCTCATAAACAAGCCCCCACTTGGAGTCGCCTGGTCGAACAACTTGGAGGGCTAGCTTCGGCTGGTCCTCCTTTTTTACAACAAAAAACACTTGTGCATAAAACTGTTTACAAAATAAGCCTAATATAACAAAGTTTAAACACATTTGTCTGTTACTTTATTTCAGCTAGGCAATTATGCCTGGTATAACCCCTTAACTTTGAAGAAAAGGAAATTTCAATGAAACTTCTCACAACTGCCGCAGTTGCGGCTACCCTCGCATTTGCAGCACCTGCACTTGCAACATGTAACCTCTGTGGCGACATGGCTGTTGGTCAGGTCTCTGGCGCAGTAACTTCTCATTCCACAAGCGGTGGTCTTGCTGCAACTGGCGGACTTGCATTCGGTGGAATGGACGGCTACAGCCGTGTTGAAAACTTCAGCGGAGCAATGAACTCTTCTGGTGTTTCTGGCGGTCTTACCTTCAATGAACTTGACGGACACATCTGGGAAGGCAACCGCAATGGCGGCGTCCTTACCAGTGTTGACGGCATCGAAGTTGACGTGACTCTCGACACCTTTAGCCTCAGCGAACAGGTTTCCGAAAACCGTGTCATCGACAACGGCCTCGGCACTGTTGGCGTGGGCGGTGGTCTTGGCCTCAGCGGTGGTTCAGCGTTTGGTCAGGGCGGCTTTGTTGCTCTTGGTAGCGCTCGCTGGTAATCCAGTAAACAACAACCAGTCAGGCCTCCGGGCCTGACTAACAACCTCCATTCAAACAGAAGAGATTTATCATGAAGTATGCACTTTCCATCCTCGCTGTTGTCGTAATGACCGATGCAGCATCTGCAAACGGTATTGGCGCCAATGCTGATTCACAATCCCAAAGTGGTGCACAAGCCATCATCAATATCGAAGGTAGCACTGTTCCCCAAACTGTGTTTGAAGGCAGCGACGTACCCAACAACACGCCCAGCGTCGGCGCACCTAGCACTATGCACACCGCACCATGTGTCATCGGTCGCTCCACTGGATTCAGCGTTCCTGGCTTCGGATTCAGCAATTCCAACGGGCGCGTTGAAAACAACTGTAACAGCCGTGAAGAGGTTGGCTTCATTGCTCAGCTGATGAACATGCCACACGGTTCTGCCCGTCAAGCTGCAATCTTTCACGCATGTGCAACTGACGCAAGCCTCCGCGCAACGCTGGTTGCAATGGGCGCCTGCACCACAGCAACGCCTGCGGTTGATTCCAGCGACACCACCCCACGTCGCAGCGATGTGACTGACAGCCGCCCTGCGCTTGAAGTAACCTGTGAACGTCGTGACGGAAACATTGTCCCCATCGTCACACGTCGTGTTGCAAATGCTTACAGCACCGCAGAAATCCAGGCAGTTTGCCGTCAGTGATTTCGACGACAATGAAACAAAGAAGGGCCTTCGGGCCCTTTTTTACGACTAAATGCTTGACATCACCAAGACACTTTGCTATATTAAACATGTAAGCAAAGGAGATATGATATGTTTGCAACGGTTACCAAAGTGATCTTCACCAAAGAAGAGCCTCGTGTGGGTGAGACTGTTGTCCGTCTCATTGCGTTTGAATACGACCCTGACACGGGTGCGCTGAGTGTGCATGATATCCTTGAAACTGATGCAGACAATGCAGCAGCCATTCGCTGGCTGGCGATCAAGGCGGTGTATGATTACACGAATGCTGAGATCGTGTTCCCCCAGGACCGCACCGTTGATGACTTTGACACGGGTCGTACTCGCAAGATGCAGAGCAAGATCATCCGCGCTATCCAGCAACTCGAGGCGTAAACAAACAATGCTGTTGCCCGAACGCCATTACAAAGCACGTAGCCGCGCTGGATTTATCCATCTCGCGATCGTAGCAGTTGTTCTGATTCTGGTTGCAGTTGCAGTTTTTGATGCTACAATGGGCTATGTAGACGATTTTGTCGAGAAAATGGAGACTGAAATTAATGTCTAAATATGGCCCACGGTTTCATAAGCCTGCTCTTGGCGTTCGTTACGACAAACATTTCAACTTTGGTGGTGAGTGGCATTTTGCAGGTGGCAAAAAGTCCGATCCCAAAACTTACACCGTCACGATGACTGCCAAGGGCTTTACCTGTGACTGCCCTGGGTTCAAGTTTCGTGGCAAGTGTAAGCATGTACAGATGATTGGTGAAACAGTGGATCTGATTGCATCATGAAACTGATTGACGCCATGCCCGAAGAGTTTGCTCGTTATCATACTGCCGAGCGAGCACATCGTTATGCTGATGTTGAAGTGGTTGCTGAATACCGCTATGGTTGGCCAGGGCCGCAAAAGAATGTGCACTACTGGGTTGAACTGAAAAACGGATATGGTGTCGGCTGGAACGAGAATCCGTCTCGTGGTTGGAGTTTTCCTGTGGTCCGTGTCAAGGTCAAGTAAGACGTTTTGCTATGAAGTAAGTGTTTGACGACAAACATTTTTTACGTTATATTGATCAACATGACAGATAGCAAAGACGATAAACCCAACTACACCATTGAGATTGCACCTGGCGCCTTTGACAATTTCGAAGGAACACAGGAAGAACTCGATGAGATGCTTGCCGATATCACCCGTATGGCTGAAGACGGCACTTTGATGGAACAGTCAGAGCCTCTTGATCTTGAGGCTCTGTTTGAAGAAGATCCTGAAACAGCTCTGCGCCTTGCAAATGATCTAGGTCTATTCGAAGATCTTGTAGACGAGCATGGCAATGAAGTTAGTTTTGATGAAATTCGTGAAGCTATGCGTGAAGAAAGAAAACGCAAACTAAACTGAAAAAAGTTGAAAAAAGTTGAAAAAAGTGGTTGACTTACCTGCACTTACGAGGACCACGCATCTTAGCCTTAGCTTCTTCCGAATGTTTTCTGCCACGTAGAGACTCAGCAATTTTTTTCTTAGTTTCTTCAGATTTTGTTGGTCCAGGATTACCCTTTTTTGTAGCAGAAATGGCTCGTTTTTGTTCTTCGGACATCGGACCTCGTTTCATACCGCGCCGCACTTCACTCATTCGTTCCTTCGTTTCCTTGCTCAATACTTTTCCTGTGTGAGCCACCGACATCTTCTTTTTAGTATCTTCAGAGTGCCGTGTTCCTTTACGGGCAGTAGAAATTTTACTCTTTACCTGCTCACTCATTATCGCAAGCGGCCAACTACCAGCTCGCTCATTGATCCACCGTTTTGATTGATCAACCTGCAACAATTTTAGAACCTTATCTTCCCACAGCATCGCTTTTTGTGGACTATCAAATACGCGACGAACTTCGATTATATCTGGTTCTCCAAACATAAGACGTTCTTGTTCCACTAACTTTGACGAGGTAAAATAAGTTTTCCATAAATCATTTGGATGACAATTTTGACCGTAACGGACTCCGTAATACCAGCGGTCACGATTAGACCACCCAATCAGGTAAGTGTACGGCTGATGATAAATATTCATTGCTGTTGCTCCTGTAAGCGATAGGGTAGTTGGGATGCCCGTCCGCGAACTACACAAATATTTATCATATTTTTTTGAAAAAAAGTATTGACACGCATACATACTAATGCTATATTAGTAAAACAAGTTGAGCAGTAACACAGACACACGTTCAACACGCTCTTTGAAAATTTAGTAGACCGCAAGAGGAAATACATTTCCACATGCGCACTGCCTGGTTATAGTAACACAGGATAATCCGCTGCGTCGGGCCTGAAGGGGAAAATCCCGCGCTGTGTTGAAAACACTATACAGTCAAAACGTTGAGATAATATCAAGATGCGAGTGGTGCGTAGCTGAAAATGTATTTCCGATGACAGCAAAATATGGTCTTGTCATTTACGTGTAGTAGCTTCCATTGAGTTTTACGGAAGTAGGCCGGCATAATACTAGCTGAACCCAAGTCTCAAGGGTATTATAAGCCTGAAAGCTACTATAGCTGAATGACAAGACATAGGTCTTGACTACTGTGTGCGCAGGGATGTTTGTTTTCCTTTCCCTTTGCTTACACAAAACATGTCGCAAATAACCCTGCGTACTCACTAGTCAAGACTTCAGTTAGGTCCCTTTGTTTGATGATAACATAGATCGGCTAAGCATCGACATCGTAGCTATCGGAAAGCCGTGATAGCATTAGACGGACCATGGAGTTGACAGATCCAGGCCTTGAGCCAAATACCTGTCCCGACTGTTTCGGCAGTCGGAGAGAATTCAGCTGGTTGCATCTGGGTAGTTATGTTAGATGCGTAAACAAAGAACGAGGTTAGCGCCTCACCAAGAATCCAGCAAAAGAATAAAAGCATGGATACTTGCCCTTGGGTAACCAAGAGGTAATGGGGGAGGTCTACACGCCCCCGGGGATCGAAAGAGACTAAGCCATGCAAGCCTGGGTTAGGTTTGACTCGCACAATGAGGCGAAAGCAAACCCCGTCAGTGGGATGGCGGTAGGCAGTAAGTTAGTGTTATAAGTCCGAAAGGATATGGACAGAGGCGATCGCTGAGTCCTAAACGCTGTGGTGGCGTCCTCTTATAACATACCAAACTAACAAATGCTGAAAACTAACAGGTAGTCACCTAGTCTGAGCTGGCAGGCAAAGGCAAAGTGGCAGTATTAGAGTTGAAGGCAAAGTATAAAGACGGAAACTTGAAATACGGTCGAGTATCCCGCAAGGAGAAAGATAGTCGGTGTGTTGTATTTTGACCTCCAAAAGAGGTTGAAGCAACTGGAGTAGCACATCGAATGTTGTAGAAATCGCAACTGTAGCTCAAAGGTAGAGCACAAGTCTTCAGAACTTGATGTTGAGGGTTCAATTCCCTTCATTGCATATGATTAAAGCGAAAGACTGCTCCGGTATGTTGTTAAAGACGCTTAATACCAAACACTTCGGTGAATTTGGTCTACTGATGCTCGCAAGGCAAAGGTAGTTGTTTCGAGAGAAGACGTAAGGGGTTAGCGCCTCTGAACTGCCCGCAAGGCAGGCGGAAGATCAAAGGACGAGTAGCAACATATGACCCGTGAACCGCCACACGGTAAAAAAGGCAGCGTTGATCGATACTGCCAAGCTGATGAAGCTGGTATGTGGATAACGGATTAACCAACCATGCAACGGTTAGGGTACGGTCCAAAGTCGGTTATGGAAATTAAGTAATCTCATTATTTCCACATTTATTATCTTAGAAAAATACAATGCAAGAAACTATCAAAAAGATTAAAAAGCAACGATTAAAATTGAAATCATTGCCGCCTGCTCCAAGCAATAGTGTTCGAAAGAAACAAACGCTTGTCGAGCGAAAGCAATGGAAAAAAGTTGAACAACAACGTAGAGCATTGAAAGACTCAGTACGAGACCTAAACACATATTTATCATATCAAATTTTAGTCGCTGCTGAAAAACAAGAATTATCATTAACTCCTTTGTTTGAAGGAACTATAACACAATATAGATATCTTGCAGGATTTGAATTTACTAATAACGATTTACGAAAGGTCAGAGGATATAATTTATTGTGTTCCAGAGGATTCTACAATCGAGAAACCAATATCCTGGGAGTAGTTAAAGATCATAGAATTTCAATTAAGTATGGATTTGAAAACAATATTGATCCAAAAGTCATAGGGCATCCTGCAAATTGTGAATTTTTGTATTTCAAGCAAAATGCGGCAAAAAGCGCAGATTGCTCAATTACGTTAGAACAACTTAAAGAAGAAATTAAGAACTGGTAGTTCTTAAAATGGAAAGGCTTGTTGATGGATGCCACAGTATGTGGAGTATCAAGGGCAAGCCGACGCAGCGGCGGTGAGGGGGCCAGCGCGTAAAATTAAGGAAAAGATATGTCAGATGAAGAAATTCCAAACTTGGCCGATCTGTTAAAGGATCCAGATTTTTTAGCCAAGTTAAAAAACTCAATTGATGAGTTAATAGATGAACTACCTGAAGATGTTTCAAAGGAAGATGTCGAAGGGCTAGAAGAAGTCGAAAATCTCATCAAGAAAAACACTAACTGACACCATGCGGTCTACAAATTTTCACCAATACGGCCCGTGAGGGCCTTTTTTCTTGACTAAAAACAAGAAACTGGTTACACTGATATATGAGTATTTCACGACACATCATGCAGCAAGACGGATACTGTCGTTCTTGTGGCTATAGTTTGCTGAGGGGTAGTGCAGCGGTCGAGACACCCATTTTTGCAACAGGAAGCGCACACAATTATTTTTGTTACGGCTGTGCCTATAAAATTGCCAAAGTGGCGCTTGCTGATGTTAGCCTAGATGATTTTGGCCAAGAACTTTTGATGGACAAGCTAGAAAAATGAGCCTGGAAGATCTCCAAACATATAAACTGAACCGTCTTAGCACACGAATCTGTCGTCACTGTGACCATTTCCGAACAGCGCAGTGTAGTCAAGCCCCAGTGGCCGGCACTAAAGCGTTTCGCCGATTCAATTGGTCCAGCCTGAGTGTATGTGATGACTGGACACCTAACCCACGCACAGACGAAGCAATGCAGATTTTGACTTGGCGCAAGCTAGAAGGCCATGACGTAGAAGATTTCCGAGGCCGAGAAGATATTGAACCCACAGTGATGGATGATGAACAAAATGTTTTCCAACGATGCATTTACAGAACATGATAGCTGTGGCGTATGCAGGTGGCAGTTCACCAGTATGTGTCCAAAAAGCTATGATTATGTAGGACGATTTATGGGCGATCCAGACAAGATACGCCAGAGAAATCTTTGTCACAAGTTTGTTCCTTCCGCATCAGAAAACGAACGTCGTGAAGAAATCATTTACCAAAAGCTGCATGAAAACTTAGAAATAGAAGATTGAGCCAGAGAGCCCGAATGCCAACCCTGTTAGACTTGGGTTGAAAACCCAACAAAAATATCCCAAAGGGCGGTTAAGACTCTCTCGCAATAGTCTGTGGACCACAGAAAAGGCACTGGTGGAGCGAAGGCCCCTAAGTGATGAATCCAGTTGCTACGCTGTAAGGATTGGGGAAGTTCGAAGCCGGAACAGGACGGGCTCAAACCAGCAAGGGTGGTGGAAGGCCACCCGTTTTTTTCTTGACAAACCAAGACACATCGCTTATATTGATAACTGTGGGGGCATCCGCATTATACAGGCTAAAAAATGTCGATGCCAATTGGACCCATTTGGTCCGTGTTACATCTTGCTATCAAGTTTCCCGCAGCCGCAGTAATCATAGCTGGCGGGAGTTTCTTTGCGATAAACTATGAACCTCCCCGACCGATGGTAGCTATCACCTTTGATGATGGGTATCAAAGTGTATTGGATATTGCTGTTCCAGAAATGACTGCCCGTGGTATGGTAGGAACTCATTATATTCCTATCAACTTGCCAATGTCACTTGATAGAGTAGTTGAGTTTACTAACGCAGGATGGGAAATTGGCTCTCATAGTATGACACAAACAGACATGACACTGCTGTCAGAATCAGAATTACAATACGAATTGTCTGAATCAAAAAATATTCTTGAAGAGCTAACCCATACAGAAGTGACATCATTTGCATCTCCAATGGGAAGATATAATGATGCTACGTTGGCTATGATTGCAAACTATTATGAAACACATGTTGATGCTTGGCAGCCGTATCCAAATGAATGGATGAACACTGTGGATGATTTTGATCCAATGTTAATTCATCGAATTGATTTTAGCAATACCTCTGTAGAAGAAATCTGCGAAATTGTAACCAACATGAATGATGATGAATTCTATGTAATCATCTTCCATAACCTCAGCACTGAAGAAGAAAGACCTCGTGATGTTTGGATGTATGATACCACACCAGAACAGTTTACAAACGTTCTAGATTGTGTTGATAATGCCGATGTTGATGTAGTGACAGTGTCTGAAGGCGCACAAAGGATGATGCAGTGAATTGGTTTCGTAAGACCATATTCTCTCCTCGGTTCTGGCTTGGGTTACCTAAATTTAGCCACACGCCTAGCGAACTCAGTGTGACGGTAGTAATTCCTGCTTGGAATGAAGCTGAAACTATCGCTGACACCATTGAAAGTCTTCATAGGCAAATTTATAAACACAAGCTGATTGTGGTTAATGATCGTAGCACGGATGCCACCAGTGACATTGCACATTACCTGTCTAACAAGTATGCAGGACTATATGATATTCAGGTGATTGATGTCGAGGAAAATACTGGCAGCAAGAGCCAAGCTCTCAACAAGGCAACCCCTTATATTGAAACTGACATCTTTGTTTGTGTTGATGCTGACACTGAGCTAGATCCTGACAGCCTAGGTCGTTTGATGCGAGCTTTCAACAATCCCAACGTGCAAGTTGCAAGTGGTTTCGTAGTAAGCAAACACGACGATAACTTCTGGCAGAAGGCCCGTCGCGGCGAGTATATTGTGGGACAAGCAATTACCAAGAGCGCCCAAGAAAATCTAAATGCAGTATTAGTGGCGAGTGGTTGCTTTTTTGCAATTCGTAGTGATTTTCTTCGTGAACATGGGTTTGATCACAGCACCATGGCAGAGGACATGGACCTGACCTGGACCGCAGTTGAAGATGGTGGTGATGTGGCTTTTGTGCAGGATGCATTTTGCTATGTCACAGATCCCCATAACTGGCAACTCTATAACAAACAACTGTATCGCTGGTATGCAGGACTCTTCCAGTGTATCAAGAAGCGCCAGTATGATCTGTTCAGCCGCAATCCCAAGTTGGGGTTTGCTGTGTACTTCTATACGCTGAGCGCATTTATGGGAATTCCATTCTGGGTCTTCTTTATAGTCTACGGAATAATGACGTCACCAGGTGCGGCCATCATTCTTACCATAGCCATGTACCTTATGCTGTTCTTTTCAGCATATCTTCATGGAGTATGGAATGGCTACAATGTTCAAAAATATCCAACATATGTTGCAGCAATGATGCTCGTCGCATTCGTTAACTACACTATCTTTATTCGTGCAGCTATCAATGAACTAGTCTTGAACAACACTCTCAACGTCTGGTTTAAAGGACACTAAGATGCGTCTATTGTCAATCATTTTTGCTTTTATCACAAGTATAGCTCATGCGGATGAGTTTCGTGATGATTTTAACTTTCTTGATGAGAGTGTCTGGATGGTGTCTGATTGGCAGGCACCTGGCGGTAACCAAGACCATCATGGCGTGTCTGTTTACAGCAATGCTGAGGTTGTGGATGGTTACCTCAGATTGCAGTTATTTCAATTTGAAACTATTGATGGCGATGTTCGATCATTTGGTGGAGAAATCGCTACCCGTGAACCCTTCGGGTATGGTACTTACGAATTTAGGATGCGAGCCAGCACAACAAGTTCTACTCCATATGGTGAGGGAGAATCTTTGAGCGGGGCCGTGAGTGGTGCGTTTCTTTATGCTCGAGATGCTGACACAGAAATCGATGTCGAGTTTGAAAGCAACGAGCGCAATCACATTACTCATTTAATCTCGTGGAAGGATGGACGCCGTAATGATTGGTCGCCGGTAGATCTTGCTGGCGCCCCTCCTCATGAAGGCTTCTATGTCTATCGTTTTGAATGGACACCAACTGAAATTCGATATTATCGAGACAATATTTTAATCGATACCCATTATGGAGATATTCCATCTATTCATGGGCATATGATGTTCAATCATTGGGGAAGTCACAATTCTTATTGGGGTGGTGAAGCTACGTTTGGTACTGTGCGATATCTATATGTTGACTATTTCCAGTTTACGCCTCTTGAAGGATAATCGCTAAATACTGGAAACAGGAGATTGCCGATGTCTGGTAAAGATATGCGTATGCTAATGGAAAAGATTGACCGCGCAGTGCTACATGAAGGCTATGAGCAGCGCGTACAAAATGTGGTTGACTACCTCAACAAAACCTACCCAGATGGGATGACCAAGAAGCAGTTTAATCAGGTCATGGACACACAGGATGAAGAGCTCGCAAGCAAGCTTGATGCATTTGAGCTCAAGCGCAAGAAGGCGGCGGCTGTCGGATCACGTGGTAAGACTGGTGACAGCCGCAAGGAGTTCATCCAAGACGTTGCCAAGCAAATGGACTTCCGTCGTGACACTAGTAAGGCTGATGCTAAGCGTGAAAAGGTAAAGAAGGCACTAAATGATCTTTACTGGATTGCACAGGACGCGATTGGTATGAGTTTTCCAGACGGTGACCCAATCGATCATATCATACCTAAAGCACGTCGTTTGGGTATTCCAATGGATAGTGTAGGCGAGTGGCTTGACCGTGCTTTCAAGAAAAATGAAGGTGTCAGCTATGACCAGTTCTTGTCTAATCTATGGGATGACCAATACGGTGATGCAAAATCAGACATGGATCATGTCAATCCTAGTGACAAATATTATCAAACCGCCAAGTCACGCTATGACATGCTTGGCGGTGATGACGCTCGTAATCCTTGGCGCTGATTACAAGAACATACTAGCCAAAACAAAAGCAACCACAAGAACGGCTCCCAAAATTAGGGGGCCGTTTGTGTTTCTGCCTTCTGGGGGGTCATTGCGTGGACGCGGGTCTGGCTCTGGTGTAATGTCATCACCTGGTGGTGTTGAATCATCGCGTGGCGGAACATCAGTTTCAACCAGACTGTAGATATAACGATTTGGTGTTGTATTGTATTTTGCATCGGTATATTCAATCACACCCTTGAATGAGCGTCGAAGCAATTCTTGTTTTTCAATCATCGTGTCATTGAATGAAGTGGGTCTTGGACGCCCTTCCATTTGCAGAGCAAGAGCACCTGCAACCAGAGGACATGCTGCACTGGTTCCTGATGCAGACTGTTTGGCTGTTGCTGATGCACGACTAGCAGCAACACCAGCAGTGCCGCCAGCCCAGATATCAACAGTGGATCCATAGCTTGTCCCTGGTGTGCTACCACCCCAGATGCTGGGACGTAGATTTCGATCACAAGCTGCGACTGAAATAACATCGTCACGAGCGGCCGGATAAAATGGGCGATCATTATCAAAGTTACCAGCGGCACCTACCATGACGATGCCTTCATCAGCGACGGCGCGAAAAGCCGCATTGTAGATGTTTGAGTATGAGCCAAAGCTCATGCTGAGAACACTTGGCATATCATGTGTTCTGTGATGCGCAATCAAGGTGTCAAGTGCTTTGATGCCTTCAGTGGTGGTCCAGTTATAGCGCAAGCTATAGATGCTTGCCCCTTTGGCAATACCATGCTGATTGCCAGCCCCACAGCTAGCAACCATGGTTCCGTGCTCTGGGCCTGCAACTGTACCGCCATGCTCAAGTCCGTCATGTGTAAAAACTGTGAGTGTGTCACGCCCAAAAAATTCTTCATGGTCAAAACGCACACCTGAATCCATAAAATAGATAGCTACATCTTTGCCGGTGCGATCATAACGATAGTCTGGAAAACTATTGCTTGCGCTAGGCAGAAACCAACTCTCTGGGCGTCGTTGTATTTCAACGTCAAAAGGGGTATCAAAGCTCTCCTCTTCAACGCTGATTACACCTGGAACGGCCAGGACTTCTTCCATAGTACGATCTGTTTCTAAGATGATGATTGTTTCCAGCGTTTGTGGTTTACCAACCTTGCCAATCTTGGCTAGCTTGGTGCGAATGCTCTTGCTTTTTACTTCGACGATGAACTTGGTCATGTTATACTCCCCATGTGTGTCTATTTATTGGGTGCTGATAAATACCACTGACAACCCAGGAGAAAAACGATGTCATACCAAATCGAAATCCGCGCCGGAGAAGGCGGTGATGATGCCAAGCTGTTCGTGAGTGATCTCCTAACGGCTTACACCAAATGGTTTGATCGTGAGGGTTGAAAGTGGCACGTACTCGAACAGTCAGATGGGTTAGCAAAGGTTGCACTTCATGCACTGGCGGAAGAGTTAGAGCAGGAGTCGGGCGGTCACCGTATTCAACGAGTGCCACCAACCGAAAAAAGAGGAAGGGTGCATACCAGCACTGTCACCGTTGCGGTTCTGCCACTTGCGTCGGCAACTGCCGCGTCATGGGACAAGATCCAGGATGCGGACATAACCACTGAATGGTTCTCAGGAACCGGTAAAGGTGGTCAGCATCGCAACAAACATCAAAACTCTTGTAGATTGCGACATGAACCAACAGGCATCGTGGTAACAGCGCAGTGCCGCAAGCGTAGTCAAAGCTATGCTGAAGCCCACAATGAACTAGAGCGCCGAGTACGAGAACAACTAGACACCCAATCTCAGAGCGAGAGAAGCGCATTACGAAGTTCACAGGTAGGCAGTGGGATGCGAGCTGACAAGATCAGAACGTATAGATTTCAAGATGATCAAATCAAGGATCATCAAACAGGACGAACAGCCAAGTGCAGTCAAGTGATGCGTGGCAGATTTGATCTGTTGTATAAAAACAACAGCAAGTAATATTTGCACAACAGGTGGTAAAGATCGATAGACCATACAGGATAACTAATGTAGATTGATGTCATTCAACTAGAAGGAAATCCCAACATGAAAACTATCGTTCTTGCCGCTGCGGCGGCTCTTGGCCTTGCAACTTCCGCTGTGGCCGGCGGATCTGTCGAACCCCAGCCTCGTCCTGTGATTGTTGATGCGCTCGCACCAGCAACACCGGCTTTTGCTGTGATTGCAACTGGCACAATGCCTTTTGATCATAGCGCTGATCTCAGCGACAACTGGTCGCTTCGTGGTGAAGCAACAGTTCTCGAATATGACCTCGGAGAAGGTGTTAGCACCTTGACTGTGTTCGGCGAGATTGGTGTTGCTGGTGCTCAAGATTTTGGTGCCATTGGTGCTGAATATGCATGGGCATATACTGTTGATCGCACCACAATCACTCTTGCTGGTGAAGCAGAATATTTCATGCTCAACGACTTCAATGACGGCAACTGGCTCATGACGCCAAGCGCAAATGTTGCTTATGCCGTAACTGACGAGTTCAGTGTGTTCGCTGAAGCTGGTTACACCTGGAATGCTACTCAGGATTGGACTGCCACTGGTGGTTATGCTGAAGTTGGTGGCGAGTACGGGTTCACTGACAATCTGTTCCTCCGTGGTAGCGTTGTACAGCCGTTCGACACCCCTGCTGACGACCCATACGCACAGATTGAACTTCGCCTGGAGTTCTAATCCATAACAGATCAAGGCGGGCCCAGTGCCCGCCTTTTTCTTGACTTCTTGGCCGCAAAGCATTATATTAGTGACATGGAACAGCAACTTTTTAGAACTGCCCTGCGCATTTGGTTTAGACTGGTCTTCTGGATAGGAAGACTCTTACTTAGTCCTTTTGCTTTGTTGGTATTCTTGTTATTCGGTCTTATCGACGGAGTATCATTCCTCTACCATTGGGCAAACGAAAACCATAGTGATGTTGATTATTGCCGTCGAGATCTCAAGGGTCACTGGCAGGCGCTCAAAAAGTGGATGAGTTATTGATTGACCGCTTCAAATATCCTCGTACACCGCATCTGCCATGGAGTCGTGGCAGAAGTGCGGATGACAAGCAGATCCCCACCTTTGCTGGTTTTGAGGAGCGTGAAGTCGTCATCACTGAAAAGCTAGATGGTGAGAACACCACGCTTTATCCTGACACCTATACACATGCCCGCAGCATTGACAGCCGTTATCACGAGAGCCGTACCTGGATCAAGACCGACTGGGCTAGCAAAGCACATCGCCTCGCACCAAACCTGCGCATTGTGGGCGAAAACATGTTCGCACGACACAGCATCCCTTACGACGATCTTGAAAGCTATTTTTACGGTTATGGTGTTTACGATGGCAATACCTGTCTTGGTTGGGATGAAACCGTCGATCTGATTCACGACTTTGATTATCCGACGCCGCATGAATATTACCGTGGCGTGTGGAATCAATCAGTTGCGCACCAGTGGTCAGAGTATTTGCACGAGGTCCGGGCGAAAGATGTGGAAGGCTATGTTGTGCGCATCACGGACGAGTTCGACATAGCAGACTTTGGCAGTGTTGTGGCCAAGTCAGTGCGCCAAGAGCATGTCAATACTGATGCCCACTGGATGCATACCAGAATAATTCCGAACGGACTCAAAGAAAATAGTTGACATCACCAAGACACTTTGCTATATTAACGGTGTAAGCAAAGGAGACATGACATGGCAAACGCAAAAACGCAAGAGATGATGGAAAACATGCTGCTGGTTGCTCGCGAAGGCCGCGACATAATCCCGGCATTCTTCCAGCCCTTGCGTGGTCGGAGCAACACGGTTTCGGCTGCAATTCGTGAACTCAAGAAGCAAGGGCTGATTGAGCAGAACGGTGTCGATGGCACTGGCAAGCCCAAGTATGCGCTTGTCATGCCTGCCGCAACTCATGCTGGTGTGGAGACGGTGCAATGACCACGATCAACCCCGCCACCCGTCCTAGCGATGAGCTCAATGACTTTACTATTAAAGTAAAGCAGCTCTTCTATCCTGAAAATGAATATGGCCGCAGTACGTGGTGGGTTCGCCTGCGTGATGGAACTCTTATCCAGCCTGAATACAAGGAGGCGGAGGACGAGTTTTGTGAATCGGCTTTCTTTGCTGAGGGGTATCGTTACTGCTGGAACCTTGATGGCACCTCGGTAACCCGTTCCGACTATGACATGATGGAGATTGTAACGCGATGACCCCAGGAGACGCAGGACTGCTGAACGAAGTGACTGGTGCCGACTGGACTGACACCGGAGAAATGATGATTGCTGCTGGTCCCAACGGTGGCATCATTGACCGCAACCCTCAGCTCAACGAGTGGTTCATCATCTTCAACGACGATCGTCCTCAGTGCGATGAATGGTTTGCAATCCGCGCTGACGCAATCGCAGCATTTGTGGAGGCTACCCCTGATGCGTAAGAGCAACGAATACCTAGCCCTTGAGGACGCTATTGCACGAGGCGTTCGTGCAATCCGGCACGCCCAAGGGTTCCGCAAAACTGAAATCGCCTGTGAGCTTGCCACGCTGCGCAAGATGCAGGCAGCACTTGGAGAAGACCGTGACTGACCCTCTTATCGAAGCACGTGAGACCATCGAGGAAGCGATCCGCGAGATCCGTGCCACCCAAGCGAACACCGATAGCCAACTGCATTCGGAAGAGTTGGAAAACCTTCTTGACCGTCTTTACGGGTTGCGGTTTGATCTTGATGAGGTACTGGAGCCATGACCCTGTTTCGTTATAAGAAGAATGGACTGCTTTACACCATCTATCACGTGACGCCACGACAAATCATGGGTTGGTGGTATGAAGCTCATCCTTACCATCACACCGTCAATATCGGCATGAGACGGCCCGGCCCCGCTCAGCCAAAGGACGTTTGTTTCTACCCCAATATGACACTCAATGACTTCGAGGAGGTTGCTTATGCCTAGGACTGACACTACCAAACTCAAAAAATCGCTCATCAAACTCAAGGAGGAGATTCTTCGTGAAGCTGAAGAAAAGCGCCAGGAGCAAGAGCAGCGAATCACGGTTCTCGCGGAGGCGTATCGTTCATGAGTGAATATGAGATTTATGCTGAGCTTGACAAAGCACGGTCAAAGCCAAAGCGTCGCACCAAACCGAAAAACTACGAGTCTGTCTGCGTTGCGGGTCAAAACAAAATCGGTGATGTAGTTTACCTACCTAGCCATCCTGATGTGCGCATGACAGTCACTGAGGTCCCTCATTGCAACCGGGCCGCTGGCCATAAACAGATGGTTGAGGTGCAATGGTTTGATGTAAATCTTCATACTGTTTCTGCTAAGATGAAGGCTGAAACTTTGCTCTATGTAAAGGATCCGTAATGCGACTCCCTCGCCTCACCAACATCTACATTGTAGATATCTACCTCAAGAGTGGTGCTGTCCAGCGCAAAGAATTCCTTGAGTTTGGCTGGAAATACAACGGCGATGACGGCATCACTAGTCTGAAATGGAAAACAGCCGACGGCAATTCTTGGTTTGTATGTCTCGGCGAAATTTCCTCAATCAATGTGGTGGCCCAATATACACGTATTCGTTTGAGGTAATAAATAAACACATATGTATAACATGTGAACTTCTTACGAAATGTTTGTTAAACGATATAAGATTGAGCATATTGCAGAATCTGATCAAGACCAGGCTGGCTGCTGGAGAATTGAACTTGAGTTGGAACCATCATGGTTTGATCGAACGTTCATGGGAATTATTTTCAATAGGACGCACACGCTCAAAGGAAATTACTCAGTCTGGCGCTGGGAAGACAATCAAGAAGCCAACATTTTTTGGTCACTTTGGGCAGACTGCGCAGTAAAGAAGCATAAAACAGACCATGGAACATCGTACCTGTACCGTGATAATGATTGATTACGAAACAGGATACTGGGTATTATCTACACATCTCGTAAGCCAAACTGCATTGATTAGGGATTTGTTATTGCGTAACAGGGATCCTCGTAAAACCAAGATCATAATGATTAAAAATTTCAGACGTATGCCGCTAGATATTTCTTGACATGCGCACCAAGATAGCTTATATTATAAGTATGATGTTAGAAACAAACAACCCGCTCACTGTTACCGCAACTGTTGCTTTCATTGAAGAAGCACACAGTGGTCAAAAGTATGGCAATATGCCTTACTTCTTCCATCCGGTTGAGGTTGCACAAGAAGCGGTCCGTTTGGTTGAATATGCTGCATCCAATGATGACAGTGGATCCTATCTCCAAGATTTTGCAGCGCCTGCCCGTTTGGTTGCTTTGCTGCATGACGTGGTTGAAGATACCAAATATACCGAATCCGATCTCCGTGAACGTTATGAATCCGCAATTGTTGATGCTGTGATGCTGCTTACGCTCAAGGAGAGCAACGATTATCGCGAAAACATCCAGCGCATCGTTGACAGCGGCAACACGCTGGCCATGATGGTCAAGCTGGCTGACAACCATGTCAACCGTCGCGGAGACAAAAGTTCGTTCAGTGCCGAAAAAGCCAAGAAGCTGAATGATCGTTACGACATGAGCATCGAGATGCTGACCAAGGCGCTGGCAGAATGGGGCATCAGGGTATGAAAGAGCCTGGCCGATTCAAACAGTGGACATTTATTGTTACCTCCATTATGGGCCTGACACTTTTGATTTTTTCTAGCGCAGCCATATTCTATGTCTTGTTGACAGGGATTGAAATTTGGTGGGCTGTAAATATTGGTTGGTTTGGTATAGCATGTTGGCTAGTTTCAATGTACCTTCGTCCTGAGATAGTAGCATGGGTAGAAAACAAAGATGAATGAAGAAAAGCTTCGCAAAGGATACAACGGTTACCTGCTCACTGATCAGGGACGGGCTCATCTGCTTGCGCATATCGACCCTGTTCACCCTGATGTCGTCGCACATCATGTGACACACGAGTTCGGTGTCTACGAGCAACTGCCACCTGATGCTGATCATGTTCGTGTGATTGCTGTTGCCAGCAACGATGTTGTCCAAGCTGCCGTTGTCAAGGTCAATGGTACCACTGCTCGTGAAAGTGGTGGCGTCTACCACATCACTGTGAGCGTAGACCGTGCTGCTGGTGGTACGCCCAAGATGAGCAACGACCTGCTCACAGACAGCCGAAACTGGCAGGCTGTTGACCCGTTCAGCCTTCCTGTGATGCCTCGATTCTTTCCGTTCGGAGGGTAACATGTCCAAGTTGAAATATGCTATGGTAAAAGGCACCAGTGGGTTTATTCGTGACTGGGATCCTATGACCAACAAGTTTACATTTACTGATGACATTGATCGCGCTCTCCTTTATACTGTTTCGGGCATTGAAGAACATCTTCCTTTTTTTGAACGTCATGACATCGAAATAGTGCCAGTTGAGGTGATTAGAGTTGTGAGCGGTGTAAGACAACAGTCTTCAGATCTCCTCGACAAAGTTCTTGCCAAATTTGAAGATGAACTGAAGATTCTCAATAAAAAATCTGGTAACGATGTTGATAACCTTAGTGAGAAAGATTTTCGTCGTTGGAAGCGTTTGAAACGAATGATTGAAGATCGAATAGTAGACAAATCAGCCATTGAACAAGGGTAACATGACCTATTACATTGAAGTTACACCGTCTGAACCGTTCAACGACGTTCGCCCTGTCTGGACAGATGACATGGTTCAAATGACGATCGAGCAGTTACATGCGGTTGCCAAGCTTCAAGCCATGCTGAAATCTGCTGGATCAACTGTTGAAAAGATGGAATGTCTGCGACTAATCAAAAACACAGATCTTCACATGATGACTATCATGGCCGATGAATTGCAGGAAGGTCTTGACAAGGCTTCCAAGTAATCGCTTGACATTTGACCTTATTTGCTGCATACTAAATATGTGCAAAGGAGCAAATATGCGTCTACATCAGATCATCACTGAAGCTACCATGCGGCTAGAGCGCGAGCGTTTCGAGCATCTGCTCACGCCTGCCGTTCGTGCACTTGATGACGCTGCTCGTGAAGCTGGCTACGAGGTACGTATCGTTGGTGGCGCTGTGCGTGATCTTGTCATGGGCAAGGACCCCAAAGACATCGACATGGCAACTGACGCCGTTCCTGAGGCAATGATGCAGGTGCTTGATGCTGCTGGCATTCGCCATGAGCCCACCGGCCTGCAACACGGCACCATCACTGCAATCCTAGATGGTGAGCCGATTGAAATCACCACTCTACGCATCGACACCGAAGCAGATGGTCGTCACGCAGAGGTCGAGTTTACGAACGACTGGCGCAAAGACGCTGAACGTCGTGATCTTACGTTCAATGCCATGAGCATGGAACTTGACGGAACGCTCCATGACTACTTTGATGGTGTGGAAGACCTCCAGAACGGAGTCGCAAGATTTGTTGGCAACGCTGATGCCCGTATGCAGGAAGATTACCTGCGTATATTGCGTTTCTTCCGCTTCCAAGGTCGTCTAGACAACCCACTATGGGATCCAGAGACCATGGCGGCTGTTGCGCGCAATGCAGGAGGCCTTGAGAGTATCAGCGGCGAACGCATCTGGATGGAAATGGAGAAGATCCTGGCCCGTCCCAGCCGCACCGCTGTTCTGCAACGTATGGACGACACTGACGTACTCGAAGCAATCGACATGCCTGTCAACCGTATCAGCTTTGTCGATCGCGTAGACGGTGATGATCCTGTTGCTGCACTAGCTGCGGCAGTGAACAATGTGGGTGGCTTGGAGACACTGCGCAATAAGTGGAAGTTCAGCAACGAAGTGTTCAACAAGGCTCATTTCATACTCGAGCACCGTGATGCTGACCTTGAGGAAAACGACCTCAAGGCCATGTTGGCTGATCCCAAGGTGCGCAATGAGCATGTGATAGCACTGCTCAACAGTGTTGGCCGTGGTGAAATGGTCGACCGGCTGCGGGCATGGCAACCGCCAGAGTTTCCGCTCAGTGGCAGCGACCTTATAGCTGCTGGCATGAAGCCGGGTCCTGAAATGGGACGCCAGCTGGCTGAACTGCGTCGTGAATGGGAGCAAAGTGGTTTTCGTCTCAATAAATCTCAACTACTCAAAAGGATATAACTATGTCTGTGCAAAAATTTGATCTATTTGACCGCATCGCAATATTCTCCACACAAGATAAAGATACTCGTGATGCATTTGTCGCAACAGTGTTTGATCTCGCAATGACTGAAGGACCTAATCGTGTTCTTGAGGTCTATAATGCATTGAGAACAAATAATGATCTCAAAATCAACATGGCGCGTGTCAACAATTGGCCTGAAATTTACAAAATTATTTCTGCTTCATTGAGAGTTAAAAAATGAATACACTCAAACTATACAAGCGAGCAGAATGGTATCTGGAATGGCTCAAGACCAATCATTCAAACGCATACGAAACAGAAAAAGACAAAATCTACACTTGTCTTGGCGAGTTCTCTCACGCACCCGGGCATTACCTTATGTGCGTCTTTGGCACTTGGGAACTGAGTGGTATGCATGAACTCGATAACTTCGAAGAGATCGATCACCACCCAGATGACTTTGTTGCATATATCGCATTGGATGACATCGAATGAACATACCGCGAGACAAGAAGTTCTACGAACATGGTGAGTGGGCAGAAATGCTCGCAGAAAAAGATATCACTGAATATCCTGAAGAAGTATTCAAAAGGTTTTGCCGTGAGGCAGTAGAAGACCACCATCGTCGCGAGTATTATTGGGCTCTTGAGTTCTACGATCATGAAGGCCCAGACTGGGAAGATCTTACTGAAGAGCAGCGGCAGAACATTCGTGAAACCAACGATGCTCATGCTCGTGAAATGCATGAGTTTAGACGTATGATAACGCAAGGAAAAACATGAGCCTATTCCCACTAGCTTTTGGCGTATGCTTCATCTGGTTTGCAAATCTTGTTTGGATGGTCAGAGAGTTTATCAAGCATACGCCAAACTGGACAGACCCAGACGTTACCAGTGAAGAAATTATCCAGAACTTCATGGCGAATACGCCACTTGAACAACTGGAATTTATCCGCAAAGTAGCAGAGTTCAATCCCATTGTCGGTATGAGTGGATTATCTCTCTTGTTACTTGCGTTTATATTTTAAGGAATTATAATGAAACCAGAAAAGCCAGCATTAGGCATCTCTCGCAGTAATGAATGGGAAGATGCGATGGTGTATCATGTTGAATGTGAGTGTAGTGATCCTGATCACGCAGTGGTTACTTGGATTGAGATTGGCAACGATCCAGAAATCCATAATGAGGTTGAAGTGACATTCTATGTGCAAACCAACTTTTCGATGTTCAGTCTGAGACATATATGGAGTAGAATCAAGATTGCAGTTGGTGTTCTATTTGGACGTGGATACCAACAGCACCACAGTTTGATTTTGAAAAAACAGGCCGCTCTGAATTTTGGCGCAGCTATTGAACAGACAATCCAGGACCTTGAAGATGCAGATACACAATCTGACTCGTGAGCAGTTTGAAATGCTCGAGCATCTTTGGACTCTGGAGACACTGGAAGATATTGAAAATTTCAAAAGAGAACTTCCAAGATTCCGCCGCCAGCAGGTTGATACTTTGATTGAACTAGTGCGCCTGCAAACTGTAGACGACATCTTGGATGCTGATTCAATGCCTGAGTTTGACTCTGTTGACGCTCTCCTGGAAAATATTCGAAATAGTTGTTGACATCACCAAGACACTTTGCTATATTAACGATGTAAGCAAAGGAGATATGACATGGGTTTTACAATCCGCGCTGCTGAAGGTCACATTGTTGCCATTGAAGCAGACTATGGCAACGCTGAGGAGCTCAAAGCGTTCCTCAATGACGTAGCTGACCTTGAAGATGCCGGCCACTATACGCTGGCTGAGGCCACGCAAGCTGACTACGATGAGCTTGAAGTTCAAAAATCTCTTTATTCGGGTGTCGACAATGACTAAGCAAACCTATACCATCACCACCATTTCAGTCGAACAACTGGATGAAATGATCGTGTCAAATCGCGCTGATTTGATCGATGAGTCGGCATGTGGCAAAACCTACACTGGTTTTACGCTGATTGAGGAAGGCTCCTGGGCTGGTTCCTACCGCGGCGTTGCAGATGGCGAAGAAGTAATCTTTTACGCAGATGAGGTGCAAAATGCGACCCCGGAATGATCAGCTTGTTCAAGTGATTCGTGAAGGCAAGGAAGAAGCCCAGCGCGTCAGCATTGTCAACAAACTAAGTGAATACGATGAACCGCGTGATTTTGCTAACCGCATGAACATGCGCCTGCATTGGGCAATCGAGCGTATCGAAGAGCTTGAAGCACAAGAGGCTGCAAATGCATCATCATAGGTTCGAATATTCCCCTGGTATATCATACGACTACACTCGTCTGATAACCAAGCTGGAAGAACTCAAAGGAGAAGCTGACCACCGTTGTTTGGGCGGCTTCCAGACACAAGACAAAGCGTTTGCTGGTGAAATGGCTGAACTGATCCGTGACATGATCGAGTTCATGGACGGCGTAGATGAAATGCTTTTGGGCATGGAGCAAGAGCACGAGTCCAAAGTCTCCGATCTTACCAGTGACAACGACGACAAGTCTGACACGATAGACAGGCTTCGTGATGAACTTGATGAACTGAAAGATGACATTGCTGATTCGCAAAAGCTGAAAAAGCTGTTGCGCGACATTCTACTTGACGACTGATGCAAGCCATGTTACTTTGAATGGTAACACAAACACTGGGGAAGAAAAATGCGTAACAAAGATTTTGACATGATTGAAGCCCGCAGCAAGCCGCCCATGATTGGCTTGGTCCTTCTTGGCACAGCACTGATGTATCTTGGTGTTGCCGTGCTGTTGGTGATCTGATGGAACCTGGAATGTTTGCAACACTGTGGTATGCTGGCGCTGTTGTCTTTTCAATGGGCGTTACAGGACCTGATGCATGTGAGTATCTTGCCGATAACATTGAGGCCGACATTGTTGCGGCATACCAAGACCCTGCCAAGATGGAAGAATTGGCCACCAGCCGATTCCCTGACCCAGCAGAATTTCGCGTAACCTGCGATGACGAACAATTGCCCACAGATCCACAATACATGGAAAAGCAATGAGCTACTGGAACCACCGTGTAATGCGACATGTCGAGAAGGATGACGCTGGAGGAGAAGTTCTCGAGAGCATCTGGTACGCTATTCACGAAGTCTACTACGACGCCAAAGGCAATGTTGATGGTTGGACAGCCGAGCCATCATATCCTGTCTTCTACCCTGAAGAAGACGACGGTCAAATCACTCTCAAAGACGATGTTGCGCGATTCATGCGCGCATGTGACAAGCCCATCCTGGACTTTGAAACTGGCAAGGAGATTGAAAAATGAATGCTAACACAATGTCCCTCCTACTGATGCTCTGTGCTGTTATGGTTGGTCTATACATCCTCGTCTCTGTCGCTGATGATCATGCCACTGTGGAAGACACGGATTTCAACGTTGTCTGCCTTGAAGGTGTCGAATATTGGTTCCGCAAAGCTGGGTATGGACAAATTCTGGCGGTGAAAATGACACCCGAAGGCGACGTGGTAGCTTGCGAATGAGACAGTGTTCTGTATACTGTGTCGATACTGAAAAAGATGTCACCGCTGACGTCCTTGAAGAATCTGATCGCCGACTCAAAGTGGCCTTGGTCGGAACAGATATCACCATTGTGCTTACACGCACAGATACACGATTTCCATACATTGGTCACGCACACAACATGGAATTCGAAACTTTTGGAGAATTGGAATGAAACGTTTTATGCTTGCTGCTGGCGCTCTTGCCAGCGTTATGGTCCTGGCAGGGTGTCAAGATGATGCACAAATTGCATCTCAGAATATCAGCCGCGCCGCTGACAACTTTGAAGTAATGCGCCGCGTGGTGTTCATGAACGGTATCACTGATGAATACATGCTTGAGATCGTCGGTGCATGTTCGATCAATGACCGCACTACCAGCGTTCAGATTACCTGTAAGGACGAGGATGGTGAAGTTGTTCGGCATCAACTCGGTCTCAGTGACAACGTCACGTATTTCGCAGAACAAGTTGAACCGATCGGCGTCAGCTTCAACCATTACCGTGTTACGTTCCGTCCGCAACAGATTATCCCGGACATTGACTTCCGCGGTTCCATGGAAGATCTGACTACCAACAGTTCGGAAATCAACCAATAACAGAATAGCTTGACTGCACTTGGGTAGAGCGCGCAGGTACGATGCGATTGTGGATAAGCCTGTTTAGATAACTCGCCTGACTCATGTTTGTTTTGAGCCAGCCGACAAAAGAAGCACACATTGTCCTGCCCACGCTCGCGCCCAAGTTAGTTGGAGCCAGTCAAGCTAACCATCTTCAACCGTAGAGTGACAGCCTACCGTTGAAAGCGTCATGGGCCGCAGGTCATGAACGTAAAGACAAAGAAGGCCTGCGGCGATCCTTATATCGTGAAATAAGGGGTGACTACTTGGGCGGCGCCTAGAAAAGCCCCTGGGGCAAGCTATTGCTTCTTAGTTTTGTCAACAAATAGTATGGGAGGGGACCGATCATCCCCTCCCGCACTCTATAGTAGGCTCTTGAACAAATCATATTTAGACAAGGGGCGATTTGTTCTTAACGATTCTGGAGTTGCTGGTAAACCGATAAAGTTAGCAAGGCCCCGCTACGTGCAACAATCGAGAGCCTGCTATTTTATTTGGAACACAAATGCTTGACAAATACGCACAGAAGATAATTGACGACAATGCCAACATGATGGTGCCGTGGTACCTCATTGCTGCATACGCATATTATGTCCAAGATGACCCTGTTGTGAGTGATCACTTTTATGATCAGTTGGCAGAAGACCTGCTACTCAACCATCGTTTTGTTGAACATGTGCACAAACATCACATCACTGAAGAGATGCTCAAAGCCGGCACCTACCTTGGTGATTATCCCGGTATCATTGAAGGTGCAGTGCAGCACTTGCGAGAACACATGGAAGAATATACATGAGAATCAAACCAGAAGACATAAAAAAAGGCATGATATTTTACGAAAGTGCATATGGGGAAAATATTCGATTCGAATCTCTTGATGAGCCGAGCTCGGTGGACGTGGTTATTAGAGAAGGCGAACTACCACAAACACAATGGCATTGGCAAGCCAAGAATTGTGAGACTGAGGAAATTGTCGACTTCACAATCACTTCGGGTATGGAACACTATGGTCCAAAACTTTATAGCGAGCCTGCGTATTGCCACCCTGGAGACTAAATAGACATATGTGGAACTTCTTTAGAAGACATTTCCGTCCTCAACCAAAAAGGAATATACCTATGTCTAGATGCCCAGCAGGTCTGGTCAGCGTCCCATTTGAGGACCTCACTATTTGTGTAACCCCAGATTACTATATGGAAGACGGAGTTCGGGTCCCGGTCGATCTCCAGCGCGCTCATGAAATTGCTCGTGAAAGAGGAATGATACTGCCTACAACCAGCATGGTAGACGCAATTTGGCGTCATGCTGATGTTCAATTGCCACCACGGCCACTAAATCCCAGCAACACCTCTGATCCAAATTTTTATAACAATATCGCCGATCCAAAATGGGTCATTGTTCACAACATGATTGTTAACGAGCAATTGCGCGAGGTCGGTGCCATCAGTGGCCAGTTGATTGCGGGACATAAGAAAGACATCGTTGCACATGATGCCAACAGCTCACGTATTGCAATCTACGGCTGGCATCAGTCAAACGGTCATCCAATACAGCCACGATCTACAGTGCATGGTTGGAATTACAAAGATTATAGCCAGGGCTTGCGTTTAGTAAGTGAAATTGCATTCGACAAAGATGGAAATCAAGTCAAAATAGGGTTCTAATGGAACAGATTAATATCTTGAATCTCAAGCCCGGCGATATTCGTTGGCTTGAGGAACACTTGGTGTTTGAAAGCTACCAGCATAAATTCTTCCAAAAGCTGTACAGAATGCTCATCCATGACATTGAAGACATTTCCATGTTAGACACAATCTACTGCACTGGTGCTCAGTTGCGAAAAGTATATGGTCTTTTACAACCACATCATCAAACTGAAATCGAAGCTATCAACAATATGGCAAGCCGAAGCTTCTTGGATGGAGTTCAAGGGTTTGAATTTAGCCCTGAATAGTGTATAAATAGTAATTGAAAGCCTTTGATGCCCCTGTGGGCAAATTGGTAAAGTCAGGCGGTTTAGGTCCGTCGTTTTGGGGGTTCGAGTCCCTCCAGGGGCACCATAGGCTTTCTTCGGAGTGGGGGTTCAAGTCCCTCCCAGGGCACCAAAACACCATAAATACTTCTGTTATAGGAGAAGTATCATGGGATTTTTTACAGCAATCACATTTTGTGTTGGTGCATCTGTTGCAGATGCAGACACACTCAATGACTGTGGTTGGGCCGTTTTTCCAAACCGTATGCATGAAACAGAAGCACAATGCGAAGAACACATCTACGCATTGTTTACGAATACTGTCTTCATGAACGGTGTTAGATTGACAGTCGAATCACATCCAGAATTTGAAGGCGAGTGGAGTATTGATGCTGAGTGTGTCCCTGAAGAAGACTGGCCAGAATACTACGAGTATATTTCAAGAAGCGAAGACACTGCTATCTAAATAAATACTGTCATGCTAGTCGAACAAATCATTACTGAACGCTATGTCAATGCTGTTGGCTTTGGTCCTGAAGCACAACAGGTCAAACAGCGTTATCTTGACCAAGTCTGGGATATCCTGCAGAAAAGCTACGCTCCTATTGGTGGTATCAAAGGCAAAGGATTCGAAACAAAAGAATCCATGCTGGATCTTCCCATGTGGAAAATGGGCATACGTGATGGTCGCGTTCGTGCAGTCATTATGTACAAGGACAAAAATGGCCGCAAGAGTGTTGCTATGGGCACTGATGGCAGTGACGAAGGTAACTGGTTTATCAATGATATTTTCAAAAACGAGCTAAGCCGCAGTTACGGTGAAAAATCAAAAGCTGCACTAGGCAAGATGATGAAAACATATCCGTTTGATGTTCTTGAGCCGTTCCTCGTGAGCCCGGATCGTGTCGCAGAGATGAATCCACAAGACCGTGTGATTCCGATCAAACAAGTACCCAAACAAGACTGGCCTGCAGATGCAGTGATGACACTCAATAAGTATCCCCAACTTATTGACTATGGATATCTACGTGATATTACACCTGAAACTACGTTGTTCAAGGTGATGGTGGGAACTCCAGGAAAAACTATCAGATAAGGCTTGACAACCAAAGTGTCTTGCACTATATTAGTAATGTAGCAGAGAGAAAGTGTGATGAAAATACTCTACGTTCACGGTTTTGGCAGTCACTACGATCCGAACCACGAAAAGATTCAAATGCTTGAAACCCTCGGCACTGTGATCGGCGTCGATGTCGAATATTGCAAAGGGTTCACCGCTGTCTTCGAAAAGGTACTCAGCACTGTGCTTAGCGAAGGTGTCGACCTTATCGTTGGCACCAGCATGGGCGGTTATATGGCAGCACATGTGGGCGCTGAGACTGGCACGCCGTTTGTTGCGCTGAATCCAGCCACTGAGCCCAGCGAAACCCTGAAAAAATGGGTCGGCACATTTACTGACTACTCAGATAATGAGCACCACTTGACTGAAGGCACAGTGGCGAACTATCCTGATATTGTCAAAGAAGGCTGCGGCCTCGTGCTCGTTGAGAGTGCTGACGAAGTAATCAGCGCATACAATACCAGCGAGCTGCTGGACGAGGTGTTTGAAGTCCACATGATCAAAGGTGGCTCGCATCGGTTCACTCACATGGAGCAGGCTGTCGAACTTATCAAAGACTTCTTAACGAGGGCGGAGACTGGATATGGTGTATAACAGAACATTGAGCAGCCCAAAAACGCTTCTTAAGTTCGCTGAGATGGATCTCAGCGAAGACCTTTTGATCCGATACACACTACACATGGCCCGTATCCAGGGTCGTGGCGAATACAATCTTGATGGTATCTACAACATCAAGAACACTGCTCGTGAGATGTCTCGCCATTTGATTTGGTGTTGACAAACTAGAGGTGTTCTGCTAGATTCATAATTATCGGGTGTGCCATGGCGAAAGGTTGGCAATAAGACGGCGGTTCGAATCCGCCACACCCGCCCATAATCCTAACTAGGAGATTCCAAATGAAAGATGTTTTCAATCGTGTAAAATCATTTTGGTTCACGCTCATGACTCCTCTGCGTAACCTCGCAGAACGTGAAGGCGTTGCCCCTAATGATCGCAAACTGGCTTACTGGGTCGCTGCAATGATCGGCGCCAAGAATCTCAATCATCAACCAATAGAGTACGAATAATGCTGGCTATCGGATGGTGTATGATGGCAGCAATGTTGCCAGTATTGATCTGGTTCATTTCTGACTGTTACAATGATCGGAAAAAATATCGAGGCGGTGTTCGTCGTGTAATCGTGAAATAAATAACATCATGAAGATTAGCTTTGAATATGTGCCTACAACGTCGATGCCATCAAAAGAGCTTATGGCAAAAATAGATGCCATAAGCGTACCGCATTTGCGTGGACAGCCATTTCAACTCACAGTTGACACCGTCAATCAGATAAATGATGCAAAGGGCTTTGCCCTAGCGTTTCCACATATCGCTGCAAGAAATTTGACCAGCGAGAAAGAGTTGCTTGAAGGACTCAAGAGCATGGGCGATCTGAGGCAGGTACTCATTCTTGGAGGCAGCGAAACCCAAGGCAAGGTTTACCACTATGCAGATGATGTTCTCCATGTCTTAGAAGAGATTGGTCACACGGCAAACCGTCATTGCGCTGTTGACCCCAATCTTGAAAGCTATGAAACAGTGCTCAAGAACCAATACACACGCTATGAGTGGGGGTTCAATCAACTCTGTATTAACCCTAAGCGAATGGCCAGCTTCAAGAAGCACACTGTATATTGCATTCCCAGCCAAACCAAGCCAACTGGTTTAGCCAAGTTCATGAAACTGTGCGGCATACGCAAAAGTCTTCGTGGTGCATGGCGCAATAGGAAGGCTTTCAGCTACATCACAGGCGGGCGTTTCGATGTGAACCGTTTCTGGCGTGATATCGGACGGCTTGACAACGACGTTCATTTCTACGCCTTTGGCAACATGTCAATAACTATTGAAGACTTTAGGAGGGAATTCATTGAAGAAAGCACCAAAAGAATTATTGCTTGATATCGATCATCTGCGCAGTTTTGAAGTTGAGCCAGCCTATTTCGGCTTGGGGTTTATACAACTCAAGATCAAACGCAATGGTCGGGTTCATTTCTATCATGATGATCTACCGGTGCTAGCTGAAGAACCTCATAACCATCGTTACGGTTTTATCAGTTACATTATGCAGGGCTATTTTGATCAGACCATATACCAGTTCACAGAAAATGCTGCTGGCACATACTACATGGATTTTGAGGACTGTAACCCAGAACTTGGCGATGTCGCACCTCCACAAGAACTCATTGGCAGCGTCACTGAACTGTTTCAGGCAGAATACCAGGCCGGCGACTATTACAGGATCGAAGCAGACACACTGCATACAGTATCAGCACGAGAAAATGCCATCACATACCTAGTGCGTGATGAACCGTTCAAAGATTTTGCTGGTGTGGTTCGCAGCATTGGTGAGGACAAGGTGTGCCCATTCAGCAAGCCGATCCCTGCAAAAGAATGTTGGGAAATGATTGAAGACATGTTGCCTGTCCAAACAAGCAAGAAAAAGAAAAAGCTCGGCTATCATGTGCGTGACATTCCCAAAGGCAAGGTAGGTGAGCCGGATAAGATCGTAGAAGAAGCCTACGAGATCCTTGACGCACACGAGCAAGGCATCCGCATTATGGCTGAACTAGAGATGAGCGACCTCTACGGAGCACTTGACAGATACCGTGAAATGTATTATCCTGAACTCAAGATGAAAGACATTGAGCGCATGTATCGTGTGACTCGCAGGGCATTTGACAACGGCAAGAGAAAATGAGCACCACTACACGAGACTTCGAAAGCTTCACCTGGTTTACACTTCGTCGTTTGAAGATCATGATTGGTTTTAGGTGGTCGTCGGATTGGTTTTCCACCAAACCGTGGAGCGTGAACGGCGAGCCTGTTCCTTTTGTTGCGCTGCAACTGATCGATCAAAATGAAAACACTTGTGTCCACGGTTTGTTTCTTGGTCCCATGGCAGTGATTTATGGAAAACGAAATTAAGTTTGTTATCCAGACGCGCGAAAAGTCTGTATCTGAAACTTTAGAAATGTACGAGTGGATGGATGAAAACTATATTTCTTATATCTATGTCGGTCATGGTTGTTATCTTGTCGAAGGCCATGGCGATGCAACACTAGTCAAACTTTTTTGGGGATGACATGATTGATCCTGTCAACTGGCGACGCATCGCTGACGCAATCGACTATTATAAGTCGCTTGGGTTCTATTACACCGAAGTGCCTTGGAAAGTATCTGAGGCTGCTGCTGCTATCACATGCCCAGATGCCGGTTACATGGAATGGAGCGATGGATTGGTGTTGCCAGCAAGCGGCGAGCAAGGATTTCTCGACCTTGAACTTGACAGCCTGATGCCCACCACAAAATCTCCCAACTTTGTAACTTGCACCCCTTGTTTCCGTGCTAATGATGCTGGTCGTAGTCCTGTACATCATCCTTACTTTATGAAGGTTGAGCTCTACGTTCGCTGTGATGATCAGCGACAAGCCGAGTTTGTCTCATACGAACTGTTGTTGAAAGCCAAAAGATTCATGTCTGCTGATACTCCCGTCACGACTCCAGAAGGCTGGGATCTTGAACTAAATAACATCGAAGTGGGCAGCTATGGTGCTCGTCACCATGAAAAGATTGGTTGGTGGGCGTATGGCACCGGTCTTGCTGAACCACGCTACACACAGGCTTTGGAAAATGCGTGAAAAAATTTTAGACTTATTGAAACTCTTACTATCTGGATTGTTGTTCTTTTCTGTTCTAGCTGCTGGATATTTTGCAGTGGGATTTTGGATAACCGTCGCAATATACCTTGTTATTGGTATTGGTATAATTGTATGGACTAACGGTTGGCGCGATGAACCTTTCAACGTGATACTGTTATGGGGAATAATTGTATCTATTTTGGTTATCGCTAAAATATTCGGAGATATTTGACTGTGTTCACATTAGCAACGGATTAACATGACATATACACCACCACTTCCAGCACAACGAAGACCGATTTCTGACGAAGGCAGTCTAAAGGCTTTTGAATATTATGCTGACATGATCCGACATCGAGGATACCAGGCTAGAAATCACACAGAGATCGAAGACGGGGACGCGACCCATCCTGAACATCTACTATGGATGTGCGAGTTTTGTATTCCTCGTGTACGTGATGATGGCCTGGGTTTTAGCACCGACAAGTATAGCCGATGGCTGGGCTTTGTCCAGGGCTGTTTGATTTGCCAAGGCTGGACTACGGTGGAAACAGAACGCAATCGCACACGACCTTGGTTTAACAAAGAGGAATAAACCCATGAACGACACCCAAATCAAACATTTTCTTGCTGGCTTTGATCTCGCCGGAAAACGTCTACCAAATGGCAAGCTTCAAGCATATCTTGGTGAGAGCTTGTTAGATGATTGGCCAAAAGAAGTCACCCTGGGTGGGAATACTTACACTCTCGAAGAGGTCGATTGCGGTAGCGAAGGTTATGAAACAGCCTTGTATGCCTAACTCATAAATATTTGAATGAGAGTGCATGATATCATTACCGAAGATCAGGACGACAGCTACCAACCGCCGCGTATTCGTAAAGGTGATGAAGTCAAGGTTGGCAAGTTCAAGAACCGCAAAGCCGAAGTTACCGGATTTGAGGTTGACAACAATGGGCAACCTGTGTTAAAAACAACTAAAGGCGATCAAAAACTGTTCAAGCCTCGCATAAGCAAGTTGGAACCAAAAGTGAACGAACGAACTGAAGATGAAGTGGCAGATGACGAGATCAGTTTGGTTATCGCAAGTATGCAGAATCTTATCTCAAAGTATAAGAGAAGCTTTCGTCCAGCCGCCGATCTTTATCATGACGTTCAGATGAAAGGCCAACTGATTCCCTGGATGGAAGAGAATTTTGTTCCAATCTGGGAAAAGCACGGTTATCCTCCTATTGGGCAACCTGCTTGGGGCGACGTCGAACGTGAGGTCATCGATCGATTTCTTGTAGGAAAGTAACGCTCCTGTAGTTTAAAGGAAAAACCCCACGCTCATAACGTGCGAGATGGGATGTCGGAATTCCCCGGGAGCACCATTACAGAAAGGCCCATTATGGGTGATTTTTTACTAGTCCTTGTCATGATACTCATTATCATTGGTCTAATCAGTGGTGTAATCAAATGTTTCCAAAGACAACCAATAGTGGCGGTGTTGCTGCTATTGTTCTTCCTGCCTGGTTTGCTTATTTGGGCTTTATTCGAGATCTTCACAGATGATGTGAAGTAGGCCGCTCTAAGAACAAACACACCAGGCTCGGGAATAGACGAAGACCTGGTGTAAGCATTTGCGGGGCCTAAAAATACCGCATCAGTCTATTCCACCGCCTAGAACGGGCGCGGCCGGGGTGCAGTACCGGCACCTTACAAAACTTCATGCTATTAACCATGGAAATAGAATAATATGGCAAAGGCAAGATACAGAGATAAAAGCCTTGAAGGCTACGCAGATCTTGAGCTCGAACTTGATCAAGAAGTCATTGACTATCTTGAAGATCGTGCTATCGTAGAAGACAAGACAGTTGACGAAATAGTCGAAGATCTTCTTACAGAAGCAATACGTGATTGGGAAGTCGACGATACACCAGAATAACGCCCTTTTAGCTCAGCGGTTAGAGCCGGGATCTCTAAAATCCTGTGGGCGCGGGTTCAAATCCCGCAAAGGGCACCATAAATATGTTGTATGCTGTTGAACGTTAGAGGGCGATTTCGCCATCAGAAGAAAACCACTAGACAATAGATTTGAAAACGGACAACAGATGACACAAAACTACCTTTTCATCGACATTGACGGACCACTGTTGCCAGGACGCTCGCATCTGTTTCCTGGCAACCGTGAGTTTCTCCATGCATTCAACGACGGTGTCAAGCCGCCCGAACTGTTCGAGCGGACTCCTCCCAAGTTTGACGAGTGGGGCGTTCGTGCACATAACCTGCTAGCAAAATATGGCAACGCCAAAGTAGTCATCGTCACCAACTGGCGCAGATGGTGCAGCATCGAAAGACTGCAAGACTTGTTTGCTGAGCAAGGTCTTGAATTCGAATATGCTGATCAGCCAAACTGCGCAGTGCGTGGTATGAGCAGCGAGCGTTATCATGACATCGCATGTCATATGGAAGATTATATCGAGGAAGATGCTCGTTGCTTGATCATTGACGACTATGATTTGCAAGCACTTAACTTGTTCTACCGTCTCGAAGGAGAAGAAGGAGATCGTAGTGATAGTGATGATTGGGGAACTGCATGGCGTGGACCTAAACACGATGACACACAAGTAGGTATCGTACAGAACCGCGAAGGATCAGTTGAGCATGATATTCGCTTCAAGTGGCTCAATGTAGACTTCAACAACGGACTCACTGTTGAACAGTTCAAGATGGGCGCAGAGTTTTTCGGCATCGACTGGGATCAGCTCAACTACCATGAGTTTGGCATTCCTATCAAGACAGCGGAAGAAAAACGCAAAGAACGTGAAGATTTCGATCGACTCTACCATGCTCTTATTGTATAAATAAAGCATAGAGAGTAAAGGCCTGTATAGCTCAGTTGGTAGAGCGCGTCACTTGTAATGACGATGTCCGGGGTTCAATTCCTCGTGCAGGCACCATAACAGCCTGATTGTTGCTTATTATACATTGTGTAAAATGAGAACGTCAGAAGCCCCATTCCGGGCAGTCAGGTTGATTTAATAGTAACGGAATGGTTATCGCAAGACAAGTTAGTATAAAATAGACAGTAGATACAGAAATCTAGTAAATCTATAAAAGGAACTAAGAAAATGAAAAGGTAAATACTTACACTACACTTAGATATGATATATAGATTTAATATATGCGGGATAGTATTTAGACGCCTTTGTCCCGGAAGGCTATAGAGTATGTACAGTAGGAACCGTTACACTAAATTAGTGTAACGGTTTCCTCATAAATAGAGGTATGAGAGCAAGAGACCTACTAAAGGAAAGCCAGTACGATCATCTTGAGCCTGATCAACAATCTCAGCATATTGAGAATGAAAGAGTTCTGAGTCTAGAGATGACACCATACGAACTTACCAAACTGATGCGTGAGTTTCGTTCAGGAACCAACAGCTACAACGAAGTCAACGACAACGCCATGGTTGGTTTTTACAGTGATGAAGAAATGGATGAGTTTGTCAGCTACTTGAACAGTAAAGGTGTCAGTTACAAAAAAGTAGGCGCTCGTAAGTGAGCCAGTCCTTGGCTGACGGTGTCAAAGTTGTCAGCCAGTGTTCCAAATACCACGCTTTGTGTAGCGGAAGCCGCTGTTGAATAAGCACTGCGCCCAACTGAAATGTAGTATGCTTCGCCCATGCTGCGGTATTCAGGAAAGAAGCCTGCCATGATGAGACAGTTATCTCCAAGATCCTTTGCAGAATGAACTGTTTTGATTTCCATGTAACGGACGCCAAAAGGTTGAGAAAAGAAATCTGTTCGCTCAACATGATCAGCAAGCATTGCCGCAACATATTGACGTATCATGGGTGGAAGATAAAATCCCTGTTCTTGCCAGGTTTCTTCAATCACCTCTGAGAACTTATCATAGTAGACAGTCTTCATACAGATATTTAGTTGACATCACCCAAAATAGCTGCTAGGTTTATATTATGAACAAGCCAGATGATACCCGCCCCGCAGTCGTCGTTCTTGTCGGTCTTCCGGCAAGCGGTAAGAGCACTGCCCGCGCCGCAGCCGCCGCAACTGGCGCCAGCGGACGTTCCTATCAGTACAGCACTGATGACAAGATCGAGACCATGGCTGAAGAGGCCGGAATCACTTATTCCGAGATCTTCCAGGACGTGATCAAGGATGTAACGGCACAGGCCAATGACGAAGCCGACGAGGCCATCCGCAACGACCAAGGTGTTGTGTGGGACCAGACCAACATGACCGTCAAGAAGCGGCGCAAGATCCTCAATCGCTTCCCCAACACGTACCGCAAGGAATGTGTTTGTATCCTGCCGCCCATGAACCGCGAGCAGGAGATGGAACTCAAGCGTCGTCTTGACAGCCGCCCTGGCAAGGAAATTCCTGACTATGTCATGCGAGCGATGCGTGAGAGCTTTCAGCTTCCCAGCATGAACGAAGGTTTCAACCGTGTGTTGTACTTCGACATCTATGGCAACATGGTTGACCGTAACGAGGCCGCCGAGCTTTTCGGCAGCGCATAACCACCGCTCTAGACATTGCGGGTAATAACAAGTGGGCCTGTGATGGGCCCATTTTTTGTGAAAAAGTGGTTGACTTAACCAAGATACTTTGCTAGATTGTATGAGTAAGCAAAGGAGACATACAATGACTGCATTCACCAAAGACAACCTTGTCAAGAGCGGCATGTACATCCACTATGTTGCAGATGGTGAGCGCCGGTTCGTTGCCCGGTTCAAGTACGCTCGTGATGGTCAGGCCACGTTCATGACCTTCCTCCGCAAGAACTTCACTGTCGAAGAATACTTCGCAGAGCTTGACGCTGGCACTCCTCCGCTCAAGATCCTGGAGGCAAAAGGATACCTGCTCCCGCACATCAAGCGGTGGCTCAAGGAGAAGGGCTACGAAGTCAGCCGTGCTGGTTTTGAGCAGATGCTCGACGATCAGATTACAGCTCGCAAGCGGGCGGCCTAAGCATAAGGAAAAAACATGAGCTATCATGCAATTGGAAAAGAAGCTTGGCAAGAACTGCCGAATATCTTTTCAGACAGTGAGCTCGCTGCCACTCTCAAAGGCGGTGAGCGCTTTTGGGCTTATACCTACACATTCCCGCATCGTTTTTTGGCAACTGTACGTATTCCAATCGAACCTGAAGAGGTCAAAGGTGAAGTGCGTGACAGTGTCGAATTAACAGTCGATACTCGTTATTGCAGTGAAGAATTTTTAAATCGGCTGGATGCAGAAATCATCTATCATACTTGCACCATGGAAGCTGGAATCAGTTACAGTGCACTCACTGGCCTTTTCACCAAATATGTTCACAATGCAGGAAACAAATAAATGTCAGTTCTTGTTGTAAGCGGATACCGCGACAAAGAGTTTGAAGAGTACAAGGATCTCTTCTACGAAAATTTCAACCCTGATGACTGGGATTACCTGATCATAGGCGAGGATCAGAATGAAGTTCAGAACCTTGCCTGGCGTCTTGAAGTTTGCGACAGCGAACTCAAGCAGGTTGGTTCAGTTTGGGTCGCAGTAACCTATCATTCGTGAGGATGTTATGAGCGGAAACGTATTTGTATTCAGCTTCAGCCAAGAAGGCTGGGAAGCCATCGTCAACCTTACCGAGATTGACGAACAAAGCGTCATGGCTAAAATGTGTGACGAAGAGCCCAAGCAAACGCCAGACAGCATCCTCACCATGATGGAGTTGCGCGCGAGATTCAACGAGCATCGCCGCATGGAAATCTGGTTGGTCAAGCTGGACGACAGTTTCAACGAAGAGATGCTGCTCAAATGGGCTGAAGAAGATCCTCAGTCAGTGGCAGACCTCGCGCGAATGGGCACGGCTGTATATCCCAAAACGAAATCCAAGACCAATGTCATCAATTGAGACCACAATGAGTGACCAAACAATCAAGGTGAGACTGTGGTTTCGCGAAAGCCGAACCGCCCACGCGGCAATGGACAAACTGGAAGAGGCCGACATTGTTGAGCGAGTCCCAGGGGATTTGAGAACACGCAAGCCGGGGCAGGTTGTTTATCTCAAAACCTGGCAAGAAATGGGTCCCCGTGGCTGGGGCTTCTATGATGAAGAACAAGGAACGTTGGCCAAGATAGCAGTGGGAGACATGACAATTGAAGATCGCTCTTGATTATGACGACACCTACACACGCGATCCTCTCCTCTGGAATTGGTTCGTCACAGAGGCGATTGAGCTTGGTCACACAGTCTATTGTGTAACCAGCCGCAAAGAAACCATGTTGGACGAGGTTGAATTCACTCTTGGTCGACTAATTCCTCATGAAAACATCATCGCCTGTGGTTACGAGCCTAAGAGAGCCTTCACGCAAGACCTTGATATCATGATCGATGTGTGGATTGACGACAACCCTGAAATGATCGGCACCACTACACTGTTGCGAGGACTTGATGGCTGAATACAAAGTCAAAAATGTCAGAAATTGTAGTGAAATCGTTGCAACTCGTAAACGGCTGAAAGCACAAGGGCAACGGCATGGCGAACATTATTTTGTTGAGACGCTACACGACAACAAAGGATATCCTTGTGGTTATCGCCTCTACTATAACCTCAATGACGAGGTGCTCGTTTGGATGAAACTTCATGGAATTATTTCCTGATTTTTGTTGACACTACCAAGATACTTTGCTATAGTGATCATGTAAGCAAAGGAGACATGTCATGAATGCCACTGAACTCGCCACCCGCTACAGCGAACTGACCCGTCAGCCCGTTGATCGCCGCTGGAAAGAAAGCACCCTCGCAGCCAAGGTTGCTGAAGCTGAAGCTCAAAAAGCTCGTGCTGAAGCTCGTGCAAAAGAAGAAGAACGTCAGCAACAGGTTGCAGAGCAGATGCGTCAGTCGCGTATCGCCGCCCGTGGTGACTTTGCAGAGTATGCCAACCTGCGCCGCCGTGAAGGTGAAAAAGGCAACCTGGCCCGCGCTGTAAACTGGGCCCAAGGCGTTCTCGAAAAGCACGAAGAAGTCACTGCTGATATGACTGCACGGTTTGCCAAGGACCCGGCATACGCAATGAGCTGGGGGATGGAGTATTTCCAACACGCTGCTGACTACGCAGCCGCAAAAGACCTCAAGAGCATGTTCGAGCATGGTGTCAACGTGCAAAGTATGCTCAACGACTTCAACCGTGCACTGCGCCACAAGGCATCTTACCCGTCGCGGTCGACCTCGCCCACGAGCAACCTGGTTGACCAGGAAACCCTTCGCGCACTGACCAAGGTGGTTGGCTACCTGGATGGTTCGGAGTATTTCTAATGGCTAACTTCTACATTCGTGAAAACTACAGTCAGTCTAAACTTGAAACGCTCCGTAAAGAGCTCAACCTCAAAGTTCGTGAACTAGGCGAGCTTTATGACAACACCGTCAACTACGAAGACCTCACGCCATACCAAGAGAGTGCTCTTGAATGGAACCGCGCAGGATATGATATCGACGAACAGATCAATGACACCTACGCTAAAATCGGTGCTATCATGGAAGCGGAAAAACAACTTACAGCATAGACCGGAGACTTTGCTTACACATCACATCCGGTCAAAGTGGTAGCCACCGTGACACCTGGCTACCACTTTTCTCTTGACTTACCAAGACACTTTGCTTATACTGGTGGTGTAATAAGGAGATCAAGATGCGTATTCATGTTGCATACCGCCCCAACCCTGAGTTTTACGATGAAGACACCATGGGCTTCTTCACCGCTGACTACGTTTATGATCTCAGCGCTCTCAGGCTCTTTGTGGTTGCGCCAGATCCGCTTCATGGCAATCACTATAGCGATGATGAAGCACTGCACATCATTCGGGCAGTTGAGACCAACCATACGTATCCGCTCGAGGAGCATGACAAGTATACGTTCTACGACACTGACTGGGAGCGTGAGCAGGTGCTCAGCGATGACCAGAACACCGACACCGCAGACTTTGAACTCACCGTTTATCTGAATAGCTGAAACAATGACAACCATGCTTGAACATCTTCGTCAGCGTCACGTTGATACCAGCCTACACACCGTGTGGGTTGATGATGCTGAGCGTGTGGCTACGTTTCCGCTGTGGAACCTGAGTGGAGAATTTTCAGGATATCAGACCTAT
>Ga0102941_1000032_pt1 | contig 45111 bp, 32 predicted proteins | sample SalPonR2_C_D2_MG_FD_79281 | JGI IMG/M metagenome (GOLD analysis project Ga0102941, IMG submission 79281) | Salt pond soil microbial communities from South San Francisco under conditions of wetland restoration - Salt Pond MetaG R2_C_D2_MG | ecosystem: Environmental > Aquatic > Marine > Intertidal... | reverse complement strand
CGGTCTATCGAGGGTCCCGCGGGCATAGGCCGCGGGACCCTCGTTCATTCAGGCCGTGCCGTCGCGCAACTCGCGGCGCAGGATCTTGCCGACATTGGTCTTCGGCAATTCGTCGCGGAATTCCACCCGTCGCGGTACCTTGTAGCCGGTCAGACTCTCGCGGCAGAAGGCAATGAGTTCCTTCTCGGTGACGCTCTCGCCCGGTTTGCAGACCACGAACAGCTTCACGAGCTCGCCGGACTTCTCGTCCGGGATGCCGACCGCCGCGACTTCGAGCACTGCCGGGTGCATCACCGCCACGCCCTCGACTTCGTTCGGGTACACGTTGAAGCCGGACACCAGGATCATGTCCTTCTTGCGGTCCTCGATGAACACGTAACCCTTGTCGTCCATCCGGCCCATGTCGCCGGAGCGAAACCAGCCGCCCTCGAGCATGACCTTGTCCGTCTCGTCCGGCCGGTTCCAGTAGCCGGCCATGACCTGCGGCCCGCGGATGCAGATCTCTCCCACGGCGCCGATGCCGAGATCCTGCCCGGCTTCGTCCCGGATGCTCACCTCGGTGGAGGAGATGGGCAGGCCGATCGAGCCGTTGAACTCGGTGTTGGTCATCGGGTTGATACACGCCGCCGGCGAGGTCTCGGTGAGGCCATAGGCCTCGATCAGCGGCTTGCCGGTCACCTGCTGCCAGCGCTCGGCCACGGCACGCTGCACGGCCATTCCGCCACCGAGCGTCGCTCTCAGCTGGCTGAAATCCACCTCGTCGAAGCCGGGCGTGTTCAGCAGGCCGTTGAACAGCGTGTTGACCCCCGTGATGAAGGTAAACTTCTGCTTTTTCAGTTCCTTGATAAAGCCGGGCATGTCGCGCGGATTCGTGATCAGGATGTTGTTGCCGCCCATGAAGGTGAAGGTGAAGAAGTTCGCCGTGAGCGAGAAGATGTGATACAGCGGCAGCGGCGTGATAACCACCGACTGGCCTTCGGTCACCGTGGCGCTGAGCCAGGCGCGCGCCTGCAGCACGTTGGCGATGATGTTGCGATGGATGAGCACGGCGCCCTTCGCTACACCGGTCGTGCCCCCCGTGTATTGCAGGAAGGCGACGTCCTCGTGGCCGAGGGCCGGCCGGTCCATGGTCTGCCACTTGCCCTCTTTCAGCGCCTTGTGGAAGGGCACGGCGTCCGGGATGTTCCACTCCGGCACCATCTTCTTCACGCGCCGGATGACGAAGTTCACCAAGTGGCGTTTAGGCGCCGGCAGCATGTCGCCGATGGCGGTCACCACCACGGTCTTGATGGCGGTGTTGTTGCGCACCTTGGCCAGCGTGCCGGCAAAGTTCTCGACGATGATGATCGCCTTGGCGCCGGAGTCCTTGAGCTGGTGCTCGAGTTCCCGCGGCGTGTAGAGCGGGTTGACGTTGGTGACCGTGAGTCCTGCGCGGAGGATTGCGGCTACCGCCACGGCGTATTGGATGATGTTGGGCATCATCACCGCGACCCGGTCGCCCTTGGACAGTCCCGCGTTCTTCTGCAGCCAGGCGCCGAGGTAGCGCGAGCACTGGTCCAGTTCACCGAAGGTGATCGAGTGGCCCATGTTGGTGAAGGCCGGCAGGCTCCGGTACTTTTCAAAGGACTGTTCGAGGAACTCGCGGAGCGACGGAAACTCGTTCACGTCGATCTCCGCAGGCACACCCTTCGGATATTCTTTCAGCCAGATTTTTTCCATCGTTCCCCCACCGACTCCAGCGTCAATTGTTATGTGTCGTAGTGATCTTACCGCCAAGCAGCGGTTCGAGGGCGGGCCAGACGTTCTCGACGATCACGGGTTGGGCCTGGGCGGTCGGATGAATCCCGTCCGCCTGCATCAGGCCGGGCTGCAGCGCGACGCCCTCGAGGATGAACGGGATCAGGCCTGTACCGTACTCCTGCGCGAGTTCGTGGAACACCTCGTGGAAATCGCTCGTGTAGGCCGGGCCGTAATTTGGCGGGATGTGGATCCCCGCGAGGACGACCTCGGCGCCCGCATCTGAAGAAAGTTGAATCATCCTGGCCAGGTTGCGTCGAATCTCCGCTACGGGCAGGGCGCGAAGCCCGTCGTTGCCGCCGAGGGCGATCACCACGATGGAGGGCGTTGTGCGTTCCAGGGCGCGGGGCAGGCGCGCCAGGCCCCCGCTGGTGGTGTCGCCGCTGATGCTCGCGTTGACCACGCGATGGGGGTAGCCGTCCGCCGCGAGTCGTTCCTGCAGCAGCCGGGGCCAGTTCTCTGTCATCGTGAGGCCATAGCCCGCGCTGAGGCTGTCCCCCACAATAAGGACCACGGGCGGTGCCGCGACGGCGCTCCCCGTGAACAGGAAGATCGAGAGTAAAAGGATTCTGTACATGCAACAGGCGACCGGAGCACAGCCGGTTCTCAAGTCCGCAGGGTTGACGAAGAAGGTTAGCAGTCCCGAAGGCGAGCTTACCATCCTGGACCGGGCGGATCTCCAGATCGGCGCGGGCGAGTCCGTGGCGATCCTCGGACCCTCCGGGGCGGGCAAATCCACCCTGCTGTCGCTGCTGGCCGGGCTGGATCTGCCCACCAGCGGCCAGGTCTGGGTGAACGGCCGCGAGCTGACCGCGCTCGACGAGGACGGGCGGGCCGCAGTCCGCGCCGACCAGGTCGGTTTCGTCTTCCAGTCCTTCCATCTCGTCCCGGCACTGACGGCGCTGGAGAATGTCATGCTGCCGCTGGAACTCGCGGATCGCCCGGAGCCACGGGCCGCGGCGCGGCGTGCGTTGGAAGAAGTGGGCCTGGGGCCGCGGGTCGGACATTATCCCCGTCAGCTGTCGGGCGGCGAGCGCCAGCGTGTCGCGATCGCGCGGGCTTTCGTCGGCGACCCGGCGGTGCTGTTCGCCGACGAGCCGACCGGGAACCTCGATTCACGAACCGGCGGGCGGATCGCGGACCTCCTGTTCGGACTGAATACCGACCGTGGCACGACACTGGTGCTGGTGACCCACGATCGCGTCCTGGCCGAGCGTTGCGACCGGCAGCTCGAGATGGATGGCGGGAGACTGCTTTGAAAGGGCTCGCCTTCGGATTGACCCAGGTCGGACGCGAATTCAAGTCTGGCGAAGTGCGGGTGCTCGCCGCGGCCCTGGCGCTCGCGGTGGCGGCGATGACCGCCGTCGGCTTCTTCACCGATCGCGTCGCGCAGGGGGTGCAGGCCCGCAGCGCGGAGGTGCTCGCGGCCGACCTCGTGGTCGGCTCGAACCGCCCGATCCCCGCGGAGCACGAGGCGCTCGCCGAGGAACTCGGTCTGGCGATGGCGCGCACCACGTCTTTCCCGAGTGTCGTGCTGGCCGGCGACGCCAGCGCGCTGGCGGACATCGAAGGGGTGTCGGCGAACTATCCCTTGCGCGGCGCGCTCAAGGTCAGTCGGCGACTGGAGGCGGAGTCGGAAACCGTGCGCGAGGTGCCGCCGCCCGGAGAGGCCTGGGCGGACCCGCGCCTGCTGGCCCGGCTGGATACCCGGGTCGGTGCCACCGTGCGGGTCGGCCGGGTGGAGCTCAAGATCAGTCGCCTGCTGGATTACCGCCCGGACCAGGGTTTCAGCTTCGCCGAACTCGCTCCCACCTTGCTGATCAACGAGGCGGACGTGGTCGCCAGCGGTCTCGTCGCGCCGGGCAGCCGCGTGTCTTACCGCCTGCTGCTGGCGGGCGACGGGAGCGCGCTGCAGGCCTTTCGTGACCGCGTCATGCTCGGCACGGGCGAGCGGTTGCGCGGCATCGACACGGCACAGCCCGAGATCGGCAACGCGGTGGAGCGGGCCGGTCGTTTCATCGGCCTGGCCTCGCTGGTCAGCGCCCTGATCGCGGCCGTTGCGGTGGCGATGGCGGCGCGGCGTTTCGCGAGTCGCCGCATGGATACTGTGGCGCTGATGAAATGCGTCGGCGCGTCGCGCCGTTTCGTGCTCACGGCCATGCTGGCGCAGCTGGCGGTGGTGGGTCTGGTGGCATCCCTGCTGGGCCTGGGTCTCGGCTGGCTCGCCCAGGAGGGCCTGGTGTTCATCCTGGCCGACCTGGTCGGCGACGCCTTGCCCGCACCGACGCTTGCCCCCGCCGTCGGCGGCCTGCTGCTTGCCTTCGTGGTGCTCGGCGGCTTCGCGCTGGTGCCGATCATCGAGCTTTGCCGCACGCCGCCCGGACGCGTTCTGCGTCGCGACATGCTGCCGCCGGCCGCCGGGCCGTTGCTGGTCTATGGAGCCGCCATCGGCGGCGGCCTCGCGCTGCTCGCCTGGCAGGTGCGCGACGCGGTGCTGGTGGGCTGGCTGGCGCTGGGCACGGCCGCGGTCATGCTGGGCCTCGCCGCCGGCGGCTGGCTGCTGGTCAAGGGGGCGTCGCGACTGCGTGGCGGCGGCGGCGCATGGCGTTACGGCCTCGCCAACGTCGGCCGGCGGGGCACGGACAGCATCGTGCAGGTCGGTGCGTTCGGCATCGGCCTGATGGTGTTGCTGCTGCTCACCCTGGTGCGCACCGGGCTGCTCGAGCAGTGGCGCGACACGCTGCCCGCCGAGGCGCCGAACCGTTTCCTCATCAACATCCAGCCGCACGAGGCCGAAGGTGTGCGCGAGTTTCTCACTGAACGCTTCGGTGGCGGCGAGCTGGTGCCGCTGATCCGCGCGCGACTCACGGAGATCAATGCAGAGCCGGTGGAAGAGATCGAGTTCGGTTCCCCACGTGCCCAGTCTTTCATCGATCGCGAGTCCAACCTGAGCTGGGCGAGCGAGCCGGCGCCGGACAACCGGGTGGTGGCCGGGCGCTGGTGGCCGCTGGGAGACGAATCGGAGGTCTCAGTCGAGGTCGATTTCGCGCGGGACCTGGGCCTGGAGCTGGGCGACTGGCTGGTTTTCGACGTGGCAGGGGAACGTCTCGAGGCCAAGGTGACCAGCCTGCGGACAGTCCAGTGGGACACTTTCAAGCCGAATTTCTTCATGGTGTTTCCGCCGCAGCTGATGGCGGATTTCCCGCGGACATATATTTCCAGCATCTATGTGGACCGCTCGCTGCGCGGTGACGTGCTGGAGCTGGTGCGGAGTTACCCCAGCGTGACGGTCATCGATCTCGAGGCGGCCATCGAGCAGGTTCGCGACGTCATGGACCAGGCCTCGCTCGCCGTGCAATACGTGTTCCTGTTCGCACTCGGCGCCGGGCTGCTCGTGATGCTCGCCGTCGTGCAGTCGACCCGCGAGGAGCGGCTCTACGAGAGTGCCATGCTGCGCACGCTGGGGGCGAAAAAGCGGGTGGTCCTCGCCGGCGTGGCGGTGGAATTCGCTGCCTTGGGCGTGATTTCCGGCGTGCTGGCTGCGGCCGGGGCATCGGGCGTCGCCTGGCTGCTGGCGCGGCGGGTTTTCCAGCTGGAGTTCGCGTTCGATCCGATGATCTGGATCGCCGGCCTCGTCGCGGGGCTCTTCGTCGTAGGCGGCACCGGCGTGCTGGCGACGCGCAGCGTGGTCACGCACCCGCCGGCCAACGTGTTGCGGGGCTACTGAAGCGCCGCTCAGCGGGGCTTCGCCATCAGCCGCTCGATCTCGTCGCACACGTGGCCGATGGTCTCTTCGCGTGCGCAACCGGGGCGCCACGCCGCGGCGATGGTGCGCTCGGGTTCCGGTTCCTTGAAGGGACGCACCGCCATGGCCGGCGCCCGCCCGCCCGGCTGATCGACCGCCAGGGTGGGCAGCAGGGTGATCCCGACCCCCGCGGCGACCATCTGCCGCAGGGTCTCCAGGCTCGTAGCGCGAAAATCGGGCGCCTCCCGGACCCGCGCGAGCTGGCATGCCGCGAGGGCCTGGTCGCGGAGGCAGTGGCCGTCCTCCAGCAGCAGCAACGTTTCGCCGTCGAGGTCGTCCAGCGACAGGCGCTTGTGCCGCGCGAGAGCGTGGTCGGCGGGCAGCGCCACCTGGAAGCTCTCCGCATAAAGTGGCCGCGTGACGAGGCGCTCGGGCGGAATCGGCAGTGCGAGAATGGCCATGTCGAGATCGCCGCTCTTGAGCAACTCGACCAGCCGGTGGGTCTGGTGCTCGACCAGCAGCAGGCGCAGTTCGGGGAACCGCGCCCGCAGGGAGGCCGCAATGTGGGGTAACAGGTAGGGTCCGACGGTCGGGATCAGGCCGATGCGCAACTCACCGGCGAGCGGATCCTGGAAGTTGCGCGCCAGCGCTTCGATTTCGCGCGCCTCGTCGATCACCCGCCGCGCCCGTTCCGCGATGCGTTCGCCGATGTCCGTCAGGCGCACCTGCTGGCCGCGCTCCACGAGCTGCACGCCGAGCTGGTCCTCCATCTTCTTGATCTGTGCGCTCAGGGTCGGCTGGCTGACGTAACACCGTTCCGCGGCCTTGCCGAAATGGCGGCTTTCGCCCAGGGCCACGAGATAGCCGAGCGCCCGGAGGCTGAGATGGATGTTGATAGGTTTCATCTATGGAGAAGATAAATTTAATTCATTGGATAAATCAACGGCCGGACGACACACTCTCCTCATGAAATTACCAAACACCTTAACTTACGGAGTCAGAACATGATCAGCGTCGGCAAGAAATTTCCTGCATTCAATCTCAAGGGTGTCGTCAGCAACGACATCAATACCGCTTTCAAGGATTTCTCGAGCCAGGACGAGGCCCTGCAGGGGCAATGGAAGATCCTGTTCTTCTGGCCGAAGGATTTCACGTTCGTCTGTCCGACCGAAATCGCCGCCTTCGGGGCGCTCAACGGCGAGTTCCGCGATCGTGATGCGCACCTGTTCGGCGTGTCCACCGACTCGGAGTTCGTCCATGTGGCGTGGCGCAACGAGAAAGAAGAGCTTCGCGACCTGCCTTTCCCGATGCTCTCCGACATCAAGCGCGAGCTGACCACTGCGCTGGGCATTCTCGACGAGGCGGAGGGCGTCGCGCAGCGGGCCACGTTCATCGTCGATCCGGACGATATCGTGCGCTTCGTTTATGTCACGGATTTGAATGTCGGCCGCAGCCCGGACGAGGTGCTCCGCGTGCTGGACGCCCTGCAGACGGACGAGCTGTGTCCCTGCAACTGGCAGAAGGGTGAAGACACCCTCAAGGTCGCCTGAGGAGGCCATGATGAATCTCGAACAGATCAAGGCGCGTTTCCCCGAGTACGCGCGCGACATCAAGCTGAACCTTTCCACGGTGCTGGGCGCCACCGGCGCGCCGGGCCTCACCGAGGCGCAGGCGCTCGGCACCGCGCTGGCCTGCGCCGTCGCCGTGCGCAGCAACGAGCTGGCCGCCGTGGTGGAGGACATTGCCGGAGACAAGCTGGACCGGGCTCGTCGCGACGCGGCGCGGGCCGCGGCCGCCGTGATGGCGATGAACAACGTGTACTATCGGTTCACGCACTTCGTCGGCGATGCCGAGTACGGCAAGCTGCCGGCGCGGCTGCGGATGAATGTCATCGGCAACCCGGGCATCGAGAAGGCCGAGTTCGAGCTGTATTCGCTCGCGGTCTCGGCGATCAACGGCTGCGAGTTCTGCATTCGCGCGCACGAGAAAGTCGTGCGTGAAGCCGGCATCGGCCGAGAGGGCGTGCAAAGCGCCGCCCGCATAGCCGCGGTGATCACCGCAGCGGCCGGCGTGCTGGCCACCGTGTCCGACGCAGGGGCCGCCGTCGCGGCCTGAGGCACCGGTCGCGGGTCGGGCGAGCCCAGGCCGTCCCGATCCGCGACCGGGCCGCCCGCGCTATTTGCGCAGGCTGGCCAGCGCGTCGAGCGCTTCCTGGCGGCTCCGCTTCAGGTCGATGACGGGGCCCGGGTAGCCTTCCGCCAGTCCTGGCGACGGCGTGTGGATGCGGTCCGCCGTCACGTTGGCCAGTTCCGGCACCCAGCGTTTCACGTATTCTCCCGCGGGATCGAATTTCTCGCCCTGCAATACCGGGTTGAAAATGCGGAAGTAGGGCGCTGCGTCGGCCCCGGACCCCGCGCTCCATTGCCAGCCCAGCGTGTTGCTGGCGAGATCCGCGTCCACGAGTGTGTCCCAGAACCAACGGGCCCCGGCCTGCCACGGCGCGCGGATGTTCTTCACCAACAGCGACGCGACGATCATGCGCACGCGGTTGTGCATCCAGCCCGTGGTCCACAGCTGACGCATCCCGGCATCGACGATGGGGATGCCGGTGCGGCCCTGCTGCCAGGCCTCGAGCAGGGCGGCATGTTCTTCGCGCCACGGGAACGCAGCGTACTTCTCATGCATCGGCTCGGTCGGCGTGTCCGGAAAATAAAACAGCACATGGTGCGCGAACTCGCGCCAGCCGAGTTCTCGCAGCCAGCACTCGAGCGCCGCTTCAGGCACCTTCCCGCGCTGGGCGGTGGCGGCATGCCAGGCCTGGCGCGGCGTCAGTTCGCCGTGGTGCAGCGCGGGCGACAGCGCCGACGTGCCGTCGCGATCCGGCCGATTCCGGCCGTCCGGATACTCGTCCAGTCCCGCTTCGCACCAGCGGGCGAGGCGGTCCTGCGCGGCCGTCTCGCCCGGCGTCCAGTGCGCCGCGAGCCCTTCGTCCCAGCGAATCCGGGGCAGCAGTTCGAGTGCCGCGAGGTCCAGTCCCTGCGGCCAGCGATCCGGCGGCTTGAGATTGGCGGGCGCGGCCTGCGGCGGGGCCGGTTCCGGTTCCCGCAGCGCCGATTTCCAGAACGGCGTGAACACCCGGTAGGGTTCCCCCTTGCCGGTCGAATGCTCCCAGGGCTCGAACAGCAGCGCCGCCTTGCAGCTCTCGACGGTGAGGCCCTGCTCGCGGAGTCGCGCCTTGATCTCGGTGTCCCGAGCCACCAGCGCCGGTTCGTAGAGGCGGTTCCAGAACACCGCCTCCGCGCCGGTCTCGGCCACGAGTGCGGCGAGCGTTTCGGCCGCCGGCCCGGCGCGCAGCAGCAGCCGGCTGCCGCGATCACGCAGCTCGCTCGCGAGCGCGTCGAGACTATGGTGCAACCACCAGCGCGCCGCCGCGCCGGGCGCCCAGGGCCCTTCATCCTCGGGCGACCAGATGAATACGGGCAGCACGTTGTCCGCCGCCTCGAGGGCCGCCAGCAGGGCGGGGTTGTCGCCGAGCCGCAGGTCGCGGCGCAGCCAGTAGATCGCGAGTTTCAAATCACTCGACCGCGTCGGCCGCCGTTCATGAAGGACTGGATGTTGGCGGCTATTTCGTCGATTGCCCGCTGCCGGGATTCACGCGCCGCCCAGGCGACGTGCGGCGTGACGATGAGATTGGGCAGGCCGGCATCCAGCAGGGGATCGCCGTCCATCGGCGGTTCCTGCGGCAGCACGTCGATGCCGGCGCCGGCGATGCGTCCGTCCCGGAGCGCAGCGGCCAGCGCCGCCGAGTCCACCAGCGCCCCGCGGGCGGTGTTGATCAGGATCGCGTCTTTTTTCATCCGGCCCAGCGCCGCCGCATCGATCAGCCCACGGGTCGCGTCGGTCAGGGGGCAATGCAGCGACAGGATATCGGCCGCGGCCAGCACCTGCTCGAAAGGCAACCGTTCCACGCCGTCGGAAGGCTCTGGCGCCGGCGCACCGCCCGGCCGCTCACTGACGAGCACTTCGAGTCCGAAGGCGGTGGCGGCAGCCGCCACTCCGCGGCCGAGCTCGCCGTAGCCCACGATGCCCAGCTTGCGCCCGGCGAGTTCCCGGATCGGGTAATCGAGCAGGCAGAACTGCGGGCTGTTCTTCCACGCCCCCTGCTGCAGCAGCCGCTGGTAGCCGGCGAGGTGGTGGCTGAGCGCGAGGATCATCGCATACACGTGCTGCACGACCGAGGTGGTGCAATAGGCCGTGATATTGCACACCCCGATGCCGCGCGCGCCGGCCGCCTCCAGGTCCACGTTGTTCACCCCCGTGGCCGACAGGCAGATCAGCCTGAGCCCAGGCGCCGCTGCGAGTTCGTCGGGACCGATGCGGATCTTGTTGGTGATGAGGATCTCCGCCGGGGCGAGGCGGGACGGCAAGTCTGCCGCGGAGGTGACGTCGTGCAGCACGAGATCGATACCCGTGGCCTGCAGTGCCGCCAGGTCGATGTCGCCACGGCTCACGGTCGCGAAATCCGGGAAAATCGTTTTCATGGCGTCAAGACTACCGTCGGCCGCGCGACGCGACCAGCGCGGTTGCGGCTACAATCTGCCGCCATGGCCACGTTGCGCGGCATCCTGACGCTGACCCTGATCGTCCTGAACCTGGTGTTCTGGGCGACCCCCCTGTACGTCGTCGCGCTGGCCAAGCTGTGGCCTTCTCCGAGCGTGCGGGCCCGGTGCGACCGGGCACTGGTGTGGCTGGCGAGCCGCTGGATCAGCGGCAACGAGCTGATCCTCCGCCTGACGCAGAATATCCGCCGGGAGGTCGAGGGGCTGGAGGGGCTCGAGCGCGACGAATGGTACCTGGTCATCTGCAACCACCAGAGCTGGGTCGATATCCTGGTGCTGCAGGGGGTCTTCAACGGCCGGATTCCGTTTCTCAAGTTTTTCCTGAAGAAGCAGCTCATCAGGGTGCCGGTGCTCGGCCTCGCCTGGTGGGCGCTCGATTTCCCATTCATGCAGCGCCATTCACGCGAGTACCTCGAGAAGCATCCGGAAGCGAAAGGCCAGGACCTCGAAGCGACGCGGCGCGCCTGCGAGCATTTCAGCCAGCAACCCACCTCGGTGATGAACTTTGTCGAGGGCACGCGCTTCACGCCGGAAAAACATGCGGCGAGCGCATCGCCCTACCGGCATCTTCTCAAGCCCCGTGCAGGCGGCACCGCTTTCGTGCTCAGCGCGATGGGGCAGATCCTGCATCGCATGCTCGACGTGACCATCGTTTATCCGGGCGGCGCGCCGAGCCTGTGGGATCTCTGTTGCGGGCGCCTGCACAAGTTGCGCGTGCGGGTCACGCAGCGCGAGATTCCGGCATGGGTGCTACAGGGCGATTACCTGGGCGATCCGGAATTCCGCGCCCGGTTCCAGGCCTGGCTGGGCGAACTCTGGCAGCAGAAAGACGCGCAGATCGAAGCCTTGCTGGCGATGGAGCCGCGCGCCTGAGCGGGCCGCGGCGAGCACAACGATAACGACGCACTCGGGGACGCCGCATCATGGAACAAATCACCGCCTGGCTGGACGCCGTCTCGGCCTTCGTCTGGGGCCCTTATTGCCTGATTCCCCTGCTGCTGTTGACGGGGTTGTACCTTACCGTCGTGCTGCGCGGATTGCAGTTTCGCCAGCTCGGCCCGGCCTTGCACCAGGCGCTCATCGTCCGCACCGAGCATGGCGCGCGCGGCGACATATCTCACTTCGCTGCCCTGATGACGGCGATGGCCGCGACCGTCGGCACCGGCAACATCGTCGGCGTCGCCACGGCCATCGCGCTCGGTGGGCCGGGCGCACTGTTCTGGATGTGGGTCACGGGGCTGGTCGGCATGGCGACCAAGTACTCCGAGGCGCTGCTGTCCGTGAAATACCGCGTGACGAACGAGCGTGGCGAACAGGCGGGCGGACCGATGTACTACCTTTCGCAGGGCATCCGCTTCAGGCCGCTGGGGCGCACGCTCGGCTGGCTGTTCGCCCTGTTCACCGCTTTCGCCGCCTTCGGCATCGGCAACATGGTGCAATCCAATTCGGTCGCCGATGCCATCGGCGGGGCTTTCGGTGTGCCCGACTGGGTGACAGGAGTAGTGATCGCCATCGGCGTCGGCGCCGTGACGCTGGGCGGCATTCGCGCTATCGGCGGCTTCACCAGCCTGTTCGTCCCCGCGATGATCTTCATTTACATGGGCGCCTGCACGATCGTGCTGGTATTCAACATCGATGCGGTGCCGGCGGCCTTCGCACTGGTGTTCACCGATGCCTTCACCGGGAGCTCGGCCGCCGGCGGCTTCCTCGGCGCGACCATCGCGCAGGCCATGCGCTACGGCGTGGCGCGCGGCATTTTCTCGAACGAATCGGGCCTGGGTTCGGCGGGCATCGCGGCAGCGGCGGCGAAGACCCAGGAGCCGGTGCGCCAGGCGCTGGTGTCGATGACCCAGACTTTCATCGACACGCTCGTGATCTGCACTTTCACGGGCATCGCCATCATTTCCAGTGGCGTCTGGGACTCGGGCGTGAACGGCGCCCCGCTGACGCAGCTGGCGTTCGGCTCGGCGCTGCCGGGCGAGCTCGGGCCCGCGGTCGTGGCCGTCTGCCTCGCGATGTTCGCCTTCTCTACGATCATCGGCTGGAGCCACTACGGCGCACGCGGCATCGAGTACATCCTCGGCGTGCGCGCCATCCTGCCGTATCGCCTCCTGTTCGTGGTGGCGGCGTTCGTCGGCTCGGTGCATTCCCTGGACTTCGTCTGGCTGTTCTCAGACGTCATGAACGGCCTCATGGCGCTGCCCAACCTCGTCGGGCTGCTGCTGTTGTCCGGCGTGGTCAGCATCGAGACCCGCAGTTATTTCGAGCGTCAGCGATCGCGCTTGCCGTGATGCGGGCGCTCGGCGCGGTGCCGGGCCATCTCCTCCCCGTCGATGACGCCGTCGTCGTCGCGGTCGAGTTCATCGAAGCGGGCGCCGCGGGCGGCATCGAATTCCGCCCGGCTCAGGATGCTGTCCATGTTGGCATCCGCCGCGACGAAGCGCTGTGCCCGGTGCAGTTTCATGCGTTCCTGCATGTGCGTCCGGCGCTCTTCCGCGCGGGGTCCGGCGTGTTCCCGCCCGATGTGCGGCCCCGCCTCGAACTCGTCCATGGTGACGAAGCCGTCGCCGTCTTCGTCCAGCCTGGCGAATGCGTTGGCGCCGGCGGCGTCGAACTCGGCGCGACTGATGTTGCCGTCATCGTCGGTATCGACCGCCTGCATCATGCCGGGGCCCTGCCGATGAGCGCCCGGATCCTCGGGCGGTGCCGCCGGCAGGGGCGACAATAACGCCGCAGCGGCGAGCATGGTGAAAATCGTCGCGAAGAATGTGTTTTTCATGACATCGCTCCTCTGTCTGCAGTCTTCGGCCCGGCAGGCCGGCCTGACTTCAGCTTAGGACGAATGTCGGCGCCGCGGTTTTGCCTTCCGGCGTCCGGCGGCTGGCGCAGCGCCGCCCGGCTCCTCGTCGATGCTCCACTGCTCCCGATAGGCGCGCGCAGCCTCGCTGTTGACGCCGGCATGGCGGTTCGACAACAAAAGCGAGCCGGGATCGCAGACGCGAGCGCGGATCACGCCGAGGTCCCGGGCCGCATCGAAGAGGCTCGGATACCAGCTTTCCCAATCGGGGAGCAATTGTTCGACCTGTTCCTTGAGCGTCATCACAGCACCGACGGTAGCCCAATGATCCCGCCGGGAGCAATCGCCGCAGGCGAATTTCATCATTCCGCAATCGGCAATTGCGCTCCGCGCGGCTAGACTCGACCCCATGAGCAATGATGTGGTGTTTCGCGCACGCGGCCTGTCCAAGGTCTACCGCATGGGGGAGGTGGAGGTCGTGGCGCTGCGCAGCGTCGATCTCGAGCTTTACCGCGGCGAGTTCGTCGTCCTGCTCGGCCCGTCCGGCAGCGGCAAGTCCACGCTGTTGAACATCCTCGGCGGACTCGACACCGCCACGTCGGGCGAGGTCTATTACGACAGCAAAGACCTGACTACGGCCAATGAGCGCGAACTGACGGCATTCCGACGCGATCACGTCGGCTTCGTGTTCCAGTTCTACAACCTGATTCCCAGCCTCACCGCGCGCGAGAACGTGGCGGCCGTGACGGAGATCGCGCGCCAGCCGATGGCGCCGGAGGAGGCGCTCGACATCGTCGGCATGGGCAAGCGGCTGAACCATTTCCCGGCCCAGCTCTCCGGCGGCGAACAGCAGCGCGTCGCCATCGCGCGCGCGATCGCCAAGAACCCCGCCGTGTTGTTGTGTGACGAGCCGACGGGAGCCCTCGATTCCGCCACCGGCATCGTGGTCCTCGAGGCGCTGGAACGGGCCAATCGCGAACTCGGCACGACCACCGTCGTGATCACCCACAACATGGTCATCGCGGAAATGGCGGACCGGGTCATACGCATGGCTGACGGCGGGATTTCGGGCGCCGAGCGCAACGATTCGCGCAAGGCGCCAGCGGAGCTGCACTGGTGATGCGGGCCCTGGATCGTAAGCTGTTGCGCGATGTCTGGCACATGCGGGGCATGGCTCTGGCCATCTCGCTGGTGCTGGTCGGCGGCGTCTCGACCTTCGTGATGGCGCGCGTCACCTACGCATCCCTGACCTTCACGCAGGCGCGCTACTACGCCGACCAGCGTTTCGCAGAGGTCTTCGCCAGCCTGGTGCGGGCGCCCGAATCGGTGGCCGGTCAGCTGGTCGACCTTCCGGGCGTGAATCGCATGGAGACGCGTGTCGTGGCACCCGTCAACCTCGAGGTCAAAGGTTTCGACGATCCCGTCACGGGCAAGATCGTGTCGCTGCCCGCGTCCGGCGAGCCCAGGCTCAACGTGCCCTACCTGCGGCAGGGACGTCTCCCGGCACCCCGCGCCGACGAGGAGGTTGCGATCAGCGAGGATTTCGCCGAGGCGCATGAGTTGGGTCCCGGCGACCGGATCGCGGCGATCATCAAGGGACGCCGCAAGCAGCTCGATATCGTCGGCGTCGCGCTGTCGCCCGAGTACATGTACGCCATTCCGCCAGGCGCGATCTTTCCCGACTACGAGCGCTACGGCATCCTGTGGATGAACCGCAAGGCGCTGGCCACGGCCTACGACATGGATGGCGCTTTCAACGATGTGAGTTTCACCGTGCAGCGCGGCGCCTCGGCACGTGCGCTGATCGATCGGGTCGACAACGTCCTCGAGCGCTATGGCGGTCTTGGGGCCTATGAGCGGGAAGACCAGTTCAGCCATCGTTTCATCACCGAGGAGCTGCGCGGACTGCAGACCATGGCGACCATATTTCCCGTCATTTTTCTCGGGGTCGCGGCTTTCCTGTTGAACGTGGTGATCGGTCGGCTGGTGGCGACCGAACGCGATCAGATCGGGACGCTCAAGGCCTTCGGTTATTCGACGCGCCAGGTGGGCTGGCACTACACGAAACTGGTGCTCATGGTCATCGTTCTGGGCCTGCTGGCGGGGATCGCCGTGGGACTGTGGTTCGCGAAGGGACTCGGCGGGATCTACCAGGTGTTCTACAGTTTTCCTTATCTGCATTTTCGGATCGACCCGGCGGTCCTGCTGCAGGCCGCGGGCGTGACGCTGGTCGCGGGACTCGCCGGCACCGCCTTCGCCGTGCGCCGTGCCGCGGCCCTGCCCCCGGCCGAGGGAATGCGGCCGGAGCCGCCGCCGGTGTACAAGGCCACCATTTTCGAGCGGCTCGGCCTGCAACAGCGTCTTGCCGAGCCCTCGCGGATGATTGTCCGGCACATCGCACGCAAGCCGTTGAAGGCGGGATTGACGATGCTGGGGATCGCCGCAGCGGGCGGAATACTGATGATGACGAATTTCCAGCGCGATGCCATCAGCTGGATGGTGGGCGTGCAATACGGCCTCAGCAGCCGCGAGGACCTCACCGTGATCTTCACGGAGCCGACATCGCGTCGCGCGCTCTATTCCCTGGAAAGCCTGCCGGGCGTCAGCCATGCCGAGGGTTTTCGCTCGGTCGCCGCGCGCCTCGTCCACGGGCACAGGAGCTACCGCACGTCGGTAGACGGCATCGAGCCGGGCGGCGAGTTGCATCGCGTGCTGGACACTTCGCTGCAGCCCGTCCCCATACCGCCCGTCGGCGTGGTGCTGACCGAGTACCTGGCCGAGGAGATCCTGCATATCGCACCCGGCGACCAGCTCGTCATCGAGGTGCTCGAAGGCGCGCGCCCCGTGCTGCATGCGACCGTGGTCAGCACCACGCGCGAGTACCTCGGGGTCAACGCTTACATGAGCCGGGAGGCGCTCAACGGCCTGATGCGCGAGGGCCCGGCAATCTCCGGTGCCCGGTTGGCGGTGGACGCGGCCCTGGAGCAGACGATCTACGACCGCCTCGGCGAAATGCCGCGGGTGGCCGGCACCGTGATCCGCGACACCTCGATCGAGCAGTTCAACGAGATGATGGAGGAGACGATCCTGTACTTCAGCTTCATCACCGCACTGCTCGGCGCTTTCATCGCCTTCGGCGTCGTTTACAACTCCGCGCGCATTGCGCTCTCCGAGCGCGGCCGGGAGCTTGCGTCGCTGCGGGTGCTCGGCTTCACGCGCGGGGAGGTCGCCTACATCCTGCTCGGTGAAATCGGCCTGTTGACCCTGTTGTCGATTCCGCTGGGATTCGTGTTCGGCGCCGCCCTGTCGGGTTACCTGGCGCTGGCCTTCTCTTCGGACCTGTACCGTATTCCCCTGATCATCGAGCCCTCTACCTACGCGCTCGCGGCGGCAATCGTGCTGGTATCTTTCATGCTGAGCGGCCTGTTGATCGCGCGGAAACTGGCCGCTCTCGATCTTGTCGAAGTCCTGAAGACCAGGGAGTAGAACTTGCCTGTACGACGTTTTACCGGACTGCTGGCTGCGCTTGGCCTCGTGGCCCTGGCGCTGGCATGGGGATTCTGGCCGCGACCCGTGATGGTAGAGACCGAGGCGGCGCAGCAGAGTGCATTACAGGTGACGGTGGAGGAGGAGGGCCGCACGCGTGTCAAGGATCGCTACCTGCTTCACACCCCCGTCGATGGTTACCTCCGGCGCATCGAGCTCGAGGTCGGCGACGCCGTCGATGCGGGCGAGGCCGTCGCACTGCTGGAACCGTTGCGGCCGGCCGTGCTGGATCCGCGCACGCGCGCTGAGGCCGAGGCGCGGGTGGCCGCCGCCCGCGCGGCGACAGAGCAGGCCGCCGCCGCGCTGCGCCAGGCCGAAGCCGATGCGCGGCTCGCCGCCGACGAGTTCCGGCGCCGCGAGGAGATGCTGGCCGACGGGCTGATTTCGCGCTCCGAATTCGACCAGGCACGCAGCCGCACGCAGTCCGCGGACGCAGCTGTCGCCGCGGCCGCCGCCGCGCAGGCGGTGGCACGGCACGAACTCGAAGGGGCGCTGGCAAGACTTCGTCACTCCGCGGTTGACGGCCTGGACGAAACGCTCGAGACCGTGACCGTCGAAGCGCCCGTGGCAGGTCGGGTGCTCCGATTGATACAGGAGAGCGCCGGCGTCGTGGCAGCCGGCCAGCCGCTGGTCGAGATGGGCGATCCGCGCCGGCTGGAGGTGGTCGTCGAGGTCCTGTCGCGGGATGCGGTGCAGATCTCGCCGGGCGGGCGCGTGCTGTACGAGCGCTGGGGCGGGGAACAAGACCTGGAGGGCAGGGTCCGGACCGTAGAACCGACGGGCTTCACCAAGGTCAGCGCGCTGGGTGTGGAGGAACAGCGTGTCCTGGTGGTGTCCGACATCGATTCGCCACCGGAAGCCTGGCAGAGGCTAGGCGACGGTTATCGTGTCGAGGCCAGGTTCGTCGTGTGGGAGCGTGACGCCGTGTTGACCGTGCCGGCGAGTGCCTTGTTCCGTGACGACGACGGCTGGGCCGTATTCGTTGTCGAGGAAGATCGTGCAAGGCTGCGCGCCGTCGATCGCGGCGCAGACAGCGGCTTGAGGACCGAGATCCTGGACGGACTGACGGCCGGCAACGAGGTCATCTTGCATCCCCCCGACGGAATCCGTGACGGTGTGCGGGTCGAACGCTACGGCAGGTAGTTCACCCGATGGGAGTTTCCGGCATGGTGCAACATTGTTGCATCCGCCAGACTACAGCGGAATTTCGACCCGATAATCTACCCAGGAACTGTCTGCATGAGCGCTCGGACGATCGATCTTCTGCTGCTGCACCCGCCGAGTGTCTACGACTTTCGGCAAAAGTCGATCCTTTACGGTCCGGTCAGCGACATGGTGCCGTCCTCGGTGATGTTCGAGCTTTACCCGATCGGCTTTCTCACCATGGCGGGTTACCTGAAGGAACGCGGGCTGGAAGTGCGCATCGTCAACCTGGCGCTGCGGATGCTGACCGACGCACGCTTCGACGTGGAGAAGTTCCTCGCCGGTCTGAAGCCGAAAGCGATCGGCATCGACCTGCACTGGATGCCGCACTGCCACGGTGCGATCGAGATCGCCCGGCTGGCGAAGAAGGTTCACCCGGACGTGCCCGTGTTGTTCGGCGGCCTGTCCTCGACCTACTTCCACGACGAGCTGCTGCGCGACTATCCGGAGATCGACTTCGTGTTGCGCGGCGACAGCACGGAACCGCCGCTGCACACTCTGCTCGGCATGCTGGAGAACGGCGGCGACTTCCACCAGGTGCCCAACCTGACCTGGCGCAAGAACGGCGAGGTGCGCGTCAACCCGCTGACCTTCGTCCCCAAGAGCCTGGACTACATCGACGTTCATCCCGAGCTGCTCGTGGAGATGGCGATTCGTCACCGGGACGTGACGGGTGTCTTGCCTTTCAACGGCTGGTTGCGCAATCCGATCACGATGGTGTTGCCGCTGAAGGGCTGCGCTTTCGAGTGCGTCACCTGCGGCAGTTCGGCTTCGACCTGCGTGAAGATGACGATGCGCCGCAAGCCGGTGTTCCGCAGTCCGTCGAACCTGGTGTCCAACCTGGTTGCGATCGGCCGCATGTCGCGCGGCGCCATCGTGATTCCGGGTGACCTTCTGCAGGGTGGAAAGAAATACGCGAAGCGGGTGATCGACGAGATCGAGGCCGCCGGCGTGGACAACGAGATCTGCTTCGAGTTCTTCGACGTGCCGCCGATCGATTTCCTGCGTTACGTGGACGAGCGTGTACGCAACTGGAGTTTCGAGGTCAGCCCGGAGAGCCACGACAAGAAGGTCCGCCACGCGATGGAAGGCCAGGCGGGCTACGAGAACGAAGAGATGGAGAACATGCTGCGGGAGGCGCTGAAGCTGAACTGCAACCGCATCGACGTGTTCTACATGATCGGCCTGCCCTTTCAGACCTACGAATCCGTCATGGAAACGATCGATTATTGCGAGTCGCTGTTCAAGTGGGGAGACAAGCGACTGCAGTGCTTCATCTCGCCCATGGGCCCTTTTCTGGACCCCGGCAGCCAGATCTTCGAGAACCCGGAGAAGTTCGGCTTCCGCAAGTTCGCGCACACGGTCGAGGAACACCGGCAGCTCCTGACGCAACCGAGCTGGGAACATATCCTCAACTACGAGAGCGACTGGATGACGCGGGAGCAGCTGGTCGACGCGACCTATGACTCGGCCGAACGGCTCAATGCGCTGAAGCTGCAGTATGGCCGGATCAGCGCGAAGCAGGCGAAGGTCGTGGCGGACGGCATCGCCGAGGCACGCCGCCTGAGGGCCCGGCTGAAGGCGAGCCTCGACGGTGTGCTGCCGGACCATGACGTCGCGCGATTGCGCGGCGAGATCTCGCGCTTCAGCCAGAATACGGTCTGCGACAAGCAGGAGCTGTTCTGGCAACGTCACGTGTTGAGCTTCAATCTGCCGGCGATCGCAAAAGTCGCGATCAAGGCGCTGAGGAACTGAGCCCCTGGCATGCGGGCGGGAAGTCGAGTCGCGCATCTCGGGTGACGGCTCCGACGCTTCGCTATGGCCAGCCTGCCGGCGGCCGAATATACTCTCGTCCCGGGCGAGCCATCATTCCATCGTCAGGGAACCGCAACCATGCCAAGACCTGTAGGCCCCGTGGATCTTAGGCGGCCATGGATAGCGTCTGTCGTATCGAGCTTCACGCTGGCGCTGGTGGCAGGCTGCGGACAGGAGGCCCCGCCCCCGGTTCGACAGCCTGTCGAGGTCGCCGTGCAGCAATTGCAGCCGAGCACCATCGACGTGGTCACCCCGCGGGTGGCACAGACCGAGAGTTCCCGCCAGGTGGAAGTCGTGGCTCGCGTGTCGGGCTTTCTCGAGCGCATCGTCTATCGCGAAGGCGGCGTGGTGCGCGAGGGCGAAGTGCTGTTCGAGATGGACAAGAAACCCTTCGAGGCCGATCTCGAGATCGCTCAGGGTGAGCTCCAGGCCTCCTTGGCGCGGCTCGACACCGCCAAAGCCAACCTCGACCGCACCAAGCCGCTGGCCGCCGCCGACGCGCTGAGCCAGAGCGACCTGGATCGCGCCGTCGGCGACTACAAGGCGGCAGAGGCCGCGGTCTTCTCCGCACGCGCCAGCATCAAGCGTGCCGAACTCAACCTCGGCTACGCCACCATTCGCTCGCCCGTCACCGGCATGGCCGGCGAAGCGTTGCAGCGCGAGGGTGCATTCCTTAACGCGCAGGCGCAATCGGCCAACCTGGCCTACGTGGCCCAGGTGGACCCGATCTGGGTCAACTTCAGCGTTTCGCAGAACGAGGCCACGCGGCGCGACGAGCGCATCCGCGCCGGTCTCTACGTGGCGCCGCCGGAAGACCGCTATGTGGTGGAACTCCTGTTGAGCGACGGACGCGTCTTCCCGCACACCGGCGAACTGGATTTCGCCGACCCCTCCTACGATCGGCGCACCGGCACCTTCACCGTGCGGGCGGCGGTGCCGAACCCGGACCTCACGCTGCGTCCCGGCATGTTCGTCACGGCAATTCTCAAGGGCGCGACGCGACCGGATGCCGTCGTCGTGCCGCAACGTGCGGTCACGAAGTCGCCCGACGGGCACATCGTGTGGCTGGTTAACGCGCAACAGGTGGCGGAAGCGCGGCCGGTCGTTGCCGGCGACTGGGTGGGCGACGGCTGGATCATCGAGCAGGGTTTGCAAGGCGATGAGCTCGTCATCGTCGATGGCGTGCAGCGTCTCGCGCCCGGCGCGCCGGTGAAGCCGGTGCCCGTCGGCCCGGCCGCGCCGCAGACCGGCTCCCGGTAAGCACGGCATGGGCCCGGGATTCTTCATCGACAGGCCGGTGTTCGCATCGGTGATCTCGATCGTGATCCTGCTCGCCGGCCTTGCCGCGATGCGCGCCACGCCCGTCGCGCAGTACCCGGAAATCGCGCCGCCCACGGTGACGATCTCCGCGGCCTACCCCGGCGCCACCGCCGAGGTCATCGCAAACACGGTCGCGGCGCCGATCGAGCAGCAGGTCAACGGCGTCGAGGGCATGATCTACATGACGTCCTCGAGCTCGTCGACGGGCGCGATGACCCTGACCGTGACCTTCGAGCCGGGCACCGATCCGGACATCGCGCAGGTCAACACCCAGAATCGCGTCAGCCAGGCGCTGGCCCGTCTGCCCGAGGTGGTGACGCGTCAGGGCGTCAACGTCGAAAAGAAATCGTCCACCTTCATGATGCTCATCGGCTTCTACGCCGAGGACGACTCGCTCGACCCGATTTTCCTGCAGAACTACGTCAACCTTTACGTGCTGGATGCGGTCAAGCGCGTTCCGGGGGCGAACCTCTCCGGCATGTTCCCGCCGCCCGACGTGGCCATGCGGGTCTGGCTCAAGCCGGACCGGATGGCGCAGCTCGGCATCACGACCAGTGAAGTGGCCAACGCGATCCGCGGGCAGAACCAGGCCTTCGGCGTCGGCCAGATCGGCCAGACGCCCGCGCCCCTGGGCACGCAGCAGAGTTTCCCCATCACGAGCCAGGGCATGCTCGCCACGGCGGCCGAGTTCGAGGACATCATCGTCCGCACCGGCGAAGACGGATCCGGCGAGACGGCCATCGTGCGCCTGCGCGACGTCGCCCGCGCCGAACTGGGCGCCCAGAGCTATCTCGTCACGAGCAAGGTGAACGGCAAGACCGCGGCGGCGCTGGTGGTGTTCCAGCAGCCGGGCGCCAACGCCATCGAGACTTCGTCGCGGGTGCGGGCCCTGCTGGAGGAACTGCGCCCCGGCTTCCCGGACAAGCTGCAGTACAAGGTCGTGATGGACACCAGCGAGTTCACCGCGGCGTCGATCGAGAAAGTGATCCACACCTTCTTCGAAGCCGTGGTGCTCGTGGTGCTGGTGGTGTTCCTGTTCCTGCAGAGCCTGCGCGCGACCATCATCCCGACGCTCGCTGTGCCGATCGCCATCATCGGCGCCTACATCGGCATCTACGCACTCGGCTTCTCCACCAACATGCTGACGCTGTTCGGCATGATCCTCGCGATCGGCCTGGTGGTCGACGACGCGATCATCGTGGTCGAGGCGGTGGAGCACAAGATGGCCACCAAGGGCATGTCGCCGCGCGAAGCCTCGAAGGAGGCGATGCAGGAGCTGACGGGGGCGCTGATTTCCATCGTGCTGGTCCTCGCGGCGGTGTTCCTGCCGGTGGCCTTCCTGGGCGGCATGACCGGCACTCTTTACAAGCAGTTCGCGATCACCATCGCCATCGCGATGGTGGTGTCGGGCATCGTCGCGCTGACGCTTTCTCCCGCCCTGTCCGCGCTGATTCTCAAGCCCGGACACGCCGAGAAGAAGGGTTTCTTCCTCTGGTTCGAGCGGGGTTTCGGACGCATCACGGACATCTACGTGGACGGCGTGCGCTGGTTGCTGCGGCACAAATCCGTCGGCGTCGGCCTGTTCGGCGCGATGCTCCTTGCCAGTTACGGCCTGTTCAGCATCCTGCCCGGAAGTTTCGTGCCCGACGAGGACCAGGGTTATATTTTTGCCGCCGCCATGCTGCCGGACGCGGCGAGTCTCGAGCGGACGACGAATGTCACCGATCGGGCCGCGGAAATGCTCCTGGAGCACGAGGCGATCGAGGATGCCGCCCAGATCGACGGCTTCAGCCTGTTCGACGGCCAGACCCGCGCCAATGCCGGCGCGTTGTTCGTCGCCCTGAAGCCCTTCGAGGAGCGTGACGGGCCGGGCGAGTCGTCCTTCGCGGTCGTCGCCGAGATGCAGAAGCGTTTTGCCGACATCAAGCCCGGCCTGGTCTTTCCGCTCAACCCGCCGGCCATTCCCGGCCTCGGCGTGACGGGTGGATTCGAGTTTTTCCTCCAGGACCGCAGCGGCGGCGATCCAGCGCAGCTTGAGCGCACGACGCGCGAGTTCATCGCGGCTGCGGCTGCGCGCCCCGAACTGGCCGGCGTGTCGAGCACGTACTCGGCTGCCCAGCAGCAGTTGTATCTCGACGTCGATCGCGCGCGCGCAGAGCTGCTCGGCATCCCGGTGCAGGACGTCTACGCGACCCTGCAGGCTTACTTCGGCTCGATGTTCGTTTCGCAGTTCACCCAGTTCGGCCGCATCTGGCAAGTGATCGTCCAGGCGGAGCCCGGATACCGTGACGCCCCCGCCGACCTGGACGAGATCTACCTGGTGTCCGGCACGGGGGCCACGCTGCCGTTGTCGGCCGTGGCAACGCATCGCTATGCGGCGGGCCCGACACTCCTGAGCCGCTTCAACGGCTTCCCGGCGGCCAAGATCAACGGCAGCGCGGCGCCCGGGTTCAGTTCCGGCCAGGCGCTCGACGCGATGGAAGCCGTGGCCGCCGAGGTGCTGCCCGAGGGGTATGCCTATGCCTGGTCGGGCCAGGCCTACGAAGAGAAAAAGGCCGGCGGCACCTCCGCGATCGCCTTCGTGTTCGGCATCATCATGGTCTTTTTGATTCTGGCCGCGCAGTACGAGAAATGGACCCTGCCGCTGGGCGTGCTGCTGGCAGTGCCTTTCGCCCTGTTCGGCGCGCTGCTGATGACATGGGGACGCGGGCTGGAGAACGACGTCTACTTCCAGGTGGGGCTGGTCACGCTGATTGGCCTGTCGGCAAAGAATGCCATCCTGATCACCGAGTTCGCGGTTGAAAACATGCGTGCCGGCATGCCGGCCGAGGAAGCCGCGACCGAAGCGGCGCGGATGCGTCTGCGGCCCATCGTCATGACTTCGCTGGCTTTCATCCTCGGCTGCGTGCCGATGGCCATCGCCACCGGGCCGGGCGCCAACAGCCTGCATGCGATCGGCACCGGGGTGATCGGCGGCATGCTCGCCTCCACGCTCATCGCCTCGTTCTTTGTGCCGCTGTTCTTCGTGCTGCTGGAGGGCCGTCGCAAGCCCGCGCCGGCCATGACAGCGCCGGCGGGCACGGTGACCTCCCCGACCGGCCCGGTCGTGCCTGGTCGGGAGGGGCGCTGAGATGCGCGCCATGATGCTGCGTGTGCTCCTCCTGTTGCTGGCGGGCATCGGCGTCGCCGGTTGTGCGGTGGGGCCCGACTACGAGCGGCCCGCGCTGGAGTTGCCTGATACCTGGCGTGTGGCGCCGGAGAACGCCGTGGCGCTGGCCAATGCGGCCTGGTGGGAACAGCTCGGCGATCCGGTGCTGGATGAGCTCATCGCCACTGCGCTGGCGGAGAACCTCGACACCCGCATCGCCGCCGCCCGGGTCGCGCAGTTCGCTGGTGCCTTGCAGGCGACCCGGGCGGGCTTCATGCCGCAGCTCGGCTACGGCGTGGGCGCGGATCGGGCACGCAGCAGCGAACTGCTGCTGCCGGGCGGCGCCGACCCTTACTCGACACAATACCGTGCTGCGCTCAGCGCCAGCTGGCAACTGGACCTGTTCGGCCGGCTGCGACGCGAATCCGAGGCAGCCCAGGCGCGCGTCTATGCAAGCGAGCAGGGTCGCCGAGGAGTGCTGCTGACGGTCACCGCAGGCGTGGCGGCAGGCTACCTTGCGCTGCGCGCGCTCGACCGGCAGCTCGAGATCGCCCGCGCCACGGCCGCCAACTACGAACGGACCTTGTCGCTGTTCGAGCTGCGCCACCGGGAAGGCGTGATCTCGAGGCTGGAAGTGGCCCAGGTCGAGTCGCAGTACCAGCTCGCCGCGGCGGCGATTCCCCTGCTGGAGGGCCAGATCGCGGCACAGGAGAACCTGTTGTCCGTCCTGACGGGTCGTTCGCCGGGGCCTGTGTCCCGTGGCCTGGCGCTCGCCGAGCTGAGTCTGCCCGAGGTGCCGGCTGCATTGCCGGCCGCATTGCTTGAGCAGCGTCCGGACGTGCTGCAGGCGGAGCAGAACCTGGTCGCCGCGAATGCCGACATCGGCGCGGCGCGCGCGGCTTATTTCCCCGACATCACGTTGACCGGAGCCCTGGGCCAGGCTAGCACCGTGCTCGGAGACCTGCTCGACAGCGCGGCGCGCAGCTGGAGCGTGGGTGCGAACGTCGCTGGACCGTTGTTCACCGGTGGCGCGGTCGCCGGCCGGGTGGCCGTCGCCGAAGGCGCGCGCGAGGAGGCGCTCCTGGGTTACCAGGCCGCGGTGCTCAATGCGCTGCGCGAGGTCAACGACGGGCTCGCCGGCGTGGAGGCCACGGACGCCAATACCGCGGCGCTGGCCCGCCGCGTGGCCACGTTGCGCGAATACGCGAGCCTGGCGCGCATGCGTTTCGACGCCGGGTCCGCCAGTTATCTCGACGTGCTGGTCGCGGACAATGAACTGTTCTCCGCGGAGCTGGCCGAGGTGGCGGCGCGCCAGGCGCAGTATGCCAACATGGTCGGCCTCTACCGCGCGATGGGTGGTGGATGGGCTGCCCGCGAGACGCCGGCGTCGAACGCCGACTGAGGCGGGCGGCCGACAGTTTCGCCGGCGCGAGGCGTGCTGCAGTGCAAGTCTCGGAAACTTCGTAAAAACAACCGCCTGCGAATATGACGCGCGTCACATCGGGACGGCGTTCCGATCATTAAAATCACTCCTGCTCAAGCCCATAAAGAGCCAAGGAGGCTGCCATGGAAACCCGCAAGAGTGCTGCCAGAGGAAGGCTGTCACCGACCAACAAGGATGACCGCCTGGGTCGTCGATCCCGGCGTCGCAGGCGCCAGGCGCACGCCAAGCGCGCCTGAGCCGTAGAGGAAGCGAGGGCGAAGTGCACGCTGTGACTGGGTCACCGCGCTGCCTTCGCCCTGATTCGTTGAGCGCCTCACCCGTGTCAAACGTCCGGCAGCCGCTCTCCCGCCGCTAGCCGCCGAGCTTCATCGCCAGTTTCGCCACATGCTTGCCCTGGAAGCGGGCGATCGCCAGTTCGTTCTCCGAGGGCTGCCGGCTGCCGTCGCTGTCGGCGATCGTGCTGGCGCCGTAAGGCGTGCCCCCCGAAATCTCCTCCATTTCACTGAGCTCGCTTGCCGCATAAGGCACGCCGACGACGATCATGCCCAGGTGCAGCAGCGTGGTATGAAATGACGTCAGGGTGGTTTCCTGGCCGCCGTGCTGGGTCGCGGTGGAGGTGAAAACGCTGCCGATCCTGCCGACAAGGGTCCCGTTGGCCCAGAGCGACCCGGTCTGGTCGAGGAAATTTCGCATCTGGCTGCACATGTTCCCGTAGCGCGTCGGCGTGCCGAAGATGATCGCGTCGTAGTCCGCCAGTTCATCCACCTTGGCGATTTTGGCCGCCTGGTCGAGCTTCGCACCCGCTTCGCGGGCCACGTCCTCCGGCATGAGTTCTGGGACTCGCCGGATCACGACCTCCGTGCCGTCGATCGAGCGGGCCCCGTCAGCGATGGCCTTCGCCATGGTCTCCACGTGGCCGTACATGCTGTAGTAGATCACCAGTATCTTTGTCATTCGTCTGCTCCGTGTTCAGGGTGTCTCGACGGCTCCGGCATCAGCCGTCCCGAGTCCCCGGCCTGGCAAGCGACGGCCGATGCGCCTCGCCAGGATGCCGTGGGCGCGCCGATCCAGCGGGTAACGCCACGCCAGCACCAGCATCAGCGCCAGCAACACGCAGGGCCAGGCCACGAACGCAAGCTTCAGGCCGACCACTCCGTCCGCTGACGGCGCCGCTTGGCCGGAGAAGCCGAACAGGGCCGGGATCGACAACGCGATCGCGCCGCCCAGTCCCTGGTTGAGCTTCGTCACCAGCGCCTGGAACGAAAACAGGATCGCCGCGCGGTTCTGCCGGTTACGCCATATATCGTAGTCCACGATATCGGCCAGCAGGGACGGGAGCGCGATCGAGGACAGGCCGAGAAAGAAACCGAAGCTGGTCATGACACCGATCATCGGCAGCAGCGCGCCGGGACCGGGCGCAATCCAGGGCGCCAGCAGCAGGGTCACAATCATTCCTCCCGCGGCGATCGCCCAGGCCCGGTGCTTGTCCAGGTGCTTCATGACCTGCAGCCAGAGCGGCATGCCCAGTGCCATCGCCAGGGTCATCGGCAATGCGATCTGCGGCACCTTGTCGGGCAAGCGCAGGTACTGGCTCGCGTAGATGACGAACAGGCTGGCGACCGCGCCGGTGGCCAGGCCGAACAGGACCTGGGTGAGGAGGAAATAGCGCAGCGGCGGCGTGTCGCGCAGGGCGTGCCAGAGATCGACCGGGCGGACGGGCCGGGCCCTGACCCTGCGGACTGGTTCCGGGACGGTCACGCACATCAGCGCCACGAACAGCGGCAGCCCGGCCATGATGAACACCGCCAGGGCGCGCATCACCTCCGGGCTGAAACGCGTGGTGCCCCCGACGAGCAGCATGGGCGCCGCCATGAAAAGGATTCCGCCGGCGAAGCCGAGCAACTGGCGCCACAGGGCGATCCGGGATCGCTCGTGGTAGCCGGAGGACAGTTCCGCCGCCATTGCGGTGTGCGGAATCTCGACCAGGGTCCACCCCAGGGTAGTCAACAGGTACCAGGTCAGCAGATGGCCCAGGCCGGCGTCGGCCGCCGGATTGAACAGGAACCAGGTGCTCGCCGCCACCAGGGCCGCACCGAGGAGCATCCAGGGCTTTCGGGCCCCTGTCCGGTCCGAGAGATAGCCGATCAGCGGATCCGTGAGGCCATCGAAGCACCGCGCGATGAAGGTCGCCGTCGCCAACCCGGCGAGCGTCACGGCGCTGTACTCGAGGTAGAAATTCGGCAGGATCGCCGCGGTGGGCGACATCAGCATGGACAACGGCAGGTTGACCAGGCCGAAGAGCACCAGCATCGGGGTGGGAAGGCGGGTGGGGTGGCTGCTCATCGCGCCCGAAAGATGATCTCCCGGGGCTTCAACCGGCGTCAACCGCCCGTTGCCTGGCCTGAGGAAAAGCTAAGCAAAACAGCGGGTTGCGCTCCGCCCTGAAGTGTCTAAACTGTGTTGGTTGAGCCGCCATCCTAACAACTGTTGCGGCCTCACCACAAATAAGCGCTTGGGGAACAAGATATGAAGCACGGACGAATCTACGCTGCGGCCCTCGCCGCAACCCTTCTCAGCCTGCCGGCCACGACGACGGCGCAAGAGGAGGACGGCATCAATTTCGGCGGCGCCGTACGCCTGAACTACGCATGGCGTGACTACGACGACCAGAACAAGGACCGGGGCGGCGACTTCGAACTGGAGCTGTTCCGCATCAATGCCCGCGGCACGATCGGCGAAGTGATCCTGGATGCGGAGTGGCGCCGTTACAACGGTTTCCAGGCCATTCATCACGCGTGGGTCGGTTACGAGTTCAGCGAGCAGACGCACGTGGAGCTCGGCATCACGCAGGTGCCCTTCGGCATCTTGCCGTATGCCTCGCACAGCTTCTGGTTCAGCGGCGCCTATTACATGGGTTTCGAGGACGACTACGACACCGGCGTCAAGGTGGTCCGCAAGTCCGGCGACTGGACTTTCCACACCGCCTTCTTCAAGAATCCCGAGTACGCCGACGACAGCCGCGCTGACCGGTACTCTTTCGACCTCGTGACCGGCGGTGACCAGCAGAACACCGAGACCAACCAGGTCAATTTCCGCGCCGCGCGGCTGCTCACGCACGAAGCCGACAGCACGACCGAGCTGGGCTTCAGCCTGCAGGCCGGCCAGATCTACAACCAGACCACCGAGGACAACGGCGACCGCTGGGCCGTGGCCGCGCACCTGAATGGCAATTACGGGCCGTGGAACGTGCATTTGCAGGGCATGAGCTACGCGTTCAACCCGGAGAACCCGACCGGAGTGTCGGACGACTTCGTGCAGTACGGCGCCTTCGCCTTCCCCTTCCTGATGGCCGCCAAGGGCGAGGTCTGGACGGCGAACGTGGCGCGGGCCTTCACCGTCGACTGGGGTCCGATCACGGGTCTCAACTGCTACAACAACCTGACCTACATCGATCCGCGGGTGGACAACTCCGCAGAGTCCGTGCAGAACGTCACGGGGTGCGCGGTGTCCGCCGGCGGCGTGTACGCCTACTTCGACTGGATCGCGGGCCGCAACATGTGGTTCGCGGGCGGCGACGGCATCGGGCTCGACGGCGGTTCGGCCGGCAAGTGGCGTTCCCGCTTCAACATCAACATCGGCTACTACTTCTAGGGTCGAGACGCCGCGAGGCGAGCGCCAGGGGCTGCGGTCTGCCGGATCGCAGCCCCTTTTTCCTGGCCGGGCTTTCGCTCATGGCGAGGTTTCGTCGCCTCGCCGCCGCCTTGATCGACTCAGCCCAGGGCGCCACCGCAGCTAGAGCCCTGCCCTGCCGTGCAGCCATAGCAATGGCCGCCGACGGCGATCCGGCGCGGCACGTCCCCTGACTCGAGCAGTTGTCGCAAATGCGGGCGCTGCTCGCTGCCGCCGAGCGGCAGGTCGAGCATCTGGTTGAAGTCGCAATCGTAGAGAAAGCCCTGGTAATCGACGCTCACCAGGTTGCGGCACATGACGTTCTTCAGGTTGGCCGCGCGGTAGGCGTTGCGCAACGTGTCCATGTAGCCGTCGTACTGGCCCTTGGCGAGCAGCACGGCGCCGAAGCGCTTGATCGGCATGTTGGTGATCGTGAACAGCGCGTTGAAGACGATGCCGAACTCCTCATGGAGCAGGCGCTTGTAGTCTTCTTCGAGGGCGGCCTGCGGCGGCGGCAGCGAAGCCCCGACGGGGTTGTACACCAGGTTCAGCGTGAGTCCGCTGCCGGCTTGCCCGTAGCCGAGTTTGTTGAGTTCCTGCAGGGCCGCGATGGACGCTTCGAACACCCCGTTGCCCCGCTGTGCATCGACGTTCTCCTTCGAGTAGCACGGCAGGGAGGCGATGGCTTCTACACGGTGCCGGGCGAGGAACTCGCCGACCCACTCGTAGCCCGGCTCGCGCATGATCGTCGGGTTGAGCCGGTCCATGACGTGGACGCCGCTTCGAGCGGCCGTCTCCACCAGCCAGCGGAAATGGGGATTCATTTCGGGCGAGCCGCCGGTGAGATCCAGCGTCCCGACGCCGTGCCGGGCGATAACCTCGAGCGCGATCTCCATGGTCTCGCGATCCATGAGCTCCTTGCGCGTCGGTCCCGCCGCGACATGGCAATGGAGGCAGGCCAGGTTACACAGGTAGCCCAGGTTCATCTGCAGCGTATCGAGGCGGTCGCGGCGGATCGCCGGGAAATCGGTGTCCAGCAGGAGGGGCAGCGTATTGCGCATGACGGGTTGGCCTCGAGGCCTCGGGCTCTGACGGTCGGGCAAACTATTCAAGCATGTTTTCGCGCCGGCCGCTGAAACGGATCAGCGCTAAAAAAGGGGCGCCCCCTGTGGGGCGCCCCTCTCGCCGCGGGCCAGGCCCGGAGGGTTGGACTCAGTCCGCAAGCATCTTCCGCCGGCGTGCGAGTTGCAGCAGGCTGAGGAAGGCGAGTGCCAGCAGGGCGGGATCGACCCGGCTACCCGCACCAAAGGCGCCGCCGCCGGACCCCGAAACCGGCGGGGGCGTGACGACGGGCGGCGGGTTGTAGACGGCCGGGGCGCCTGGATCAACGATGATCCCATTCACTGCCAAGTCGTCGTCCCCGTTCTCGCCATCGGTCAGCACGTAGGTGATCGTGTTGCCGTCGATGGTGGCCGGGACGCTGTACCAGTGCTCCGTCCCGTCTTCATGTGTGGGACCGAACTTCCAGTAGCTCGTGCCTTCCGGCAGCGGGTCGGGGAAGGTCAAGGTCACTTCGATCTGCCCGCCGAGGTAGACGCGCTCGACCGTGAATTCCAGCACGCCGTACGGGAGGTTGTAGCCTTGCAGCTGCACCGGGTAGTCGCTCGGGGACTTCCAGATCGGGTCGATCAACAAGGCTTCGGACTGCTCGTCCGGGATCACCGTCACCTGCGACTGCTTGCCGCTGAGAGTGGTCTCGACCGCCCGCGTATCGCCGCGGACCAGGCCGCTGCGGAACATGGCGTGCTTGGCGGTACCGTCGTTACCGGACCAGACCGTATAGCTCGCCCGCCCATCGGGCCGCAGCTTGATCTGCGTCTCGAAGTCCTCGAACTCGTCGGTGGCGCCGAACAGTGCGTCGCCGACCGTGATCGACTTCGGCGCCGCGAAGCTCGCCCCGCCGTCGAAGGTTACCGCCATGTAGATGTCGAAGTCGCCGGCTTCCTCGTACTCCAGGACGTTGTTCTGCAAGCCGTACGCCACGTAGATCACGTTAGGGTCTTGGCAGTCGGTGGGATCGGTTGCGCACTTCGGCCCGCTGCGGGGCGTCGGCACGATGCGTGGCTCTTTCACGGTGTAGCCTGAATCAGCCGTCACCAGCGGGGTGAGATTGACTGCGTTCGTCCAGGTGGCTCCGCCGTCAGTCGAGCGACGCACCATGAAATTGTACGGCGCCTCGGTGTCGAGGAGCTGGAAGCGTGCCAGGTCGGGCACATAGCTGAAGCCGACCAGAATGTTGCTACCGCGCATCATCCCGCGATGCGCGAGTGCGTTCTCCAGCATGTTAGCGCCGGTGTCGATGGACTCGCCCACCTGGCCGGTGCCCGGGATGCCGCCGATGGCGCGCGTGCCGCTGAAGTTCATCGCCGGGGCATTCACGGTCATGTACAGCGGGTCGAGGTCATCCATGATGCTGACGCGGCAGTTCTCGACGTCCACCGCGGGCTGCAGATTTTCCGGCATGAAGCCGCCGACCGCGCGGCGCAGCATGATGTCGGACGCGCCGCCCTGGGTGAAGTCGCCCTGCTTGTAGATGAACAGCAGCGGCACTTCTTGGGAGGCGGACTGCGTCAGGAAACGGACCCGGCGGGCATTCTCCCAAGGGTCGCTGATGATGCAGCCGTGCTCGCCGCCTGCGGGAGGCGTGTCGAAACCGAAGGCATGGTAGCGGACGTACTTACCGTCCTCCCAGCCCTGCGTGCCCTTGGTCTCCTCGTAGGCGATGACCACGGTGTCGTCGATCTGGCCGATGTTGGACCGGGAGGCGCCGACGTTGCCGCGGTCATAGTCACCCGGCGGGTGCGTCTCGATGTCGCGTCCCTCGAGTGACTGTGTGGCGAAGACGTTGCGCGAGATGCGCACCGGAGCGGTGTAGGAGCCATTGACGAACTTCCCGGGGTCCACCCCCGTACCGGCCGCGTTAAGCAGATCGAGGTAGCTGTACCAGATGTCCGTGCCGTTGTTGACATTGGCGCCGGAGGCCCCGCTGCCCGGACCCTCGGCTTCACCGAGTTTCAGGCCCAGCGGGTCTTCCTGCCAGTTGATGATATGCGCGAACTTGTTGCCGCGGTTGGCGTCCTGCTTGGCGTCGCGCATGCCGCTGGTCAGCCGCTCGGTCTTGTAAGGGAGCCCGCCCCACGCTTCATAGGTGTTGAATGCCTTGGTGCTGGGATTCCACACCAGTCGCGAGGCGTACTGGCAGCTGTAGGGCACGGTGACCCCGAAGAGCTCCGTGTAGGTGACGAAGCGCTGTGTTTCGCCGGGGAAGCGCGTTTCATCCACCGGGCAGTACTTGCTGCCAAAAGATATGAACAGGTAGTTGCCGATGTTCCGATGGTTCGGCTTGTCCGAATCGCCTGGATAGTCCACGGCGCGTGGATCGTTCACCAGGTCCGGAGTCCCCGTCAGCGGGTCAAGCATCGGCGGGCCTTCCTGCACCAGGATGCCCCGGGCGGAGGAGAGCGCTGCTGTGTTGTCGATGTTCAGCGCCTCGCTCCAGGTGACGCCGTCGTCGATCGAATACTTGATGACGATGTCTGTGGGCAGCTGCGTTGCGCCGGCCTTCGCGTTCCAGGCCATCATGCCGACGTCCTGAGTGTCACCGTAGATCGCGAACAGCGTGCCGTCCGGTGTGCGCAGGATCTTGACCTTGTTGGTGGATGCACCGTCGGAGACCATGCGGGGGCCCTCGGCGGGCGAGAATTCCAGGACGTCACCATCAAATGTCTGGGCCATGGCGGCCTGGATGCTGAACACGGCAGAGACCGCCGTGACGAGCGACAATATTGAGCGTTTCATGATTCGCCCTCCGTTGCTCACCCGGGGCCGGCAGCCTTGCCGGCCTTCCGCCGGGTTCGCATGACCTGAGGCTAGGTCGGTGGCGTGCGCGGAGATGGAGAGAAACTGATGGCGGTCAGTCGGTGGGCTGGAAAGCGGGAAAAAACGTGACCGGCGTCACATTTCTTTGCTGGTCGGGACCTGGAGCTTTTCCGGATCAAAAAGCAGGTGCTCTGGCGTTTCTTCGAGCAGGCCGGCCTGCTTCAGGCCGGCCACCACCCGTGCCGCGGTTTCGCTCGCGACGTCGAGCATGGCGGCCATGTCGGCCCGGCTGACATGTGGGCAGGGTGCCGGGGCGGCGAATGCTGCCAGGTAGCGCAACAGGTTGATGACCCGCTGGCGTGACGGGCCACGGGCGACGGTCAGCAGGAACAGATCGCTGCGGCGGAGCTGGTCGTACCAGCGCCGTTCGATCTCACGGTAGAGCGCAGCTTCCTTGTTCTCCAGGCGAAACAGCACGCTGCGTGGAATGTGGCAGATTTTCACCGCGCTCAGCGTCGTCGCGTTGCTGTCATAACGATCGTCGAGCAGGCCTTCCAGTCCGAGCATGTCGCCGGCCCGCAACAGGCGCACGATCCTCACCGCGCCGGTCGAATCCTTTTGCCAGACCTTGACGAATCCCTCGCGGATGGCAAGAACGGCATCCGCGGAATCGCCGGCGGCGACAAGCGGGACATCATGCGGCACGGCGTAGCTTTCGACCTCGAGCAGCTCGCTGCCGAAACCCCGTTCCTGGAGCATCTTGAAGGGCATGCGGGTCGCACGCTCGCAGAGTCGGCAGTTGGCGCGGCCGACCCAGAATCCCCGCAAGCAGGGTTCCATCCTCGAACTGGCCATGGAACCCTCCGCGTGATTCCTTGCCTGAACCCAGCATAGCAGTCGCGGGTGCTATTGCAGTTAGAATCGTCGCCCTGCCGGGGCCCTTGCCCGGGTCCATCGGCTCCGGACAGGGGGCCGGTGCGACAACACGATTGACCACTTTCTTTCCGTCCCTCATCACGGCAGCCAGCTATGTTGATCAAGCCCCTCAAATGGATCCTCCCTCTCCTGGTGCTTGCGCTGGCCATCGGCGGGGGGCGCTACATCGTTTCCCAGCGGCCGGAAGCGCCCCAGTTCACGCCGCCGCAGGTACCGGTATCGATCGACGCGATTCGCGTCGCGCCGCAGGATTACGCCGTTGTCGTGCACAGCGAGGGCACCGTCGATCCGCGCACGGCGAGCACGTTGATCCCGCAGGTGTCGGGGCAGATCGTGGCAATCTCGCCCACCTTCCGCGAGGGAGGGTTTTTCGAGGCTGGCGACGTTCTCGTGACGTTGGACCCCCGCGACTACGAACTCGCCATCGCGAGCGCCGAGGCGCAGGTCGCGCAGGCCGAATCGGCCCTGGAGCAGGAGCTCGCCCAGGCCAAGGTCGTGGAAGGTGACTGGCGCATGCTGGGCAAGGAAGCGCCTGAACTGGGCCTGCGCAAGCCGCAGATCGCGGCGGCCCGAGCCACGCTGTTGTCGGCCGAGTCGCAACTTGAGCGAGCGCGTTTCGACCTGGAGCGGACGCGCATTCGCGCCCCGTATGACGGCCAGGTGCTGGAAAAGAACGTCGACGTCGGCCAGTTCGTTTCCACCGGCACCGTGCTGGCCCGCGTGTACGCCACCGATTACGTCGAGATCCGCCTCCCGTTGACGGACCGCCAGCTGGAATTCGTCGATCTGCCCGAACGTTTTCGCGGCGAGACGGCCCAGCGCGGCACGGCGGGGCCCGAGGTCGTCGTCAAAGCCAGCATCGGGCGGCAGCTGTGGACGTGGAGCGGGCGTGTCGTGCGGGCCGAGGGTGCGATCGACACCAGCACGCGCCAGCTTTTCGTGGTGGCGCAGGTGGACGATCCCTATGAGCGCGTTGCGGATGGTCAGCCGCCGTTGCGGATCGGACAGTTCGTCGAGGTGGAGATCCAGGGCCGCACCCTGCCGGATGCATTCGTCCTGCCTCGGGGGGCGGTGCGTGACAGCGGGGACGTGCTGATCGTCGATGCCGACAGCCGCCTGGAGCGGCGGCCCGTCTCAGTCGCCTGGACTGACGGCGAGTACGCGATCGTCACCGAGGGGCTTGAGGCCGGCGACGTGATCAATGTCACGCCGCTCGCGGTGGCCGCCAGCGGGACGCTGGTCGCGGCGACGATCGATGGCGTGCCGCCCGCGCCACGCAGCCGGCCGGACGCCGACCAGGTGGCCGGGGGCCGTCCGCAGTGAAGGGCCTGATCGCCTGGTTCGCCCGCAACGACGTCGCGGCCAACCTGCTGATGGCGACCATCCTCGGGGTGGGCGCCTGGTCACTGGTGGCCAAGATTCCGCTGGAGGTTTTTCCGGCTTTCGAGCTGCGCTCGGTGGTGGTCAACGTGCCTTTCCCTGGTGCCACGCCGGCGGAGGTCGAGGAAGGCATCACCATCAAGATCGAGGAGGCGATCCAGGACCTGGACGGCATCAAGCGCCTCCGCTCGACCGCCGTGGAGAATTCCGGTCGCGTAGTCGTCGAGGTGGATTCCGGGCATGACCCGCGCGAGTTGATGAACGACGTCAAGGCGCGGGTCGATGCGATCTCGACGTTCCCGGCGGACAGCGAGCGGCCCGTGGTCTACGTGCCCGAGATCCGGCGGGATGTGATCACGGTAATCATTTCGGGTGACCTGCCTGAAGAAGAGCTGCGGCTCGTAGCCGAGCGGGTGCGCGACGAGCTCGTCGATCTCGAGCAGATCACCCAAGTGGAACTCGACGGTGTGCGGCCTTACGAGATCTCGATCGAGATCTCCGAGCAGACCCTGCGCCAGTACGGGCTCACCCTTGAGCAGGTCGCCACGGCGATCCGGCGCAATTCGCTGGATCTCGCGGCCGGCTCCGTGCGCACCACGTCCGGCGAGGTGCTGATCAGGACGCAGGGCCAGGCACGCATCGGCAGCGAGTTCGAGGATATCGTCGTGCGGGGTGCTGGGGGGGCGCGCTTGACTGTCAAGGACCTCGGCGTGGTCAGGGACGGCTTCACCGAAGACCCGCTGGAGTTCCGCTACAACGGCCGCTCGGCGGCGTTCATCGATGTCTACCGTGTCGGGGAACAGAGCGCCCTCGAGGTTGCCCGTGAGGTGCGCGATTACCTCGCCTCGCCGCCCGACTGGGTGCCGCCGGGTATCACGCTGGACTACTGGCGCGACCAGTCCCGCGTCGTGCAGGCGCGCCTCAACACCCTCACCAAGAGCGCCCTGCAGGGCGGCCTCCTGATTCTGGTGCTGCTGACGTTGTTCCTCCGCCCGGCGGTGGCCTTCTGGGTCGTGGTGGGTATCCCGGTTGCCTTCATGGGAGGCATCGCCCTGATGCCGGTGTTCGGCGTCACCATCAACCTGATCAGCCTGTTCGCTTTCATCCTGGTGCTGGGCATCGTCGTGGACGACGCCATCGTGACCGGCGAGAACATATTCAGTCGCCTGCAGAAAGGCGAGGACCCGCTGGAAGCCTCGATCCGGGGTACCCAGGAAATCGCGGTGCCGGTGACTTTCGGCATCCTGACGACGGTCGTGGCGTTCTCGCCGTTGCTCATGATCGAGGGAGTGCGCGGCCAGCTGTTCGCCCAGATTCCGCTGATCGTCATTCCCGTGCTGCTGTTCTCGCTGGTCGAATCCAAGCTCATCCTGCCGGCACATCTCAAGCATGTGCGGGTGCGCGGTGCGACGAGCGAGAATGCTCTCAGCCGGCTCCAGGCCAGGGTGCAGCGGGGCCTGGAACGCGGCACGCAGGCCTTGTACTCGCCGGTGCTGCGCGCCTCGTTACGCAATCGCTATCTGGCCGGCACGGTGTTCCTCGCGGTTGCGATAATTCTCTTCAGTATCGCGATCGGGGGGCACCTGCGTTTCGTGTTCTTCCCGCGGATCCAGGCGGAGACCGCTTCGGCGACGGTGATCATGCCCCCCGGCACGCCTTTCGAGGTCACGGCCGAGGCGATCCGGCGGATCAACGCAGAGGCGGAGAACCTGCGTGAGCAGTACCGGGAGCCGGAGTCCGGGGAGAGTGTCGTGAAAGGCATTCTCTCCTCCATCGGTTCGACCGGCGGCGGGTCCAACCCGCGCACCGACCTGGGCCGCGTGGTGTTCGAGATCGTGCCGCCCGAGGAGCGCCTCATCGACGTCACCAGCGCGGAGCTCGTGCGGGAATGGCGTGCGGCCATCGGCCCCATCGTGGGGGCGCAGGAGGTCAGCTTCCGCGCCGAGTTCGGCGGTGGCGGATCACCGCTCGACGTCGAGATCGCCGGGCCGGATTTCGTCGCCCTGCGGGCGTTGGCCGCGCAGGTGCGGGAACGCCTGGAGACCTATCCGGGGGTGTTCGACATCACGGACAGCTTCGAGGAGGGCAAGCAGGAGATCAAGCTGGAACTGCGCCCCGAGGCCGAACTGCTTGGTATCACGCTCGACGACCTGGCGCGCCAGGTGCGCCACGCCTTCTTCGGCTTCGAGGCCCAGCGCGTCCAGCGGGGGCGTGAAGAGGTCCGTGTCTACGTGCGCTATCCTGAGGCCGAGCGACGTTCGCTGAACAACCTGGCGACCATGCGGATTCGGACGCCGGACGGCGCGGAGGTGCCGTTCGGCGAGGTGGCCGAAGCCGAGTACGGTCGCGGCTTCGCCGAGATCCAGCGGGTGGACCGCAACCGCACGATCAACGTGGTGGCGGACGTCAACAAGGAAGTGGCGGATATCGAGGCAATCAAGCGCGATCTGAGGGAATTCCTCTCCGGGGCCGTGCCGGCCTACCCGGGAGTCAGCTTCTCGCTGGAAGGCGAGGCGCGGGAGCAGCGGGAGTCGTTCGGCAGCCTGGGGTACGGGCTGCTGTTCGTGCTGTTCTCGATCTATGCGCTCCTGGCGATCCCCTTCCGTTCCTACCTGCAGCCGCTGATCGTGATGAGCGTAATCCCGTTCGGTGCCGCGGGCGCGATGCTCGGCCACATGATCATGGGGATGAACCTGACGATCTTCAGCCTGATGGGCATGCTTGCACTCACGGGTGTGGTGGTGAACGACAGCCTGGTGCTAGTGGATTACATCAATCGCCGGCGTCGGGAGGGCATGGCGCTGCTCGAGGCGGTCAGCACCGCGGGAATCGCGCGTCTGCGGCCGGTCCTGCTCACCTCCCTGACGACGTTCGCAGGACTCACGCCGCTGATCTTCGAGAAGTCCACCCAGGCGCAGTTCCTCATTCCCATGGCCGTGTCGCTGGGATTCGGCATCCTGTTTGCGACCTTCATCACCCTGCTGCTCGTGCCATTGAACTACTTGATTCTCGAGGACTTGCGACGCATCGCGCGCCGGCTGACGGGCCGTGCAGAAGACGGGGAATCCGCGTCCGGCGGAGAGGGCCTGCCGGCGAGCCGATAAGGGAAATCCCGTAGCCTCAAGTTGACCTCCGTCAAACATGACAGGCGATGGCAGGCGCATATTTGCCGCCCATCTAAATCAGGTCTTTCTAATTAAGAATAACCTGCATCTAGAGGGAGCCCGGGATATCTCGGGCACTTTGGGGAATATGCCGAGGATTTCTGTCATGAAGAAGATCAACAACGCGCCATCAGGTCGCTGGCTAGGCGCCTGCGCCGTCGCGCTCCTCCTGTCGCTCGGGGGTTGCAGCGGTGACGACGGCGATGACGGACAGGACGGCCTGGCCGGTGCGCCCGGCGTCAGCTGCTGGGACCTGAACCAGAACGGCGTGGCCGACGCCAATGAAGACACCAACGATGACGGCGTCGTGGACGTGCTCGATTGTCAGCAGCCGCCGTCCATCGGCGACGCCGAGTCACTGCACGCGGCCTTTTTTGCCGATCGTCCCTACGAGGGCACCGAGTCCTGCCTCGCCTGCCACGGCGAAATCGGCGACGACATTCTCACCACCGGTCACTTCAAGTGGGAAGGTGTGGCAGCGAACCTCGAGGGCGTCGAAGGCGAGCTCCACGGCAAGAACGACATCATCAACAATTTCTGCGTGGCGGTGGCGAGCAACGAGGCACGCTGCACCCAGTGCCATATCGGCTACGATTACGCGGACGCGAGCTACGATTTCGGCGACCGTACGAAGATCGATTGTTTCGCATGCCATGACCAGACGGGCACGTACAGCAAGGCCCCGCCGCTCGCCGGACGGCCCCCGGCCAGCGTGGACCTGCAGGCCGTCGCGCAGAGCGTCGGCGCCAACGGCGGCGTGCCGACGCGTCGGGCCTGCCTGTTCTGTCATGCGAGTGCCGGCGGCGGCGACAACGTCAAGCACGGCGATCTCTCCTCCGACCTGATCGCGACGACGCGCGAGTTCGACGTGCACATGGCAGTGGACGGCGCGAACCTGAGCTGCGTCGATTGCCATGGCGTCGAACGCGACGCCGAGGGCGAGATGATGTCGCACGGCATCGGCGGCATGCCCTACCACTCCGTGGACGAGGGCGACATGAAGCAATGCACCGACTGCCACGGCGACGGCGCGAACATCCATGCCGGCAGCAGTGTCGAGCTGACCGTCACGAATCATCCGCGCCTGGCCTGCCAGGCCTGCCATATCCCGGCCATCGCCCGGAAGCTGCCGACCAAGACCGAGTGGTACTGGGCGGACGCGGGCCAGGACATCGATCCGATCCCCGTGGATCCGGTGACCGGCAAGGCGACCTACGACAAGAAGAAAGGCACCTTCGCCTGGGCCACCGACGTGCGTCCCGAGCTGCGGTTCTTCGACGGCAAGTGGAACAAGACGCTCATCAACGTGAACGACCAGTACACCTCCGTCCCGGTCGATCTGGGCAGTCCGGCGACGGATTACACGAACCCCGAGGCCAAGATCTATCCGTTCAAGAAAATGATCGGCAACCAGCCGGCCGACGCGAACAACAACACTATTCTCGTGCCGCATCTTTTCGGCACGGCGGGCGGTCCGAACCCCTACTGGGGCACATACGACTGGAATCTCGCCCTGCAGGATGGCGCGCTCGCGGCCGGCCAGGTCTATACCGGCGAGTACGAGTTCGTCGATACGGTGAGCTTCTGGTCGGTCAACCACGAGATCGCGCCGAAGGAGATGGCGCTCGGCATGGGCGGCGAATGCGGTGACTGCCACGGAGACGGCCAGGTCGACTGGGCCGGGCTTGGCTGGAGCGGCGATCCTGCCTTCGGCGGCACGCGTCCCGGGCTGTAAAAATTTTTCCCCACCGACGGGCGTCCTCACTTCGGTGAGGGCGCCCGTTTTTTTTATGTCGCGCCGCGAAAGATAAGTTCGGCGATTTTGCTGCACAATAACGCCTTGGCAGATTTTCCACCCGGGGCGGAGATGAAGAAAAACGCTTATAACTATGACGAATTGCTGCAGGCCGGTCGGGGCGAGCTGTTCGGCCCCGAAGGCGCGCGCATGCCGCTCCCGCCGATGTTGATGGCCGACCGGATCACGCACATCGACGGCGACGGGGGCCCCCACGGCCTCGGACAGATCGTCGCCGAACTCGATATTCACCCGGACCTGTGGTTCTTCAAGTGTCACTTCGAGTCCGACCCGGTGATGCCGGGTTGCCTGGGTCTGGACGCCTTGTGGCAGCTGGTCGGTTTCTTTCTCTGCTGGAGCGGCGGGCGCGGAAAGGGCCGCGCACTGGGTGTCGGCGAGGTCAAGTTCACCGGCCAGGTGCTGCCCAGCGCCAGTCGTGTCACTTACCGGATCGACATGAAGCGTGTTCTCCTTCGCCGCCTTATCATGGGCATCGGCGATGGCACGATGAGTGTCGACGGGCGCGACATCTACACCGCCACCGACCTGAAGGTCGGTCTTTTCACTTCCACCGATTCATTCTGAGGAGGCGTCATGCGTCGTGTCGTCGTCACCGGCTTCGGGATCGTCTCGAGCATCGGCAATAACGCAGCCGAAACGCTGGCCTCGCTTCGAGAGGGGCGTTCCGGAATCCGATACAGCGAGGAGTACAAGGAACTGGGCTTTCGCAGTCATGTGCATGGCCCGGTGGATATCTCCCTGGCTGAATTGATCGACCGCAAGCTGAAGCGCTTCATGAGCGACGCGGTCGGCTACAACTACGTGGCGATGCAGGAAGCGATCGCCATGTCCGGGCTGGAGCAGGGCGACATCAGCAACCCGCGCACAGGGCTGATCGCCGGCTCCGGAGGCGCTTCCACCGAGAACGTTTTCTGGACGGGCGAAACCGTACAGAAGAAAGGCGCCCGCAAGGTGGGACCGTACATGGTGACGCGCTGCATGTCGTCGGCCATACCGGCCAATCTCGCCACGGCGTTCAAGATCAAGGGCGTCAGCTACACGATCAGTTCCGCATGCGCCACGAGCGCCCATTGCATTGGCAACGGCGCCGAACTCATCCAGCTCGGCAAGCAGGACATCGTGTTCGCCGGCGGTGCCGAAGAACTGCACTGGGGCACCTCGGTGATGTTCGACGGCATGGGCGCTTTGTCATCCAAATACAACGACACGCCGGAGCGCGCCTCGCGGACCTACGACGCGGACCGCGACGGCTTCGTGATCTCCGGAGGCGGCGGCATCCTGGTCCTCGAGGAGCTCGAACACGCCAGGGCGCGCGGCGCGCAACCCATCTGCGAACTGGTGGGCTACGGTGCCACGTCCGACGGCGCTGACATGGTGCAGCCGTCCGGCGAAGGTGCGATGCGCTGCATGCGCATGGCCCTTGATGGGCTGGATGGGCCGGTGGACTACCTCAACACGCACGGCACCAGCACGCCGGTCGGGGACGTCAAGGAACTGGAGGCGATTCGCGCGGTGTTCGGTGACAAGAGCCCGCCGATTGCTTCCACCAAGTCGCTTGCCGGCCACGCGCTGGGCGCCGCGGGCGTCAACGAGGCGATCCACGCGATCCTCATGCTGCAGAACGATTTCATCGCGGCATCGGCGAACATCGAGCGCCTAGATCCCGCGGCCGAAGGATTCGACATCGTTCGGGAGCGGCGCGACGGGCAGCGACTCGACACGGTGATGTCCAACAGCTTCGGCTTCGGCGGCACGAACGCGACCCTCGTGTTTCGCCGGGCCTGACCCAAGCACGGACTCGCCGGCCGGCCCAATGCCCGGCGTTCAGCTGCGCCGCGGTTCGGTCCGGGCCAGCAGGGCCGGCAGCAGCGTCATGTTCGCCAGCAGCGCGGCCGTCATCGCCAGGCCCGTCAACAGGCCGAAATTGATGGTCGGTTTGAAGGCCGACAGCGCCAGCACCGAGAAGCCCAGGACGATCGTCACCGTCGTGTAGTACAGCGCCCGGCCGATGGAGCCGTGGCAACGCCTCACGGCGTCCCATGCGTCGCCCTTGCCCGCGAGTTCCTCGCGGTAACGATGGATATAGTGAATGGTGTTGTCGACACCGATGCCGATGGTGATGGCCGCGATGGTCACGGTCATCAGGTCGAGCGAAATTCGGGCCCAGCCCATCAGTCCGAGCACCAGTGCCGCGGACAGCAGGTTCGGCAGCAGGCCGATCACCGCATAGCGCCAGGAATGGAACAGCACGAGGAACATCAGCAGGATCGCGCCGAACACCACTCCGAGAGTTAGAATTTGCGACCGGAACAGGCTTTGCAGCATGTTGTTGTAGAGCACCATCATCCCCGTGAGGCGTACCTGCTCCACGCCATAGCCCATGTCCACGGCAATATGCCGCCGGATCTCTTCGAGCAAGGCATCCCGTTCCAGGTTCTGCGAGGATTCGTAGATGCGCACGCTGAAGCGCAGCTGGTTGCCGTCGTCGGACAGGTAGGGATCGAACAGCGATTGCTTCACCAGGTCGGGCAGGCGGCTGTAGAACACCGAGAGGTAAAAATCCTCGGTGGCGACCCGGGGCTCCAGCGACGCGAACATTTCCATGGGCGTGGCAATCGACATGACCTTTCCGGTCGCCGGTAACGACTCCAGGTAGTCGTGGATTCGATGGACCTCCGGCAGGCGCTTCGAATTCAGCCAGTAGCTGGTGGTGGCGATGCCGGCATCGGATTCGAAATCATCCATGAAGTCGAGGGCGAACTCTTCGTCCTCGACCGACTCCTCCGGCTCCGGCGGGGCGTCGACCAGCACGTCCAGCGGCGTGGTGCCGCCGAGCTTCTCGTCGATCAGTCGCATGCCCTGGTAGATTTCAGTGCTCTTCTTGAAGTAGTCGATGAAGCGATTTTCCACCGAAAGCTGCAGGGCGCCGGACAGCCCGATGACGCCCAGCACCGCAGCGACACCGATGGTGACGGTGGGCCATCGCGTCACTGTCTTGGCGAATGCCCCGGTCACGAAGCCGGTTAGATTGAGAAGCTGCGCCGGCCGCCCGGCCTTCAGCAGCATCATCGCGGCCGGAAACAGCGTGAAGGACAGCACGAAGGCCAGGCCCAGCCCCATGACCATCATCCAGCCGAAATCGATCACCGGCCGGATGCCGCTCACCAGCAGCGAGCCGAAGGCCACCATGGTGGTCAGCACGGTGTAGAGGCAGGGAACGAACTTGCTGTGTACGGTGGCCTGGACGAGGGCGAACTGGTCGTGATCCGGGTGCAGCTGGTGGAGTTCCCGATAGCGGACGATCAAGTGCACGACCAGCGCCAGGTTGAGAATCAGCAGCAAAGAGACGAAGTTGGACGATACGACGGTGACCGGCCAACCCAGCAGTCCCAGCAGGCCGATCATCCCGACGACCGTCCCGGCGCAGGTGGCTACCGGCAGCGCGACCCATTGCCAGCGGCGGAACGCGACCGCCAGGATGAGAATGATGAAGGCGCCGACGGCTACCCCGAAAGTCGTGAGATCGGAGCGGATGAACGCAATCGAATCCACCGCGATCATCGGGACGCCGCCGAGATGAATCGTAGCCTGGTCACGGAAGCGGTCGAGCACCTCGCGAATCTCGGCGATGACCCTGGCCTCACGTTCCCGCAGGACATCGGCGCGCGCCGAAATCTGCCGGTCGAGCAATTCCAGCTCGGCGCGTTCCTCCGGCGCGAGACCGCTTTCCCCGTCCTTGACGCGCAGCGCATCACGCGCCTTTTGCAGGGCCCGATACTCGGGATCCTGCGGCAGCTCGACGCGGATTGCCGTGGTGCTGCCGTCCGGGCTGACCAGCAGGTTGCGATACAGCGTGCTGTCGAGCGCCCGCTGGCAGTCCTGCACGCGATCCGGGCCGTCGCAGGTGAGCGCGGCAGGTTCCGTCGGCAGTTCCGTCAGGCTGACATCGAGGCCGTGCAGCAACGGGACGTCGAGCAGCGAGGTGACGTCCTCCACATAATCGACATCGGACAGCGCGTCACGCAGTGCCTCCAGCCGATCCAGCGCAGGCGCAGTAAACAGGCCGCCATCCGGGGTGTAAGTGACGACCAGGAAATCATCCGATTCGTAGCGGGCCCTGACGGAGCGGTAGAAGCGCACCGCCTCGTCCCCTTCCATCACCAGGGTTTCCGACGAGGCGTCGAGCTGGAAGCGTGGCGCGAAAGCACCGAGCGAGGCGACCACCAGGAGGGCGGCCAGCAATGTGACGACCGGATGGCGCAGCACCACGGTGTCGTATGTCGCGGTCAGCAGGCGGCGAAGCCGCGTGGCCATATCCATCCTGGATCCTTGTACCGGGAGAAACCCTGGAGATTATTCTTCGATCGGCACGGCCGCGAGCATTTCTAGTTCCGTGCGCAGTTCGGCCAGCTTGGCGCGCAGGATTGTCGCATTTTCCGCGCCGATGCGGAGCAGGATCTTCTGCCCCGACGACAACGCCTCGAGTTCCGGGTCGGCGAAACGGTAGCGGACATGAGGTTGTTCGACGCGGATCGGTCCCTGGATCTCTGGGGTCGCCAGCAAGTGGTCGATGACTTCCAGCAGTCGGTTGTGGAACTGTCGCCCGGTGTAGCCGAGTTCCTCGAAGGCCTGCTGCAGCAGCGGATAGTGGCGACGATAGGCTGCGGCCAAAGCTGCGCTGTCCACGGCGTCCGCGAGCAGGACGAAGGCGGCGTAGCGGGCGCTGTTGTCGGGTGCGATGACCCGTTCGCCCTCGGCTCCGCGCACCAGGAAGCGTCCGGCGATCGGTGGCACGGCGCGGGCCTCGATCCACAACGTGTCGCGCGGCAGGTT
>Ga0102941_1000031_pt1 | contig 45902 bp, 39 predicted proteins | sample SalPonR2_C_D2_MG_FD_79281 | JGI IMG/M metagenome (GOLD analysis project Ga0102941, IMG submission 79281) | Salt pond soil microbial communities from South San Francisco under conditions of wetland restoration - Salt Pond MetaG R2_C_D2_MG | ecosystem: Environmental > Aquatic > Marine > Intertidal... | reverse complement strand
ATACACTAAAACAAGCCGGAGATTGCAAAATTGAATATTATTACGCTACTTATGACCGAAAAGGAAAACTTATTGGGGAAAGACAATCTAGTATGAAAATTAATACACAAAAATTAATACCCCAGACCTACAAAATTTTTAAAAATTACCCCAATCCTTTTAATAAGAGCACATTATTGAAATACCAGTTACCTCATCCCTCCTCAGTTAGAATGGATATATATAATATACTAGGCCAAAAAGTCACGACGCTAATCGATAAAAGACAACCGGCAGGCTATTTCACTAAAAAGTGGAATGGTCAAAACCAAAATGGAGAGCAGGTAGCCAGTGGTACTTATATTTATCAAATAAAGGCTAAATCAAAAAATAAACAATTTATTCAAACCAGGAAAATGTTATATTTAAAATAAATTTTGGTTTAGGTAATTAACAAATTTTTAAAATATTAAATTTGTTAAATTCGTAAAAAGGTCTAAAAATAATTATTTATAGATTTCTCTTGGTTGTTTTTATTAAACTTATATTGGATCAAGGTCAATATTGAGGGCGTTCTTAAATCCCTTTATATATAGGGAAGAATGAGATAAAAACCTTGGAGCAAATAAACCAAAATGGTTTTTAAAGATGTTAAAGGATCCTAATCCAAACCAAATAAAATTAGATTATCAAATGTTTTTTGGTGCTGATTTAACCCCGAAAAATTACTGGATGAAATTATCTCATTTAATCCCCTGGCATGATTTCAAAAAAAATATATTACAATCAAATGGAAGATGAAAAAAGTAAGCCAGCAATTGATGTCTGTGTTGTGATAGGATGGTTAATAGTAAAACACAAGCAAAACTTATCTGTTGAGCAAACAAACAAAATCATTAATTATGAATTTTTAGTACCATCTTTATTTGTTGTTATCAAAAGGAGACAAGATTTAAAAACTCTCAAAACAATCAATGATAAACATATAGAGGAATTCAAAAGATTAGAACAAAAATCAGATCAAAATAATTATAAGGAATCTAAGTCTAAAAAAAAAGCAAATCCTAATAAATACTACAGGTTTACCTTCAGATATACAATATACAACAGATTTAAAACTACCAAATAAGGATCGTGAAAAAGCAGAGAGGATGATAAATATACTTTGGAAATATGAGGGACCAAAACAAAAGCACCCCAGAATAAGTAAGTTTAAAATAATTATCAGGAAACAGTTGTAATATCATTTAATGAAAATACGGAAAAATTGAAATTTATATGTTTACTGTTAAATATGAAGAAAATTATGGTATAAATTGGATCATAACTTTGAATATTTATTGAAACCCTAAGTAGGAGAATTATGAAAAGCAAAGTAAAACAAATTCTACTGGTAGTTATAATATTTATGTTATGTTTAATTCCAGGTATTGCCCAAGATACTGTAGAAGTACCGGTATTAGATCCTAATAATGATGAATTTCTTAATAAATATATTGATAATAATTCTGGTAATGTTTATGAATTACAAAGAGACAAAACTTATCATATTAATGCTCCGATAACATCTAGTAAAGGATTAAAATTAGTTGGAAAAGAAGGAAGTAAGGATGTCACCCCAGCTAAAATTCGAGCCGGATATAAGTCGGATGGCAGTCTGGCAGATCCTACTTTTGATATTACGGGTGATTTCACGTTAAAGAATATCTATGTTATTGGTAGAGGCGTAAGCAATGAAATAATGCAGAATTGTATCGGAGACCTGAAAGGTGATAGTACTGATATATATATTGATAATTGTATTATAGAAGGTAATAAGCAAGATGGAGTTAGGATAAATGGCGAATATTGTAATTTAACTGTAACTAATAGCATATTCAGAAATAATTTATCTATTAATTATAGTTATAATGGTAGATGTATATATTTTCATGGTGTTGGCAACAAGGTTGTGATGAAAAATAATACTTTTTTCAATAATGTTGCCTATGTGGCGGTTTTACGTACAACTAAAAAGTTTATATTTGACCATAATACAGTTGTAAATCAAATGACTGAGGTTTTTTGGACCCCTCATATTGCCAATGCACGGGTCAAAAATAATATTTTTTATAATCCTGAATTTATTGGTCAATTGGAAAGAAAATATATTTGGAGAAATCCTGATTCTGAATCAGCTGGAGTAATTTGTCTTGATACTTTATCTGCTGAGGCTGACAGTATTTATAAAAATCACTTATTAGGTGATGGATATGAACGTAAGGTAGAAGTCCAAAGTAATGCATACTACTGGCAACAGCAATTTAAAGATTTTTGGGCTACAGCAGACTCACTTATCCCTGCCTCCTTTATTGATAAAAATACTATGAAATTCTTTAATGATAATGATAATTATCCAGCTATGATTGCAGAAAATAATGTAAAACAGGATCCAGGTTTTGCTAAAATCGGTAATAATTTGGACGAAATGATACAACAAAGTGAAGCAATTAGAGGAGAGACGGAGAATACTTATTGGGGGTTGCCTACTAATAGAGAAGTAGTTTGGCCTTTGCCAGAAGATTTTTCCTATTTGGCTGATTTGATCGGTACTGATGGTAAAGCACTTGGTGATTTAAATTGGCAGGATGGCTCTTATTATAATAATACTACTCCAGTGCCCTCCTTTACAGTGTCTCCAGATTCAGGTGGTACTGCAACTGTTTTTGAATTTGATGCTTCGGGGTGTAGTGATAAAGAAGATGACGTATCCGATCTTCAAGTTCGTTGGGACTGGGAGAATGACGGTACTTGGGATACAGACTTTACTACCACTAAAACCACAACTCATCAATATTATTCCAAAGGGATTTATACAGTAAAATTACAAGTGAGGGACACTTCGGGAGCAAAAAGCACGACAACACAGACAATAGAGGTGGGTATGATACCGGAGGAAGGCACACAAAAATGGGCCTATAATATTGGTAGTACTGTATATTCGAATCCTGCTATAGGATTGGATGGTACTATTTATGTTGGTAGTGGAGATAGATTTGCTGAAAATACCGATAGTACGCTATATGCTTTAAATCCAGATGGTACTAAAAGATGGGAGTTTAAAACTGGAGGTCGAGTGTTGTCGAGCCCAACTATAGATTCTAAAGGTACCATTTATATTGGAAGCCATGACAACAACCTATACGCCATAAATCCAGATGGTACGATAAAATGGGCCTTTGAAACTACAGATAATGTAGAATCTAGCCCTGCTATAGGTTCGAGTGGAACTATTTATGTAGTGAGCGAGGATTACCAGCTATATGCTATTAATCCAGATGGAACCAAAAAATGGGTGTTTGAAACAGGCGCAGGTAGTCCAGTAATAGACTCCGACGGTACTATTTACATAGGAAGTTATGGTAATAAATTATACGCTATAAATCCAGATGGAACTAAAAAATGGGAATTCGAAACCGCAGATTATGTGAAATCAAGTCCAGCCATAGGTTCAGATGGGACTATTTATGTTGGTAGTGCTGATAGTACGCTATATGCTATAAATCCTGATGGAACAATAAAATGGGGGTTTGAAGCAACAGATCATTTACTACAAAGCCCCTCTATTGGACCAAATGGGATAATTTATTTAGTAAGTGGTGATACAAAATTATATGCTATAAATCCTGACGGTACTGAAAGATGGTCCAAAAAAGCAACGTGGAGTGCATTTTCAACTCCAGCAATAGATTCAGATGGTACTATTTATATGGGAAGTTTTAATAATAATCTTTGCGCTTTAAACCCTAACGGTACAATAAAATGGAGGTTTGATACTGAAGGGCGAATTATTTCAAGTCCGGCCATAGGTTTAGATGGGACTATTTATATAAGTAGCAAAGATAATAATATATATGCCATAAATGGTGACAGTGACGGTCTTGCAGATACTCCCTGGCCAATGTTTCAGAAAAATGTTAGACATACTGGAAGATTTGAAAAAGATCTCAAAAACGATCCACCATCAGCTTCTTTTACAGTGTCTCCTGATACTGGATATTTAGCTACAGACTTCGGTTTTGATGCTTCTAATTGCAGTGATAATGAGGATTATGCTTCTGCTCTGCAAGTTCGCTGGGACTGGCAGAATGATGGCACCTGGGATACAGACTATACTACTGATACAGATACTTCACATCAATTTACATCTCGGGGTGAGTATTCGGTAAAATTGGAAGTAAAAGATACCGAGGGAGCAACAGACACAAAAACAAAAACAGTATTGGTGGATTCATCAAATGCTGGCCCGATTGTTATGGAAACATCACCTAATAAATTTGGACTATGGCGTGATTCTATTATTATCAGTTTTGATCGAGAAATCAATATAACTGATAATTCTGCTTTTAATGTAAATAACAGCCAAAACAAAAATATTGATGTCTATTCTTCCAAAAGTCGAGAGCGTAATAAACTATATTTAATACCTAAAAAACATTTACCTCCTCAGGATAGCATAAGAATTGAGTTAACTACTGATATTACAGATAAGTATGGTAGACCTCTAGATGGAGATAATGATGGTCGCAAAGATGGAGCACCTGAGGATAATTACTCCTGGACTTTTTCTACTCCAATTATTGCTGACTATAATGGTGACAAAAGTATTGATGCTGCAGATCTATCATTGTTTACCAGAGCCTGGAAAGAACCACAGAATCCATCCTATGATATTGGACCTACTCAAGGAGAGCCTCCTTTTACAGAGTTTAATCCAGATAGTACAATCAATTTCAAAGATTTTGTAACACTTACAAGAATGTGGAATTGGGCTCTAAAGGAAGCTGATTTAAATACTTTATTCAATAATAGACTGGCTAAAAAGACTTCTAATAAATCACAAGAAAAATCATTACCTTTTTTATTGAAGTATAAGAATCTCCAAAAAAAGGAAAAAAAACAATTAGTACTGGCTCCTCAAATTGATAATGTTAAATGGAATGGGGAACAGGACAATAGTTTTAATATAGATATACTAACCCAGGCTAAATCTAAAGCAGTTAATTTAATTATTAAGAGTAGTAGTGATGGAATCTCATATAAGGGCATATCTAGCCCAAAATCAGTATTGAATAAAAGATCAATAAGGCAAAATGAGATTTCTCAAAATATACTGGAGACTAATAATAGAAACAAACTATTAACATACAATAGAAATAATTTCACTGTCATTGATTTAGTAAATCAAAGTTTAAATATATCTAATAAACTTCTTTCTCTTAATTATAATGTTAATCGCCCGCAGAAGTGTAATATTGAATATTATTACACTATTTATGGTGAAAGTGGTGAAATAATCACTCAGAATAGTTCTAGCGTAGAAATTAATACCAAACTGCTGATTCCAAAGACCTATAAAATTTATCAAAATTATCCTAATCCGTTTAATAGTAGTACAATATTAAAATACCAGTTACCCCGACAATCTTCTATAAGATTGGATATATTTAATCTACTGGGTCAAAAAGTTGTAACTTTGGTTCATGATGACAGGCAGCCAGGATATTATAAGGAAAAATGGCAAGGGCGGAATCAAAAAGGAGAACTTGTTTCAAGCGGAACCTATATTTATAGAATTATTGCACACTCAAAAAATAATACATTCACAGAGACTAAAAAGATATTATACTTGAAATAATACTATCAAAAATAAGAGTCATGCTATAATACTACCGGTTATCTTAATTTTTACAGCCATTTTTGATCCACCTCAACACAAACTTTTGTAAATTTGGGGGGCTAAAAATTTAATTGATAAATAGGGAAGTAGTGCATAGGGGATTCGAACCCCTGTTGCCGGCGTGAGAGAACTACCAACATTTATTTTATAGAGGAGAAAAACAAGTCGGTAGGAAACTTAGGTAGGAAAAAGGGTATTTTTGACAGGATGTCAGATATATTACCAAATAATAATTTTAATTTAAACGGAGGTGTAAGATATGGCTAAAAAAGTATTAAGAACCCAGGAAAATGAAAAGGTAGTAATTGACCGTAAAGAAGACCCTACTTTATTCAAGGCACCTAAGAACCCACCTAATACAGGCACCAAGTACACCAGAGGGCGCGACCTTTACGCTCATAAGGCTCAGAGTGGAGAAGTATATTTTTACTATTATGATTGGTCTATGTGGCAAGGGGAAAGCAATAGTTACAGTTTAGTTGATAGAGCGGAAGCCGTTGATTTTCTACTGGATAAATTAGGGAGGTCAGGACACAATTCATTAGATGAAGACCAAGCGATAGAGTTAGACGAACAGTATAACTTTGGACTATTACAGGAGACAGCTTAAATGTATAGAGGTAATCAGCGCGTACGTAGATGTATTAAATTATTAAAATAATATCTTCGAACACGCGCATATAACCCCCTCAAAAGTTTCTAATGTATTTCAGGCGCATGAGTGTACGAAATAATTGAAATAATGGTAATCAAGGATGGAAGTTAAGACATGGAAGCCGTAGGAAGAACACAACGTAACGACAAATAACGAAACTATTATTAGAAGGGTATAACCTTTATATTAATATTTAATCTAAAATATACGGGAGTGAGACAATGGAAGACAGGTTAAGTGTAGAAACACGGAGAAACTTTAAATTATTACAAGAAATAATCCTATCTTTGAGTTTAATGTCAGATATAGATAAGGAAAACTTTGAAATAAATTTTGATAGATGTAATTATAACGGTAGCATAGACGCCCTATTTATTGCATTTGATAAGTTTCAGGAAAAATTATCAGACGACCTAAAGGAACTTGGGATAAAGGCCCCTGAAATATATGATCAGGAAGAAATAGAAGATTCCAATAAGAAGGTGTAGGGGGGCTTAAGATCGCTGAGTAAAAATTTTCAGGTACCGCCCGCGGTTTCAATTTCTGAGAAAAAGGGGGAAAGGGTAAAATGTGAGAAATATAATTTTACATACAAGACCTATAGTATTGCTTTATATTGAATTATATAAATTGCTACGGCCCCTTATCCCCGTGAAACACCGTGATATTACTGGAATAAATTTCACTCAATCTATTACAACCGGCGGTTTGAAAATATGGAGTAATATATTTGATCGGTTAATTGATGATCTATTGTAGTTATTTCGCGCTGATCAGCAATAGGGTATATGGTACCATAGGGGTAGGCGGAGCAAAAGACTGGAACCTACCCCTATGGGAACCGCAAAGGGGTTGAGAAATATAGAAAACGACCAAGAAGGCTTTTTGTGGGAGTAAATAAAAAATTGTGCGGAATATTTAAGGCAATGATAAACAATTATTAATATAATTTAAATTGAATTAATCTTTTTGTAAAAATTATTTTGAAGCATATCATTGACTATTTAATTTAAGAGTTATTTGATAAAAGGCGGATATAGGGTAGCACCCGAAAGAGCGGAGACCTTCACCGCTTTATATCCGCTTTTATTTCTAATGAAGGGCTAAACGGAAGGATTTAGCAAATGATCATACCGTTAAAAGATTTACCTTACACCTTTGAAAAAGAACTAAAATCAGACTATTCAGTTTATAATTTTTATAATCAGGAAAAAGATAGAGTAAAACTTTTTCATTACTTTATTACTGTCTGGTATGTTGGACTTGTGGAAGAAATAAATCAACAGGAAAATAACGAGCCGAGAGATTTTAATATTGATGATCATTACCAATATTTAGTCCGACAAACTAATAAACTTTATGATAAATATAACAACGAGGAAGGACTTCAAAATACCATTAGTACATACATTAAAATTAATTTGTGTTTACTTGGTATTTATGAAAATAGATGGGATAACAAAATCGAAATTAGAGGAGATAAAAAATTGCCCCCGAATATTATAAAAGAGTATAAAAATTATGATGATATAAGGGGGTATAATCCAGTTGATCCCTCAAATATATTTGTAACTCAAGACGTTATAGAAGAAACAGGGCGCGAAAAACAAGTATTAAATATTTTTGATCAGAAAACTCGCGCTAAGTTTCTGGATGATATTGAGAAGAAAACATTAATTAACGGAGTAAGAAAACGTTACGGTAAAATATTATACCCGTTATTACATGAACCTTTATATGAGAAAAAACTTGATCAGTCTGTAACCGAATACCTTCAAGGAAAAAATCAAAAAAGAATAAATGAACAGGCAAATAGTGATCTTTGGAATTATTTAAAGGGGAATAGTGGTTTAGATCCGTTTATTGAGCATGAAAATTATATTGATTACTTGAACTCATTAGACAAAACTTTAATTGAAACAATGATTAGAATAGAGAAGAAAAATTTTGATAATGTTAGGATCGAAACAATAAAAGACCAGTTAAATGGTTTACAAAAACAAGTAAGAGATAAATGGAAAAAAAATAATTACTCAAATCAAGATATTAACAAATACCGGCTTGATAAGATTAAAGAATCCAGATACAAACTAAATCAATATGAGAGTAAGAGAAATAACCAAGACCAGGAGCCAGAGGGAGATAATAAAAGAGGTCGCCCCAAAGGATCAGTTGATCAAAAAGTACAAAGCCGGAATAAACATATTGTAAAATTGCACGAGAAGCTTGAAAAAGATGGATATACTGGTAGTGATTTATGGGACAAATTACAATCAAAGATTAAGATAAAATATAAAGAGACCCTTTCTGTTGATTATATTAAAAATATATATTATGATAACCGTTAACTAATTAAATATACAAGTTAGCTTTAAGCCCCCTTTCCAGTTATGGATTGGGGGCTTTTTTTTATTATTGTAAGAATTAAATACAATTTTTTATTACAACATTTTAAAATTTTTTTACTTCTTCTCTCCCCTATAAACCATAAAAATATTGTAAGGATAAATTACTCTATATGTACTCTTTAACTTCTTATTGTTAAACTATTTATGCAAGTTGAAATTAAGAAAAAGAAAGGATCTAAAAATGAATCAGCAAGAATTTATCAAAAAGGTAAGAGAAAAAACAGGCAAGGACAATTTCCAATACTGGACAGTAAACCATTTAATCAAATCAGGTGTTATTAATCCCAAAAGAAAAGGCAGAGGAAGACCCAGGGAATTTGATCAAGAAGACGTAAAAAATGCAGTAGAACATTATACTTGTAGAGAAAAATAGAGGCCCTGAGTTGAATAACGGATATTTTAAAATCCACCGTAAAATATTTGAGTCTGATATTTGGCTTAATCCTATGGAATTGAGATTATTTATTTACTTGATTGGACAAGCGCGATATTCAGAGGAACCTTACAAACAGTACGAACGATACGATATTACGATAAATAGGGGTGAATATTTACGATCCTACCGTAATTTAGCAGACGACCTGAAATATTATCATAATAACCAAATTAAAAAGCCCTCAGTAACAAAGATAAAAAGAACCGTAGATAAATTAGAGGATCAGGGGAGGATTGAGACACGTAAAACAAGGCTTGGAACAGTATTTAGAATTGTTAACTATATGGAATACCAAGACTTAAAAGCACAAAATGGAACGGCTTGTAACAGAGTTGAAACAGGGTTGAAACAGGCTTGTAACAATACAGTAATAAAGGGAAATAAAGGGAGAGCTAATAATAATGGGGATTCCGATCAAGATGAAAAAAAATCAGATCCACCTAAAAAGTACAAGAAACTCTTTGAATACTACTGTAGCAAAAAACACCTAATTAATCATAGATCATTTAATCCAGACTATCGGGAAGCAATCCAGAAGGCAGAAAAAAGATACGATTTTGATTTTGAGGATTGTAAAAAGATTATAGACAGACATAATGAATTAGTCAAGATTGCAGAAAATAGTAATATAGAAGCCCTTGATAATTTCAAGATTAGGGAACTGGATACGTTATTCGGTCAAGGGAAATATAAAGGTAAGGGATTGATATGCAAAGATTACAAGGATGATGGAGATTACTACCGGAGATATTTGAAAAATAGCACGAATAATAAGAGTAATATTTTAACTGGTGCTGAGTTAACAAGACTGCGAAACAAAGCGGAAAAGACAGGCCACGAGTTGATAGAGGGCCGTGATTATATGGTTAAAAATGGAAAATATAAACTGTCAAAAGAAGGACAGGAAATAAAAAATAAAATTGAAGGTGAAATATGAATTATAAAAAAGAAATCGCAAAATTAGGTGAAAAAGTAGAGGACGCTGAAAATGGATTGATTTCTGAAATACTTGACTCCCCTAAAGAGGCAATGAGTCAGCTCCATGATCTTAAACCGGAGCATATTTTTAATGGTACACCTGAAAAAATATTGATTGAAGTCAATGATCTCCAGTCAAATAACGAACTACCAGAGGATACAGTCAGTTTAATGAATAAAATCAATAATGTTAGTTATTCTAAGTTATCCCACTTGTTAGGACAAGGATTTAGTACAACAAAAATTACTGATTATAAGCGTGTTATAATTGAAAATTGGAGAAAAAGACAGGCGATTAAGAAAACTACTGAGTTTCTAAATAATATTAAATCAGGTGACATTAACGAAAATTATACCAATTATAATCAGAATATAGAAGAAATATTAAAAACTGGAGCAGAAACCGACGGCAACGGCTCAATTATAGAGGATTTACAGAAACTTGAAGCGGAGTTATTGGAAGGTGAAGCCAAGGAAGGAATACAAACGGGATATAATAAACTGGACTCCAAAATAATCGGACTGGAAGAAGGGGATTTATTCACTATCGGCGGACGTACCAGCGTGGGAAAATCAGCTTTCGCGCTGAATATGGTTGAAAATATGATATTAAGGCATAATCCGGTAAAAATCGGTTATCTCTCTCTGGAAATGACAAGAAAAAAGATATTAGAGAGGTTAATATCTACTATAATCCGAGTGAATAGTAATAAATTCAGACGGAAAAATGCAACTCATGCGGAACATCAAAAGTGGAGAGAGGCCAAGCTCTTATTAGAAGATAAACCACTCCATATTACCCACACAGTTAGCAGAATCGACCAGATTATTAACCAGATCCATACTTTTAGCAGGAAATTTGACAAAGAGGTTATCTTTATTGACAATATTCAGAATATCTTAGATGATAAAAATTTCAGGGAGACCATTGAGATAGCTTTAAATCGGCTCAAGACTATAGCTAAAAAGTTAAAAATTACAATTGTAGTATTATCCCACCTGAGCAGATCAAACCGTAAAAATAAGAACGGAGAGCCACCAGAACCAAAACTACGAAACCTAAAGGAAGCAAGCGGAATTGAGCAGTACAGCGACGCGGTAGTATTATTATATAGACCCCAAAAAAATAACACAATAATAGAACCTTACGACAGCGCGACAGCAATATTAGCGAAAAATAGACACGGCCCTAAAGGTAGGATCAACTTGAGATTTTACAGAAAATATACCCGTTATTCAGAGGGGAAGATTTCACCCTATCAAATACAAATAGAACAAAAGAAGGTAAAAAATGCAGGATTCTAATAAAACAAAAGGTAAAAAAAATGCAAAACTATAAAGATTATATAAGTGAGATAGAAAAAAGGTATAAAATAAGATTTACTGATATAGGACGGAAGGAATTAGAAGATTATACCCAAAATATAGATAAAGACACCCTACACCTTGCTATTGGTAAGATGTTCAGGAATATTAACACTCTCCCCCCTGATATGGATAAAATCCAATATATATTAAAGCAATATATCGGAGAGGCTCAGGCTCAAATAGACGCTTATAAAATAAATAATGCCCAGAGGCAAAATTAAATATGTTTAGACAGACCAAATCAGTACATAAAAATTATATTTTTCGGATTATGAACAAAAAAATGGAGCCACCCACGGCAATGGATGACTCCAAGAGATGAAGGAAGTTTGACCTAAAAATGAAAGGATTAAACTATGGTGAAGTTACAACTTATTGAACAATCTATCAACCAGGCAAATTTAGAAGAAGGAATACCTTTCCTTGGTATCAAGGTCAAGGATAATAAAGCCGTTGCTACTTCAAGGCAAGTGGCTAAGGTATTCGATAAAGAACATAATCACGTTTTAAGAGATATTAGAAATATTATTGAAAAAGACCAGAAATTCGGACAGTCCAATTTTGGACAGTCCTATTATAAAAACAGCCAGAATAAAAAACAGCCTCAATATTTGATGACCAGGAAAGGTTTTACAATGTTAGTTATGGGATTCACAGGAGAGAAAGCCTTTAAATTCAAGAAAATGTATATTGAAGCCTTTGAAAGAATGAGGGAAATCATAAGCAAAAGGATAGATACTAAGGAAGGCTATAAAGAAATGACTTCTGAAATAAAGAAACAGCTTAACCCTGATAATAGGAAAGGTTACAGTAGAGAAGCGGATATGATAAATAAGGCGGTATTAGGAATGAAAGCAAGCAAGTTTAAAAAGATACACGGAATTGAGGATAATCATTATACCCGTGATTCTTTGGTAGGGGATAAATTGGAGCAGTTACAGGAAGCGCAGAAAATGAACGCTAAATTAATCAAATCTGGACTTTCATTTAGGGAACGAAAACATATTATTACCAAAAGTTTTAGTGGTTACTAATAAGTTAATTTCTCCAAGACAAACTTAAGAGTAGAATTATTAAAACGAGGTATAAAAATGAGTGAAAATCTAATAATTAAGAAAATCAAAAAGTTAGAAAACAAAATTGACCAGTTACAGCAGGATAAGGTTAAATACCCCCTCTGGTTAAATATAGATCAGGCCAGTAATTATTTACACTTATGTAAATCTATTATCAGGACATTAGTCAAAAAGAATAAAATCCCATTCACCAGAGCGCGAGATTCCGACCGTAGCAAATTATTGTTTAATAGAAAGCAACTGGATACTTGGCTTTTAACTTCGGAGGTTGATCCTAATAAAAGGGCCAGGAAGAGAGCCAAACCCTATATAAGTAGGGAGGTAGAAAATGAGTAGGTACACTAAACCTAAAATAATCCAGGGAGATTTTTTTGAAGAGTATAACCAGCACCTTCGGGCCAAATCAGTAGATTTATTCCTTGCAGACCCACCCTACGGACTATTTTCAGATAATAAAGACGTTACAGGGGTAGATGATCCAGAGATCAACCTTGATAAACTGGAAACCGCTCTTGATCACTTAGTAACTAAGACCGGACAAGTAATATTATTTTGTGATCTTGATTTGATGATAAAACTAAAACAGCAATTTACTAAATTTGAATTTAGATTTAATTATGTAGCATATAAGAATAATGGAAGTCCAACACACAAGACCAGACCACTTAATAATATCGAATATATAGCAGTATTCCAGAGGAAGGACGTAAAAGCCACAGATTTAACCTTTAACCCGAAGGAAAGCGGTAGAGTAGGTAACCCTTACAGGAAACGGAATTATAACCGAGATCACAGCACCCGAGATATTAAGAAGCGCGAAGTTGATATAAACGAGTCCGGTAAAAGACATATTAAGCAATCGTTGGAGATGAAAAGTAAATGTTGCTTAACAGACACAGAGAAAACAGGCCACCCTTTTCAGAAACCCGAAAGGTTATTACGTATTTTAATCAAAGTCCACAGTAATAAAAACGCTTTAATTTGTGATGGTTTCGCTGGATCGGGATCGACCTTGGTTTCAGCAAATAAGGAAAATCGGCGCTCCATTGGCTTTGAATCAGATAAAAAATGGTACAAAGTAGCAAAAGACAGAATACAGCAAGAAACCAGTAAATTAAATTTATTTAGTAGTGAGGTCAAAAAATGATACAGATTGATATATTATTCTGGATCGGTGTAATATTGATAATTTTTATAAAAATGCTAAATTAATCAGCATATTATTAAAAGTTATTCAAATAATAGAATATATGAGTTATAGTTATAGGAAAACTTAGAAATCTACCCGTAGAATTGAACAAAATAAGGTTAAAGAATGCAAATAAATAATAAACCATTAGTTAAAGATTGTTTCCCCATACAAAGCAAATTAGAGCGGTTTATATCGATTCGGTATAATTATAGTATTTACTTGAGTTTCCGTATATTATTTTTTCATTAATTTGCTTGATATTGCGGTTAAATGTTAGTAATATTAGGTAGGTTAAAGGTATGAAAATAATACGAATAGATACGGAAATAAAGCAAAGAGGTATAAAATGAAATTATATACCAAAAAGCAGATAGCTAAGAAGCTCCATTTATCAGAGCGGACAATATCTCAATATATCAAAGATGGAAGTTTAGAAGCCAAGAAAATAGGAGGATCGGATAAAAAAGCAGGTAAAATATTGATCACAGAAAAAGCATTGAAGGATTTTATTGATAATTCATAAATAACGAGGTGCAACAATGGCAGGCTTAAGACAAATCAATAATTACTATTATGCTCGAATATGGTACTATGTAGATGATAAGAAAAAAGAGAAGTCTATACCACTTAAGACTAAGAATAAGGACAGAGCCAAGGAACTACTGGAAGGAATTGAACAGCAAGAAAAGGCTTTTAAAGAGGGAATTATTTCGCTTGATGATATAGGAATAAGGGAGCCAACGGACTTAAAGAAATACATTGATCAATTTTATAATTATCTCCAGGTGAATGATAAAAGCCCCGAAACCATAGAACTCTATAAACTTGCATTAAGCACCTTTGAGGAAATATACGAAGGTGAAGATATAGAGATTTTAAGCAATCAGGATTATACAGATTTCTTAAGTAAAATGAAGGAACGATACCCTAATAATAACACCTGCAATATTAGGTTAAAGTCAATTCGCGCTTTCCTGAACTGGTTATCAGATACCGGACGGATTGAAGCGGTACCTTTTAAGATCAAAAAATTACCTGTCAAGAAAAAGAGGCCCCGTTATTTCTCTGATCAAGAAATGGAGTTGATACTTGAGGAAGCCAAAGACAATAAAGGATTTTATGCCCGTATATTTCTACACTGGAAGACCGGACTAAGATTAAGAGAACTATCGGATAGTTATTTGGATAACGGTTTTATTAAAACCTATGAACCCGAAAAGAACGGAGTGGAGAGAAGCATACCAGTAGATCAGGAAACACAGAAACAATATAGGGTAGCAAAAGAGTGGGATGTTCACCCTGATAGTATCAGCAGAAAATTCAGGAAGGTTTTAAAAAAATTGGATCTATACAAAACCAAACACGGAGATAAAAGACACTTTCATAACCTTAGACATACTTTTGCAGTAAGGAAATATTATAAAACACGTGATATTTACAGAGTAAAAACCTTATGCGGACATTCAAGCGTTAAAACTACTGAGAAATATGCACAGTTTGATTTAGCAGAACTTGATCAAGATTTTAATATTGATGGTGAGAACCAGAAAAACAACCCACCCCGTAGGTATGATAACCCTTCAAGGCAAGAGAAAACCCGAAATAAGGCAAATCAGAGCGGTAGAAATTTTACACAGTCAATAAATGGTGTTGCTTATGTGTAAATATGAATTCTTAAATATGAAGTCAAAAATTATTAACTATATTAAACCTTTATCGGAAAAAATCGGAAAAATTAGCAGGAAATCAGGCTTAAATATAGATGTTTCTATGGGGAAAAACAGCGGTAGGAAATCGGGTAGGAAATTCGGTAGGAAAAAAATTAGGCTCGAGGGGAGTAAATACCAATATTTGGCAATATTTGGATACCAAAAAAGGCTAAATAAATACTTAAGGGGTATCCAGGAAATATATAACTTATTGATAAATAGGGAAGTAGTGCATAGGGGATTCGAACCCCTGTTGCCGGCGTGAGAGGCCGGTGTCCTGACCAACTGGACGAATGCACCAAATCTTGCTGGGAGGCAGGGATTCGAACCCCGATTCTACGGCCCAGAACCGTATGTCCTGCCATTGGACGACCTCCCAATCAAACAGCAGGTGAATTTATACTAGAATCTAGATAAAATCAAATAGAAAACATTATACATATTTCAAACATTTATCAAAATAGTGAAATTATATCTTTTAATAAAAATCCAACTGAAAGTAGTATACTGAATAAAATATGAATTCCAATTGTTAATCCATTTGTCTGTATTAAGCCATAGATTTTATCATAATTTTTATTTGCATTGCTAACAGCTCTGAATGCCAGAGGAGCAAGCACTACAGTTATTATTGTATAATACGAAAACGGGCCAAGTAGAGCAAACGCAATTACCCATAAAAAAGGAAGAAATATTAAATAATTATATAATTTCAGGGCCACAATTTTGGTTGAAAATTTTGAAGCCAGGTTTTTATTTTCATCCTGATTTTTGGGATCCAACTCTTGTAACTCATGAATATAAATTATAAGAAATACAAAAATTGAGAGAGGAACACTAGCTAGTACTGGTAACCATGTGAAACTTGAGGTTAGAACAAAATACGTCCCCGTAGTAGTCAGAACTCCAAAAATTATAGAAAATATCAATTCACCTATGCCCAAATTAATCAATTTGAACGGGGGGGAGGAATAAAAATAAGCAAGTAAGATAGCTACTCCGCCAAGTAATAATATCCAATTACCAGGTAAACAAAAATTAAGATAAACAAGACCACTTAGACTAACTATGAAAAGAAATATCGCTCCTGATAGTAACTTTATAGGTGCCAGTAAACCTTTTTGTATCATCAAACTACCCCCTGTAAGAGGAGTAGCAATATTTTTATAATTATCTTGGCCGAATTTACTTTTATGATAATCATTTAATAAATTAGTAGCCCCATGAGCTGTGATTGCAGATAAAATAAAAATTAGAAAGTTAAGCCAGTTATCAAAAGAATTTGAATTAGTTATGTAAGCCAAAGCTCCACCTAATAAAATAGAGCCAAAAGTTGTAGAAATGAAAGAAATACGAAGTGCGGAGCTCCACTTTCGAAACCAGTTTGATATTCCTGATAATATTTGACTGAAAATGGATTGTTGATTTTCCTTGAATTTCAAGGCTTCTGCTTCATCTATTTTTGTAGACTGGATTCTCTGGATTTCCAGAGGGCGTAATTTTATTAAAATTGAATCTTCACTCTTTATAAATGGTTTCATATAATTATATTTATCAATGAATTTATCTCTAATTTCTTTTTCCTGATCATAATCAGTAATTACTTCAGCAATTCCTTTGTAGCGAATTCCATTATTTTGGGATTTACTACCGGAATAAATTACTGACTCAATCTTGCCATTATATTGTATCTGTTTTACAAGACTTGATTCTTTCTGTAAATAACAGTATAATTCGAATCTCTCATTTATATATGTAGTTTCAGTAGTTGCTGGAATATTACCTGAAGAAGAACTTAAAACAAAATTGTTATGTTTGTTAATTTCATTTTTAAGATTTTTGTAAGTATTAAAAGACATCGTTTTTCCTCAATTTCCTTATGAAATTTTAAAATTACACTCTATTACAAAGATAAAATCAATTAAAATAAGTTAATTGTTTCATCGTAAAAAATTTTTTACTTCTGTGATAATTTGATTTTCAGATCGCATTGTCTCATTTTCAACAGGAATATCATTCTGAAAATAACGACCATACCTTTTAGTTACTACGCGGTTATCCATGTTTATAAGTACTCCCATATCATAGGTTGAACGGATTAATCTTCCCACACCCTGCCTGAATTTGAGTACTGTTTCTGGAATAGTATATTCTAAAAAGGGATTTTGTCCATCTTTCTGTATTTCTTCTGCATTGGCTTCAATAATTGGGTCAGATGGTACAGGAAAAGGTAGCTTATCAATTAGTAAAATTTCTAAAGCATCACCAATTAAATCTACACCTTCCCAAAAACTGGATGTACCCAATAGAACAGAATGTTTATGTTTGCGAAATTTCTTAACTATAGTAGATCTACTACCACTTATACCTTGAGCCATTAATTGAATATCGTCCTGTCTTAACTTTTTATTCAATATTTTGTAGACCTTTTTTAATGCCCGGTAGGAGGTAAATAACATCATGATACCCTTTTTGGTCTCCCTGGATAACTGTGAGATTAGTCGAGCAGTATCACTTGCACTGGTATATTCTTTTTGAGGACAATAGGTAATGAATTTCATTTGTTCCTGGTATATAAAAGGGGATCCTACAGATTTTTGAATCACTTTTCTCTCATTATTCAATCCGATACGGTTAGCAATATATTCAAAAGAATCATTGATCTTGAGTGTAGCAGAAGTCAGAATGGCACTATCAACTTCATCAAATATTTTATCTCTAATATAACCACCAATATTTAGAGGAGTAGAGGCAAGTTTGACAGAATTTGGTTTACCATCATTCCCGATTTCATACCAATAAATTTTTTCATCACTCTCACTTGCTATGGCACTATCAAGAGCCATAACAAATTCTTTCAGGTCCGCAAGAGCATTATCAATATCCTTCTCAAGCTTGTTATAAAGAGAAGAATTGCCATCGATAAAGTCTGCTAACCTATCCATTATACCATTAATAAGCTCAACCAGCCGATTAATTTCTGTAAGCAAAGTTTCACCGTCTCTAGTCTCAGGAAAATCTTCTGAAAAATCTTGATAACGTTTCTTGAGGCTATAACTATTATTGCTGGATCGCAACTCACTACGTTTGTCCGATATTAGCTCACTGAAAAAGTTACGAGAAATATCCTTGACTGATTTGATCTGTGAAGTGATATTCTGGATATCAGATTCAATTTTGTCACCTTTATTTAATTTTTGAGCAATTTTCCTGATATTATTCAATAGACCTTGATTCTTTTGACCACGGGTGAATTTACCCAGCGTGTAAAATAAAGAAGGCTGACGAACTTCATCTGCGAAATAGGAATAGCCATTTTGTTCTAGATTGTGCGCCTCGTCAATAACTAATACTGAAAAAGGAGGTAACACTTTGTTATTTGCGGCAGCATTAGCCAGGAGTAAAGAATGATTAACTACTAAAACACTGGCCTTCTTGGCCATACGTCGGGCTTTTCCAAGGAAACAACCACCATATTGACTACAAACTTTTGTTGTACAATAACCCGGTTCAGAACATATTTTTGACCAGATCTTCCAGTTGTGTTTAACTGAAAAGCCATTGTTCTCAAAAATGTCACCGGTTTGGGTGTGTTTCAACCAGATAAGTACAGGAATCAAATTAGACCTGTTATTAACCTGGACTCTTTCTTCAACATTATCTAAGAGATTGTTCCACCTTGTCTTGCAAATGTAGTTTTTTCTGCCCTTTAATAGGACTGCCGTGAAGTCCAGGCCCAATTTATTTTTAACAAAAGGAATTTCTTTATCGAAAATTTGTTCCTGCAGATTCTTAGTATTACTGGTGATCACGATCCGTTTTTTTTCTTCCCGTTTACTATTCCAGAGAACAGTTGGTATTATATAACCCAATGACTTTCCGACTCCTGTCCCCGCTTCTATCATGGAAATTTCATCGTTCTCAATGGTGCGGTGCACTACTTCTGCAAATTCTTTTTGTTGAGGTCGCTCTTCGTAACCCTCAAATTCTTGAGCTAATTTTCCATCTTTTCCAAAAATATCTTCAAGGTCCAGAGTAGTCTCCTGATCTTCTTTATCTTCTGCTTTTAAGATGTTTTGAGGTGGGGCCCAATCAATTTTAGGAGAACTATTTTTCTGTAATTCCTTATTAAAGGATAATAATTTACCTACATTACGGTAAAGTTCATTATTGGGATCGTGAGTCTTTTTTAATATGAAATTGATTGTTTGGATGGTTTCATGGTCATAGAGAAGCACTTCTTCAATTAGGTCCAGAAAAATTTTACCGGTATTAATGGAATCAGCTTCTGCACGATGACTGTTTTCAGTATTCAAGTCTAGATAATCAGCTAAAGTACCTAATTTGTGATTGCTGAGGTAAAAATAAAAAGCCTGTGAAAGTAGCATAGTATCGTATAAAGTATTTTCAATTCGACTACTTCTTCCACTACCCTTGAGACCATTCTTCAAAAATCGAATATCAAAAGAAATGTTATGAGCCACAAGGGGGGAAGTCCCAATAAAATCCATCACTTCATCCATCCTGTCTTGAAAAGATTTTTTCCCTTTTATCATCTGATTGGAAATACCTGTCAACATCTCAATGTCAGAGGGTATATTCTTTTCTGGATCACATAAAAATGTGAGTTTTTCCTCAATTTCACCGTCTTCAAATCGGACAGCAGAAAATTCAATCACAGAATCATAATCGGGATTCAAACCTGTTGTCTCTACATCAAAACAGACGAAATCAGTTAGATTTAATTTTTCGAGAATTTTAGTATCCATTATACTCCTGTCAATAATTTTACTACATCGGAAATTAAACCCGGCTTATTTTTCAGGGCTGAAGTGAATAACTTAGTCAGGGTGACATCCTCAGGTGATTTATCTTTATATTTGGCAGCCAATTGATTAAAATCTTCATCGGTTAATTTATTGAGAGCTTCTTTAAGTCGAAAGAGACGTTTAAGGTCTTTTTCTTTCTCCTTTTTCCAGGCCTTTTCATACTTTTCTAAAAATTTTTCTGAGGTGTTGTTATCTAAAATAGCCTGTTTGGCTATTAAACCAGCTTTCTTTCCTGACCAGAGTGCAGTAGCAATACCACCACCAGTTAGGGGATTAATCATTCGAGCTGCATCGCCTGCTACTAGGCAGTGATCTGCCACCAATTCGTCTAATCCTCTTGAAACAGAGACTCCTCCTGCTGAAGTATTCAGGATTGAACTTTTCGGGTACTGTCTTTTTACGAATCTCTCTAGTCTTTGCTTAGTATTTTCTGAATTATCAGACTTACTTCCCTTACCAAGTCCAACATTGGCAGTATGAGGTCCTTTAGGGAAAGCCCAGATATAGCCTCCCGGTGCAATATCGTTTGTAAACCAAAATTTTAAAGTATTTTCAGGAATCTCAAGATTGGTTAATTTCATCTGGTAGCACGCTTCAGCATTTTTCATCGACAAAGTGGTTTTAATGCCAAATTCCGGGGCTATATTTGATTCTATACCATCGGCAGCGATGAGAAGCTTGGTCTCTACTATTTTTTGTTGACCCGCATAATCTACAATTAATTTAGGAGCGGAGGATATTTGTTGGACACCTCGCACATGAGCACGGGTGCAAATAGTTGCGCTTTTTTCAGCAGCCTTTTTAGCCAGGGTCTGCTCATATTCTCGCCTATCTAAAATGTATCCAACTTGAGCATCCATTTTCATTTCTACAAGCTCATTATTTGGTGCTATGAAATGGACATTGTTAATTAGCGTACTGATAAAATTATCATCAATAAACGAGTACTCTTCTAAGGCATTTTTACTTACTGCTTCGGCACAACGAATCGGTATGCCTATTTCTCTGCTTCGTTCCATAACTGCAACGTCAAGATTATCTTGAGCAGCATAAAATGCGGCATTCAGACCAGCCGGTCCGCCTCCGACAATGACAATATCATATTTATCTTTCAACATTAGTTGTTTCCTCTGTTAAAGTTAAGGCCTCTACGGGGCATATTTCTACGCAATTTCTGCACAAAGTACAGGTTTCATTATTGATAGTAATATATTTTTCGAAGATTTCAATTGCATTCACAGGACATACACTAGCACAGGTTCCACAAACATCACAAAGATTGTAATTAATATCAATCATCTTTATCTTCCTCAGATTTATTCTTTTGGTTTTCTGTCCTTAATGTTCCAAAATTTGGGTATTCCGCTTCATATTTATCACGATGGTATTTCTTGCTGATAAAATAACAAATTATACTAAAAATAAGTAAGAAAGGAAATTCCGACCCGAGAAAAAATACCATAAATAAGGAAGAATAGGAAATAGTTCTTAAAATCCAGAGACGATTTAAATTGATAGCTAAAAATAAATATAAAACTATTGCAAGCAGGAGAGCGTGGGCAGAGGCAGGATCATTGGCCTGTAATGCAAGTAGAAAACCTCCTAAACCAAGTAAAGCTGAAAACCAGATCAGAAGCTTTTTATTTTTGTAATAGATCATCTCATCTTCAGGGTTTAATTTTTCATAAAGTATATCTCCTTCTAAAAGAGGTATCAGGATTAAAATTGATATCATATAGGCAGAATAGGGGAGTAGGTACTGAAAAAATTGAGCAAAATTACTGGTTCCAATCCGCCAACCATAGCCAAAGAGAAGGACTCCAAAAATGAGATTGGCAATAGTCCAATAGAGTCTTGTCTCTTTGCGTGAGATATTTAAAAAATTATAAAGATAACCCCTAAAGCCTATAATTACCGCAGCAAAAAGAGCCAGGAGTAATTCCTGCACTAAAAGCAGTCCGGCTAAAGCAATTATAATAGAAATCATAGCAATTTTTTGAGTAATCTGGAGGTTTATTTCGCCATTTTCGATGGGAGAAAAATTATTTAACAAATCAGAGTTCTTATAATGGTTATTTTGGTTGAGTATAAAAATTCCACCGCTAAATAGAACCGGCGCCATAAAATTAATAAAAGTTTTAAAATTAAAGGCAAAGTTCCACCAAATAGGTGAACCCTGTTCTACTATTGCAGCTGTAGAATAGCCACCGACAACTGCTATTAGAACCAGGATTAATGAAATAGGCTTAAAAATGATTACATAGTTCAATAAATCCAAAACTTTGTCAGGTAATTTTATTTTCATAATGATTTTTCTTCCTTTACTTCTTCAAAATAATTTCCTGTAAAACAAGCCGTACAGAAATTTTCTTTTGGCATCTGGGTAGATTCCAACAATCCTTCTACACTTAAATATTTTAAACTATCAACCTCTAAATGGTCCCGAATTTCTTCTACAGAGTTTTGATTGGCTATGAGTTCTTGTTCGGAAGGGAAATCCATACCATAATAGCAGGGGTGTTTAACTGGTGGGGAGGATATACGGATATGTATTTCTTTTGGATTTGCTTTTTTTATAATTCTGACCAGCTTTTTTAGTGTTGTTCCTCGAACTATCGAATCATCTACAATTACAACCTTATTGTCTTCTAAAACTCCTTTGATCGTATTAAATTTCAGTTTAACGGAAAAGTCCCTTACTTTTTGAGAAGGATAGATAAATGTTCTTCCTACATAATGATTTCTGATCAAACCTATTTCAAATCTAGCTTCTGATCTTTGAGAAAAACCCACTGCAGCAGTATTACTCGAGTCGGGCACAGAAATTACAATATCTGAATTTAAAACCGGGTCCTCGAGAGCCAGTGTTTTTCCGAATTTTCTTCTGATTTTGTCAACACTATCTTCAAATATAAAACTATCAGGTCTGGAAAAATAGACATATTCAAAAATACAATGTTTCTTATCAGGATCTTCGATTTGGTAGGAATCAATTCCATCTTCATCAATAACCATCATCTCGCCGGGTTTAACATCGCGAACATACTCTGCTCCAATTAGATCAAGAGCGCAGGTTTCGGAGACAAAAATATAGGAACCGTCTAACTTACCCATACAAAGGGGACGGAGACCATATTTATCCCGGGCTGCAATCATTTTGTTATCATACATCATTACAATAGAATAAGCTCCCTGTACACTACGAAAAGCATCTAGCATCTTTTTTTCAAACGTCTCTTTCTCTGAATGAGCAAATAAATGGATAATGAATTCAGTATCAGAGGTGGTTTGAAATATTGCTCCCATATCTTCTAATTCTTTTTTGGTATCTTTAAGATTTACTAGATTACCATTATGAGATATGGACACTGCAGTATCTTCATAATTAAATAAAAAAGGTTGAATATTTTGTTTTCCACCTCCCCCGTGGGTAGAATAACGATTGTGACCTATGGCCATATTGCCCGGGAGCTGTTCCATCTTATTGTTATCTCCAAAAACATCTGATACCAGACCAAAACCCTTTTCAACGTGACTGATTTTCTCGTCATGAGATACTATTCCACAACTTTCCTGGCCTCTATGTTGGAGTTCATACAGACATAAATATGATAAAGTTGCTGCTTCCTCGTTACCATAAATTCCTACAATTCCGCACATTATTTTTTTGGACTCCTAATTTTTATATGATTAGTGTAGATCCAGCCTCGATCGTCTACTTCTATTTCAAGACGATAAATTCCGGCTGGAACTTTTATTTGGACTTCCTTTGTTCTTATTTCTTTGTATACATTCCCATTTCTAATGACCTTAACTTTAGCCTTCTTTGGTATTGTAGCATAAAGTATAACTTCTTGAGCTACATAACTATCTCCCATTTGTATCTTATTATTTTTTGCTTCTGCCCAATATCTGAAGCCTTGAGCATCACCTCGTCTATAATTGGAAATAAAATTGCGTCCCTCCTTAATATTAGCAAAGAGTATATTTTCTATATCATTGTTCGTTAACTGCTCTGTTGGTTTTTGATCTAGTAATAGATGGGTTCTTATTGATTTAAATAATATTTTATAATCAAAAATTGATTTTTTGAGTAGGCCTAAAAATTTATATTCTGTAGCATGAGCATCGACTGAACCAACTGCTGTGACTTTTTTATTCTGATTGACCTCATCCCACCATCTCAAAGCTTTTTGCTTGGGGTGGGTAGAAAAACTACGCGGATGAAGTAAATTCCAAAAACTATTTTTAATTGTAGTCTCTTCTAACCAGTGTGACATCATATTCCAGATTTCTATAACCTCTATTTCGGAATACTCAAGTGTATTCCAATTAATAGGTGGATAACCATTTAGGGATTGGTCGGGATCTCTTTCTTCAAAAGGATGAGCGGCTATTCCTAAAGCTTGTTTTTCTTCTACTGCCTTAATATACTCCTCAGCTTTCAAATCAGAAGGTAATTCCTCCTCTAATCCAAAGGCTAAATAATGATTTTGATCTTCAGGATCCTGTATCTCATACCCAATGGATAAAAATAAATCATCATGCCACCCATTATAACCTTTTTTTCTACCTTTTAATGTCATATGGTCCGAGATCATAAGGTAATCTAGATCAGCCTCCTGAGCGGATTGAATAATTTCAGAATAAGTTCCACTGCCATCAGAGTATATTGAATGGGCATGAATACATCCCGTAAATTCAAAAAATTTACCCATCTATAATTCCATTAATAATTAATAATCCCGTTATGGTACCGAACATGTTTGCTATCATATCTAGAAACTCAAAGTTACCATTATCACCATTATACAAATTAAATATCTCTTTACCAAGACCACACGAAATTGAAAAAACTGTACTTTCTTTCAGAGCATTAGTATTTTGTTTTTCTACTATCTTGTCTAGGAAATAAAAACTTGTGGTAGTTAAGTAAAATGAAGTAGTAAAATGTTTTAATTTATCCCACTCAAAAAAATCAAATTGAGTATTTTTTTGATTATTTTTATGCGCCAGCGAGTTGTTATTAAATGTATTAATTTTGGCCTGTGCATTAATAATAGTGACAAACATTAAAATTATAGTTAAAAATAATTCTATTTTTTTCATCTCATAACCAATATTCTTAACCAAAGAGTTTATAAATAAAAACAAAAGAAATCAATACTGGTGCAACAAACTTAACTAATATTTCCCAAATATTCAGTAAAATTGTTGGATATTCATTAGCGCCATCTAGAAGATGAGGAACAGCTTTTTCCATCCCCCATTTCCATCCTACAAAAATTGAAATAAGAATCCCGCCCAGAGGTAGTAGTATGTTAGAAGCGAAAAAGTCCGACAGTTCAAAAAATGTCTTACCAAACAATGTTAGATCACTAAGAGCACCAAAGGAAAGTGCACTGGGTATGCCAAGCAGGAAAATAAAAATTCCTACCAGAGTGGTGATTTTCCGTCTGGATATGTCATATTCTTCTGTAAAATAGGCAGTTATAACCTCCATCAAAGAAATTGTAGAAGTTAAAGCAGCCAGGGCTAGAAGGAGAAAAAAGATAACACGAAAAATACCACCGGCGGGAATAGAATTAAAAAGGGGGGGTAAAACATTAAATATCAAAGCTGGACCCTGTTGAGGCTCTAAACCCTGAGCAAAAATAGCCGGAAAAAACATTAAGCCGGCTAAAAGAGATATTTTAGTATTTAAAATAACTATTTGAAATATACTTTTGGGTAAATCTTCATCTTTGGATAAATAGCTACCATAAGTTAACATTGCCCCCATACCAAGACTGAGGGAGAAGAAGGCCTGACCTAGAGCCATTAAAAATGTTTTGCCGTCGATGGCACTAAAATCAGGTTTGATTAAATAAATGAGCCCTGTTTCTGCTCCCGGTAAAGTCAATCCTCGAATTACTAGAATAAAAATGAATGTTATTAAAACCGGCATAAGTACCTTGGCTGCTTTTTCAATACCATAGCTCACCCCAAAATAAATAATACTCATTGTAAGAAGTACAAATAGTGCTTGAAAGCCAAGTGTCCAGGGGGCAGAGGAGGATAATTGTTGAAATATTTCTCCTGCTTGAGCCGGATTAGAGATACTGCTGAAAGTACCTTTAATTGATTCAACTACATAACCAATACACCAACCCGCAATAATATTGTAATAGGATAAAATAACAAATCCTGCTAAAATTCCCATGCCTCCCACTGCTATCCAGAAAGGACTTTGATTTGATAATTCTCTAAAACTGCCAATAGGATTTTTCTGGGCTGTTCGACCTATTAAAATTTCTGCTAATAAAACAGGTAGACCAACTATAACAACACAGATTAAATAAACTAGAATAAAAGCAGCTCCACCATTTTCTCCTACCATATAGGGAAATTTCCAGATATTACCCAAACCTACTGCTGAACCAGCTGCAGCAAGGATGAAACCGATTTTGGATCCCCATTGGTCTCTGATCTCCTTCATATAGTTAGCACCTATAATTTAATTGAAAGATTTATTTTCATTGAGTTTCTAGTCAAATTGGAGGTAAGTTCAATGTTATTTTCGGGAAAGTTAATTAAATGTGCTTCCACGTAAGCATCTAACATGTTTAAAATATGTACACCGGCTAACCACCAGATTGTCTTTTTTAGATTTTCTTCGGGTTCCCAGGGATTAAGATTACCAAGATCATATCCTGTTACTGCCTTGACTGTATCTCTTTGAGTTTGTATTTCCATTTTATCCCATTGGTCTTCACCAACTTGAGAGATAGTTCTATCAACGTATCCATCGATTTTATCATACTGGTGAATTTTGTAAATACAAAAGGCTTCAGCACCAATAGCAATTCCAGCTTTGATAGGGCTTCTAGCATATATTTGACCGGAACCAGGTACAACTCCGGACATTATTAGCGCTTTTGTAGGGGATACTTTGATTGAATCTGATTTTGAATTGTAAGATTGGGAATCTTTTTGACAGAGCAAATGGTTCGATCCCAATATTAAAATCAATGTGATTCTAAAGCAAAGTTTTGTTATGTTTTTCCAGTTCATAAAACCCAGTTAGATTTAAACTCAATTAATTAACTTGTATCCCATTTTCTGAAATTGTATTATGATATAAATCTTCTGAAGAATATTTGTGTCCATTTTAAAGAGATAATTTCAGAGAAAATATCTGGTTAAGAAAGTTAAACCGAGGATATAGATCAGTTTAATTCGTCACCTCATTTTTTACAAAATATAAGCGGTTTAACCTTTGTTGAAGAGAATCTTGATGCTGGTCGTAAATTTTATAGATTAGAATATTTATCAAAATTATATTCAGTTTGTTAAATTCTATAATTTATCTTTAACTATTTCAGGTAATTTTTCCATCATTTTGGGAATATTATTCGGATTACTGCCTCCTGCAGTTGCCATGTGGGGTCTTCCGCCACCCCCGCCGCCAAGAATTTTACCAAGTTCAAGAGCCAAATCGCCAGCTTTTAGATTATACTGTTCTCGAGCTCCGTCTGATACAACTACTACTAGTCTGGGCTTTCCCTCTTCAACTGAAGTAACTACACAGAGTCCAATATCAAGCTTTTGTCGAATTGTGTCTCCAATTTTCTTTAAATCATCAGTATCTTTTCCGGGTATTTGTTCCACTACCAGGGTAAGATCCTCAATTTTATCAGCCTGCTCTACTAATTCCTTGGCTTTATTTTGCCAGAGATCTTTTTCTAGTTCGCGATTTTTCTCCTTTAAATTAGAAATCTGTTGCTTTTTTTCATCAATTTTATTCAGAAGCTCATTTTTCTCAATTTTGTATTCATTTTCAACTTTAGTAAGAATATTTTCATCCTGACGGAAAATATTTAAAGCCTGTTTACCTGTAACAGCTTCAATTCGACGAACTCCTGAGGCAACTGAAGTCTCATTGATAATTTTGAAAACACCCAGGTCACCAGTTCGATCGGCATGTTTCCCTCCACATAATTCTGCTGAGAAATCTTCCATTTCAACAACCCGAACTTCTTCGTCATACTGTTCACCAAAAAGTGCCATAGCTCCGTTCTCTCGAGCTTCCTCATAGTCTTGTTTAGATTTATCTATTTTAATATTTTCCCATATTTTTGAATTGACTATATCCTCAACCTGTCTAATTTCTTCTTTGGTTACCTTTTCATAATGTGTTAAATCAAATCTCAATCTTTTAGGTTCAACCAAAGAACCTGCCTGAGTTACATGGTCACCCAGTACTTCTCGTAGTGCTGCATGGAGTAGGTGTGTGGCTGTATGGTTTGCTCTGATTTGTTTGCTTTCTTTACGATTAACCTCGGCGATTACTTCTGGGGATTCAATATTTCCTTCAATTACTTCACCAATATGAATTGCACTTTGATTTTTCTCTTGAGTGTCATCTATGCGGATTTTAAAATTATTGCCGGTGATATGACCCTGATCACCAACTTCACCACCGGATTCAGCATAGAATGGAGTTCTGGATAAGATTAGATTAACTTTATTATCTTCAGTAACTGCATATTTTCTGATTTTAGATTTTATTTTTTCATTTTCATATCCGACAAATTCAGAATCTTTGCCTTCTGTTAATACCTGCCAATCCAATTCTTCGTTATAATCCTTATTAAAACTTTCTTCTTCACGGGCTCGTTTCCTCTGTTTTTCCATTTCTTTTTCAAAACCTTCTTCATCAATCTTGAGGTCATTTTCTTCAGCCAGAAGATTAGTTAGATCCACAGGAAAACCATATGTATCATATAATTTGAAAACCATTTTACCCGGTATTGTATCTTTATTCTTTTCTAATATTTCATTTTTATAGTCTTGAAATACTTTCAGACCTCTATCCAAAGTTTCTCCAAAAGATTTTTCTTCTGATTTGACCACCTTCTGAATATGTTTTTTACGTTCTTTGATTTCTGGATAGGGTTCACCAAGCACGGTTATTACACTATCAACTAACTTATAAAGCATAGGTTTATGTACATCCAGCATGCGAGCATAACGGGAAGCCCGTCTTAAAACTCTCCTCAAAACATATCCTCGTCCTTCATTGGAAGGCAAAGCTCCATCTGCAATAGAGGCGCTCAACATTCTCATATGGTCTGCTATAACTCTATGGGGAGTACCATTCTCCTCAGAATATTTGACCCCAGTCAGTTCTGAAATTTGGTCTAAAATCGGGGTGAAAAGGTCAGTATCATAATTAGATTTTTTATTCTGCAAAATTGCTACAAGACGTTCTAGACCGGCCCCAGTATCAATATGCTTTTTGTTTAAGGAATGTAGAGCACCATTTTTATCACGATTATATTGAATGAAAACTAAATTCCAAATTTCAATATATTGAGGATGGTCTGCATTTACTTTTTCAGTATCCTGTTCATCTAGATCATTACCAGTATACATATGCACTTCAGAACAGGGACCGCAAGGACCAGTCTCTCCCATCTCCCAGAAATTTTCTTTATCACCAAACTTTAAAATTTTATCAGAATCAATATCAGTAACTTTTCTCCAGTAATTTGCTGCCTCGTCGTCTTCTTTATAAATTGTAGCGTAAAGTCGTTCTTTGGGTAATTCCCAAACTTCGGTCAATAATTCCCAGGCATATTTAATTGCTTTTTCTTTGTAATATTCTCCAAAGGACCAGTTTCCCAACATTTCAAAAAATGTATGATGATAAGTGTCTTTTCCCACTTCCTCTAGGTCATTATGCTTACCACTAACTCGGATACACTTTTGCGAATCAACAACTTTATTGGCTTCTGGTTCTTCTTTACCTAAAAATATTCCCTTAAACTGATTCATTCCAGCATTAGTAAAAAGTAGAGTAGGATCTTTTTGTGGAATAACAGGGGCACTTTTCACCTCTTTATGTCCCCGGTCTGTGAAAAAATTTATAAAATCTCTTCTTATCTCTTTTGCTGATTTCATAATTTCCTTTATAATTAAAACTAAAGTAGAACCCTATTAAAAACGTAAAAAATTATTTAATAGCTCCGTTATATGCAAGGTTTATACAAAATAGTCTGTTTTGACAAAGTAGGCAGAGAGGATAATCAAATTGACAGCTTTGTGGTCTGTAACTTGCTATTTGATTTACTCATATCTAAATTGATAAACAAGGGAAATTGTAAGTAATTTTATTCGTAATTATTAATTAGCAATAGGAGGATGTAGTGAAAAAATATGATTCTTCCATATTGCGAAACCTCCTGATCATTACTACGATATTATTGACGTGTAATTTGTTCGCCCAAAAGGAGATAAATTGGGAATATGATAATAAATATGATGATGAAAAGTTATTTATTCACGCTTTTACAAATTATGAACTTAATTCACGCTGGGAGTTTGAGGCAGAAAGAAATTTAATCAGGAAAAATTATACAAGGGCAAGTTTTGGTAGTATAACCACAAAAGAATTATTATGTGATTTTCAACTACATATCAATAAAGACCTAGGTCAGGGATGGTATTTTCAGGAAAATATGAATTGGTATGCCAGTCATCATCAAGATAAAGAAGAAAAATCAAATTATATTGGTTTTGAAAAAATAATTTACAAAAATTTTTCTATTTATTTGCATCTAGCACCCTATTTCGATAAAGAATATATTGATGGAAAGATAGGTTTTTCCTGGACCGATTCAAGTAGAACAGAATATCTTCGAATGGCTTATGTTTGGAAGGATATATTTTATGATTCAAAAATTGGACGAGAATGCAGGACAGTTCAGCAGCCAAGAGGAGTTCAATGGAAAATAAGAAAAAAAATCAAAAACTGGTGGCTTTTTGCTAGGGGAGAGTATATTCAGGGATTTAAAAGAAAGTATTTTTCCCGATCCAGCCCCCTGGATAAAAAGTATCATCAGCAAAAAACAAATAATTGGGAACTGAAACTTTATAAACGGTTTAGTAATCTAATTTTTGTGGAATTTAGTAATTACTATTACTACTATTATGATAATAAAAAATTCTGGCTGGATAATAATAATTATACTTATGAGGATTATATTTTTCGCAGTAAACTAAAAATTATTACTGATCTAGGACAATTGCTAACTTTACGGACAGGTCTTCAATATGTTAAAAAAAATGCTAGAGCAAGAGGATACAGAAATTATGAATACAATAGGGAAGGGGTATTTTTGCCCGATATCGCATTTGAATTTAATCTTAAGTCCGGATTTATTGAATTAGGATATTTTGGTTCTCATTATGGATGGAATTTAGATAATTACTCAGAAAATCAGAGGGATTCAAAGAAAAAAGGATATATAGACAAAGTTAAGTTAGGTTATACCCATAATTTTACTAAAAGATCAAAAATTCAATTATCAATCAGTCATGTATTAATTCTGCAAGGCTTTGGCGGGGCTAATGCTCAATATATAATATATTTCTGAATATAAATAAATATGATGTTTTCATCAAAGGTTGAACGGAGCTTCTCACCGTATAGACTAAATTAGGAATTTGAAAAATAGAGAAACCCTTATTGGGGAATGAAAAAAGTGTACAATTCATAGAAAATCATGGTGAACGCCGCTTGGCGATCACCAAGGGATAGTCGAACCATGAAAGAGGAATAAATCGATTCATCCTTGGTCTACCTCGGAAGATATCCTTGTATATTAAAAGTGTAGAATTGTTATTTAAAAATGAGATTATTAATATTATTTTATAAAATATCTTGTAAAAGATCCCGCAGTTCGGAAGTGCTGAATGGTTTGGTTATGCTACCATCAAAATCATATTTGTGCGGTTCCTGGATAATATTTTCTTCAGAATAACCACTACAAATAATTGTAGTAGCATCTGAGTCTATTTGCTGAATTTTTCTATTGACTTCCAGACCATTGATCCCATCTGGTATAGTTAAATCTAGCAAAACTAGTTCAAAGCCATCATTATCTTCATATTTGTCTTTGTATAATTCAAGGGCCTTTTTAGGATCAGTGGTTGTAACAGGTGTAAAACCCAGCAGACTAAACATATAATTGAAGGAATCCAATATGACTTCCATATCGTCTAGGATCAGAACTTCTCCTGAATAATGTTTCTGTTCTGTCTGGTCTTCTTCTTTGATTTCAGATTTAGTTTCAACAGTCGGCAGATACATTACAAAACGGGCTCCTTCCTGATAATCTGTATCCAGTGTAAGCCAGCCATTATGTTTCTTTAAAATTGAGAGACAGGTTGTTAACCCTAAACCATTTCCTGAATTTCGGGTTGTAAAATAAGGGTCAAAAATTTTATCAGATATATCGGGATCGACGCCTTTTCCTTCATCTTCAAAACTAATTTTAATGTAGGTATTTTTTTCTAGATGGATGTGGTCTTCTCCAATGACCTCATTTTCGGCTCTGACAGTTAGTTTTCCGCCTTTTTCCATAGATTGATTCGCATTGATCACCAGATTAGTTATAACCTGTTTAATCTGATTTCTATCAATTAAAACAGGAAGAAGATCTTTTTGAATCTTGAATTTGGGTTTGACATTACTACCACTCAGAGCGAATTTAACAGTGTCCTTAAGTAATGTTTTGATTGAATGTAGGGAAGTTTCTAATTTTTCTTCTTTAGTGAATCGCAGGAGTTGGTGAGTTATACCGGTACCACTTATAACGGTATCTTCTATAGAATCTATCAAATCGTCTACGTCTTCACCCCGATGAACTTTGCTCCTTAAAAGAGTTATATTTCCTAGAACAACAGAAAGTACATTGTTAAAATCGTGGGCCAATCCAGCTGCCAGGGTACTCAGAGACTCATTTTTTACGTATTTTTCTCTCTCTCTTTGAAGTTTTTTATTTTCAGTTATATCTGTAACAATTCCCAGCACTGCATTACTTTTATTCCAGGTAATATTTGATAAATTGATTTTGGTATAAATATTTTCACCATTACGGGTTTCAGCCTCAAAATCAAAATGTGTTATACTCTTATCACCAAAAAATTTCTTTTTTACTTTTTTACGAAATTTTTTAGCATTCAGTTTATCCGCAGCAAAATTTTCTATATTTAAATCCTCTGCCTTTATCTCTTCCTTAGAACTATAGCCCAATTTTTCTTTTAAAGCAGAGTTGATCAAAGTCGCTTCACCGTTTTTCCATATAAATATCCCATTTTCTGAATTTTTAAATATTTGTATAAAATTATCTACGCTTGATTCCAGTGCTCTTTCAGTCTGGAGTAATTGATTTTCTGTATTTATATCTTCTTCCACTCGTTCTAAAATTTGGGGTAAGATATCAAGATAATCAGAATCTTTCTTGAGGTAATCCCGCGCTCCAGCCTTCATCATACGTACAGCTATATCTTCATTACCCTGTCCTGTTAAGATGATAAAAGGAATTAAAGCATTTTCTACCTTTAACCTTTCGATAATTTCTTCGGCTGTACAATTGGCCAACTGATAATCAAATATACCTATACTTAAGGGATTATTTTTTACTAATTCTATACCTTCTTCTCCTGTCAAAGCAGTTTTGACTTCGTAGTTTGCTCTCTCTATCTTTTTTTTAAGCAACTCAGTAAGAATTTCATCATCTTCTATAATTAATATTTTTCTATTTTTATCACTCATATTTCGTAAATATTACTTTTTAATTTCTTTTAGAGATTAAAAAAATATTTAAAACCTATTATCTAATCTGCAACTTATCAAATATTAAACAGATTAGTAACGAGTGTAAAATGTAGCAATTTATAGTCCTTACAAATGTTTTGTTTGAGACAAAATTGATAATTAATTGAGTGTTGAGGAATACAACAAAAAACGTTATTGAAAAACTCACCAGAAGATTAACATATTCTAATTCAAAATAAAAATTCATCTACAGTAGATTAAATTTTTTCTAAAATTTTCAGTTTTAACTCCCTCAGCGAATGTCCTATTAACAGGCTCATTGGACTTTTTGCAATGATTCAATCTTTTATCAATCAGTTCTGGAGTTATGAATCCTCTGATTCTTCTTGTTCTTCAGACTCATTTTGATCTCTCTCAAATCCAAGAAAATCACGAACTTTTTGATCTATTTCGTCTCTTACCTCAGGATTCTCTTTTAGGTATTCTGTGACATTAGATACGCCTTGCCCTATAGTTTCGTCACCGTAGGAATACCAGGAACCTGATTTTTCTACAATGTCCGCCTCTACGGCAATGTTTAATAGGTCTGCTTCATAAGAAATACCCTTTCCATAAATAATATCAAATTCAGCCTGTTTAAAAGGGGGAGCAAGTTTATTTTTTACTACTTTGACTTTAGTCTTATTGCCCTTAACATCCCTACCATCTTTAACTGACCCTGTTCTTCTTATATCTAATCTAACAGAGGTGTAAAATTTTAGTGCTCTTCCACCTGAGGTGGTCTCAGGATTACCAAACATGACCCCAACTTTTTCTCTAATTTGGTTAATAAAAATGACTGAAGTTTTTGATTTGTTGACCGACCCGGCTAGTTTCCTCATAGCTTTTGACATTAATCTGGCCTGGAGCCCTATGCTTTGGTCATCCATATCTCCTTCCAATTCGGCTTTTGGTACCAGGGCAGCAACTGAATCAACAACAATAACATCAAGCGCATTACTTCGGACTAGAGTCTCTGTGATTTCTAGGGCTTGTTCACCATTATCAGGTTGTGAAACTAATAAATCTTTTGTGTTAACACCCAGATTATTCGCATAAATAGGATCTAAAGCGTGTTCAGCATCAACAAAAGCAGCATATCCACCTTGTTTTTGGGCTTCAGCAACAATATGTAGGGCCAAGGTTGTCTTTCCCGAGGCTTCTGGACCATAAATTTCACTAACTCTTCCTCTAGGTATTCCTCCTATACCCAGTGCTGCATCCAGAGATAAACTACCTGTTGGAATTACGTCTACAGAAACTTTAGCTTCGTCATCTCCTAGACGCATTATTGAACCTTTTCCGAACTGTCTATCAATCTGAGATATAGCAGTTTCTATTGCTTTTGCTTTGTCGTCGTTTTGTTCACTCATATTATCCCCTCAATTTAATTCTATCAATGATTTTATGTTCGGCTCCAGAATGTTTTAATATACTTTCAAAAAATACAATTTCTTCAGCTTGATTAAATTCTGGTTTAAAAGAGTAATCAAGGAAGTCATTTAGATTCTTGAGCTGATTATTTTTTTTCTTCCTACCAATAGTAATATGTGGAGTAAAGTCATGTTTATCAGGTTTTACATCATACTTTTGTGTGACCTCCTCGATATTTTTGTGCATCTTCTTTAAATTTTGTTTTCCCTTTCCAACTCCCAGCCAGAACACTCTAGGGTTAGATGGAGCCGGAAAAACACCCGTACCGTCGATTTCAAATCCGAATTTATTAAAATCTGAGAATTTCTGTTTTAAATCTCTTATAAGCGGAATTATGTTATCTTCTTCAGTATCACCAAGGAATTTCACAGTTATATGTGGATTATTAGGGTTGGCGGGTTTTACTTTTTCTTCAAGTTCGGGTAAATCCTCAAATATTGATGAAATTAACCGGGAGGTATTGTCTGAAGTTGTAATTGCTAAAAATGTTCTTTTCATGAATCCTCCAATTTTGTATCTTATAAAATTGTTATGTTATAAAAAGAGCTGTTTACATTCACGGTAATTATAAACTTTACTTTTGAAAATATCAAATAAACTCTGGTAAATTATTCATTTTGAATAGTTTTTATCAGTTTTAAAAGAGCAGATTTAGTAAATGCTTTTTTATTGGTTAATCTATTTTTGTTATAGATATATTTTTCTACTTTGGTTTTGTTTGGGGTGGATATCCCAATGAAAACAGTGCCCAGAGGTTTTCTCTTGCTACCTCCTGCAGGTCCAGCAATACCGGTTGTGCTTAAGCCTACTTCAGTCCCAAATGAATCCTTTATTCCTTCACTCATTTGTTCTGCTGTTTCAGAACTCACTGCACCATACTTTTTTAAAGTTTTAGAATCTACATCTAGAAAGTTTTTTTTGATCTGGTTAGCATAGGCAATTATACCACCTACAAAATAGGAAGAGCTACCAGGAACGTTTGTAATTTTGTTTCCAATCCTACCTCCTGTGCAGGACTCCGCTACACTTATTGTCCAATTTTTTTTATTAAGAACTTCTGCCAATTTTTCTGCAGGGGCAATAGTATCAAATCCAAAAATCGAGTTTTTAAATCTATCTGTAATGTGGTTAATTGTTTTTTCAAATAATTTTTTATTTTGAGATTTTACAAAAATGTCAACCCCAGGAAGTTGAGGTAGAAATGAAAGTTTTATCTCTTCATATTCCTGTATCCAGTCCTGTAATTGCTGTGCTAATTTAGATTCAGGAATACCAAATGTTCTGATTTTTTGAGAGAAAGTAGATTGTGAAGAGTCAGTTAATTGGGTGATTATATAATTTTCTGTCATTCTTTTCATTTCAGCAGGGACACCTGGAAGAAAGAAGAATTGAGTTTGATTTTTTTTGAAATGCATTCCTGAAGCTGTCCCTATTTCATTTGGTATTATCTCCCCATCACGAGGTATTAAGGCCTGGTCATAATTATTAGGGGACATGTTTATATCTCTCTCTTTAAAATATTCTTCTAAATCTTGTGTTAATTCGTCAACTTCAACCAGCTCTGTATCGAAATAGTCAGTCACAATATTTTTAGTTCGATCATCATGCGTGGGGCCTAATCCACCTGTAATAAAAACATAGTCAACACCTAGCGCTTTATCAAGAGAGTCTACAAGTGGTTTTTCTCTATCGGGAATTGTTATTATCCTGGTGTTTTTAATTCCATTTTTTTCCAGAATATTTGCTAGATAGACAGAATTAGAATTGTCAATCTGACCAGAGACCAATTCGTCTCCAATGGAAATTATAATTGAATTTTTTGTATTAATATTCATATTGATTGAATTATAATTAAGATGGCACCTGCTATTAATCCTGCGCCTATGTCGTCTAACATTATCCCGGAGCTACCCTTGAAAGTCTCCAATTTTGAAATAGGGTAGGGCTTTATAATATCTAGAGCTCTAAAAAGTATAAAACCAGACAATAATAATTTCAAAGAAGGAGTAGTAAATAATTCAACCAGGATTAATGTAATCCATAAACCAGTAATTTCGTCAATTACAACCTGGGAAGGATCTTTTTTCTGAACTATTTGAGCGTATTTATTGCTGGTATAGAAGCCGGAAATAATTATTAATGGAAAAATTAGTAATTTTGTTAATAAGGAAGGAATCAAATACCATAAAATAAGCCCCACTAAGCTACTAAATGTACCTGGAGCTAGAGGAAAATATCCGGTATAAAAAAAGGTAGCAATAGTCTTATTTATCAATTTAATAATGATTGTATCTCTACTTTATAAAAAGTTAATCCTGTATGATAGATATTAATTGTTTTCTATTAACCCATAAATATTCTATTCCTGTCCAGACTGTAAGAATAGTAACCAGAAAAGTTAGAATATATAAAATTTTATAATCACGAATGTAAAATGCTATTTGGTCCTGTATTTCTGCGAAAATCTTCCATTCTTGAGTTATCTGATATACCAGTACAAAACAAATCAAACCAATTTGTACAGCTGTTTTGGTTTTGGCAGATTTGCGGGTTTTGAAATCTTTATTTTTCTTTGAAAATAAAATTCTAATTCCTGTTACAATAAAATCTCTCAATATTATCAATATAACCATCCATAAAGGGAAAAATCCTAAAAATACAAAAGATAAAAATGCTGCTGACATCAGGATTTTGTCAGCCAGGGGATCCAGAAAAGCACCAATCTCCGTTATAGCAGAATATTTTCTTGCGAAATATCCATCATAGGCATCTGTGATTGACGCAGCCACAAAAATAAACAGAGCAAAAAATTCAAAATAGGGACCCTGGCTAAATAAAAAATATATGAAAAGAGGAGTTAATATTATTCTTAAAATGGTAAAAAAATTTGCTAAATTAAAATATTTATTATTCATTATATATCTGTCCGACCTTCTAATGCTCTGGTTAATGTTACATCATCAGCATACTCAATATTAACCCCCATGGGTAATCCCTGTGCCACTCTGGTAACTTTTATATTTCTTTTCTTGATTAACTTGGCTAAATAAGTAGCAGTAGTTTCACCATCTTTTGTAGGATTAATAGCGAGAATAACCTCTTTGATTCCATCCAAACGAGATAGAAGATCTTCGATGTGAAGATCCTCTGGACCTACGCCATTAAGAGGCGAAAGAACCCCACCTAATACGTGATACAAACCTCTATATTCGCCAGTTTTTTCAAAAGCAAAAATATCTTTCGGGCTTTCAACTACACAAATTTTCTCTCTGTCTCTCTTGGGATCATCACAGATCTGACAGGGGTCTGATTCTGCTATATTAAAACATTTTGAACAGGTATATAGTTGATCATTAATATTTACTATTGACTTTGCCAGATCGACAGACTTTTCGCGTGGCTGCTCCAAAAGATAAAAAACCATACGAGTTGCTGACTTTTTACCAACGCCAGGAAACATTTTTAATTCCTGGATCAATTTATCAATTGGTTCAGGGTATTGACTCATAAGCCTGGGATATTCATTCCATCAGGAAGATTGGACAACATTCCGCCTGTAGCATCTGAAATTTTTTCCTTGCTGGCTTGTTCAGCATTTTCAAGAGCCTGATTTGTAGCAGCAACAACCATGTCTTCTACCATTTCTACATCATCATCTAAAATCTCCGGATCAATATCAACTGAGAGAATATCTTTTTTACCATTTGCTTTAACTGTGACCATTCCACCGCCAGCAGTTCCTTCAACTTCTACTTTTTTGAGTTCTTCCTGGGCTTCTTGCATTTTTTCTTGCATCTTACCAAATTTTTTCATCATTCCACCTAAACCACCTTTGGGCATATTATTACTCCTTTGTAATTAATTTAAATTATCTTTCTCTATATTTTATAAAATGATTTCACCATCGAATTCATCAGAAATTTTATTAGTAACTTCATCGAGTTTACTAGTATCAGCATGATTTATTTGAACATCATCAGAATAAGTACAATTAATTCCAACCCTTAGTCCATATAAATTTTGGATAATAGTTTTTATTATTCCTATATTCGAATTCACAGTCTGGTAACCAACTTTATTTTTTGTATGAAATCTTAGTACTATGTTATTTTGATTATTTTTAAAATCGATTTCACATTGATCTAAAAAATTACTTACTGAAGGCTTCCTTTGGGCAATTTTCTTTTTAACATCTGGCCAATCTTTTTCAACCTTCTTTAATTTTTTTTGGGATTTATCTTTTTTTTTATTACTCTTAGATTTATTTGTCTTCGTTTTTAAATTTTTTTTTGAGCTATTTTTGGAACTGGAGTTTTTCCAGGGCCGTTTCGATTTAGAAGCAGTAGTAGACTTGGTATTTGAATTTTTTGTTGCAGTACCGCCTTGAAATTTGTCTATAATCTCCTGGATAGTTACTGTTCTGTCCATTGTTCCCATACGTAATAAAGTAAATTCAAGATGGGTACGTTGATTAACGGCAGATTTTAGTTGTGAATGGGCTTCAGATAGTAGCTGGATTAATCTTAGCAGGTCTTCGAATTGCCATTCTTGTGCCTCTTCCATATACATTTCTTTAACATTTCCGGGTAAATCCAGCATATCTACTGAATCAGCCTTTTTGGCTATCATTATATTTCTAAAATGTTCCGATAATCCTGTGAAAAATTCTCCGAGTTCTACACCCTTATTAAAAATTTCTTCAGCAGAAAATAAAAGTTCTTTTTGGTTTTGATCTCGTATTAATTCACCGATCTTGAGATAATATTCATAATCAATTAAACCCAGTACTTGTTTGGCTTTATCAGGATCAACTTTTTCATCAGAAAAGGCTACTATTTGATCAAGAAGGCTTTCTGCATCTCTCATAGCCCCATCTGCCTTTTTAGCAATCAGTGTAAGAATATCATCCGAAACTTCAATCCCTTCCTGATCAGCAATATAATTTAATTGTTTTACTAGTGTACTGACCGGGATTCTATGAAAATCGTAACGCTGACACCTGGAAAGAATGGTTTCAGGAACTTTAACAGGTTCAGTAGTAGCGAAAATAAATATTACATGGTCAGGAGGTTCTTCTAATGTCTTCAAAAGAGCATTAAAAGCCGGGTTAGTAAGCATATGAACTTCATCAATAATGAAAACACGATAGTTTGCATTGGAGGGAGGGTATTTGACATTTTCGCGAAGTTCCCGGACCTCATCAATACCTCTATTGGAAGCTCCGTCTATTTCTATTACATTAACGCTATTTCCAGCAGTTATTTCTTTACAGTTTTGACATTCATTACAGGGATTAACTCCATCGGGATCTAAACAATTCAATGATTTAGCCAAAATGCGGGCTGTAGTTGTTTTCCCGATTCCTCTGGAACCTGTAAATAAATATGCATGAGAAATACGGTCAGAAGTAATTGCCTTTTGGAGTGTCTGGCTAATATGGTCCTGACCGACTATTTCGTCAAAAGTTTGTGGTCTATATTTTCTTGAAAAGACTTTATATTCCATATTATTCTATCTAATAAATAATGGCCATGCACCGGGCGTCGGATACCCCAAGTTATTCCTTTTGTATATCGGGTGGCTAACCTCCCGGAACACTACGGCACATAATCAGACCAGCTGCCGCTGCTCCCTCCCGGGCCTGACGGGATTCACTGGCTGATTATTGCGTAGGCCAGAAGGTGTCATCGCTCCCTAACATACTCTGGGAATAACTGATGTATCCTCTGACCGGAATTCCACCCTGCTAAGCGGGTTGCAGGTTACAAGGCACCGCTGACTCCCCGTGTAGCATGGCCTAAATTTTATCTCTACTGGTGAGATTAGAATACCAGTTCTTTATCAAATATCTCGGGAATGAAGTTAAGAAAACATAATTAGGTTTTCAATATTTATTTCGGATTTCAGTATCCCACAAAGTATTAAATAGGGAGTAATTGTAAGAAGTATGATGTTCTTCATGCTGAATGTCTCATGGGAGGAGAGAATAAGAGTTAATAATGGTCATGAGTGGTGGTAGAACATGGATTCTAGGAAAAGATGTGGGATAAGCAGTCTCTTATATTATCAGGACCTTAAAATTGAGTTAATACTTCCAAAACAATCAAAAATATATTTTTGAAAGAATTCTATGACTAGATAAACCTGGAAAATTCATTACCATTTCCCTTAGGTCACAAGGGACTTCGATGAAGACCCCTAGGGGATCCTTCGGAAAAACTGAGTTTTTATGGAAAAGGGTAACTAAAATAATATAAAATATATTCTTAACCTACCGTTTTAAAATGGTTATGAATAATTCAGGTAAAGAAGTAAGGCTTTCATTGTTCCTTGAGGTAAAGTAAATTAGTGGGGTATGATCGGGATAAGAAAAGTTAACACAATTAACTTTTTTGATTTCTGATGGTATTTCAATTGTATCCAAAATAAATTTATCGCAAAATAACTAGGAGAAAGCTTAAAAATAGATATGTATCGTAATATACTTGAATTATTCCTCCCGAACACATCCTGGAAAGATTCCAAGGGAACTAGTTTTTTGAGTCAGAGTTACGGGGCTGACTACAGGGGGGGAAGGTCCCATAGGTCACCAAGGAGCCCTAAAGGGGATCACTAGGGTAAATGTTAATGATTGTACTAGGTTGAATCAGTATAAAAAGTTGAGGAAACATTCTATGGAGAATGATTTTAAGATCAAGCCTTATAAATTGGTCAATGGAATACAAAATTATGCCTGGGGTGCTAGAGGCGAAGATGCTTATATCCCAAATTTATTAGAAATTGAAACTGATCCTGATGAGTCTTATGCTGAACTCTGGATTGGTTCACATCCGGCAGCTTCTTCTAAAGTGGTTTTGGGTTCTGAAAAAGTAAGGTTAAGTAAATTTATTGAAAAATATCCAGTCGAAATTCTAGGACCGGAAGTTGCTACCAAATTTCAAAATGAACTTCCATTTTTATTTAAGATTCTGTCTGCCAGGGAAGCGCTCTCTATACAAGTTCATCCTGATAAAAGAACTGCCCAAAAATTAAATCAAAAAGATCCCGAGCATTATCCAGACCGAAATCATAAACCGGAAATTGCTATTGCACTGGATTCTTTAGAGGCATTAATTGGCTTCAGACCTATAGTAGAAATTGTTCAGATGATGGATCAATATACTGAGCTGGCAAGTTTTATTGGGAAAGATAAGGTGTCAGAATTAGAGGAAGTAATAGAAGGTATAAAAAATCCACGCATTGTATTAGAAGATGTTTTTTCCAGCATGCTCTACAATGCTGTGCATTATCCTGAAAAATTAGAGAAGTTATGCCAAAATCTATCAGAAGAATTCAGAAAAAATATTCAAAACAATCGAACTCAAGATAAGGAGCGGGAAAAATTATTTTTGGAACTAAATGGAAAGTATAAAGGTGATGTAGGATTATTGATTATATTTTTCCTGAATTTAGTGAAGCTAGATAAAGGGGAAGCTATATTTATGGGGCCCGGGGTCTTACACACATATTTACAAGGAAATATAGTGGAGTGTATGGCAAATTCTGATAATGTAGTCAGAGCAGGATTAACTCCAAAGTATAAAGATATTGAAACTCTTGTTGAGATAACTAAGTATATCCCGGGAAATATAGAGAGATTGAATTCTAGCCAACACAGGAGAGAGAAAGTAAAATATCCAGCACCTGAACCGGAATTTAATATTTTTCAGTATAATTTGGAAAAAAATGAGAAACAAACTATAACGAACATAAATTCTGTTGAAGTCCTACTTATTATCAGAGGCCAAATTTGGCTGACTTCTAAGGAGCAGGACATCAAGTTAAATAAAGGGGAGTCAATCTTAATTCCTGCCAGAATGGAAAAGTATAGTTTAAAAGCTTTAGAGGAAAACCGTTTCTTCAGAGTGAATGTACCGGTTGAGTAATCTCATATAAAATTAATTAATCACCCCGATTATAATAATTACAGTTTCGTTATTACTCTAAAAAAAAATCTACCTCCGTCATATTAAGCATTTCAACGCATTGGATGTTGTTGGAGAATGCAATAAGTGATTTTTTTCAATAAATGTTTGAAATTTTAACATAAAAATATTAACATGCCCTAAATTAGGAATTAACAAACAAACGGGCAGGAAAAATAATTTATTTTTATATAAAATGATACCGATAACAATTAATCTGGCTTTTTGGTAATATAAAAATTATCCTACCTATGTTAGCGGTAACAAATTATTTAGATACCAAGTATTTCCTGTTCTTTCTAATTTGTCGAAATAGGAGGAGGCATGGATATTTGTCCCATTAAAATTCCACCGTAAAGATAATTTTAATCGCGGATGTTTTTAGAAATTTAATTTTAATTTTAATTATTAAAGAGGTGTACCATGAATAGGAAAAAAATACTTTTTTATTTTGCAACTTTAATTTTAATTATCGCTTTATGTGTTTCCTGCTCAAAAGAAGATAAACTTATGACTGAGCCGGAAGCTTCTCTTAGTTCTCAGAAAACACAAACGTTTGCAATTAATAATTATGAAAGCTGGGATGTGGGAGAAAGCTATGTAAAAGGCGATACAGTTTCTTACGAGGGCAAGATCTACAAATGTATACGGGCCCATACTGTAGATGCATTAAATTGGAAGCCACCCAACACTCCTGCTCTATGGGCTTTTTTAGGTGAAGGTAATGGTTCTGATCCAAATAAAGACTATAAAGTCTGGCAGGTAAATAGACAATTTGAAACAGGGGATGAAGTTGTCTATCTTGATAAAGTATATAGATGCCGCCAGGGACATAAAGCTAATTCTGAAAAGTGGACACCATCCACTAAACCTGCTTTATGGAAATGTATAGATGATTGGTCTGGACCTCAACTTTGGAGAGAGAGTATTACATATTCTAAAGGAGATACCGTCTATTCTTATGATCCTTCAGAAGACCGTGATGGCGAACCGTTAGATGGATATAAGTGTATAAAAGAACATACCTCTAATTCTGGCAATAAACCTCCGGCATCGTCGTGTTGGAAATCTTTAGATTCTGATGATGACGAAGGTGTTTGGCCCCATAATGGTAAGGATCCTAATACTGGAAGGAATGCTGATATTGTGGAGTTGTATGACCAGTGGAAGAAAAGATATGTGAGAAAGTATGAAAAAGGATATAAGGTCAAGGCACCTGCGTCAGGCTGGGCACCTGAAGGAACTCATACCGAAGCAATGGGGTATGGTATGTTAATAGCTGCAATGATGGCTGGTTGTGATCAAGACGAAGTCGAGCCTACTGATGAAGAAGAATTATTTAATGGACTACTTGAAGTTTGTCTAGATCATAAAGTACCTGGAACAAATCTAATTGATTGGAATTTTTACACAGGTCCAATAGATGAACCCGATGTAGATGATCCGGACGGAAAAGACAATGCCTCTGACGGAGATATGGATATAGCTTATGCCTGCTTGATAGCTGCCAAGTATAATAATGGCTGGGGAGAGTACCAAGGCTGTGACCACCGTCGTCATAAAAAAGTACCGGGCGGAATTGCTGTAATAGCACCTGCACCCAAATATATAGATGTGGCTAAAGGAATTATTACTAGTCTTGATAATCATTGTTTATATAATGACAGTAAGTTTTCAAACGATGTTAGGATTCGCCCGGGAAATTTATATGATTCTGATGGATTGGCACACTCTTCAAGAACTTCAGACTGGATGCCTGATCATTTGATGCAATTTTCTAACGTAAGCAGCGGAAAATTTGCTGCTGCAGAAGACAATATTAAAGTCATGGCTACATATATGCAGAATAACTTTTCTCCAGATTATGGTCTTTTACCGGATTTTATAGATAATCCAGGAAATAACGATAATTTCGATGCTGATGAGTATAAGATTTGCCCCGTTTATTCTGTTGAAGGCGATATTTTTAATGAATCTAAACACGATGATGAGTATTATTATAATGCATGTCGATTTCCTTTGCGTTTAGCAATTGCGGCAGAAAGTCCATTGTATAATCAATCAAGCAATGAATATGAAAATATATTAAATAAATATTTAGACGGTATAGATAAATTATTAGATAATCCAGAACTTAAATATATTAAGGGTGGGTATAAGCTTGACGGCACTAACCCAGCTGACTGTGACTATAAGGAGAGAGCTTTTGGTGCTTGTGCTTTCGCAGCGGCGCATGCTGTTGAAGGTAGTAACCAAGATAAAGGTAGTAAATTCCGAACGAGTACCAATTGGAATTATTTTACAAATACTAATAAGGATGAGTGGGATATTAATTACTATAAAGTAAGTCTATCAATGCTTAGCGCCTTAAGTATCACTGACAATTGGTGCTATCCTTCTGAAGGTGATAAATAATATATACTCCCGAGAACAAACAATAAAAGCCAGCCATTTTATATTTAAGTGGCTGGCTTTTTTTATGTGGCTTGAGTCTATTTTACAGTACCTCT
>Ga0102941_1000030_pt1 | contig 46020 bp, 55 predicted proteins | sample SalPonR2_C_D2_MG_FD_79281 | JGI IMG/M metagenome (GOLD analysis project Ga0102941, IMG submission 79281) | Salt pond soil microbial communities from South San Francisco under conditions of wetland restoration - Salt Pond MetaG R2_C_D2_MG | ecosystem: Environmental > Aquatic > Marine > Intertidal... | reverse complement strand
CCGTCGGCCCCGACAATCTCCGGCCCGACCGTGGCAGCCGCTCAAGCTGTCGACGCGGGCGTCGACCCGGCCACGGCCATGAGCATGCGCGTCCCCGCCGACAGCGCGAACGTCCGTTACGGCATCCCGCCGCGCGCCGCCGCGTCTGAAGAGGCGACACCCGAGGAGCTGGCGCTGGCCGACGCGCGCTTCGCCCGGGATACGTGGCGGTCCGCGACGCGGCGCTACGGCAACCCGGTCCTGTCCGCCGTCGCGATGGAGGCAGGCTTCGACGTGGCAGACAGCTACGCCAGCCGGACCGCAGACGTGGACCCCGGCGTGCTGGACGCTGCCACATCACGTCTTCAGGCCGGTGGGCTGGCCGTGACGCTGGTGCCGGACCCTGACGACCAGAGGTTGATCCTCGCCGACGTGGATGCCGCTGAGGCGGCTATCAGCAGCATCGCTGACCCGGAGGTCCGGCGCGCCGCCATGGACGAGTTCAACGCCCAGATGGAGGAACGCGAGCGCGCCATAGAAGCAGCTCGCGTCCGCCTGACCGAGGAGTTGGTCGGTGCCATCGACAGAGGTGAGGTCACCCGGGGCCAGCTCAACTCCGCGCTGAACGATCCGCTGACGGCGGAACTGCTCGGCGAAGAGGCCGCCGACGTGCGGTCCTACTTCGACATGCGCGAGGCTGGGATCACGCCGGAGAACGAGCCTTACGTGGCCAGCTGGCTGCAGCTCATGGCAGAGGGCAACCCGCAGGACTTCGCGCGCCTTCCGCTGGCCCAGTATCGTGGCGCGCTCGACGATACGACGTTCCGGTCCCTGACGCGGCAGCAGGCCGAGATCAACGGCGGCGGTGCCGCCGGTCTGGCCGTTCCGATCTCCGAGCTGCGTGCCAACATCAGCACCGCCCTGACCGGGCTGGAGGCAGACGAGCGGGCGCAGGTCGAAGGCGCGGTCATGGACTACATCCAGACCTATTCGACGCAGGCACAGGGCGGCCTCGCCCCGAGCGCGGCGCAGCAGCTCGCCTTCGCTCACACGGTCGTCTCCAGCAACAACGTGCAGATGGTCAACCTCGAAGGCATCGGCGGGCGTTATCGCAGCCAGTCGGTAATGGACTTCGTGGCCGCTGCCGACGAGGTAGGCCTCGACGCCATGCTGACGGCGGAGGTGACGCTGGCTGTGCCCATGGCCGACGGCACTACCATCGACCGCACCTTCACGCCGGACGAGATGTCCAACGTGATCGCCACCTTCTCGCAGGAGATGGGTTTCGCGCCCGATCCGGGGCAGCTGGTCACCATGCTGATGACCAACGCCAGCGACATGATCGTCAACCCGCGTCTGGCCAACCCGCCGACCGGGATGGGATCGCTGTTCACTCGCTTCGACAGCGCGCGTCGCGCCGGTCAGATCACGGTTGGCACGCCGATCCGCCCGGGCGCAGCACCTGCGCCCACGGTCGTGCCTGACGCACCGGGAGCACCGCAGGCCCAGACCGACCCGGGTCCGCGTCCGGCGCTGTCTCCGGGCGCGTCGTCGCTGGAGCTGCAGGGCGTCTATGACGAGCAGGCCACTATGCCCCAGTCGCCGAGCGCGCAGGGCAGCTTCCTCATGGACCTGATCACGAACGAGCGGCTGCAGCTTTCCCGCAACGCGCCCAATAGACCGGATCGCAACCAGCGGCGTGGCAACCCGCCTCTGATCCGCACCGCGCCTCTGCCGCCGCCGGGCGTACCGAACGCAGCGCAGATGTTCGGAGCCGCTGTTATTCCGGGCGGCGGTCGCATAGTCTCCGCCGCACCGACCTTCAACGACCTGATCTTTGAATGACCGAACAGAACACCACCCTGCAGTCCTTCTTCGACCAGCAGCGCGAGCAGCTGGCGTCGCAGGCGATGCGCAGCATCGAGCTGACGCGGGGTATCGACCCGGACGAAATGGGTCGTGCTCTGGAGGAAGGCCCGCGCCGGGGTGTACCGCCGTTCACACTAGTCAATCTCGATGGCCAGCGCGTCGGGCAGGTCGACAACCCGATCCCGGTGATGGAGCAGATCGCGCGGCAGCCGTCGCTGGCGCGCTACCTCGCCGTTCCTGAGCTGGCCGCCGTCAGCCAAGACGACGGCGAGGCGCTCGAAGGTCTCGCCGCCTACGGGCGGCAGTTCTCCGGGCAGGACGAGGCGTCCATCGCGTCGCGTGCGATGCGCAACACCGCGCTGTCCATGCAGATGGTGCCGCCTGCGCTGCGCGCGTTCTGGAACGCGAACGAGGTCCGCGCCCAGACCGACCTGCTCGGCATCATGACCGAGATCGAGCGGCGCACCGAAGGGCGCGCGCTCAGCGAGGCCGAAGCTCTGGAGATGCTGGGCCAGCTGGCGATGGACCAGTCGCCGGAAATGGGCGAGCGCGCCGAAGGCCAGCGCGGCCCGGGCAGGCAGCCGCAGGGGCTGGGTCGCCAAGCTGCCGAGGCGCTGCGCTACGCGACCAGCTCGCCCGAGGAACGCGAGGCGATGCGCGGCACGTTCACCGCCGCGCTGCAGGAAGACGCGGACACGATGGCCGAGGCGGCCCGCGCCATCGCGATGTACACCGCGCAGCGCCCGCCGGGCGAGGAGTTCTCGGTCGAGAACTTCGGGCGTTGGGCGCTCTACAACGGGATCAGCGGCGTGGCCGAAGTGGTCACCGCTCTGGGCGTCGGCGCGGTCACCGGCGGCACCGGCCTGCTGGCCTACAGCAGCGCCCGCGCCATGGGCGAGACGATGGAGAGCGCGGTCCAAGAGGAGATCAACCTCGCCGACCCGGACTTCATCGCCCGGGCGTGGGTGACGACGTTCGCAGCTGGCGCGGTCGACACCCTCGGCGGTGTCGTCTCTGTGCGCAACCTCGGCAGGCTGGCCCGGTCGACGCCGACCGAGCTGATCGAACGCGCCGCGCGCAGCCGCCTCGCCGAGACTGGCGCAGAGATCACCCGCAACGCTCTGGAAGAGGCGGTCGTCGAAGTCGCGCAAGAGATGCTGCAGGAGTACGCCGTCGACGGCAGCCTGTCGAACAGCCCAGATGCATGGGCACAGCGCCTTGAAGCCGCCGCTGCTGGTCTGCTGGTCGGCGGCGTCGTCGGCGCTCCGGTGGCCTACGCTGGCGTGCGCCGGGAAGAGGACGCCGCCGCAGCTCTGCTGAACGTGCAGGACCTCGAAGCACTGAACCAAGGCGTGCGTGAGAGCCAGACCCGGACGCGCAGCCCGCGCGCCTTCGAGCGGTTCATGGACTTCGTCGGCTTCACCCAGCGCGGCGTCTTCATCGACGCGGCGGCGCTGGCGGCTTACGCCGACCAGCAGCCCGACGTTCTGGCCCGGCTGAACCTCGACCCGCAGAAGGTCGAGCAGGCGGCAGCTGACGGTCAGCAGGTTGCCGTCAACATGGCCACCTACATGCAGCAGGTGCCGGGGCGCGATCCCGATCTGGAGCGCGTGTTCGTCGAAAACTCGACGCTGGTGCCGGGCAGAATGAGCGCGCAGGACGCGCAGACCTATTCGACGCAGGAGAAGCCTGAGCGGCGCGCTGAGGCGCGCGCTGAGGCCCAGCAGCAGCAAGAGGCGCTCACCGTCCGCCAGAGGGTCGCTGCCCGCGTCACGGACGCTGTGCGCGCCAACATCGGTTATGCCCAGCAGACTGCTGCCGCCTTCGGCGAGCTGCACGGCGCGTTCTTCCAGACGATGTCGGAGCGGTTCGGCAACGACGCCGTCGCCGACCAGTATGGTCTGGAGGTGGTCGGGCTGGCCACGCCGGACACCCGCCGCGCGCAGCTTGGGTCTGGCGGGCGGCAGTTGACCCAAGATCAAGCAGCTGATATTCAGGACGCTTCGCAGGAGAGCCAAGATGGCACGACGCCCACAATCGACGCCGCAGACCAAGCAGACATCCGCCCGGGAGTTCGCCGAACTGATGGGGGGACGGCCCGTGTCTCGGGAGGAGATGTTGCAGTCGACGCGGAATACGGCGCGGCGACGGGCCGCCCGGTCCAAGAAATCACAGGAAACCCCACCCTCTTCCGACAGCTGATCCAGACGGCCAAGGACAGCCTTGGCCCTATCGGCGCGCAGGTCACCGTCTACGACAGCTACGAGGGGATGCGCCTGTTCATCCTCGACGACGGGAAGAGCGGCTTCGCGCTGAACGGCGATGACGTCATCTCGGTCTTCAGCTCGCCGGACAGCCCGAAGGGTGTGGTGCCGCGCGTGCTGGAGGTCGCGGTCGCCGAGGGCGGTCGGAGGCTCGACGCCTTCGACACCTTCCTGCCGCGCCTCTACGCCCGCGAAGGCTTCCGCGCCGTCGCTGCCCTGCCCTTCAACCGGGAGTATGCGCCCGACGGCTGGGACTACGACTTCTTCCAAGAGCAGCTTGGGGAGAGCGACCCGGACGTGGTCTTCATGGTCTACGATCCGGCCAACGCGACCGACGACACCGACAACCTGATCGACGACTACGACGAAGGCGTCCGCGCTCAGGACGCAGCTCTGGCGGCGGCGGCCCCGCGTGAGTTCAACCAGTCGCCGATTACCCGGGTCGACCCTGACACCGGGGACACGCCGGACCGCATCTCGACCCGCCTGCCGTGGACGCAGCGGGCGACCGAAGACCCCATGGCCGAGAACCTGATCATCGGCCTCGACGCGATGAGAGCGAACCCGGAAGCGTTCGCCGTCAACATGTCGATCCTCGCGGACTACCCGGGCTTCAACCCCAGCTCGACCGACCCGGACGTGATCGCCGAGGAGTTCATCACCTTCGTGATGGACAACCTCCGCTACATCTACGAGCAGGTGCCGCCGGAGATCAGGGATCGGTCGCGTCGGTGGTATAACGGCGCGCAGCGGATCGCCCAGCTCTGGTCCGCCGACTACGGCCTGCCGGACTACAAGATCGCCGGGGTGCTGGCGGCGCTGTCGCCGCAGAAGGACTGGTATCAGAACGTGTCGCTGGGCGAGCGGCTGCTCGACATCTACACGACGTTCACCAGCGGCAACCGGGTGGCCTTCGTCGCCGACGAGCAGATGGCGGACACCGCCGCGCGCATCTACGGCAAGGCCCAGTATGCCGAGGACCTGCAGGTCGTCCTGTCCAGCTCGCTCGCCGATCTGGACGACGCGGTCCACAAGGCGATGTGGATCAGGATTTACGACGAGACCTACAACGCGCGCGGCTACCGGGTCGTGTCGAGCGAGGGCGACTTCATCGGCGAGCCGCAGGGTAACGTCGCGTGGGGATCGAACGTCGAGATCGCGAAGGCGGTGCGGACCATCGAGAGCACCACCCGAGACGAGGTCAGCGCGGAGATGGGCACCAAGCACAAGGTGCGCAACTTCTTCAACAACATCCTCGCGCCGGACGCGCCTCACGGCGACGTGACCATCGACACGCACGCGGTCGCCGCCGCGCTGATCCGCCCGCTGAGCGGCAACTCGCCCGAGGTCCACCACAACTTCGGCAGCTCGCCCGCGAAGAGCAAGCAGCCCGACGGCTGGCGCGCCATGAAGAACATCGGCGACAGCGGCAGCCACGGCAGCTACGGCATCTATGCCGAGGCCCACCGCCGCCTCGCGGAAGAGCTGGGCATCTACGCCCGGGAGCTGCAGTCGATCACGTGGGAGGCTGTGCGCGGCCTGTTCTCCCCGGCGCAGAAGCGGAACAAGAGCTTCGTCCAGAGCATCACCGACATCTGGACTTCAGCTGCTGATCCTGCTACTGTTCGCGATCAGATTTTGCAAACAGCAGGAGGGGTCGACGACCCGACTTGGTATGATGGACCCGATAGTGGAACACCTACAGCGGAAAGGGATGCCAGTTACGCTGGAGAACTGGTTGACCTTCGCCTTCAGCGACGAGCCGCCAGACAACTGGTGGATGGAGATCGAGGTCCCGGCGGAGCTGGAGGACGAACTCGAACTCTATATCAGCAACAATCCGACGGTGACGGAACCGCCGACGGAGGACGCGCAGAGGGAGCAGGCCCCCGAGGCGTCATCCGCATCCCCGCTGAGGGAGTAGCCAACGGCACTGCCGTCATCGAGCAGTTCAAGAACGGCGACGAGAGCACGTTCCTCCACGAGAGCGGGCACTTCTTCCTTGAGGTGTTCCGCGATCTCGCTCTGCGCGCCGACGCGCCCCAGTCGATCAAGGACGACTACGAGACCATCAAGCTCTGGATGGGTAAGGACAACGACGACCCGTTCACCGTGGCCGAGCAGGAGATGTGGGCCGAGGCGTTCGAGAACTACCTGTTCGAGGGCCGCGCCCCGAGCGCGTCGCTCAAGGTCGCGTTCGCGAAGTTCGCGCGCTGGCTGACCCGGGTCTACAACGGCCTGATCCGTCGCCCGGATACGCAGCCCAGCCCTGCGGTCAAGGAGGTCATGGACCGCATGCTGGCCACCGAGGCCGAGCTGGACGCCACGCGGGCAGAGCTGGACGCTGAGGCGCTCTACCGCTCGATCCCGCCGTACACCTCCCAGACCGAGTGGCAGCCCTACGTGCGGACCGCTGAGCGGACCGAGGCAGAAGCCCACGGTCGGCTGCTGGCCAAGCAGATGCGCCGGATCGCGAAGAAGCGGAAGGCGGACATGACCGAGCGCCGCCGCGAGCTGACGGCGGAGATCGGCGAGGAGCTGGAGGGCCAGCGCGTCTACCAGCTGATCGGCGCGCTGGGCGGGCGCGCCCAGATGGGCCGGAGCGGTCGCCTCGACCGTGGCATGATGGTGCAGCTGTTCGGCGAGCAGGTGCTGCAGGACCTGACCAAGGGCCGCCACAGGACGACCCGGCACCTCTACGACAGCGAAGGCACCGATCCCGAGTTCGTCGCCGAGACCTTCGGCTACGACAGCGTCGGCCAGATGCTGGTCGACATCCAATCCGCGCGACCCATCGAGGAGGAGCTTGCCGCCCGTGTCGAGAACGCACTGGATGCCGAGTTCGGCGGTGACCCGCTGAATGAAGCGGAGATCAGGGAAGAGGCCGAGGCTGCCATCAAGAATGCTCGTGCTCAGGAGACTGTGGCGCACGAGGTGGAGAGGATAAACCGGGAGCAGACGGCGGCAGGGTCCCCGTCTCCTCGTGGCCCGACCGCGTGGCAGCGCGAGAACGCGGCGGCTAGGACCGCCGCACAGCGCGAGGTGGACGCCATGTCCGTCCGCGACGTTCTCGGCTACCGGAAGTTCCTCCGCGCATCTCAGCAGGCCGCACGGGACGCACAGCGCGCCATGGCGCGGGTGGTGCGCAACGCCGAGGGCGTGCCGCAGGAGGGGTCCATAGCCGCTCTCCGCGAGGCTGAGGAGGCAAAGCGCCGTCAGCTGAAGAACGACCACATGTACCGCTACGCCCGGGACAAGGTGCAGCTGATCAAGCGGTCGCGCGCGAAGTTCCGCAAGCTGAGCACCCTGAAGGAGCGCAAGAAGCTGGGCGAGCCTTTCGCCTCGGCGATCACGACGCTGCTCGACAGGTTCGAGTTCCGCGAGGTGCCGGTGCGCGAGGCGCGGAAACAGGCCGCCGATCTGGCCGAGCTGCAGAACACGCTGATCCAGCAGGACATGCGCGGCGCTGAGCTGAGCGGGGCCATCGCCATGATCGCCGGGGTGAAGCCGGTCCACTACACCAACCTGCAGCTGAGCCAGCTGCAGTCGCTGATCGACGCCGTCACCAACATCGAGCACATCGCCCGGAACACCAACCGGCAGATCGCCGAGGAGGAAGCGCGGGACCTGTCTCTGACTATCGACGACATCGCCGAGAACGCCGAGGAGAACATGCGGCTGAAACCGCTGGCCCGGGGCCGCGCGGATCGCAGCACGTTCGCCCGGGGCGTGCGGGAGTTCCTGCTGTCGACGCTCAACGCGGACACGATCCTGCGCCAGCTCGACGGCCCAAAGGCCGCGCTCGGCCCGGCCTACCGCGCGATCAAGCTGCCCATCGACCGCGCCGTCGCCCGGGTGCAGGAGCGGCAGATGCAGGCGGCGGACGAGATCAATGCGATCTGGGGGAGGAACTTCGGGTCGCAGGGCGTGGTCAACCGGATGCGGAAGGACCGCCGGGTCTACCAAGGGCTGGGCGACGACCCGCTGTCCCGCCTCGATCTGGTCGCCATGGCGCTCAACGTCGGCAACCGGACGAACTTCGACCGCCTCACCGCGAAGGGTGGCAGGGCCAGCTACGACGCCGACGCGGTCCGCCGGGTTCTGGTGCAGGAGCTGACCGAGGCTGAGTGGCGCTTCGTGCAGGACACGTGGGACTACCTCGAAAGCTACTGGCCGGAGATCGCCGCGCAGGAGCGCAAGTTCACCGGGATCGAACCGCAGCGCGTCGAGAGCGAGCTGATGGTGGAAGGCGCGCCCGACTTCGTGAAGGGCGGCTACTTCCCGATCCGGTACGATGGCGACATCTCCATCGTGGCCGACGACAAGGAACGGCTGGAGGCCGCGCTTCAGGGCATGAATGGCCTGAACGCCAAGGCCCAGACCAGAGCGGGCCACACGCAGGCGCGCCTGTCCGAGTTCAAGGACCCGCCCGCGATGCTGCTCGATCTGAACATCATCAACGGCCACGTGTTTCAGGTGATCCAAGACCTTGAGCTGCGCGGCCCGATCAGGGACGCGGGCCGGATCATCTACGACGACCGCTTCCTGAAGTTCTTCAAGGACGCCGGTCGCGTCGAAGACCACAAGGCGCTGCGCGCTTGGCTGGAAGACGTGGCCAACGGCGGCAAGGTCGAAGCCTACGGCATGGGCCGGTGGTTCCGCTGGATGCGCAGCGGCTTCACGCTGGGGGCCATTGGCTTCCGCCTGTCGACGATCCTGATCCAGCCGCTCGGTCTGACCCAGTCCATGGTGCAGGTCGGCTACACGGACATGATGCGCGGCTACGCCAAGTATTCCGGGTCGATCCCGAAAATCCACCGCATGGCCACGCAGAAGAGCGCGATCATGCGAGAGCGGATCAGGATGTTCGACAAGGACGTGAACGATACGCTGGTCGGGCAGGCGCTCGATAACCCGCTGTCGGGCGGTTACGAGCGCGCTGTGGGCAACTGGCTGCCGTGGGCCTACGCGGGCATGCAGCAGATGCAGTATTGGGTGGTCGACCTGCCCACGTGGTTCGCAAGCTACGAGAAGGGGCTGCGCAACGGCATGACCGAGGACGACGCCATCGCAGCAGCCGACCGGGATGTGCGAGTGGCGCAGGGGTCCGGCCTGATGTCCGACCGTGGCATGCTGGAGCGGGGCCGACTGTCAGCGAGCGGCACCCCCAACGAGGTGGCGCGCCTGTTCACCGTGCTCGGCTCCTACATGTTCGGCAAGTTCAACCTCGCCTACCAGAGGACGGCGGGGACGGATTTCAAGAACCCGGCCCAGTTCGCGCGCTGGATGATGGACATGATGATGCTGTTCGTGATCGAGGCGACGCTGGTCTACATCCTCCGCAACGGCATCCCCGACGAGGAAGAAGAGGAGCTGCCGATCCCCGCGCTCATGGCTCGCGAGGGCTTCCACACGATGCTCGGCACCCTGCCCATCGGGCGTGAGGTCAGCGCCGCGTTCCGGGGCTTCGGGGGCGGCTCCGCTTACAGCGAATACGTCGACGCGCTCGCGGGTGTCGGCGAAGGCGTGGGCAACCTCGCCGTCGCGCCCTTCAGCGAGGAGGTCGACATCGGCCTCCGCGATGTCCAGAGCCTACTCGGCTTCGGCGGCACCTTCCTGTTGATCCCGTCCGGCAAGGTGAACGACATGCTGGACGCGACCTTCGATGACGAGTTCCAGTTCCGCGACGACCAGAGCCTGCTGCGCTTCGTGAGCGTGCTCGCAGGACACAAGCCGGAGTAAGGACATCAGCTGAAAAGCGTGCTATAGGAGCCAGCCATGACGATCACGGTTCAGAACCCCCGCTCCGGCCCCTACACAGGGGACGGTAGCACTGTGGCCTTCGCCTACACCTTTCAGGTGGACGCGGACAGCGAGATCGTCGTGCAGGTGCAGGACGCCTCCGGCAACGTCACGACCAAGACCCTGACTGCGGACTACACCGTCTCCGGCGCGGGCAACGCGGCAGGCGGCACCGTCACCTTCGTGACCGCGCCAGCTGCCACGGACACCATCGCGATCACCCGCAGCATCGACATCGAGCAGCCGGTCGATCTACAGAACCGGGGCAGTGTCGCGCCGGAGGTTCTTGAGGAGCTGTTCGACGACTTCACCCGGATCATCCAGACGCTGGACGAAGAGGTCAGCCGGTCGGTGAAGGTCAACGTGTTCGACACCTCGGACATCGACCAGCTGCTGCTCGACATCGAGGTCCTGTCCGGCATCAGCGGCAACATCAGCACGGTCGCCGGGATCGCTGGCAACGTGACCACCGTCGCCGGGATCAGCGCGAACGTGACCACCGTGGCAGGGATTGCAGCGAACGTGACCACCGTCGCCGGGGTCAGCGCTGCGGTGACGACCGTCGCCGGGATCGACACCGAAGTGGCAGCGGTCGCTGCGGTCGCAGCCGATGTCGCAGACGTGGCTGCCATCGACACAGCAGTAGCAGCCGTCGCCCTGATCGACGCTGCCGTGAGCACCGTCGCCGGGATCAGCGGAAACGTGACCACCGTCGCCGGGATCGCCTCGAACGTCACCACCGTCGCCGGGATCAGCACAGATGTCAGCGCAGTCGCGGCCATCGACACCGAGATCGGCACGGTCGCCGGGGACAGCGCTGACATCCAGACGCTGGCCGCGATCTCAGCGGACATCCAAGCGCTGGCAGCAGGGACAGGCGGCACACTCACCGGGAACTGGACGGCCAGCGGCGAGTGGGATTTCACCGCCAACACCGCCCTTCGCATCCCGGTTGGCACCACCGGGCAGCGCCCGGGCACGCCCGCTCAGGGCGACTTCCGCTACAACACCACGACGGGCGACGCTGAAATCTACGACGGCTCGGTATGGGCTGGCGTGGGCGGCGGGGCCGGTCTGTTCAAGGGTGAGAACGGCGAGGTCGGCTCGAGCGCGGGAGACATCTTCCGCGTCAACGAGCAAACGCTCAACACGAACGTCACCATCGACGCAAACGAGAACGCCAGCGCCGCCGGTCCCCTGACCGTCGCCTCTGGCGTGACGCTGACCGTCACCAGCGGAGGGAACCTGTCCATTGTCTGAGCTCAGAGCAAACACGATCAGCGCCGCTGATGGCACCAGCCCAGCCGCGCTGACGAAGCAGATCGCGCCCAAGGCCTTCGGCAAGTGGGTCGGCACCGACGCACCACCCGCGCTGGACGGCAGCTTCAACATGGCGTCGATCACGGACAACGGGGCGGGAGACTACACCCTGACCTTCACGAACACGATGGCGGACGCCAACTATCACGGCGCGGGCTATAGTGGGATCGCCGCGCGAGCGGGGGCGGTAGGCCATGATGCCAACGACACGTTGACGGCATCAGCAATCCGCCTGAACACTCACGCCGCTGGTTCGTCTACCGCCGCCGACAGCGTAGATACGAGCTTCGCCGTCATGGGAGACCTCGCATGAGCACGCTTCGCATCGACAACTTCCAGCCCTCTGCGGGCGGCACGAGCTTCGGGATCGAGGGCATCGCGAAGGCTTACGCCAACATCGACATGACCACACCAGCGTTGCGGAGCTCCGAAAACGTGTCGTCTATCACAGACAATGGCGTTGGCTTATATGACGTAAACCTCACCAGTGCTATGTCTGGGGCGGAATACCCGGTCACGGGTGGCGCACAGGCCGCGCCCGGCGGGGATTTCGTGTTCCTCGCCCTACACACCAATAGCGCAGCGGCGGCTGAGAGAGCACCAACCGCTTCTCGGTTCTCCCTCTATACCCATGGCAGGACAACGGGGGCCCATGACGTGCCTCGCGTCACCGCAGCAACGCACGGGGACCTCGCATGAGCACGATCAACGCATCGAACTACGGTGACGGCACCGACAGCGTTCCGGCCAGCGCGGTCCTCGAAGGGACGGCGAAGGCTTGGGCGTCAATAGGCGGCACGTCTACACCAGCTTCTATAGATAATAGCTACAACACGTCTTCTGTTACCGATGGAGGTACTGGTGGGTATACGTCAAACTTTACATCGTCTATGAACACGGCGCTCTTCGCGTGTCAGTGCTCAAGCAGCCTCACCGGACAGGTGTCTAGGATAAACAACAGAACCACCTCATCGTTTCAAACGCAGTCCGTTGATGTTTCTGGGACCGCACAAGATGCGGCTTCATGTGCCCACACAGTTCACGGAGACCTCGCATGAGCTACTGGAAGCACACCATCGAGGGGGTCGATTGGCCCGAGCTGAAGCTCTGGCAGCGCGAGATGACGTTCAAGCAGGTCTGCGCCGACAACAACGTGGACCTCGATCAGCCGCCCATGTGCATCGCGTGGGAGGACCCAGACGATCCCGACGCGCCAATGAAGGTCACGACCCCGTCGCCAACGTGGTGGGCGATGGCGCTGCACGGGGGCATCCTGCCGCCTGTCGAGGCCTACCACGAGCTGGCCAAGGACGAGGCGCAGCCCGACTTCAAGCAACACACGCGGGGCGCGCTGCTGCACGACACGCAGCCGATGCCGCCCATGACACCGGAGCAGGCGATGACCTACCTCGTCCAGAAGGACATCCCGCCGCGCGTGTGGCGGGACTACCGGGGGAACCGGACGATCCTCAAGATCGTTCCCCGATCCGCGATCCCGACGGATCGCACCAACCGCAACGCATGGACCCTCAAGGAGGTTGCAGCATGAGCAAGACATTCATCAACATCGAGGGTCAGACGCTTGATCCGGCCAACCTGACACTCCCCCCGAGCCGGGAGAACCGCGACGCGTGGACCCGCAACGGCTACGTGGTCGAGGTGGACCCTGCCAAGGTCGCCGCGCTCAAAGAGAAGCGGGCCGTCGAGATGGAGGCGCAGGTGCTCGACGAGGTCGGCGCGCTGAAGGCGGTCGCCGTCGTTCTTGGCGACGTGATCGAGCGCGTCTCGAACGGCAACGTGCCGCCCGGCCTGAGTAAGGCGCAGGCACGCGGCTGGGTCCGCGCCCAGCTCCGGGCGGCAGTGCGTGAAGAGCTTGGCGTGTCCTCGCGTAACTGAGGCAACAGGCCGTAGGGCCACCAACCTAGAGCGAAGCGATGAATAAGCCCATGATAGAGAACAGCGACAGAGGGATCACGATCAACAAGTCCCTTGCGTGGACAATGGTAGTTGGACTGCTCGGCGCTGGTCTGTGGCTTGGCACCCAGATGGCCGAGGTCAGGACCTCACTGGACGTGCTCAACGAGCGCCAATCTGAGGACAGGGTGAGCATTCAGCAGAACCTGCAGCGCATCAACGATCTACGCCGCTCTGAAGCTCGCGTGGACCAGAGGCTCATTTCCATTGAGCGCTCAGTCACAAACACCGAAGTCAGCATCCAAGAGGTTTTGCGCTTCGTCCGCAACGGACAGGAAGGACCGCGACCATGAGCTTTCACATGGACCCCCGGCAGGCGGAAGCCTACCGCGTCGCGCTCGACGATCAGGGCACCAAGGAAATCCCCGGCCCCCGGGACAACCCGTGGGTGACAGAAGCCTTCCGAATGGTAGGCGCGCCGTGGTTCAAGGACGACGAGACCGCGTGGTGCGGGGCGGCAGCTGGCCGCTGGATGGTGGAGGTAGGGCTGCCCGTCCTGCCCGGCGGCAAGAGCGTCACCGCCCGGGCTTGGCACAACGAAGGCTGGGGCATCGAGGTCCCCATCGAACGGGCACCGAAGGGCGCTGTGATCGTGATGCGGCGCGGGGCCTATGACGGAAACAGCGGACACGTTGCGCTCCTGCACAAGCTCGTGCGGGACGCAGCTGGCAAGGTCACAGGCTTCTACCTCGTGGGCGGCAACCAGTCGAACGCGATCAACGTCCAGTACTACGACCGCTACGACAGCCAAGGCCGCGATCTGCTGCTGTCGGCCCGGGTCTGGCCCAGCTCGGAACGCCCGGCGGTCGCCCCCGAGGTGGCCGAAACCGTGAAGAGCGGCGGCATCGTCATGGCGATCCTGCTGGCGCTGGCCGCCCTGATCTTTGGAGGATGACATGAGCTACATTCGACCCACATCCCTGACATGGTGGAGCGGCATCGTCGCCGTCCTGCTGGGCGTCCTGTCCATGGCGCTTCCCGAGAGCATCGCCTTCAGCGAACTGGGACGCGTGGTTGCGCTGCTGGCAGGAGCTGGCGACAACTCTCCCGCCGGGCTGATCCTGCTGGGCACCGGCCTGATCGGGATCAGGGCCAAGCTGGAGCGAGCAGCTCAGGGCACGCCGTGAGCGCGCTGGGGGCCTTCCTCGCCGCCGTGGCCTCCGCCATACCGGCGGAGGTCTGGACAGCCATAGGCGCGGCGCTGGTGGGAGCTGTGACGACGTGGCTCAACGGCAGGCGGAACCGCCGCCGGGGCCGGACCGAAACCCTGACCGAGCTGGAGGAGCTGGATCGTGAAGAGGCTGCTGAAATCCGCGAACGTCTGGATCGCATTGACCGCGACAGTTCTGCTGTCGAGCGGCTGCGCCGTCTTGGGAAGTGGCGGGGATAGCCTCCCCGGGTTCCTGCGAGAGCAGCCCCAGTTCGGCGAAGAGACGCGCGCCGCGTGGTGTGAGGCGCTAATCGAGCACACCCCCAGCGCGGGGCCGGGCGACACCGAGCAGACCATCGAGGACGTGGCCGACATCGGCGAGGTCATCTGGCTCCTGTGTCAGGACTACATCGAAAGGGGGTGATCGCGTGAAGAAGTCGAAGGGATACGGCAAGGGCGGCAAGAAGCGCTGAGCCGTGTGCGGGCGGCGCGCGACAGCCGCACATTCACCAACTAGGAAAGGGTCTCCTGTTTTCTGTTACCCGCTGGGGCTACTGCTCTGCGAGGTGACATCTCTGCCCCACAGAGAAAAGGGCCGCCCCTCTCGGGGCGGCCCAGTCAACGGGGAGGTCTTCGATGGCGTCAGCTTAGACCATCAGACCCAGCTTTGTCCACTTCCGCTGCAGCTTCTCCACCGCCGCGTCGAACTCCTCCTGCCTCTCCCCCGGTATCCAGACCGAGACGCGCTTCATGCCCGCGTCCACGCGCCGCTGGTGATAACTCTTCTGGTACTCCCTCGCCTTGATCTTCGGGTCCTCGGTTTTCTTCTTGGCCATTCTCAGCCTCCTTTCTCTTCTCAGCATCTATAACCATCATCGCGGTCCGTGCATACCCCGCGATGTCCAGCCAGCTGTCGAAGTGCCCGGGCGTCTGCGTCAGACGCGCGAGCTTGGTGCCGATCATGTAGAGCACGTGCCGCAGCTTCGGGTCCGGGCACTCTGCGACCACCTCCTCAATGCGGGATGCGCGGTCGAAATCAACGGAAGGATGGCCATAGGCCGACCCTCGATCCTGAGTGACCTTGCCGATCTCATGGTCGAACCGCGCGGTAAACGAGGACAGGACGCCGCTGAACACCGGCACGGGGTGACGTGGGCCGGGGGTATACCCCGGCCCGAAGTTCGGCCTAGCCTTGCCATACTCGGTCACTGGATCACCTCTCCGAAGAGGCCGCAGCGATCCGTGCGCGGGCCGGGCATGTAAGCCTCGACGCCGTTGCCCTCGCGCTCGACCGTGACAGTCCGCGTCCGGGTCTCGACCCGGGTGAAGCTGTCAGTGAACGACTGCGGCCCCGCCGCCTTCACCCGCGTGCCGCCTTCGGTGCCGAACGTGGCGCGGTAGGTGGCCGATCCGGCGAAGCCCTCGTCGCGCACCATGGTGTAGCCAGCGCCGACCTCGACCTCGATGGTCGGGCCGCCGAGACGCTCGACCGTCACAGTCTGCGAAACCGAGGAGCGGATCGCGAGCACGTTGTCGCCGTAGGTCTCGGAGATGCCGTTCGAGGTGAGGTTGTTGCCGGACACCTGAGAACCCCAAGGGGTGGTCTCGCTGGTCACGCCGTACTCGTAGGTCTCGGTGACCTCGACCTCCTCCTCGACGGTCTCCTCCTCGGTGCCGCCGTCAGCGTAGCTCTCGACCGAGCAATGCTCGCCGAGGTTGATGACCTGCTGCGGGGTCAGCGGCTGGTACTGGTAGCGGTCGCAGCCGTGGATGTAGACCGGCAGCGCCGAGGTGTCGACGAGCTGGCCATCCTGATAGAGCGTGATCTCCCGCTCGCACCAATCGAAGGCGGCGGCGGGGCTGGCCAGTGCAGCGGTCGCCATGAGAGCGAGAGCTGCGGTGCTGTTGATGAAGGTTTTCATGGTCTCTTCCTTTCAGTGGTTGGTGCCCGGGCCTTACCCCGCCCGGGCGTGGGGATCAGTCGTCGCCTGATTTGCGGGACGTGGCGACCAAAAGGATCGCTACGCCCAAGGCCACGTAGGTGACGATGCCGAGGGCATCTAACGCGACGAGCATCAGACTTTCCCCGCGCACTCGGGACCGAGGCCCCGCTCGATGGAGGCGGGGTCCGTCAGGACCCGGGCGCAGCGCGCACAGCGCCCCTCGTGCCAGAACTCCAGACCCTCGGGCATGTCGCCCTTGGCGATCTTGGCCAGTGCCCAGTGGATTGCCTTGAAGGCAGGATGGGCGGGATTACCCTTGCGGCCTGCGTTGACCCAGCCGGTCTGCTCCTGACCGCCCGGCATGAACCCGAGGTAGGTGTAGTCCTCAGTGTTGTTCGGGCCGGTGAGGAGCTGGACGAAGATCGGCTTGATCGGGTCGGGCCTCCGCAGCCGGTAGGTGTACCGGGTGCCGCTCTTCTGAGAGACCAGCGTGAAGCGGGCGTTGCCGCCGAGGGCGAACTCCAGCGCGACGGCGGCGTCGGTGATCAGGTGCGGGTGGGTCATGGCTATGTCCTTTCTCTGCTGCTGATCATGATATAGGACCTCAGCTGCTGAACGTCAACTCCGCTCCTCCAGTCTTTTCCTCAGCTCCATGTTTTCGGTGTGCATCCTGCGGTTCAGCTCGCGAGAGGCGGCCAAGCTGGCCTTGTGCTCCTGCAGGCATCGAGCAGCCCCGTGCTCCCCGATCTCCCTGAGCAGGGCAACGTAGTGAGACGCCTCGCGCTTCATCCGTTCTTTTTTGCTCATGCGGCTTCCTCCAGTTCTACGTCTTCGAGCTGCCCCCAGTTCTTCCCGATCCCACCCTCGACCAGTCCGTCGGTCGGCGCGCCGGGGAACACGTCGAGGTAGCCAGCGACCATGTCCTCCTGCATCAGGCGCAGGACGTTCATGGCGTCGGCCATCCGCACCTCGTCGATCAGGGCGTCGTGGATCGTGGACGCCAGCCGCGCCACGCGCAGGTCGCTCTGCCGGTAGTCCATCAGGCTGTCGTGGTGGCGGGCGATGGCCCGCGCCATGACGGACAGGGCCGCCCGCTGGACCGGGTAGTTCGCGCACCGGGTGGGGCTGGGGCGCTTGCCCATGAAGATCGTGCCGCCGTCGACCATCTCCAGATAGCCGGTGGCCTTGGCCTCTGCCATGGCGTGCTGCCGCAGCGCCCACGCCTTGGAGTAGCGGCGCGACCAGTATGCCAGCAGGTCCTCGGCGAAGCTGAAGGTCCAGCCCTGCCGACCGGCCAGCCCGAGGGCGGTGGTGCCGTAGACGATGCCGAAGTTCACGGCCTTCATCGACTGGCGCAGGTCGTAGTCCTCGGTTACCTTCTTGTCGATGGGCCGCCCGACCACGTACTCGGCCATGACCGCGTGAGGATCGCCATGGACAACGTCGTGCAGAAGCGCCTCGTCCCCGCTGAGGAGCGCGAGGACACGCATCTCGATACCCGAGTAGTCAAGCGACACGAGACGGTTGCCGCGCTCAGCCACGAACGACTGGCGGACGGACATCCGCTCGCCGAAGAAGTCTCGATCACGTGGTATCTGCTGGAGGTTCGGACCGCTGCAGGAGAACCGGCAGGTGACAGCGGCCCCGATGTTGTAGCGCGCATGGACCCGGTTACGCTCCCGGTCCATCTGGGCTTTCGAGATCAGCCCTTCGCCGAAGCTCGACAGATACTTCTCAAGAGTGGAACGCTCCGCCAGTAGGCGCAGCGCGTCGGCGACAGGCGTACCGCCCATCATGCCCGCCATGTTCAGCAGGTCCTTGTTGGCGGTGCTGAGCTGGCCGGTCTTCTCCGTCTTGGGCCATGCGTTCAGCACGCCGTCGGGCAGCAGCCGGGAGAAGAATGCGTTGAGCTGCTTGCCGCTGTTCAGGTTGGCGACCTCGTCCTCGGTGATCAGCTCGCGGAGCTGCGCCTCGCGCTCGTCGCGCAGCCGTTGCCACTGCTTGATCAGGACCCGGTGCCGCTTGTTGTCCAGCTTCAGCCCGGTCTCTTCCATCTCGACCACGGCATCGACCATGCCGTCGAGCATGTTGAAGCAGGCGCGCTGCCCGGGCGTGGCCCGCCCCATCATCTTCCGCCAGACCTGCCACGTCAGGTCGGCGTCGTCGGCGGCGTAGTCCAGCTGGCTCTGCGTCAGCTCCGGCGCGTTCCAGTTGCTGGCCTGCTCGGTCTTGTCCATCTCGTGGCCCAGCTCCCAGCCGACCAGAGCCTTGAGCGTCATGTGCCCGCCGCCCTCGATGGACCGGCGCAGATGGCCCACATCCCAGATCGTCGGCCAGCTCTGGGCGGCGGCGAACCACCGCTTCTCAAAGCCGGAGTTGAAGGCGACCCACGCCGCGTTCTCGAACGCCTCGGCCACCTCGTGGAACCAGTTCTTTCCCTCGACACCGAAGTCGACCACGAACCAGAAGTCGTCGTTCGCGATCTGGGCGAGGCGCACCACGCCTTCGTCCGGGGTGAAGGCGGTGGTTTCCAGATCGATCGCTGCCACGCCCTCGCCGATCTCGGACAGCAGTTCGAGCAGCTCCGCCTTGTCGGTGATGATGTCGTAACTTTGTTCACCGGCGGCAGGATCGTAAATCAGGCTGCGCCACTGGCCGACCCGGTCGATGTGGGTGTGCGCAGTGGTAGGCTCCACCTCCCCGATCTTTACGGTCCACCCTTTTGCGCGCGCAAGCGACTGCACCATGGACCCCCAAACGTTGTGCGAGTGCGGATCATCTAGGCCGTGCGCCTTGCAGTAAGCCTTCAGCTCGCCCCCCTCGAACACCTCGTGCGTTCTGAGGAACTCTTCCGCCAGTTCGTAATAGCGGCGCTTCCAGTCTGCTTTGGCGTTGTCCAGTGCAAGATCGATCTGCTGCTGTATATGGGTTTTCATGGTGTGTCCTCTCTGCTGAAGGTGGGGGCGGGCGGGTGAGCACCCGCCCCCTGTGCTGCTGTCCCCAGATCAGGCAGCACGACGGGCGCGGCGACCGCGCCCCTTGCCCGTGGCTGCGGGCTTCGGCTCGGGGTCAGGCTCCCCCGCCTCAGCCTCGGCCTCGGGCGCGTCGTAGTTGCCGCTCAGGAGGTCCTCCAGATCGGCGTCGTCGCCCAGCTCGGCGAAGCGGAACACCTCGCCCGGCTTCACCCAGCCCTCGAAAAGGAACTTGGGCTTGCCGTTCACCTTGCCATCTGCGGTGAACTTCTCGCTCTCGAGCACGATCACCGGCACGTGCGGCTCTTTCTTCGCGAGGCGCGTGGCGATCTCCTTGTTCATATCGGAAAACACGTTGCGCCCGGACTTCGAGCTGGTCGTGAACTTGATCTGCTGCGACGGGTCGTCGGTGTCGAACATCGAGAAGCCCATCAGAAAGGACCAGCCGTCGCCGTCGCCGTAGGGACCGTGGTCCTTCAGCTGGCTGGCCGGGATCGCCTGCGTCGCCCGCTCGTAGACGGACCACTCATGCTTCTCGACCGGGCTGCCGCCCTTCCAGCAGACCCAGCCCTCGACCATCGACATGGGGTCGACGACGTAGACCGCGTCCGGGTCGGGCGAGTTTTTGTCCCGGCCCATGGCGTACTTGTCCATCTTGCCGGAGTAGGACAGGTAGACCACATCTCCCGATCCCGAGCTGCCTGCGTCTGCGCTCTCCATGAGTGCCTGCGCCTGCGCCGCCGGGTCGAGCGTGGCCATTGCCCCGCCGCCCATGAACTTCGTCAGAGCACCGCCCTGCTTCTCTGCTTCATCTGCCATACTGCATTCCTTTCGTGCGTTGGCTCTGCCGGGGAAACCGCCCCGGCTCGGATCACTTGACCGTCAGCGTCTCGACCGGGACACCCCGGTAGGGTTCGAGATCGACATCGGGCAGGTGGTCCTTGACCACCTTGGCGTAGGCGACGGACCCGGCGCGGGTCGACAGTTTCACGCTGCCGTCGTCCACGTCCATATCGGTGACGCCCTCCTGCTGGAGCGCGGCCTTGATCAGCTCGCCCGCCTGAGCGCGCGCAGCCTTGGCGTTCTCCTCCGCCTGCTTGGCGTCGAGGTAGCCGGACCGGAGGGCGGAGAGGTCCCCGCCTCCTGCGATCCCCTGCCCCGTGCTCGTAGCCGCGCCGTCGACGCCGCACACACCGTTGAACCGGCAGCGGGACTGGCACTCCCGCCCGCCTGCGGTCTTGCCCTCACGAGCCAGCCTGTCGGCGCTCTGGGCCTTGAACAGGCGGGAGGCCCGGCCCTTCAGCTTGTCGAGGATGCCCGGCGCATGCCGGACCTTGTGCTCCACGATGTCGTTGAAGTCCGAAGCGTTCATGTAGACCACGATCCCGCCCGCGAACTGCCGGTCGCCCAGCTCGGGGAACTCGTCGCGGAACTTCTCGAACAGGGCCATGCCGATCTGCAGCTGCGTGACGTGGTCGACCCGGGGCAGGTTGCCCCGGTTCGTGCGGGGGTCGATGGTCTTGAACTCGACCCCCCACATCTTCGTCTCGTCCTCCATGTCGAGGAGCACCCCGTCAGGCGTGGCCCGGATCATCAGGTCGTCGTCCGCGATCCCGACCTGCTCGTTGCCAGCGAACAGGAGCGGCACGTTGGCCGCGCGGAGCCGGTCGACGATGTAGATTTCGCCGTGCTTCCCGCGCCGCGCGAAGCCCCAGTTCTCGGGGCCGTCGAGCGGCGCACCGTTCCGGGCGTACCACTGCTTGCGAATACAACTCATGGCCTCGGAGGCGTTGAGGTAGCCCTCACGCTCCGGGTTGATGGGGTCGCGCGCCTCGACGGCGTCGGCCCCCCGGAGGATCAGCTCACCCAGCATCGTTTGCCTCCGGCATGACGACGCGGTCGAGCGCGCCCTGATCGATCAGCCGCATGGCCACCCGGGCCAGACGAGCGTCACGCTCCTGCGCCTGCTGCTTCATGTGCTGAGCGAGGTTGATCATCCTCTGCAGTGCGTCGCGCTCGCCGTCGAGCTTTTCTTTCATCTGGTCCCGCTCGTGCTTCATGTCCTCCCGGGACTGGCGGAGCTTCTCGTGGATCGTCACCAGCTGCTTGACGTCCATCTCCGCGAAGTCTGCCTCGGTCAGGCGAATGTTCAGGGCGTCGTCCATTGCTTCGGTCATTGGTCTCTTCCTTCGTTGATGGTCGCTGCCAGATTGGCGACGACGGTGTCGAGCTGCGAGCGGAAGCGCGCAACCTTCTCGGGCGGCGCGCCTTTGGCCAGCGCGTCGTCGATGTTCGAGCTGACGTTCCGGGCGATGGCGATCATGGCCGTCGTGAACGTGTAGACCGGACAGATTTCATTGGCCTGACAGTTCAGGGTCAGCTGGATCAGGGTGGCGTCGACCACCTCCCTGATCCTGTCAGGGTTGTGCGGGTCATCCCCGCCGTCCCACCAGTTGCCGCCGTCCTCGGGAGGCGTCTCGTCAAATGGCATGGAGCTGCCCTCCTTTCAGCTGCTGGGCGACACCCTCGATGTTCTTGGCTGCCGTCTTCATATCGCTCTGCATCTCCATCAGCCGGTTGGCGTACTCCTCCAGCGTATGCTCCGGCTCGGGTTCCTTGGCGGAGCCGACCACGGCGGCCACCTCGAAAGCGACCAGCGTCTGGATCATGAAGGGCATGAAGCACGACAGGCACAGACCAACATCCTTCGACCCGGCCATCATCACTTGGATCATGGCGTCGGCGAAGGCGTCGTATTCATCCTCGGTTCTCTCGTTCAGATGGGTGGTCATGCGCCGCCCTCCTTGGCCAGCACCTTGTCGGTGATCTCGATGATCCGGTCGAACGCGATCTCGCGCATGTGGCGTCGTCCCCAGACCTTCCGCTTCGACGTGACCTGCCGACCGACGGCACAATCGACACTGTTGACCGACCCGCGCATGACCACGACCTCGATGCTGGTGGTCCTGTGCGACCAGCTGCGGTCAGGGATCACGACGATGGTCTCGCCGGGGACGATCCCCATCTCGACCATCTTGGCGGTGTTGTAGACCTCCATCGCGTGGCGCTTCGCCGCTCGGCATCTCTGGAGATGACTGTTCGCTGCGTTCTCTTCCTGCTCGGCGCGCTCGGCGGCCTCTTTCAGTTCCTGAATGTGTGGTTCCATGGTGTCCTCTCAGCTTCCTTCTGGCCACACGCGGAGAGCGTGCAGCACGGTCGTGTGGTCCCGGTCGAACACGCGCCCGACGCGGGGCATCGACCACTCAGGCCCCTCGTCGTAGAGCCGACGCATGGCCAGCTGTCGGGCGCGTGCAATCTCCTTGGCGCGGCTCCTGCCGCGCAGCTCCGCCTCGCTCACGTTCATCTCGACGCAGACCCGGTCGATGATGTGCTGCACGGTGGCGTTCGGCGTCTTGTCCATGCGTGTCTCGTGGTCCTCGATCATGTCCATGATAGCCTCCAGCGGGTAGCCATAGAGCGTGGTGATGGCGGGCACGCCCTGCTGCATCCGGGTTTCCCAGAGCGCCCGGTTCTCGGCGCGCAGGTTGGCGATGATGTCGTCCTTCGTCATCGGTCAGCCTTCCAGCTCGTAGAACTTGCAGAGCGTCCCGGCGTGAACCCGGTGCGTGCCCTTCTTGGGCGGCAGCTTCTTCACGTTCCAGTAGACACCGCCCTTGGCAGGGCCGACGACCTTGACCGACCACTTGCCCTGCTTTGAGCGCCAGACCTGACCAATCTTCACGGGGGTGCGATCACTCGGCATCGTTCAGCTCCCGCCCGATCTCGTTGAACTTCGCGTGCTCGCGCTGCTTCGTGGCGCTGATCCGACCGAGGGCCTGATCGAGCTTGGTGCTGCTGGTCAGCGTGTCGACGTGGACGTGCTTCTCCTGACCGTAGCGCCACAGCCGGGCGTAGAACTGATCCATGATCGACGGCGACCAGTCCTCCTCGACGATCACGATCTGGGTGCCGCCGTGCTGCAGGTTCAGCGAGACACCAGCCGCCGCGATCTGGCAGATCAGGGCGTTGATCTCGCCCGCGTTCCACGCATCCTGCGCGGTCTGCTTGGACACCGAGTTCTCGCGCCCGTCGATGATGCCGGTGCTGTAACCCCTGTCGCTGAGCGCGCGCTCCAGAGCGTCGATCACCTCGGTGTGCCAAGCCCCGACCAGCACATTCTGTCCGCTCTCGATCCGCTCGGCGATCTCGGCGGCGGCGGCCTTCACCTTGGCCAGCCCGAGGCGGCGGCGGATGGTTGCCAGCGCCGGGTCCTTCTGGTTCGCCTTCTGCTGGATGTCGGCCAGCGACATCTTCTTGAGATCGGACAGCATGGCGCGCAGCTCGGCGTCAGCGTCGAGCGCGATCTCGTAACGGTTGTGGGTGATCGGCGGCATGTTGGCGAACACCTCTTCGAGGTCCACGCGCAGGGCCAGCTCGTCACCGTAGACCCAGTCGGCCAGCTCGTCCGTCCGGTTGTTGCCGACCGTCATCCACGTCGGGAACCGGGCACCGGGGAACTGCCGCTTCTGCCGGATCGTGTAGCGCAGCTGGTACTTCTCGAAGGACAGCCCGCCGCAGCGGCGCTTCACGCCATCGAGATCGGCGCGGCAGAGGAAGGGGAAGAGGTCGTCGTTCCAGCGGGTGATCGGCGTGCCGGTCAGCTGCCAGTTGTAGAACGCACCGTCGGCGATCCCGGCGTTGCCGAGGATAGCCTTGGTCCGCTTCGCCTTGGGGTTCTTCAGGGCGTGGCTCTCGTCGCAGATCAGGGCGGAGCAGGTGCTGCCCAACCAGTCGCGCAGCTCGGCGGCGCGGGTGGTCGCGATGGCGTAGCTGACGACCAGCGCGTCGGTCTCCTGCATGATCGGGGTCTTGCCCGTCTTCAGGATCAGCGCCGGGGTGGAGAGGTAGGCCTCGATCTCACGCTGCCACATGGGCAGGGCGATGGGCGGAGCGATCACGAGCACGCGGTTGGCGTCGCTGCGGCGGAAGGCTTCAAGGCTGGTGATGGTTTTGCCGGTGCCCATCCCGAAGAACAAACCCGCCGTTCCGCCCTCGCCTGCGAGGAAGGATGCGCCGTGCTCCTGATGGGGGAAGAGGGTGTAGGTCATGTGTCCTGCTTTCTGCTTGCTGCTGAGCTGCCCGGCTGTTGTAGCCGGACAGATGCTGAGGTGTCAACCGAGGATCGCGTCGATGATCAAGATGGTCCCGATGGCTGCTGCGATCCCGGCGAAGATGCCGACGGCGACGGTGCCGCCGATGGCTCCGGCCTCGATGGCGACGTGCGCGCCACCGAGGGGGAAGCCGATCAAGATCAGGCTGTAGACCAGACCCCGGAGCTTGCCCGTGAAGCCGAACATCACTGCGACCTCCGCGCTGCGACCCGGTAGCTCGTGACCTCGGTCGTCTTCATCGGCGGCTCGGCGAGGAGCTTGCGGACCGCGTCGGCGTCGAGCGTGCTGCGCTCGGTCGTCGCCCGGGTGACCCGGAAGAGTTCGCCTTCGAGGGCCGAGACCTGACCGGCGTCCATGCGGCTGGCGATCATGGCCTTGAGCTTCTTCTCGGCGGCGGCCAGCTCCGCCTGCTGCGCCTTCAGGCGACCGTAGAGGTCGACCAGCTCGCGCGACTTGGTGCGGCTCAGGTTCTCCGGCTGGATGGCGGCGGTGATCATGGTCATGGCATTCATGGTGGTGTCCTTTCGGTTGCTGTGGCGAGGGCGGACGACCCGCCCTCGATCCTGATATGGGGTCTCAGCTGCTGAGTGTCAAGGTCCCCTGCGTGCGAGGATCGAGAAGAAGATCAGCGACCCGATGGCCAGCACCATCAGCGGGGGCCAGACTGCGCCGGTCAACTCCTCGGCCAGCACCGCTGCGCCGAGGGTGGCGACCAGCACCAGCCAGCTGGGGAGTATGTTCTTGATGCGGCTCATCGCGGTCACTCCTTCGCGTCTTCAAGGTAGGTCAGCAGCTCGTCGAAGGTGCTGTCGGCGTTCTCTAGATTGTCGAGGGCTTGCTGCATCTGCTCGCCCCGCTCTGCCATCTGAAGGCTCTCGGGCATGTTGTCGAAGGCGTCTTGCTCTTCGCCCTTGAGGTCCTCGATGCGGCTGCGCAGACCCTCCAGCTCCGAGATCACCTTGTCGATCTCCTTGCGGCGTTCGTTGTTCATGGTTGTGTTCCTTTCTCTGGGGGTGGTGCCGGGGCGTGGCCGCCCCGGCGTTGGTTTCAGTAGAGGGTTGCCATCTCGACGAACTCGTCGTCGTCCCAGCTGGTCGTGCCCCCGTCCTTGTAGACCGGCACCTCGATGCCGTCCTTCAGGGCGGCCTTGATGTCGAAGAGGTGCGACCAGTCGGCGAGGAGCTGGCGGCGCAGCCCGCGAAGGGCGTCGGCCTTGCTCTTGTGCGAGCGATACCAGCACCCGCCGCCCATCACGTTGACGCGGGCCAACCAAGCGCCCTTCCACTGTTCGGTGTTCTCGGTCATGCAGTGTCCTTTCTTCTGCTGTTGCCGAGGGCGGACGACCCGCCCTCGATACTGATATGGGGTCTCAGCTGCTGAGTTTCAAGGGTTCAGCTTGATGTCGATCTGCGCCGCCGTCATCGTGAGCAGGTCGGTGAGCTGCTTCACGGTCATGGCTTCGAGCGTGGCCCGGGCGGCGTGGAGCTGAAGGTCCAGCGTCGGGACCTTGTACTCCTTGTACTCCCAGTCCTGCCGCACGATCACCGGGCCGGGCTTGGGCCGGGTCATCTCGACCGCGTCGGCGTCGAGCATCTCGTCGAGCTTCTCGGCGACCGGGGCGAGCAGCCGGGCGATGTCCAGCTCGTGTGCTCGCTGCGACTTGGCGCTCTTCTCGATGGTGGCCAGCATGGCCACCACCTTCTCGACGCGGGGCCCGTTGATCCGGGCCAGTTCACTCATTGGCTTTGGCCTCCTCTGCCTTGAGCATCTCGTTGAAGAGGCTCAGGTTCCCGGCGAGATTGTCGCTCACCTGCATCTGCTGACACATGAAGCGGGCAGCCATCTTCGCTCCGTCAGCGCAGGTCGAGGCTGACGTGAGGGCCTCGCGCTGGGTCATGGGGTAGCCCTCGCCGTAGAAGAAGGCACGGGTGTCCTCGCTGGGGCTGCCCTCCCGCTGGATGCGGACGACGTAGACGGGGCCGGAAGCGGCGTCGGGGTGGTGGGTCAGGGTAACGTTGAACATGATCTGTCCTTTCAGAGCTGGGCGTTGATGTAGTCGCGGGCGTCGTCGCACTTGCCGGAGAGCTGCTCCAGCAGTGCGAGGATCGGGTCGTCCTTGATCTGGTCGAACCGGGCGAGGGTCTGCACCATCGCGTCGATCTGGGCGAAGCGCTGGGCGCAATCGAGGATGTGCGCACGATACCGCCCGATCTCGTCAGACATGTCGCGCAGCTCCTCCTGCGTCGTCTCGTCGGCGCGGATCGCCTCCTCCTGCAGTTCCTCGACCTTGTCCCAGACCCGGCTGAGGTTCGGGTGCTGCTCGCGCAACCAGTCGATGCGCAGCTCGTCGGTCGATGCCGTCTGCATGTGGATGTCGAGGATGGCCTGATGGATGTTGAACATGGGGTGTCCTTTCTTGGGGTGGGGGTTGAAGGCTCCGGCGATCATGCCGCAGCCTTTCCGGTGGCGAAAGCCTCGGCGATCCGCTCGTAGCCCTTGCCGTTCCCGGCGCGCTCCAGCGCGTTGATCGCCTCTGCGTCGGGAAGGAACTCGATTGCGACGCCGGGGTTCAGGGCGCGGAAGCCGGAGATGGCGTTGGCGACGCGGAGGTCACCGAGCGCGCCGACGATGACCGGGCTGCTCTCGATCAGGTCGAACCGGCCCGCGACCTCGCCCGTGGCGTCGTAGGTGTAGGCCGCGATGCGGATGCTGTTGCTGTTCAGGAGAACTTCGAGGCGGAAGACGATGCGGGGATTGGCCATGGTGGTGTCCTTTCTGCTGCTGCTGTGGTGGGCCGGTCCTCCGGCCTCACCTCTGATATGGGTACTCAGCTGCTGATGTTCAAGAGCTGCTGAGTTCTTTTTTCAGCCGGTCCAGCTCGCGCCCGTAGCGCAGCAGCTCCTCCTCGGCCATGCGGATGCCTTCCGGGGTGCCACGGTGCAGGACGGTGATGCACATGCGGACGGCCTGCTCGAAGGTCGGGGTCATGTTGACGGTCTGGATGGTCATGGTCAGGTCCTTTCAGCTGATGCCCTTGATTTTCTGGCGGATGTGCTCCTCGGCCTCGGCCCGGCTGTGGAAGCAGCCGCTGAGGTCGTGCTCGCGCCCGCCGTCGACGTTGATCACGGTGACCCCGTAGATCGGCTCGTGCTCGATGCCTTCGCCGGTGCTCAGCTCCCAGAGAAGGCGGCCTGCCTTGCCGTAGCTGAGGACGTTGGGCGTCAGGAAGTTCTTCTCGCCGTTGAAGACGCGGTCGAAGCGGGCGGCGATCTGGTGGTGCTGCATGGTGCTATCCTTTCTGCTGAGGTGGGGGTGGTCCCCGCTTACGCGGGGATCAGGGTGATGTTGTCATTCGGTGCGCCAGCGATCCGGTAGCGGTTGCCGTTGAAGATGATCACGTCGCCGATGAAGGCTGCGACCAGCATCACCTTGGGTTCCGCGTGCGAGGTGAGCGAGACCCCCTTGCCGTAGGCGAAGGGTTCGCCTACCTCGCCGCCGTCGCCGCCGTCGTAGGTGCCGAGGCCGAAGTGCTTGTGGAGCCAGCCGTGGCGGCGCGAGGGGAAGGGGACCGCGATGCCGGGAGCTGCCTCGCCGAGGTGCCGACCGCCTTTGTCGGCGCAGAGCGGCTGGGCCTCGCTGTCGACCGCGTGGAGGTAGGTGAAGGCCGGGTAGTCGACCAAGCAGACCGCCTCGCCCAGCTCGACGATCTCGGCGCGGGGGAAGTTCTCGGAAGTGATCATGTGGTGGGTCATGGTGTGGTCCTTTCGTCTGCTGTTGCCGAGGGCGGACGACCCGCCCTCGATCCAGATATGGGGTCTCAGCTGCTGAGGTTCAAGAGGGTGCGACAAGTTGTCAGCTGCTGAGGTACTTGTCCTCGTGTGCGAGCCACTCCTCGACGACCGCAGCCTGTGCCGGGCTGAGCTGGTAAGGCTCGCGCTCGATCCGGTGCGAGCTGAGCAGCTCGCCCTCGTTGGCAGCGGCCAGCAGGCTGGAGCTGTAGCCGAAGAAGGTGACGTAGAGGTCGCCGCCGTCGATGCTCAGGCTGAGGCCCTTCGCGCGGCGCGGCGGCAGCGGTGCGGGCTGAGGCTTGCGGACCTTGGCAGGCTCGCCGTGCTCGTCGACGATCAGCTCGTGCATCTCGCCGTTGCGCTCGATCTGCAGGCTGAGCAGCTCGCCGATGTCCTCGCGCGGTGCGCCGATGCTCTCGATGGCGGCCATGACGGCCATGTCGCTGTCGGTGGCGTTCACGTGGGCGTGAGCATACTCGAAGGTCACGGTGTAGAAGTTCATGGCGTCCTCTCTTTCGTCTGCTGTGGCGGGCCGGTCCTCCGGCCTCACCCCTAATATGGGCACTCAGCTGCTGATGTTCAAGAGCTGCTGAGAAAAAAGTTTCATGGTGCCTCGCCGCCCGGCGGACGCAAGATATAGCGGATCGACATGGGGGTGATGGCTGGGCTAAAAGAAAGGCCCCGGGCAGCAGCACCCGGGGCCAGTCTCGTCAGCAAGTCGAATGAAAGGACACTCCATTCAATGACCCTTATATCTGAAGCGCAGCAGCTTGCGCAAGACCTCGATCTGGCCGTCTTCCCGGTCAGCGCTCAGAAGCGTCCGATCCACAAGGGGTGGCGCGAGAAGGCGAGCAGGGACCCGGCGGAGATCGAGAAGCTGTTCTCCACGCCCGGTGCTGCCCTGATCGGCGTGCCCGCCGGGCCAGACAACGACATCATGGCGTTCGATCTGGACTTCGGCCACGACCCCACGCCGGAGGAGCGGCAGCGCCTCTCGGACTGGCTTGCATCGCATCAGGACTGGATCGAGCGCAACGCGCGCCTGCACCAGACACGCAGCGGAGGGCTGCACGTCATCACCCTGTACCCGCAGGACAACCAACCCCCTCGCCTGATGGCCCCCAAGTTCGAGGTCATCAGGGAGGGGTTTTTCTTTGTCTGGCCCAGCGCCGGGTCCGGTTACGAGGTGCTGCAGGTCCCTGACGAGATGGAAGAGCCGACCGCGCCCATGCTGACGCCGCTCGGTGGGTTCGAGTACGGCGACGGCGGGTCGCTGATGTCAGCCGACGAGGCAGACCGCACGATGCGGTCCGACGGTGCCGCCGGTGCCCGGCACGACGCACTGCTGCGGATGACGCAGGACTGGGCCAGCGGGCACCCGGAGCTGGACTGGGAGGGGCTGTGCGCGACGTTCGACATATGGTTCACCGACATCTACGGCGACCTGATCGAGGAGGAGCGGCTGTCTCAGCTGCTCGACTGGTACGTCGACCCGGGCGGGCAGCCAGCTGGTGAGCTGGGCCGGGCCATGGCTGGCGTCAAGACGACGCCGGAGCAGGCCAACAACATGCTGGCGGCGGCAGTTCACGCGGCGGGTGGTGCTGCGGGGCTGGGGCTGGGAATGAACCCGTCGCCGAAGGGCAGCGTGCTGAAGCCGAAGCTGAAGCCCATCGAGGGCAGCATACTGGCAGCCTACGATCCGACGTCCGATCTGGAGCTGCAGCCGTGGCTGATCGAGGGGCTGCTCCGCCGGAAGGGGAACATGGGCATCACCGGCATGAGCGGGGTGGGCAAGTCGACGGTGGCTGCAGCGTGGATCGCTGGCATGCTGGCCGGTGACGGGCCGTCGGTCGGATTGCCCGATCTCGATCCGCTCAACGTGGCGTGGCTCAACGCGGAGGAGGAGGCAGCCGACCTGATGCGCCACGTTCAGGTGGCGCAGCGCGAGCTGAACCTGTCGGTCGAGGGCAGGCTGATGGTGGCGGGCGAGGAGACGCTCGACCGGATCGAGCACGGCCTGTCGCTGGTGATCATGGAAGGCCGCGAGGCTGTGATCAACGAGCCGCTGGTCGACAAGCTCGCCGAGGAGATCAGGGCCGCAGAGATCGACGTGCTGATGGCCGACCCGATCACAGAGTTCAACGACGGCGAGGAGAACAACAGGGGCCACGCCAAGCTGCTCAACAGGGCGTTCCGCATGATCGCCCAGAGGGCGGGGGTGGCTGTCGTCTACTGGGCGCACACCGGCAAGCCCGGGTCGAGCGATCCGCCGGGCTGGTATCGGGATGACATCTACTCGCAGCGCGGCTCGTCGCAGAACGTCGGTTCGCTGAAAACTGCCGCCACCCACTGGCCGATGACACCCGGAGGGCTGAAGGCCAAGGAGGCTTGGGAGTGGGTCCGTCGCGCGAAGAACGGCGAGGTCCCCAACCTGACGGCGGTGACCGTGGTCAAGGTGAAGAACCACCCACGGTTCTGGCGCATGGCCTACCAGCTGAAGCCCAGCGCGCTCGACGAGGACATTGCCGTGGCGCACCCGGTCGACTTCGACGAGGCGGTGCTGACCCTCCAGCAGGCGCATGGCAGCGACGAGGGGATCAGCATGACGCGGCTGGCCGAGGTGATCGTCGAAAGGATGGGCATCGGCACGCACAAGGGCGGCGTCGTGAACAAGCAGATGGAGGGCGAGGCAGGGTGGCCGCAGGGCATGCGGGCGGACCGCGCCAACGGCAAATCCTTCATCGCTCTGTGGTCCGGCGGGGTGGTCTGCACGGTGGACGGACGGAGGTTCTCGGCACGGCTGGAAGGCAGCAACGGAGCGGCTTGGACATGCGTTGTCAGGGAGGTGTGAAAGCAGCTGAGTTCGCTGTCACGCTGTCAGCGACTGACAGCGGGACAGTGGGAAATGTAATGAAATCAAAGGGATGCCCGCTGTCAGTGTCACTGCTGTCAGTGCCTGACAGAGCTGACAAGCTATTGAAAACAAAGGGGAAATCGGGCCACTGTCAGACTGTCAGCCCCCTATACTACGTATACCCCCACGGCTGACAGCGCCGGTGGGTTACGCTAGTCGGAACGAACGAAAGGAACAGCCAAATGAGAGAGCGGAAATGTGGATAGGGATCGACCCCGGGCAGAAGGGCGGAGTGGCGATGGTCGCGGACGGCGGCGAGCTGATCGCCTACATGCGGACGCCGATCATCCAGCTGGCCAAGAGGCCGACGGTGGACACGGCGGAGCTGTCGAGCTGGATGACAGCCAGTCGACCCGTAGGTTTGGAGAGCGTCCTGCGCGGCATCGTGATCGAGAAGGTGCATTCCATGCCGAAGCAGGGCGTGTCGTCGAGCTTCTCGTTCGGGCGGCACCTCGGTGCGGTGGAGGGCTGGGCCATTGGTCAGGGGTGCAAGATCGTCATGCCAGCGCCCTCGGTGTGGAAGGTCAGGCTGGGGCTGGGCAGCAGCAAGACAGCGAGCCTTGACAGGGCGCGACAGGACTTTGGGGACCTAAGTATCTGGAAAGTAAAGGCAAATGATGGGATTGCCGAAGCTGCCCTGCTGGCTCTACACTGCCGGAGCTATTGACTGCACTTTTCAGGGCGAGCAGGCCATGGGCCGAGAACAGGCAAATCCGAAGAAGGTCGTGCCCCGCACGGCGTGGAAGAAGGGCCAGAGCGGCAACCCCAAGGGCAAGCCGCCCGGGACCAAGAACAAGCTGACCCGCGAGCTGAAGCAAGCGGCGGAGAACGGTCTGGCTGCCGCCGGTGCCCAGCTGAAGAAGAAGCACAAGCACCTGCGGGAGCTGGACGATCTGGAGGCCTACATCGCCTACCACGCCGCCACGAATGGCCTTGCAGGCATGGGCCTGATCGGGAAGATGATGCCGCAGAAGATCGACCACGAGGTCACCATGATGACCGAGAAGATGGCCGAAATCCTCGTCGAGCGCCGCGAGAAGCTCGCCATTGAGCGCCGCAGGGCCCAGCAGATCGAGGACGCCGAGATCATCGAGGAGGAGGCCCAGAGTGAGCCAGAATGACCCCACAGCGCCCAAAGAGCCGCCCCAGCCGCCTGCGCCGCGCCTCAACCCTTCCTACCGCCAGCAACAGCACCGCTGGGGTGCGCCCCCTCCGGGTGCCGGACGGTCGCGCGTATGCGAGGCCTGTGGAGCGAGGGAGAGTGTCGGCGAGGGCACGGCGTGCCTCGGGCGGCATGACACGGCCATCGTCGAGGCACAGCATGACTACGACCCCATGTGACAGCGTCAACCATTGCACGTGTCAGCAGCTGACCATGTCAGCAGCTGACGCCTGCGACAGCCGCAGACCGAGACCATGGGCATGGTCAGCAGTTGACGCTCGCATTGATTGCGAGCGTACACAGTTGACCATGCCCATGGTTACCATTGTCAATCGTCTCGCCGCTGCGGCGGGCGACCCCCCACCCGGGCCTTCGGGCCGACCCCGGCCCCCGAGGTCGCGGGGTCCCGGCCTATGGGGGGGAACTGACACCGTGTCCACGTCGCACTCCCGAAAAATTTTTTCTCAGCAGCTGAGCGACGTGAGCTGCTGAAATGAGCATCGAAGGAAGAGAAACGATGATCGAACAAGACTATCCTGAACGCGCCCGGATCGAGGGCGAAGGCATGTACGGCAGGCACACCGCGACGACGCTCGGCGCGTCGACAGTGATGCGAGACCGCACCGAGCTGACGATCCACCTCGACCATCTCGCCACGGCCATCGACCGGCTGACGGAGCTGAACGCCCAGCTCGACGCGATGTCGGAGCGGCTGCACGGGCCAAGGCCAAAACAAAGCAGCCCCGAAGCAACGATGGCCGCTCCGAGCGGAGCGATGAACACGGCGACGTTCTACGCCGGTCAGATAGACAGGCAGCTGGACGAGGCCTTCGGGCTGCTGAACGAGCTGAACGGGACGATCTGATGGTCACGGTCCACGAAGCCAACGAGGAGCTGGCGCGGGAGATCGCCCAGTTCTACGACGATCCGCTGGGGCATGTCTTGTTCTCGTACCCATGGGGGCACGGGCAGCTGGCGGGATCGGACGGGCCGAGGGTCTGGCAGAGGGAGTTCCTCACCGAGCTGGGCGAAGAGGTTCGGAAGCGTGGCTTCGATGGAGCGAACCCGGTCGCGCCGATCCAGTTCTGCACGGCCAGCGGCCACGGGATCGGCAAGTCCGCTCTCGTGGCCTTCCTGATCCGGTGGATCATGGACACGCGGCCCTACGCGAAAGGGGTGGTGACGGCCAACACCGCGCCTCAGCTGAGGACCAAGACGTGGGCGGAGCTGGCCAAGTGGCACAACCTCGGGATCACGAAGCACTGGTTCGAGATCACCGGCGGTCAGGGCAGCCTGTCCTACTACCACAAGGACCACAGGGAGCAGTGGCGGGTCGACGGCCAGACCTGCAAGGAAGAGAACTCAGAGGCGTTCGCCGGGCAGCACGTCGCGAACTCGACCTCGTTCTACATCTTCGACGAGGCGTCCGGTGTGCCGGACAAGATTTACGAGGTGCGGGAGGGCGGCCTGACCGACGGCGAGCCGATGACCTTCGACTTCGGGAACCCGACCCGGAACAGCGGGCGGTTCTACACCCAGATGGAGGGCCGGATGAAGCACCGCTACATCCGCCGGGCCATCGACAGCAGGGACGTGGAAGGGACGAACAAGGTGCTGTTCGAGCAGTGGGCCGAGGACTACGGGATCGACAGCGACTTCTTCAAGGTCCGGGTCAGGGGGATGTTCCCCGATCAGGGCACGCTGCAGTTCGTGCCCCTCAGCAGCTACCTGCAGAACGTGGAGCTGGACGTCCGCGTCGCACCGCAGGAAGCGATGGTGATGGGGGTCGACGTGGCCCGGTTCGGCGACGACAGGAGCATCATCTGGCTGCGCCACGGCAGGGATGCGACAGTGGGCGGCGACACGAGCGAGGGCTTCTGGGCCTACCAGAAGGTCGACACGATGACGCTGGCCAGCGAGATCGTGGCCAAGGCGTCGAAGCACAACCCTGACGCGGTCTTCATTGACGGCGGCGGCGTGGGCGGTGGCGTGATCGACCGGGTCCGGCAGCTCGGTCTGGACGTGATCGAGATCAACTTCGGGGCCAAGGCGACCGACAGCAGGTACGCCAACATGCGCGCCCAGATGTGGGGCAACATGAAGGAGGCGCTGCTGGAGGGTGTCCGCCTGCCGCACAGCGAGGACCTTCGGATCGACCTGACCTCGCTGGAGTACGGCTACAACTCGCGGAACCAGATACAGCTGGAGAGCAAGGAGGACGCGAAGAAGCGCGGCCTCAGCAGCCCCGACCTTGCGGACGCGCTGGCTTTGACCTACGCGCTACCCGTGGTGTCGCAGCGCCTCGGCTATGCGGGTCAGCCGATGGCACACGTCAACGACGATTACGACCCGATCTGAGGAGGATGCCATGAACTACAGCAAGACCCTTCCGGTCGAACCGAAAATCAAGGGCGAGGCCTTCGAGGCCCCCGATCTGCTCGACCAGATCGTGTCCCGGCTGCGCATGCCGAAGGCGTGGGCCAAGGGCGGCAAGGCACTGGGCGAAGGTACGAAGCGCCGCCGTGCGCGCGAGCGCGCCATGGCCGCGTGGCGCTCCGGCTACTACGGCGATCTGCCCGAACCCAAGGTGACCCGTCAGCAGCGTCGCCGGTCGACGATCCTGCGCGGCAGGCAGATCATGACCGTCGCCCGCAAGGAGGCGGTGCAGCGCGGGATCAAGGGCGGGAGCGCGGTCATCCGCAACCCCGTGGACGTGGATCGCGTTCTGGGCTAGTTTGCCGCGTCATGAGCTACGGCGATGACATTCTCGACTTCGACCCCATCGCTCTGGTGGTGTTCACGAAGGAGAACACCCATCATCTGTCGTGGGTTCTGCACCCGGAGCGGCGGCATTGCTTCGCTGTCATTCCGGGCGCATACGCCGCGAGCACGTCGGTCGAGGTCAACCTGACCAAGAGCGGCGTGGTCATGACGCCTGCGGGTGGCTCACCGGACGAGTTGATCCCGCACTACGAGAAACAGGGGCTGGAGGTCGTGGAGGTTCCCTACCGACCTGCGAAGAGACAGCTCCTTCCGACGGTGACGAACAGCTGCGTGGGCCTGACCAAGCAGCTGATCGGCATCAGAAGCTGGGCCATGACGCCTCACCAGCTGTGGCGTCACCTGACGATGGAAGGACACGTCTCGATGAACGTGCAGCTTGACCTCACCCTACCGGGCTTCGGCGGTCCGAGTACGCCGTCCCCGCCCCCTCCGCCCGATCCTCTTCCCGCACCGCCGACCATGGCGGACGCCCGACGAGCGCGCGGTCAGTTCTCGCGCATGCGCGGCACTCGCAACCCGGCCAACGTCACGAACCAAGGCGGAGGCGGCGGTATCGCCATCGAGGGCAGCGTGAACCAAGCCCTCAAGAGCCTGACGGGACAATGACATGGTTGCGACCCTGACCCCAGAGAACCTGCTCAGCAGCCCGCTCACCGGCAAGAAAGGCGCGGCCTACAAGCGCTATCAGAAGCTGGAGGATGATCGGTCGAGCTGGCGAACGCAGTGGATCGAGATCACCGACTACCTGCTGCCCCGGCGCGGGCGCTATCTGATCGAGAGCCAGAACTCCAAAGGGCGGCGTCGCAACAACAAAATCCTCGACAACACAGGCGGCCACGCTCTGCGGACGCTCAGCGCCGGGATGATGTCCGGCCTGACCAGCCCGGCCCGCCCGTGGTTCAAGCTGCAGACGCAGGACCCCAACACCATGGACGCACCGGGTGTTCGCGACTGGCTCGGCCTCGCGGAGATGCGCGTCAGGTCGGTCCTCAGCAGCTCCAATTTCTACAACATGGCCAGCACGATCTACACCGAACTGGGCGCGTTCGGCACCGGGGCTACGCTGCGGCGACGGCATCCTAACAAGCTCGTGCATTTCCGCCCGTACACCGCTGGCGAGTACGTGATCGCCGAGAACGAGTTCGGGCAGGTCGACACCATCGGTCGGAAGTTCACGATGACCGTGGCGCAGATCGTCGAGCAGTTCATCTGGGACAAGGCGCAGGAGCGGTTCAACTGGGAGAAGGCGTCGCCTACGCTGAAGCGCCTGTGGGACCGTCAGAACTACGACGAGCTGATCCAGATCATCCACATGATCCAGCCGCGCCGGAGGGAGAACATCGACCTCCGAAAGATGGACGGCCTCAACCGGCCCTATGCCGACCTCTACTTCGAGCTGGGGTCGGACAACGACGTCTTCCTGCAGGAGGGCGGCTACAACCGGCTGCCCGTCTACGTGCCCCGCTGGGACACACTGGGCGGCGACGTCTACGGCTACGGCCCGGGGATGGACCACCTCGGCGACATCAAGCAGCTGCAGCATGAGCAACGGCGTAAGGCGCAGGCCATCGACAAGATGGTCAACCCGCCGATGCGCGCGGCCAACGCGCTGAAGGGCAAGCCGACCACCGTGCTGCCCGGCGGCGTGACGTACATCGACCCGGCCAACGGCGAGGCCGGGTTCGCTCCAGTCTATCAGGTCCGCGTCTCGATCAACGAGATGATGATGGACATTCAGGAGGTGCAGCAGCGCATTCAGCGCGGCTTCTACGCCGACCTGTTCGCCATGATGATCAACTCGGACCGGCGCATGATCACGGCCACCGAGGTGGTCGAGCGCCACGAGGAGAAGCTGGTCCTTCTGGGGCCGGTGCTTCAGCGCCTGAACTCCGAGTTCCTCGACCCGCTGATCGAGGATGTGCTGCTGATGGTGATGGAGGAGGGTCTGCTGCCTCCGCCGCCGGAGGCGCTGCAGGAAGCCGAGGTCGAGGTTAAGTACATCTCGCTGCTGGCGCAGGCTCAGGAGGCTGTCGCAGCCTCGGCCATCGAGCGTGGGATGTCCTTCGCTGGCAACCTCGCCGCAATCAGCCCCGACATCATGGACAACATCGACACCGACGAGGCGTTCATGGAATACGCCCAGATCATCGGCGTCCCGGCCAGCATGCTGCGCGACGAGAGCGCGAGGACCGCGATCCGCGAGGCGCGCGCAGCAGAGATGCGGCGGCAACAGGAGATGGAGATGGCACAGCAGGCGGCTGGCACGGCAGCTCAGGGGGCGCAGGCCGCCGAGCTTCTGAGCCGCGCCGACGCTCAGGGACCGAACGTCCTGCAGCAGCTGCTGGGTCAGGCAGGAGGAGGCCCAAGCCCTGTCCCGTAAGATCGTCACAGACGCCTCAAGCGAGGCGCAGATCGAGCGCGCCCAGAAGGATGTCGACGACCGTGACCGCGATCTCGACAGCGTCCTGAAGACGGAGCGCGGTCGGCGGTTCCTCTACGACTTCATCTACGTCGACTGCCACGTCGAGCGCCTGAGCCACGTGGCCGGTGACATGCACGGCAGGGACACGGCTTTCAACGAGGGCGGCAGAGCGGTCGGCGCAGCATTGCTGGAGCGGATCAGGAGCCAGAACTTTGCCGCCTACATGCAGATGCTGGCTGAAAACCACGGAGACGAATGATGGCCGAAGAACAGACCGGCGATGTCATCGACGACACCCAGACGCCGCCCCCGGGCGACGACGCGAAGCAGGACCCGCCCCCGGGCGGAGCCGACGACATCATTGACAGCGGCGATGATGATGATGCAAAAGCGAAAACAGACGATGATCTGCTGTCGGATGACGAGGCATCGGACGATGAGGGTGTGCCAGACCAGTATACCTTCGAGCCTCCCGAGGGCGTTGCCATCGACGAGGCTGTGCTTGAGGAGTTCAAAGGGATCGCCAAGGAGATTGGTCTGTCCCAGAAGGGCTTCGACCGTCTCGTAGAGATGGACCTCAAGCGTTCGCAGGCTGCGACAGAGAAAGCTGTCGAAGGCTGGAACGAAAGGGTGAACGGTTGGCGCGAAGGAGCGCGGACCGACGGTGATATAGGCGGCGAGAATTTCGACGCCTCGGTGAAAACCGCGAACCGTCTGGTCAAGCAGTTCGGCGATGACGGACTGCGTGCTCTCCTCAGAAGCCCCAGCGAACAGAACCCTGAAGGTCTGGCAATCGGCAACAACCCTGCCTTCCTGCGTTTCGTGAACCGCATCGCGGCTGTCATCAGCGACCCCGACCCCGTGGAGGGCGACGACCGTCAGGCACCTGACACGTCCTTCTCGGCGAAAGCGGCGAAGATGTATCCGTCGATGCAATCGAAGAAGTAGCTCTGAAGAAGGAGGGCCGACATGGCTGTTCTGGGCACCAACAACCCGACCCTCGCCGATCTGGCGAAGGTCACCGACCCCGACGGCTCCATCGCCGACGTGGTCGAAATCCTCAACGAGACCAACGAAATCCTGCTCGACATGACGTGGCTGGAGGGCAACCTCACGACCGGCCACCGCACGTCGATCCGGTCCGGTCTCCCCTCGCCCACGTGGCGTAAGCTCTACGGCGGCGTCCAGCCGACGAAGAGCCGGGCAGTGCAGGTCACCGACACCTGCGGCATGCTCGAAGACTACGCCGAGGTGGACAAGGCGCTGGTCGACATGGCTGGCGACCCGGCGGCCTTCCGGCTGCAGGAGGATCGTCCCCACATCGAGGGGATGAACCAAGAGATCGCCGAGACCCTGTTCTACGGGGACGAAGCGACGGCACCCGAGGAGTTCACCGGCTTCGCGCCGCGCTACTCGGACCTGTCCGCAGCCAACGCCGACAACATCATCGATGCGAGCGGAACGGGATCGGACAATGCCAGCATCTGGCTGATCTGCTGGTCGCCCATGACCTGCCACGGGATCATCCCCAAGGGGTCGACTGCTGGTCTGCAGCAGCGCGATCTCGGCGAGGTCACCATCGAGGATCAGGACGGCAGCAACGGTCGCATGCAGGCGTACCGGACGCACTATCGCTGGGACGCTGGCCTCTCGGTCCGCGACTGGCGCTACGTGGTCCGCATTGCCAACATCGACCGCTCGGACCTGACCGTCGATCTGTCGACAGGCGCGGACCTCAACGACCTGATGCATCAGGCGTGGACGGAAATCCCGAACACGTCGATGGGTCGTTGCGTCTGGTACATGGACAAGACGGTCCTGTCCTTCCTCCGTCGGCAGACGTCCAACGCGGTCGCCAACTCGACCCTGTCGGTCGACATGGTCGGCGGCACCATGCAGACCTCGTGGGGTGGCATTCCGATCCGTCGGTGTGACGCTCTGTCCATCAACGAAGCTCGCGTCACCTGACCCGAGCTTGAAGAAAGGAGAACCATCCCATGATCATGGATGAACTGCTTGAGTTCGCTGACAACGTGGACGTTTCCGGCACTGCCGGAACCGCGCTGATCGGCGACGTCATCGACCTCGGGGCCACCCCGCAGGACTTCGGCCACGGGGAGCCGATGTATCTCGTCATCCAGTCGGGTGACACCGAGATCATCACCGGCGGCGCGGCTGGCACCATCAAGTTCGAGCTTGCCTCGGACGCGGCGGCTGCCATTGCGACCGACGGGTCGGCGACGACCCACATCGACACCGGCACTTTCGTGACGGACGACACGGCAGCCAACGACGACCAGATGGGTCCGAACAAGACCATCTTCGTCGGTGCCCTGCCGACGGGCGCTGGCCGCGCCTACGAGCGCTACCTCGGTATCCTCGCGACCATCGCGACGACCACGGTCACGGCGGGCACGATCAACGCCTTCCTGACCAAGGACCCGAGCTACTGGCGCTCCTACGCCGACGGCCAGAACTGATCGGCTGACTGACTGAGGGGCCGCTTCGGCGGCCCCTCTTCCCATGACGAAAGGAAGAGCGATGGCTATCAAAGTTCGCTTCGACAAGGACGGCTGGTATCACCCGGCGTTCGGTCGACTGGGCCGTGGCGACAAGGCCGCTGGCACCATCTACAACCTGCCCGACATGTTCGGTGAGAAGGAGACCGTGAAGGTCCCGCTGCGCGATCCGCAGACCAAGCGCCCCACGGGCGAGTTCCGCGAGTACGAGCGCTTCAAGTTCCTGCCGCGCACCGCCGAAGTCCTCGACGACACGGACCTCGAAATCCTGAAGGACGAGGCCGAGGAAACCGGAGAGGCACCGCCCAAGGTGGTCCGCCCGAAGGTAGACCCGGCGGAAGCTGAGAAGCTCCCGGGCAAGGGCAAGGTCGCCAAGGCACAGTCCGCGCAGGAGCGCACCACCGGCGAGAAGACCACGGCCCGCCGGTCGGCCAACAAGTAAGGGGGGCACCCCATGTCTGTCTCTGAGGTTCAAGTCGCCAAGCTGGCGCTGCAGCATATCGGTGATCGGTTCGACATCACCTCCCTGTCGGAGGCGTCGACCGAGGCCGAGCAGATCAACCTTGTCTTCGACAGCCTCAGAGACGCACTGCTGCGCGAGCACCCGTGGAAGTTCGCGCAGCGGTTCGTGTCGCCCAGCGCCTTGAGCGGCACGCCACCGGCCCAGTGGACCTACATGTTCACCTACCCGGCGGACGCGATGAAGGTGCAGTACATCGTCAACCCGCTTGACCGGGACGACCGGACGATCCCCTTCGACGTACTCGTGAACAACGCGGACGTGAAGGTACTGGTCACCGACGAGCAGTCGCCGGAGTTCGCCTACACCAAGAAGATCACCTCGCCGATCCAGTGGGACGCCAGCTTCGTGATGGCGCTCAGCTGGCGTATCGCCGCGCACGTGACCCTCCCGCTGACCGGCGACAAGGAGCTATCCAGCGCGATGTACGACACCGCCGAATACTGGGTCGGCATTGCCAAACGCGAAGATGGGAACGAAGGTATCGCGCGCAACCAGTCGCAGGACCCGGACTGGATCAAGAAGCGGAGCTGACACATGGTCAAGATCATCCAGCCGAGCATGGCGGGCGGAGAGGTATCCCCCGCCGTCAGTGCCCGGATCGACCTCAGCAAGCGCGCTGTCGCCGTCCAACTCGCCGAGAACTTCATCCCGACCTTCACCGGGGCGCTGCGAAGCCGCCCCGGTCAGCAGTTTGTGGCGCGGGCCAAGCCGGGATCGGACACCTACCGGATCATCGAGTTCGAGTTCAACTCGACCCAGACATTCGTGCTGGAGCTGGGCAACCAGTACATGCGCTTCCACGCGCTGGGCGCGCAAATCCTCGACAGCGCCAACATCAAGACGATCACCGGCGCGACGCAGGCCGACCCGGTCGTGGTCACCTCGACGGCGCACGGGCTGAGCAACGGGGACGAGGTCTACATCGCCGGGGTCGGCGGCATGACCCAGCTCAACGGTCGCAACTTCCTGATCGCCAACGTCGCCGCGAACACCTTCGAGCTGCGGGACCTGAACGGCACCGACGTGGACGGCACCAGCTACGGGGCCTACACCTCCGGTGGCACGGCCACTCCGCCCTACGAGATCGCGACGCCGTGGGCGGACGACGATCTGTTCGATCTGGGCTACGCGCAGTCCGGCGACGTCCTGACGATTTGCCACCCCGACTACCAGCCGCGCGAGCTGCGCCGGATCGACAACGACACGTGGGAGCTGGAGCTGCTCACCTTCGTGCCGGATCATCCCGAGCCTGAGAACATCGCCGCGTCGACAGCAACGGCACCCGCCAGCACTGGTTCGATCACCGGGGCGACGCAGGCTAACCCGGTCGTGGTCACCTCCGGTAGCCACGGGCTGACGACAGGAGACCGCGTCTACATCGAGGGCGTGGTCGGCATGACGGAGCTGAACAACTTCCTCTACACGGTCACCGTCCTGAGCGCGAACACGTTCGAGCTGGCCTACATCGACGGCGTCGACGTGGACGGCACGGGCTTCACCGCCTACAGCTCCGGCGGCACGTGGTTCGAGGCTCCGCGTCCTCGCACCTATGCGATCACCGCCGTCAACGCCGACGACGAGGAGGAGAGCCTGCGCGGCCTGTCATCCCGGTCGATCACGATCACGGGCATCACGCAGGCCGACCCCGCCGTCGTCACCACCAGCGAGGGCCACGGCCTGAACAACCTCGACGAGATCGAGATCAGCGGCGCGGTCGGCATGACCGAGCTGAACGGCGAGCGGTTCGAGATTATCAACATCGACGCGACCAGCTTCAGCCTGAAGCGGCTGGACGGCAGCGACGTCGACAGCACCGGGTTCACCGCCTACGCCAGCGGCGGCGTGGCCAAGCCCATGTTCTTCACGGTATTCACCAGCGCTGACACCGAGTGGGACAACGTGATCTCGTGGGACGTGGTCGCGAACACTCAGAACTACAACATCTATGCGACCGACAATTTTGGCGTCTTCGGTTTCGTCGGGGCCACGACCAAGAACGTCTTCGACGACAAGAACATCGAGCCGGACTATTCGGTCACGCCGCCGCGTCTGTTCAACCCGTTCGACACCTTCATTGACGGCGGTGTCAATCTGCAGCCGTCGACGGTCGGCTACTTCCAACAGCGTCGCGTCTTCGCCAACAGCAACCGCTTTCCCAACCGCTTCTGGATGTCCCAGATCGGGCACTTCTCGAACCTCAGCCGCGCGATCCCGCCGCTCGATGACGACAGCATCGTTGCATCGATCGCTGCAAGAAGGATCAATGAAATCAGGCACATACTGCCTCTCAGCGATCTGGCCATGCTGACCAGCGGCGGCGAGTACCGGGTCTTCGCTCAAGAGGGCGTGATCACTCCGACCACCGTCAACCTACGCCCGCAGAGCTACTACGGCTCGACGAAAGTCCGGCCCATCGTGGCCGGGGAGGCGGGCCTGTTCGTCACGCCGGGCCAGTTCATCCGCGACCTGAAGTACCAGTTCGCCGAGGACAAGCTCGTGGGGCGGGACCTCACCGTTCTGGCTCGGCACCTGTTCCGCTACAACACGATCATCGACTGGGACTTCGCGCCTGCGCCGGACGCCATCGCCTTCATCGTCCGCAACGACGGCATGGGGCTGTTCCTGACCTACATGCCCGAGCAGGAGGTGCAGGCGTTCTCCCGGGCCACGACCCGGGGTAAGTACCTGTCGACCTGCGTCGTCGCCGAGAACGAGCGCGACGTGGTCTACATGGCCGTGCGCCGGGTGATCAACGGCAACACGGTGGTCTTCATCGAGCGGCAGGCGGACGGCGACTACGAGAGCGTGCAGGACGCCTTCTGCGTCGACGCCGGGCTGACGCTCGACGCGCCGATCACGATCACCGGCATGACGGCAGCGGACCCGGTGGTTGTCACCGCGCCGTCGCATGGTCTGTCGAACGGCGACACGGTCGACATCTCCGGTGTTTTCGAGGTGGCCGACACGAACACCGGGGAGCAGCTCAGCGCGGACTACAACGGCCTGACCTTCACGGTGGCCAACGTCACGACGAACACGTTCGAGCTGCAGAACGCAGGCTCGGACTACGACGGTTCCGCCTTCGCCGCTTACTCTTCCGGTGGCGTCGTGCGGAAGGCGGTCACCACGGTTTCCGGTCTGTGGCACCTTGAAGGTGCAGCCGTGGTGGCCGCCGCTAATGGTTATTCGGTCAAGGGTCTGACCGTGACGAACGGCTCGATCACGCTGCCGACGCCTGCGTCGCGTATTCATGTCGGCCTGCCCTACACCCCGAGGCTGCTGACCCTGCCGCTGGCCAGCTACGCTAACAGCGGCGAGACGGTGCGGTCGAAGCTCATGAACATCAACCGGCTGTCGGTCGAGGTCGAGCGGACCATGGGCCTGTGGTTCGGGCCGGACTTCGACAGCATGCGAGAGGCCAAGTTCGGCCTTCCGGCGCGCTGGGGTCAGGAGCTGCCCATGGTCACCGAGCTGATCAACGTGACCATGAAAGGCGACTGGTCCCGCGACAAGCAGATCGCCATCGAGCAGCGCGATCCGCTGCCGCTCACGATCCTCGGCCTGATCCCCGACGTCGCAGTGGGAGGGAACTGATGCTGATACGACCGGCGGAGCGGCTGGACACCCCTGAGCTGATCGCCTTCCTCAAGGACCTGACGGTGAAGGTCGACGAGAAGAAGGCGTCCTACATCATCGACGTGCTCACGCAGGACCCGGTCAACCAGACGCTGCTGTTCCTCGTGGCCGAGGACAAGGGCGAGGTGGTCGGCACCGTCATGATGGAGCGCGTGCAGGACCTGTGGACGGATCACTACATCGTCGCTAAGAGGTTCTTCTACGTCCGCCCCGACTACCGCGAGACCCGCGTGGGTGCCAAACTGATCCAGCGGGTGCTACAGTGGTCGGAGGAAATCCCGTCGATCATGCGGATCGAGCTGGAGCCTCGCGCGGTCGCAGACATCGGTCACGGTCTCGACAAGCGAGGCTATCGCCCGGTGAGCACGGTCTACGGGCTGGAGGTTTAACATGGGTCTAGCGCTCACGATCATCGGGACAGCGGTCAGCGCCATCGGCGCTTTCCAGCAGGCGTCCGCCGCCAAGGCGCAGGCCCAGTACAACGCGCAGGTCGCCGAAAACAACGCGGTCATCGCGGAGCAGAACCGGCAGAACGTCCTAGAGCGCGGCGTCGAAGCACAGCGTGAACAGCGCGAGCGCATTCGGCGGACGCTGGGCCGGGTGCGGGCGGCAACGGCAGGTCAGGGCCTCGTGGTCGACGAGGAGGGCACATCGCCCGACGACGTGTTCTTCGGCATGGTCGAGGCAGGCGAGCTGGACGTGATGAAGATCAGGGCCAACGTCGAGCGACAGGCGCGCGAAGCCGAGGTGCAGGGCATCAACTTCAAGGCGCGCGCTATCGGCGAGCGCGCCCGGGCGGACAGTATCAATCCGGGCCTTGCCGCGTTCTCGGCAGGCTTGAGCACGTTCCGAAGCTCCGGCGGCCTCGATCTGGTTCCGGGCTTCTAGGAGGCACAGAATGGTTCGCATCCCCTCAGTTCCTCTTCCCGGTCAAGAGGTCGGCAGCGTCGAAGACGTAGGCGTCGGTCAGCAGTCCTTCATCCGCGCGGAAGGCCCCGACCTCACCGCGCAGGGGCGTATGCTGCAGCAGCTCGGCGAGAACATGGCCGGGCTGGGGCAGCAGGTTGTGGCTGCCCGGCGCGATCAGGCGATGCACGACGCTGAGATGGCCTACATGGAGTTCGAGCGGACGATCTACGATCCCGAAAACGGGATCATGAACCGTCAGGGCACGGACGCCATGAACCTCACGAACGAGGTGCAGTCCCAGTTCCAAGAGTTCCGCGACCGGATCATGAGCCAGTACGGCGTGGCCCAGATCGGCAACAGTGGCGTGCGCGCGCTGGAGAGCTACTTCGGCGGAGCCGAGCATCGGCTCTGGCGACAGGCTGCCAGCCGCGAGGTGACCGCGCTGCGGCGCGCTCGTTCTGGCGGCGGCGGCGGCGGCGGAGGCCGTAGTGGCAGCGGGGGCAGGGCCAGCACTGAGACCGGCTTCGGCAACATGACCATCGAGATGGAGATGCTGGGCGATCTCGCCGCGATCTACGCCGAGCAGGGTGACGAAGAGAACCTCAATCGTATCTACGCCCACGCGGCTAGCGTCATCGACACCGAGAACGTCGAGCGGTTCGGCGACCCGAGCGATGACCCTGACCGCGCGCTGTTCGGTCAGCAGCTGTCGGAGTATCGCGGCACGGGTATTTTCGGCCCGATGCTGGACGGCCTCGAAGCATCCAACCCGCGCGAGGCGCAGCGGCAGCTGGAGGTGTTGACGGAGAACGGGCTTTATGATCCGACTGACGCGCTCTCCCGGCAGAGGCGGCTGGAGCCACTGATCGTCGAGCAGACGGGGCAGGAACTGGCGGCAGCTGCCATCGATCTGGCGTTG
>Ga0102941_1000028_pt1 | contig 46740 bp, 48 predicted proteins | sample SalPonR2_C_D2_MG_FD_79281 | JGI IMG/M metagenome (GOLD analysis project Ga0102941, IMG submission 79281) | Salt pond soil microbial communities from South San Francisco under conditions of wetland restoration - Salt Pond MetaG R2_C_D2_MG | ecosystem: Environmental > Aquatic > Marine > Intertidal... | reverse complement strand
AGAAAAAATAAATAAATTTTGTAGTTGATAAAATTTTATAATGCTTTATTTAGGCTGAGGTGAGATTAAATGACAGATTTTTTTGAAAAAAAGGAGATTTTGAGGTTTGAAAATAATAAATTTAAAAAAACTAATGATTATATAGTTAAAGAAGAATTTTATAGACTTATAGTTAATGGAGAGCATTATTATGATATTGCTGCCAGTCCTGTGTATGTAGAAGAGATGGCCCTGGGAAGAGCTTATTGTGAAGGGCTTATTGACGGATTGGACGAAGTATCTGAAATTACTTTTCTTAATGATAAAAATATAATAAAAATAAAAAGTAAAAAAGATTTTAAGAATAAGAATAAAATTACCAAAGAAAAAGGTGACTATTTTATTAAAAATAAAATAAAACCTTCTTTAATATTTAAAATCATTAATGACCTCAGTTCTAAATCGAAAATCTTTCAAAAAACAGGCGGAGTTCATAATGCTCTTTTAGCAGATAAAAAAGGAGAAATGATTGCATTTAGAGAGGATATAGCAAGACATAATACTGTTGATAAAATAATAGCTTATATTTTGAAAAATAATTTTGACATTTCTAATAAAATTCTAGCTCTTAGCTGTCGCATTTCTACAAAAATTATTAATAAAATAGCAAAAATAGGACTTCCAGTTATTATTACTCAATCACCACCATCACTAAATGCAGTTAATATTGCAGATGAAAAAAGTATTACTATTGCTGGTTTTGTTCGAAAGGGTAGAATGAATGTTTATACTCATTCTGAAAGAATAAAGAAATAGCTTATAATAATCAAAAATAATATTTAGAATTTTAGAACTATTTCATTTCACTTGACAAATTGCTACTAAAGTTATATTATAATTACTAAATATAAATAAAAAATAATAACTATGAACAGGAAGAGTAATTCCGCTATACTGACAGAGATTGGAGTTCAAAGGCTGAAAAACTCCTCAGTTAAAAGGAATGAATGTCGCCTGGGAGTTACTTGAATGAAATTAAGTAGTTCAAGTCGGTTTATAACCGTTATTTAAATTGAGTACTGATTGCAATTTCTAGCATAAGTAAGAGTTGCAGTTGGAATTTAAGGTGGTAACTACGAAAAAAGGTCCTTTTTCGTCCTTAACTGGACGGGGGAGGACTTTTTCTAATTTTTATATAAAAAGTTTATTAAAATAAGAGGAGGATTTTAAAATGGCAGAATTAGATAAAACTTATGATCCTGATCAGGTTGAAGACAAATGGTATGATCGTTGGGAGAATAAAGGATATTTTAAACCAGAACTTGATGAAAACAAAGAAGCATACAGTATTATGATGCCGCCCCCAAATATAACCGGGCAACTACATCTAGGTCATGCTCTTGATAATACTTTGCAGGACATTTACACTCGTTATAAGAGGATGCAGGGATTTGATACTCTCTGGTTACCAGGAACTGATCATGCAAGTATTGCAACTGAAGTTAAAGTAACAAATAAGTTGAGAGAAGAAGGAAAAGAAAAGGCAGATGTAGGAAGAGAAGGTTTTATAGAAGAAGCCTGGGAATGGAAAGAGGAGTATGGTGATAGAATAACAAGTCAATTAAGAAAAATGGGATCTTCCTGTGATTGGTCTAGAGAAAGATTTACGATGGATGAAGGTTGTAATAAAGCTGTAAGAGAGGTTTTTGTTGACCTATATGATAAGGGGTTGATATACCAGGGAGATTATATTGTAAACTGGTGTCCGGATTGTCATACTACTTTATCTAATGTTGAGGTAGAACATGAAGAAAAGGAAGGAAAGATATATCATCTTAAATATCCTTTTAAAAATAAAGAGGGACATATTACAGTAGCTACTACCAGACCTGAAACCATGTTAGGTGATACGGCTGTTGCTGTTGATCCTGATGATGAAAGATATAAAGACCTAATTGGAGAAACTGTAATCTTACCATTAATGGATAGAGAAATAACTATTATTAAAGATGAATATGTGGATAGTGAATTTGGAACTGGTATGGTAAAGGTTACACCAGCCCATGATCCTAATGATTTTGAAATAGGAGAAAGACATGATTTAGAGATAATTAAAGTTATTGATGAAGATGCCAAAATGACTGAAGCAGCTGGTGAGTATGCAGGACTTGATCGCTATGAATGTCGAGAAAAAGTGGTTCAAGATCTTGATGAAAAAGGTCTATTAGTTAAAATAGAAGAACATGAACACTCAGTTGGTCAGTGTTATCGTTGTGATACAGTAATTGAACCTATGGTTTCTAAACAGTGGTTTGTAAAAATGGAACCTCTGGCAGAACCAGCCATAAAAGCTGTTAAAGAAGGAGATATTAGGTTTATTCCTGAAAGATTTAGCAAAGTTTATCTAAATTGGATGGAAAATATTGAAGATTGGTGTATTTCCAGACAACTTTGGTGGGGACATAGAATTCCTGTCTGGTATTGTCAGGATTGTGGAGAGGTAATAGTAGAAAAAGAAGAACCAAAAACCTGTCCAGCTTGTGGCAGTGAAAATTTAAAACAGGATGAAGATGTATTAGACACCTGGTTTAGTTCTGGACTCTGGCCTTTTTCAACTTTAGGCTGGCCTGAAGACACTCAAGACTTAAAACATTTTTATCCTACTGATATGTTAGTTACTGGTAGAGATATTATCTTTTTCTGGGTAGCAAGAATGATTTTTATGGGCTTAGAATTTATGGATGAAATTCCATTTTCCGATGTATATATTCATGGTTTAATTAGAGATGCCCAGGGAAGAAAGATGAGCAAATCATTGGGTAATGGTATTGATCCGATTGAAGTTATTGAAGAATTTGGAGCAGATGCTTTAAGATTTACATTAATTAAAGGAAATACTCCTGGTAATGACATGCGTTTTAGAGAGGAAAGACTGGAAGCAAGTAGAAATTTTGCAAATAAGATCTGGAATGCATCAAGATTTATTTTGATGAACATTGAAGACTTAGAATGGGATAAAATCGATGAAGAAGAACTTGAATATACTTTAGCTGATAAATGGATGATCAGTCGTTTTAATAAAGTAACTGCAAAGGTAGAAAAGGCTCTTGCTAATTATAATTTTGGTCTTGTAAGTGAAACACTTTATGACTTTATCTGGAGTGAATTCTGTGATTGGTATATTGAACTTATAAAACCTCGTTTATATCAGAATGAAGATCTAAGTGCCAAAAGAACTGCTCAATATGTTGGTACAAATATACTAGAGGGTATTTTAAGATTGTTACATCCTGTTATGCCTTTTATTACCGAAGAAATTTGGCAAAAGCTTCCTAATGGTACTGGTGAAAGTATTATGTTAGCTAAGTGGCCTGAAGTAGAAGAAAATAAAATTGATGAAAAAATTGAGAAGGAAATGGACATTGCCATGGATGTAATAACTTCAATTAGAAATATTAGAAATGAAATGAAAGTAAATCCTGGTAAACAAATTGAAGCTATTTTAATTTCTGAAAATAAGATAGATATTTTGAAAAAAGGTGAAGATTATATTAAAGATTTAGCTAAGGTTGAAGATCTTTCTATTAAAAAAGCGGTTGATAAAAAACCTGATAAGTCATCTACAGCTATTGTTAATGGTATTGAAATCATTTTACCTCTTGCTGGTATGGTTGATATTGAAAAAGAAATAAAAAGACTTGAAAAAGAATTAGATGAGATAAAATCAGAAATTAAAAGAGCTAAAGGAAAATTAAATACTGATGGTTTTGTTAATAAAGCTCCAGAAGATGTAGTACAGGAAGAAAGAGATAAGCTTGAAGAATATAAAAATAAAAAAGAAAAAATAAATAAAAGATTAAAAGAGCTTAGAAACTAAATGAATTTATTTTCTTAACTTAACATGGAAATCCTTGAGGTTTTATATCTCAAGGATTTTTGTGTTTAGATTGTGATTTTAATTATTTGACCACCAGCTGTATATGTAATAAAATATTAATAGTGTGTACTTGTGGAAAGGAGGTTTTTTTATGAGAGATTTTCATTATAAGAAATATAAAGCCAAATCTCTCTATGATTATGAACCCTGGAGAATAACTGAAGACAAATTTAAAGTTGAAAATAATCATCATAATGAGTCTATATTTGCTTTAGGTAATGGATATATGGGATTGAGAGGAACCTTAGAAGAAGATTATTCCGGGCCAAAAGAAACAACAACACCTGGCTTTTATATAAATGGAATTTATGGATCTGAAAGAATTATATATGGAGAGGAAGCACCAAATCAACCAGAAGAGACCCAGACTATTATTAATTTAGCTGATTGGACATCAATAAATTTGTATGTTGATGGTGAAAAGTTGGATATTTTAGAGGGTAAAATAGTTGATTATAAAAGAGTTTTAAATATGAAAAAAGGTTATTTAAAAAGAACTTTTTTTTGGATTAGTCCTCAGGGACGAAAAATGAAGATAAATATTACTCGCCTAATTTCACTTAAATATCAACATAATGCAGTGATTAAATTTACTATTAAACCTCTTAATTTTTCAGAAAAAGCTAAGATTATCTCAAAAATAGATGGAAATGTTACCAACAAGCATCATTTTAGAAAAAGAAAAGTAATGGAAACACTTGATAAGGGATTTTCAGGATATGGTGCTTATTTAATGCAATATGCTGAAAGTACAGATTTGAGTGTTAACCTGGCTGTTAAACATAGAATTAATGATAACTACAAAGATGACTATTATCTTGAAGGAAGTTCAGGACCGGATACAGTTGTATATGAATATAAATTTGATTTGGAAAAAGGAAAAGAGTTTTCTTTAGAAAAATATGTTTCTATTCATACTTCTCTTGATATAGCACGTGAACGTTTAATTAATAGATCATTTGAAAATTTAAATCAAGCCTATAATTTAGGATATGAAAAATTAAAAAAAGAACAGAAAGTATTTTTAGATGACTATTGGAATGATGTAGATGTTGTAGTTGATGGAGATCCTGGTTTACAGCAGGCATTAAGGTTTAATGCCTTTCATCTACTACAATCTACAGGAAGAGATGGTTTTAGTAATGTACCAGCAAAAGGATTGACAGGTGAATTTTATGAAGGGCATTATTTTTGGGATACAGAAACTTATATTGTACCTTTTTATTTATATAATAGACCTGAACTGGCAAAAAAATTACTGGTATATCGTTATAATATTTTAGATAAAGCCCGGATAAATGCTAAGAGAGTTAAGTTAGATGGAGCTCTTTACCCCTGGCGAACTATAAATGGGTATGAGGCTTCTGGCTTTTTTATGGGTTCAACTGTACAATATCATATAGATGCTGATATTGCTTATGCTATTTATCAATATGTTACAGCAACTGATGATTATCAATTTTTATATAAAGCTGGAGCAGAAATACTAGTAGAAACTGCCAGAATGTGGTACAGTTTAGGCAGTTATATTGATATCCGTGATGGTGCTTTTTGTTTTAATGAAGTTTGTGGTCCTGATGAATATAAACCAGGTGTAAATAATAATTGTTATAATAATTATATGGCAAAATTTAATTTAGAATATGCAGTTAATATAGTAAAAGAAATGCAGGAAGAGGTTCCTGATTTATATACTGAATTAAAGAAAAAAGTAGATTTAAAAGAAAGCGAATTATTTAATTGGGAAAAAGCTTCAGCAAATATTTATCTTCCTTATAATGAAAAATTGGGTATTAATCCTCAGGATGATTCATTTATCTATAAAAATCCAATAAATTTAGATAATATACCAGATGAGGAATTACCACTTGTTGATAATTGGCATCCTTTGACTATCTGGAGATATCAGGTGATAAAACAGGCAGATGTTATTTTACTTATGTTACTTTTGGGAAATGAATTTAGTCTTGAACAAAAGAGAGCTAATTACGACTATTATGAACCTAAAACTACCCATGATTCTTCATTATCACCGGCAGTTTATAGTATAATAGCTGCAGAAATAGGATATTATGACGATGCCTACAATTATTTTAATCAAATAGCCCGTCTTGATCTTGATAATTATAATGAAAACACCTATCAGGGTGTTCATACTGCAGGGATGGGAAGTGCCTGGATGACTATGGTTTATGGTTTTGCAGGTATGAGAAATTATAAAGGAGTTTTACATTTTAATCCTTATTTACCTGAAAAGTGGGATAGATATAAATTTACAATCAAATTTAAAGGACGTGAGATTTTAATAGAAATAGATGAAGATGGTGCCCATTATACTTTGTTGGAAGGTGAAGATTTATCTATAAAGCATTTAAATGAAGATCTTCTAATTTCTCAAGAAAAAAATATTACTGTACCTTTAAAAGATTAATTATAAAAAATGAGGAGTTTTTAAAATGAAGGAATCAGAAAAGAAAATCTATTTTATGCTGGCTGCTGGAATATTTATAATATCATTTGCTGCAATTTTAATTAATCTTGCAGATGCACCACCAATGATAATTGCTTTTTATAGAATGTTTTTTAGTGCCCTGATATTAACTCCAATATTTTTAGTTAAATATAGAGAAAAGGCAAAGCTATTTTTAGATTATAGACCTGTAATAGTAGGTTTCTTTTTAGCTATTCATTTTATACTCTGGATTACAGCTTTTGAATATACTAATGTGGCTAATGCAGTAATTTTTGTTGCAATGCAGCCTTTATTTACTCTTTTGTTGGAATTTTTATTTGCAAAAGAAGATCTGCGTCAGGGAGTAGTAATAGGTGTTATTTTTGCTTTAGTTGGTAGTATTATTATTAGTATGGGCGATATAAATATGCTCTTTTCTAAAATTTGGGGAGATTTACTTGCTTTAGCTGCCTCTGTTTTTGCTGCTTTGTATTTATTTATTGGAAGAAGTTTGCGAAGAAAGGTTGATTATTTCCCTTATATTTACATAGTATATACTTATGCAGCACTTTTTTTAGGTTTATTTGTATTGATAAGAGGACTGCCATTTCAAGGATATGGACAAATCAATTATTTGTATTTCCTAGGACTGGCTTTAGGGCCTACCTTAATTGGTCATTCTGTTTTAAATTATTCAGTACGTTTTGTACCTACTACTATAGTTTCACTTTCTATTTTAGGTGAGCCTATTTTTACAACAATTTTAGCCTGGTGGATTTTGGGTGAGGGTATAACAATGGTAACTTTAATTGGAGGTTCATTTATTTTAGGTGGAATTTATTTATCAGTAACTAGAAAAGGTAAAACTGACTCAAAAGTTGAGGAAGGAGAAGTAATAATAAATGAATAAGAGTATTATAAAAAAAGCACTGAAAATAAAATTATTTATTACTGATGTTGATGGTGTATTAACAGATGGAAGTTTAATTCTTGGAAATAATGGAGAAGAGTTTAAATCATTTAATTCTCAAGATGGGATGGGAATTAAATTATTACAAAAAAATGATATAAAGGTTGCTATTATTACAGGGAGAAGTTCAAAAATAGTAGAAAACAGGGCTGAAGAATTAGATATAAAAGAAGTTTATCAGGGAATAGATGATAAAATAAAAACATTTAATAATTTGTTAGATAAATATTCTCTAAACTCTAATGAAGTTTCTTATATTGGAGATGATTTAAATGACCTTCCAGTATTAAATGAAGTGGGATTATCTTTTACAGTAAGTAATGGAGTTGATAAGGTTAAGGAAAATGTAGATTATATAACTGAAAAATCTGGTGGAAAAGGTGCTGTCAGAGAAGCAGCAGAATTGATTTTAAATATACAAAGTGATTTTAATGGTGGTGAGGTTTTTGATACGGAAAGGGATTGACAGTTATAAGAAAAATTTAGCTTATGCTACCAAAAACAGCAAGTTATTTTTACTTAGCTGTTTTTTTGTTTTTCTAGCCAGAGGAGGATTAAGAGTTTTATTTAATCTTTATGTACAAACTTTAGGTTATTCAGAACAATTTATTGGTAGTATTTCTTCAGCACGTTTTATAGTTGCAGGTATAATAGCAATTCCTTCAGCAATTCTGGCAGCAAGAATTGGATTTAAAAAAACATTATTATTTTCGGTGTTTTTAGCTATTTTTTCTATAAGCGGGATAGCACTTGCCGAAGGTAAAAACTCATTAATTGTATTTAATGTACTTTGGGGAGCAGCAAGTATGGTTGTTGGGGTTGTTACTGCTCCGTTTTTAGTAAAAAATAGTAGTCCGGAAGAAAGATCTCACCTGTTTGGTTTAAATTTTGCTATGATTATGATCACAGGTATGATTGGTAAATCTTCATTTGGATTTATAGTAGATTTATTAAAAAATAGTTTTGAAGCAGTAATGGCCTATAAGATTGCTATATTTATTATAGTAGCTCTTACATCTATTGGTTTAATACCTTTGTTTTTTCTGGAGCAGAAAAAAATAATTCAAAAAGAAGATATATCAGAACTTATTTTAAGAGTGAAAGATTTTGTTATTGAAGATGGAAGTATTAAAAAATTAATGGTCTACAGTGTTTTTATTGGGATAGGAGCAGGAATGATAGTACCTCTTTTTAATATATTTTTACATAATAAGCTTGCAGCTAGTGATAGTCAGATAGGATTAATTATGGCCCTGGCTAATACAGTTACAGCTTTTGGTTCATTGGCAACACCATTTTTAATTACATATTTAGGTCGAATTAAAACAATTTTTATTCCTCAGATGATTTCAATTTTTTTCTTAATGATGATTGCTCTTGCTGGAAATATATATATTGTAGGTACCGCTTTTGCTTTAAGAATGACTTTTATGAATATGGTAAACCCAGTTATTAGAAATTTTTCAATGGAAGTAGTACCAGAAAAGGAACAGGCAAATGCCAGTAGTATTATGAGGTCAATAAGAAGAATTGGGAGGGGTATTGGGTCATTTTTTAGTGGAATATTTCTTGGAAGTCAAATGTATATAATGCCTTTTGTAATTACAGCTATTCTTTATACAACAGCCAGTCTTTTCTTTCTTCATTTTTTCAAAAAATATAAATAAATAAATAAAATATTAAGACTTTTCAATTCCACCTTGACAAGAGGTGGATTTATCTTTATACTATGTTAAGGAAAATAAAATTGTTAAATAGTAACTATTATCATTTAGGTTATTATATTATAATATATCTAAGTTATTGAAGGAGGTGGAAATAATGAGAATTAAAGATAGTTTTGAAAAATTCCTTGCAATTGAAGATAAAAATTATAAAAAAGAAATGCAGGAGAGAAATGAAGAAAAAGTAAGAAGAGAAATGTATAATATGTCATTCATGTAATAAATATGTCGGAGGTGTTTTAATGAGTAAGATTAGAAATAGTTTTGAAAATGTAACCTCTATAGATGTTAATTTTCAAAGAGTAGAAACTAAATTTGATCAATCAAAGAGAAAATCTTTAATGGATGTTAGATCTATTTAACTTGAGTTAAAATAAAATCCAAAGAAGAAGGTAGGTAGTAATTAAAATGTGGATAAGGAAAAATGCTTTGAGTAGAGAGAGTAGAGTTAAATTGGAGAAGAAGCATAAGGATGATTATAAATAACTCCCTTGGCTGGTTAAAAGGAAACCAGCAAGGGAGTTTTTTTAATTTATTCGTTATCTTCAAGTTCATCGAGTCTTTGTTGTATGGCTTCTAATTCATTTTCTAGATTTTTAGCTACATTTTTAAGATAATTTTTTTCATCTTCTTTTGCAGCTTCAGTTTGGGGTGAATTAGCTGGCTGATTTGCAGGAGCATTTGCCGGTCCATAACCTGCAAAATTTCTATAACCTCTACCAAATCCACGACCAAATCCTCTACCAGGCCCGCGACCTCTTCCAAAGCCACGTGCTGCTCCCATTCCTGGGCCAGGTTCCATATAACCAGGTCTATTATTTCCAGCACAATAACCCATTCCACGTCCAGTCATTGGTCCATATCCATCAGGTCCTGTTCTATCTCCTCTTGGCATAACTATCATCTCCTTTTAATATTTGTGTTTATCTTTATTTCTTATATATATTATAAATCAATTATGAACGAATGTCAAGAATAATTTATATTTTTTATTTTTTATAGATTACTCTCCTTTACATATCATCATAATTATAATAAAATTACAATTGATAATAGGATACTTATAATCATTTAGGAGTGGTCTTAAATGGATGAAAAATTTGTTAAAGCAACGGAAATTATAAATGATTCCAGTCATGTTACAGTATTTACTGGAGCTGGAATTTCCGTTGAAAGTGGTATTCCACCATTTAGAGGCGAAAATGGTGTCTGGAATAAATATGATCATGCCCGCTTCCTTGCTTCCTCAAGAAGCTAGTGCAAAAGGGGCCAAAATAATTGAAGTTAACATTAAACCTTCAAATTATACTAATAATATAACAGATATATTTCTAGAAGGTAAAGCAACAAAGGTGATGCAAAAGTTAAATAGAATAATATAATAGAGGTGATTTGATGAAAGATTATTTAATCAGAGCAATAACTACTAATAAAGAAATCAGAGCTCTTGCAGTAAACTCAACTGATACTGTAGAAGAAGCTAGAAAAATTCATAATACAACTCCCCTGGCTACTGCCGCTTTAGGCAGAGTAATGTCTGGAGCCCTTTTGATGGGTTCGCTTGTTAAATCAGGTGAAGAAACTAGTCTTAGCATAAGAGGAAATGGACCAATAAAAAAGATATTAGTTGAAGCAAATCAACAGGGTGAAGTTAGAGGTTATGTTTCCAATCCAAAGCTTCCACTCAAACTTACCAAGTCAAAAAAGTTAGATGTAGCTTCAGCAATTGGTAAAGGTGAGCTGGTAGTTAGGAAAAATTATTTTATGAAAGAACCTTATGAAGGTAAAGTAAAATTAATTTCTGGAGAAATTGGTGATGACTTAAGTTATTATTTTACTAAGTCTGAACAAACTCCTTCTTCTGTAGGAGTTGGTGTATTAGTAGATAAAGATCAAAGTGTAAAAGCAGCAGGTGGTTTTTTAATCCAATTATTACCTGAAGCTTCTGATGAAACTATTGATAAATTGGAAAATAATATTGGTAAAATAAATTCTTTAAGTCGTTTAATTGAAGAAGGAAGAAGTCCTGAAGATCTTTTGGATATTCTTCTTGAAGGTTTTGATTATAGAGTTATGGCTGAAAAAGATGTTAAATATAAATGTAGTTGTAATCGTGAACAGGTAAAAGGAGTTATGATATCTTTAGGAGAAGAAGAGCTTAGAGAAACGCTTAATGAAGAAGGTAAAGTTGAAATAAAATGTCATTTTTGTAATAGCAAATATGAATTTAATGAAAAAGATGTTGAAGAAGCTATTAAAAATAATAATAATAAACAGGAGGGATAATTTTGTTAAAAGAAACTGCAAATATAGTAAGAGGTTTATCTGCTGATGGAGTTGAAAAAGCTAATTCCGGTCATCCGGGAATGCCTATAGGATGTGCAGAAATAGGTAGTCTACTTTTTGGAGAAATTATGGATTTTGATCCAGATAAGCCGGAATGGGTTGATAGAGATAGATTTGTACTTTCGGCAGGTCATGGTTCTATGTTATTATATTCTTTATTACATTTATCAGGTTATGATTTGAGTTTAGAAGATCTTAAAAACTTTAGACAGTTAGGGTCCAAAACTCCAGGTCATCCTGAATATAGCGAAACTCCAGGAGTGGAAACTACTACTGGACCACTTGGTCAGGGAATAGGTAATGGAGTAGGGATGGCTCTAGCTGAAAAGATGATGGCTGAAAAATATAATACTAAAGATGAAAAAGTCATTGATCATTATACTTATGTTTTAGCTGGTGATGGCTGTATGATGGAAGGGATAAGTTCTGAGGCATCCTCACTGGCCGGTCATTTAGAACTAGAAAAATTGATAGTTATTTATGATGACAATGAAATTTCTATAGAAGGAAGTACAGATCTTGCTTTCACTGAATCTGTTGCTGATCGTTATAAAGCATATAACTGGCATGTTATAGAAGATGTAGATGGCAATGATCTTGATGAACTAAGAAAAGCTATTAAAAAAGCTAAACAAACTGATAAACCAACCTTAATTATGGCTCAAACCAGTATTGCCAAACATTCTCCTCAAAAAGAAGGTACAAGTGACGCTCATGGTGCTCCATTAGGAGAAGAGGAAATTAAAGGTTTGAAGAAAAATATTGGTTTACCAGTTGATAAGAAGTTTTATATATCTGAAGATGTTAAGGAATTTTTTGCAAAAAGAAAAAAAGAACTTAAAAATAAAAGAAAAAAATGGGTAGAAACTTTTGAAAAATGGAGTAATAAAAATCCTGAACTTAAAAAAGAATGGGATAATGCAGCTAAATTAGAACTTCCTGAAGATTTAAAGAAAAAAATCAATGATATAGATATTGATTCACCAATTGCTACTCGTAAATCAAGTGGAGCAACTTTACGAAAAATAGCAGATGAAGTACCTTATCTGATTGGTGGTTCTGCTGATTTAGCTCCTTCCAATAAAACTTATCTATCTAAATATGGAGAAATTCAAAAAGATAATTTTGCTGGAAAAAATATTAGATTTGGTGTAAGAGAACATGCAATGGGAGCAATAGCAAATGGAATAGCTGCTCATGGTGGATTTAGACCTTTTGCAGCAACATTTTTAGTATTTACAGACTATATGAGACCTGCTATGAGACTTGCTGCTCTTATGGGTTTACCTGTAATTTATGTTTTCACTCATGATTCTATTTATATTGGAGAAGATGGACCTACACATCAACCGGTTGAACATGTTGAATCATTAAGATTAATTCCCAATCTAAAAGTTATTAGACCTGCTGATGATGATGAAACTAAAGAAGCATGGTATGAAGCATTAAATAGAAAGAATGGACCTACTGCTTTAGTTTTCACAAGACAGAATTTACCACATCTTGAGAAGGAAAATGGAATAAATGGATTTGAAAAAGGTGGTTATATTGTCAGTGGAAGTGTTGAAGATGATGTAGATGTAGTTTTAATGGCCAGTGGAAGTGAAGTATCACTTGCAGTTGAAACTGCCGAATTATTAACTGAAGATGATATTAAATGTAGAGTAGTTTCTATTCCGGATAGAACAAAATTTGCAGAAAATGATCAGAAATATATTAATGGGATTTTAGGTTCACCTGATGTATTAAGAGTTGCTTTGGAAGCAGGTGTTGGCCAGGGTTGGTATCAATTCTTAGGTGATAATCACCATCTTGTTAGTGTAGAAGATTTTGGTGAAAGTGCGCCAGGTCAGCAAGTTGGAGAACATTACGGATTTAAAGCAGAAAAAATAGCTAAAGATATTAAAGATAAACTTTAAAAGAGAATTGGGGGAGATTTTTAGTGAAAAATTATAATGATATTACTTTTGCTTTAGATATAGGAACCAGAACTGTAATTGGCTTAATTTTGGAAGAAAATAAAGACGGCTATAATATTTTGGCTTCAGAAGTGATTGAACATGATAAAAGAGCGATGCTTGATGGTCAAATTCATAATGTAATTGAAGTCAGCAAAATTGTACAAAAAATAAAGAATCGTCTTGAAGAAAAATTAAATATAAATTTAAAAAAGACATCAATTGCTGCCGCTGGTAGAGCTCTAGAAACTGTTACTATTGATTCAGAATTAGTTTTCGAAAATAAAAAATATATTGATGCTAATGATATTCAAAAATTAGAATATGCCGGTATACAAAAAGCTCAAAAAAAATTAGCTGATAATAATCCAAAAAACAGTGCTGGTGATTATCATTTTGTTGGTTATAGTGTTGTTGAATATTATTTAGATGATATCTTTTTAAAAGATCTGGAAGGTCATAAAGGAAAGCAAATTAAAGCTAAATTAATAACCACCTTTCTCCCTCAGGTGGTTATTGATTCCCTTCTTTCAGTTATTAAAAGATGTGATCTTGAGGTAGAACATCTTACTTTAGAGCCTATTGCTGCAGCCAGCATGGTTATACCAAAAGAAATGTATAATTTTAATTTAGCTTTAATAGATATTGGGGCTGGAACTTCAGATATTGCTGTTACCAAAGGTGGATCTATGATTGGATATGCTATGGTTCCTGTAGCAGGAGATGAAGTTACTGAAAGTATTGCTGAAGAATATATGATGGAATATCAATTAGCAGAAAATGTCAAAAGAAAATTAACAGAAAATGATTATCTTGAAAGTAGAAATATTCTTGGAAGTAAAATAAAAATAGAAAGTAAAAATGCTCTGAATTCTATAAAACCTCAGGTAGAAAAAATGGTTAAACTAATTGGGGAGAAAATACAGGAAATTAACCAGAAAAGTCCTCAGGCTTTAATTTGTATTGGAGGAGGTAGTTTAACTCCTTTTTTAGAAGAAGAACTAGAAAAAGAAATGGATATTCCAAAAGAAAGAATTGGTATTAGGGATGGTAATAATTTAGAAAAAGTTAAGGGTGATGTAGAAAATATAGCCGGTACTCAGAGTTTAACTCCAATTGGGATAGCAGTAACAGCCAATGAAAGTAAATCTGAAGCTGTTTTTGTAGAAGTTGAAGTTAATGGAAATAATTTTCAAATATTCAGTTTAAATACTCCTACAGTTTCTGATGCCTTATTAACTGCAGAAATAGATATTAAAAGTTTACAGGCAGAACCGGGAATGGGTTTAACTTATACTCTAAATGGAAATTTGAAATCTATCAAAGGAAGCTTTGGGAAAAGTGCAGAATTGTTTTTAAATGGTAATGAGGCTGACCTAGAAGATGAGATTTCTACTGGGGATATAATAAAATTCAAAAAAGCTAAAAAAGGAAAAGATGCAAAAGCCAAAATCAAGGATATTATAAATAAAAAGTATTTAAAAGAATATAAAATCACTATTAATAATAATAAAACTACTCTAAAACCAAAAATTTTTCAAAATGGGAAACAGGTTTCACTGAATACTGAGGTAAAGGACGGAGCTGAGATTGAATTTAAAAAAATAGAGACAGTTAAAGATGGATTAGCTCAATTACTGGAAATACCTTCAAAAATGATTTCAGATCAAGTTAAAGTCTATTATTTTAATAATAATAAAGTAAGAGTTCCTAAGACTAGATATTTTGCAGAGATAACAAATTCAGATTTGGAATTAAATGATAAAATGCAAAATGATTTAGATATAAAGTTAATAGAAAAAGAAAATGAAATTGATACAATTGAAGATTTATTAAATGAAATGGATTTAGAGAAGAAAGAAAAAACTATAAATCTTGTATTTAATGGAAGTGAACTTGAAATACCAGCTGATAATCAAATTATCAAATGTAATGATAAAAAAGTAGATAAAGATTTTGAAATTAAAGATGGCGATAGAATAAAGATACAAAAAAAAGGAATGACTGTTAATAGATTATTTAAATATATAAATTACAATATTTCTGATTCACTTAAAGAAAATATGGAATTAGTTATTAATGGAGAAAGAGGAAAATATAATGATATAGTTAATTCTGGAGATAATATAAAAATGAAATTGAAGAAAAGGCAAAAGGAGGAGATTTAATGAAATGGGAAGGTAGTATTAGTTTCTTTGGAACTAATGATCTTGAAAAGACAGATCAATTTTATAAAAAATTTTTTGATTTAGATATATATAAAGATCAGGGTAAATGTAAAATATATAAAATTCCTGGAGCAGGTATGATAGCTTTTTGTGAACATATGGAAGTTTTAACTAAAAATAAATCTCCAATCATAACTTTTTTGACTGAAAATGTTGATGAAATATATGACAAATTTAATAATATGGATGGAATTGAATTAACAACTCATCCTAAAAAAAATAAAAAATTTAACATTTATCAATTTTTTGCTAAAGATCCAAATGGATATACTCTAGAGATACAAAAATTTCTTGATTGAGGTTGATTATGATGGTTAATATTTTAGATAAAATAAAAAAATTAGCCAATAAATATAATACAGAAATATATTTAACTGGGGGAGCAGTAAGAGATATTATTTTAGGAAATGAAATAAATGATTATGATTTTGCTATAAAAGATGATGTTGAGAAAATAAGCATTGAGTTTTCTGAGACTATTTCTGGCACTCAGCTTGAGTTGGATGAAAAAAATAAAATTTATAGAGTTGTCAAAAATAATATTGATTATGATTTTACAGCTTTAAGAGGAGATAGTATCAAAAAAGATTTAGCAAAAAGAGATTTTACTATAAATGCTATGGCAATTCACCATCATAATTTTAGCAAAATAAAAAATGCTAATAAAAAAAACAATATAAATCAAAAAATAATTTTTGATCCCTACCAGGGAATAATCGATATTAAAAATTCGTTAATAAGAGTTGTAAAATTAAAATCTTTTGAAGATGATCCAATTAGACTTTTAAGGGGAATCCGATTTAAAGCAATATTAAATTTTGATATTGAAAAAAATACTGAAAAATTAATTTATAAAAATAGAAAATTAATAAAAAAAACTGCGCCTGAAAGAATAAGATATGAATTAATAAAAATATTTGAATCATCAAATACTACTGAATTAGTAAATTATATGGAAGATAGAGTTGAAATATTTTCTGTTATTTTTCCAGCTGTAAAAATATTAAAGAATAATGATTATGGTTTCTCCAGTAAAATTAATAGTTGGGAACATGTTCTTGATATGTTAAATTTGAATAATGAGTTTTTTCAAAAACAAGTAATAAATTATTTACCCAAAAAAGATAATATAGCGATGTTAAAATTTGCTATAATATTTCATGAATATAATAATATAATTAACAATAAAAAAATTTCTGAAAATAATAAAAGGATTGAAGAAATATTTAGAAATCTAAAATTTAGCAATTGGGAAATTAAATATATCAATATGATAATAAAATATCATAGTAAAGTTTTTTCTTTATACAATGATAAAAATTTAAACGATAGTAAGATATATGATTTTTTTGAAAAAGTTAGGGATTTTGCCAAAGATATTTTATTTTTGGCTGCCTTAGATTATGTAAGTATTAAAAGATTAGAAGAAGATGGTAACGAAGCTTCTGAGTTTTTGCATTTTATAAATAAGTTATTAAATAGATATGATATTATGATTAAGGCAATTAAAAATCCATTATTAACTGGTGAAGAAATAATTGAGGTTTTAAACATTAGAGAAGGACCTTTAGTTGGTGAATATTTAAAAAAAATAAAAAAACAACAGGCTTTAGGTAAAATAACTACAAAATCTGAGGCAATATTTTACCTAAATAATTTAAATTTTACTAAAGATAATAATAGGTGAGAGCAATGATTATTCCCAGTCCTGCTCCTGCTAGGACTTCAAAAGGGGTATGGCCTACCAGCTCTTTTAAATCAGCTTTTATTTTATTAGGTTTTTTATTTATATGTTCTATATCGAGATTTTTAATAAGATGATTTAAGACATTTGCCTGTTTTCCTACAGATCTTCTTACTCCACTTGCATCATAGATTATTATAAGAGAAAATACAGTAACAATTGCAAAAAGGTCAGAATCAAAACCATATTTTAAGGCAACCATTGTACTTAAAGTAGAAACAAATGAAGCATGAGAGCTTGGCATACCACCAGAACCTACTATTCGTCTAAAATCAAAAGGTCTTTCTGTAAATATTTTCATAAACTGAGCCATAAAAAGTGAAAATAAAGATATATTTAAAATTGACATTTTTATCACCTTTAATTTTATATATTACTAAAATAGAAAAATAAATTTATAATTCATCTTACTTTATTTTATAAAATTTAGGCTTTAACTGCAAGTGTTAATTATATTATTTTATTTATGAAATTAATTTAAATCCAGGAGGGGAGATATATGGCTAATAAAAATAATTTCTCTCTGACAGTTATAGTTATAGTTTTTGCAATAATAACTATATTTGTTGGTTATTTTTTAGGTAATTGGATGATCAGAATGGCTTTTGAAAATCCAGAACAAAGTAATGAAATTTCTAAACAAGAAGTAAATCAAGAGGAAGAGAAAAAAGAAGTTAATATTGATGAAAAAACAGATACAGTAACAACTATTAAAGATCAAAATGGGAAAGTAACGACAGACACATTTTCTAAAGCAAGTTATGCAGTCCAGGTAGGAGCTTTTAATAATTATAATAATGCCCAAAAATTAAAAAAAGAATTAGAAAACCATGGTTATGAAGTTTTAATAACTGAAAACAAACCTCACAAAGTTAGAGTAGGTCCTTCTTCTGAAAAAAAAGGGGCTGAAACTATTAAAAAAGAAATTGAAAAAATTGGATATAATGGTTTTGTTTTAAATATTAATAATTAATAAAATTATTCAATTAAAATTATTTTGTGTAAATTTAAACAACTTTAATTATCCTTGTTATTATATGTCATATAAGTTATAATATATAATGGTTAATATTCATTATTGTTATTTAATACACTTGACAAAGGGGTGTGAAATTAATGAGTTTTCTAACATTCAAACAGGGGATTCATCCTGATTATAAAAAAGAACTTACAAATAAGGAACCCCTAAATGAAGCAAAGAGGCCTAACGAAGTTGTTATTCCTTTACAGCAACACATTGGTGCTCCATTAAATCCAGTAGTTGAAAAGGGAGACCATGTTGATATGGGCCAGAAAATAGGTGATACAGATAGTTTTGTAGCAGCTCCCGTTCATGCTTCTGTTTCGGGAAAAGTAAAAGATATCACCGAAATTCAAACTGCTTCAGGTGCTAAAACACTTTCTGTAATTATTGAAGCAGATGAGGAAGATAAGTTAGCTGAAAATTTAGATAAGCATGAAAATTATGAACATTTATCTCCAGATGAAATAAGAAATATTGTCAGAGAAGCTGGAATTGCAGGTATGGGTGGAGCAATGTTTCCTACACATGTTAAATTATCAGTTCCAGATGACAAAGAAGTTGATTATTTTGTATTAAATGGAGCTGAATGTGAACCATATCTCACAGTAGACCACAGAATGATGGTTGAAAGACCTAATTCGGTCTTAAATGGTATGAAAATAATGATGAAAGCAGTAGATGTCAAAAAAGGGTTTATTGGTATTGAGGAAAATAAGCCTGATGCTATTGATGCAATGGAAAAAGCTGTAGATGATGAAGAGCATATAGAAGTAAAAGTTTTTGAAACTAAGTATCCTCAGGGCGGCGAAAAAATGATGATAAAAGCTGCTTTAGATAGAGAAGTACCTGTTGGAGGTTTACCACTTGATGTGGGGGTAGTAGTAAATAATGTAACAACAGCTGTTGCAGTATCAGATGCTGTTAAAAAAGGTATGCCTTTAATAAAAAGATCTGTAACTGTAACTGGTTCTGGAATTGAAAATCCACAAAATTTTATTTGTAGAATTGGAACAAAAATTGGTGAACTAATTGAACAGGCTGGTGGATTTAAAGATGATGTAGGTAAAATTGTTGTTGGAGGGCCTATGACTGGAAGTGCTCAGCATAGTATAGAAACTCCAATTGTAAAAGGTAGTTCAGGAATATTGGTTTTACCTCCTGAAGAAGTACAATATTCTGAACCTGAACCATGTATTAGATGTGCACGTTGTGTTGATGCATGTCCTATGTCACTGGTTCCAGTTAAATTAGCTAAATATGCTGAACATGATATGTATGAAAAAATGGAAGAATTTAATATTCAAAATTGTATTAAATGTGGATCCTGTTCTTATATTTGTCCATCAAGTAGACCATTACTGCAAAATATTGAAATTGGACAGGCAGAACTTGCTGCTAAGCAGCGTGAAGATGAATAAGGGGGATAGTTATGAAGAATGAAAAATTAGTTATTACACCATCACCACATATAAAAGATGATACATCTTTAAATGAAATTATGTGGACAGTTATAAAAGCATTGATACCTGCTATGTTAGCTGCAATATATTATTTTAGAACCCGAGCTATTTTGCTTATACTGGGTAGTGTTATTGGTGCTGTACTTACAGAATATATTTTTCAAAAAATAAGAGGAAAAAAAATAGCTATTTCTAATGGAAGTGCTATTTTAACAGGAATATTATTAGCTTTAATAGTACCACCTAGTTTACCGATTTGGACAGTAATTGTTGGTAGTGCAGTCGCCATAGGACTTGGGAAACAGGTCTTTGGTGGACTGGGTTATAATCCATTTAATCCAGCATTAGTTGGAAGAGCTTTCTTAGTGGCAGCTTATCCAGTTTTAATGACCAGCTGGACATTTGATGGTAAAACAACTGCTACACCACTTAATTTGATGAAAGCACAGGGGGTAGCAACTGATTATTGGGATTTATTTATAGGCCATATTGGTGGAAGTTTAGGTGAAACTTCTGCTCTTGCAATTTTACTGGGAGCAGCCTATTTGATATATAAAGGTTACATAAATTGGAGGATACCAGTAGGAATTTTAGGAACAGTAGTTGTATTAACAGTTATTTTTGGTCATGATCCTATTTTCCATCTTTTTTCAGGTGGATTATTGATAGGAGCTTTTTTCATGGCTACAGATATGGTCACAAGCCCTGTTACGAAAAAGGGACGCTGGATATTTGGATTCGGTGTTGGTTTATTAGTTGTACTCATACGTCTTTGGGGTGGTTATCCTGAAGGAGTTATGTATGCAATTTTATTAATGAATACAGGTGTACCATTAATTGATCGTTATACAAGACCTCGAAGTTTAGGAGAGGTGAGCTAAATGAATAAAAATATTGGCAAATTAGTAATGACCTTAACAATAATTGGTATTATATCAGCTCTTAGTCTGGCATTTGTATATGAATGGACTACTCCTTATATAGAAAAACATGCTGCTAAAGCACGTGAAAGTGGTATTTTTGAAGTAGTTCCTGAGGCTGAAAGTTATGAAGAAGTTACGAAAAATGGAATAAAATTTTATGAAGGCTATAAATCTGGCCAAAGAGTTGGTGTTGCTTTAATAGAAGAAGGTCCAGGTTTTCAGGGTATGATTAAATTAATGGTAGGTGCTAACCCTGCTAATGGAGAGATTTATGGAATAAAAATATTAGAACATGAAGAAACTCCTGGATTGGGAGCAAATATAACAACTGATAGTTATAAAAGTAATTTTGAAGGTAAACCTTTTGGAGAATACGATGTAATAAAAAGAGAAACCTCAGACCCCTATCAGGTTGAAGCTATTGCAGGTGCAACTATTTCTTCGGAAAAGGTTACTAGAATTGTAGAAGATGCAGTTGATAAGATTCAAAATGCTTATGGGGGTGGAAATTAATGAAACAACTAATAGCTGATTTTAAAAATGGACTATGGAAAGAAAACCCAATAATAGTACTTGTTATTGGTATGTGTCCAACTCTGGCGGTAACTAATACAGCAGTTAATGGTTTAGCTATGGGACTTGCTACATCTTTTGTATTAATTTCTTCAGAGATTGTTATTTCTCTCATAAAAAAATTGATTCCTAATGATGTCAGGATTCCAAGTTATATTTTAATTATAGCTACTTTTGTTACATTTACAGATTATTTTTTGAAAGCTTTTTTTCCTGATATAGCAGCGTCATTGAGTCTTTTTATTCCATTAATAGTAGTTAACTGTCTTATTTTAGGAAGACAGGAAGCTTTTGCTTCTAAAAACCCTGTTCACCGTTCTATTGCTGATGCAGTTGGAATGGGACTTGGTTTCACCTGGGTTCTTGTTGCTTTGAGTATATTTAGAGAACTTTTAGGTATGGGTTCAGTTTTTGGAATACAGCTTCTAGGTAGTTGGTATCAACCAATGATTATAATGATTTTACCTGCAGGAGCGTTTATTAGTCTTGGAATATTAATTGGTGTAATGAATGTCATAAGTAGCAGGGAGGGTTAATTTAAATGGAGGAATTTACACAAATATTACTATTATTTTTCAGTACTGTTTTAGTTAATAACTTTATATTAGTTCAATTTTTAGGAATATGTCCTTTCTTAGGTGTTTCAAGTCAGGTTGAAACTTCATTTAGTATGGGACTGGCAGTAACTTTTGTAATGACCCTAACTGCAGCAGCTACCTGGCTTATAAATACATTTATTTTAGAAGCATTAAATTTACCATTTTTACAATATGTGTCATTCATTATTGTTATAGCTTCTCTTGTTCAATTTGTTGAAATGTTTATTAAAAAAACGAGTCCAGTTTTATATAAAGCACTTGGAATTTATCTTCCTCTTATTACAACTAACTGTGCTATTTTAGGTTTAGCATTACAAATACCTTTAAATAATTATGGTTTTATTGCGAGTGTTGTCTTTGGATTTGCAGCAGGAGTAGGATTTACTCTTGCAATTGTTCTTATGGCTGGACTTAGAGAAAACTTAGAGTTTGGTGATGTCCCAAAAGCCCTTAGAGGAGTTCCAATTACTCTAATTATTGCAGGACTTATGGCTATGGCCTTTATGGGCTTTTCCGGAATGATTTCAGGTTGATATAGTAATCGGAGGTGAAATAATGAAATCAATTTATTTGTATTCTCTTTTGAGCATGGGAGGTATAGCAGCTTTTTTAGCAGCCGGTCTTGGCATAGCTTCTCGGGCTTTCCATGTAGATAAAGATCCTAGAATAGATGAAGTTGAAGAAGTTCTTCCAGGGGCTAATTGTGGGGCATGTGGATATGCTGGTTGTAGTAGTTTCGCTGAAGCAGTAGTTAAAGGTGATGCTTCCATTGATGGTTGTCCTGTTGGTGGAGAAGATGTTGCAGAAAAAATTGCAGAAATTTTAGATGCAGAAGCGTCTTCAGCTGAAGGTGAAGTAGCTAGAGTGCTCTGTCGTGGTGGAAACAAAGAAACAAAAAAAGATTCAGAATATAAAGGTATAGAAACCTGTAAAGCTGTAAATCTTATAAATGGTGGAGACAAAAGTTGTCAATATGGATGTCTTGGTTATGGGGATTGTGTAGAGGTATGTCCTTTTGATGCAATTAAAATGAATGAAAATGGTCTTCCTGAAGTTGATCCTGAGAAATGTACAGGTTGTGGGAAATGTGTTGAAGCCTGTCCAAAAGATATTATTACACTTTATCCATCATCTAAAAAGAATCATATTGAGTGTTCATCCCCTGAAAGTGGTAAAGTAGTAAGTAAAATTTGTGAAGTTGGCTGTATAGGTTGTGGCATGTGTGAAAAAGTATGTCCGGTTGATGCTATAACAATGGAGGGAGACCTTGCAGTTATAGATTATGAAAAATGTATTAATTGTGGTCTTTGCGCAGAAAAATGTCCAACTGATACAATTACTTTTGAAGGGAAAAAGGTAAAAAATATAGAAATTACTGATGATTGTGTTGGTTGTACCTTATGTGCAAAAGCCTGCCCGGTAGATGCTATAGAGGGTGAACCAAAAGAAAAACATGAGATTGATCCTGAAAAATGTGTTAAATGTGGAATTTGTTATGATACATGTAATGTAGATGCCATTAAAGTAGAGTATGAATAAAAAATTTAAAATAGATATAACAAACTTTAAACCAAACTATTTAGGGGTACTTGCTTTTTATAGCAGGGCCCCTTTTTATGATTTTTATACTAATATTATAGACATCAAAGTATAAAGGTGTTACAATTAAAATACTTAGTAGGTGATTTTATGTATAAGTTATTAAAAATTATGACTGCGTATGATATTATGATAATAATAGGAGTAATATTATTAAGTATAGCTATTTTATTTCTTCCTTTCTGGAATAGTGAAAATGCGGATAGTGGAGATCAGGTTATTTATATCAGCCAGGAAGGTGAAATAGTCCAAAAAATTCCTGTTAAAGAAACTATTAACAATCGAATTATAGTTGAAGTAGAAGGTCCTATAGGTACAAGTATTATTGAAGCTTATAATGGAAAAGTTCGAATGAAAGAAGCACCTGAAAAAGATCCGGAAAAAATTTGTGTAAAAACTGGATGGATTAATAGAGCTGGGCCTTCAATTATTTGTGTTCCCAATAAAATATCTATTTGGATTGAAAGTGAAAAAAGTGATTTAGATGGAGTGACCTGGTAAAATGAAAAATAAAATTGCAATAATAATTATTTTATTAATTATAACTATTAGTTTGTTTTTAATAGTACAACAAACTGAAAACAAAGAAAAATTATATACTGAAAAAGTATTTATAATGGATACTGTAGTTGAAATTAAAATTATCAGTGAAAATGATGGTAATGATATTATTTCTGAATCAATAAAAATTATTAAAGACTGGAATAAAAGATTGGATCGTTATAATAATAATAGTATGATTTCTAAAATAAATAATTATGGGGAATCTGGTGTTGAAGTATCTTCTGAAATGAGAGAATTATTTTTTCGGCTAAAAGAATATGCAAAATTGACTGAAGGTAATTTCGATCCAACTATTGCCCCTTTAATTGATATCTGGGGGTTTGGAGAAGGAGAAAATAAAATTCCTGATAAAAATGATATAAAAAGTGCATTGCAATTGATTAACTATAATGATATAAAGATTGATAAAGGTAATAATAAAATCTATTTACCTAAAGAAAGTAAAATAGATTTAGGAGCGGCAGCTAAGGGTTTTATCATAGATAAAGTTTATGAATATCTAAAAGAAAATAATATAGATAATTTTTTTATAAATGCTGGAGGAAATATTCGAGTATCTGGATTGAATACCTTAAAGAATCGAAAATGGACTATTGGAATTAGAAAACCGAGATTTAATAATCAAATTTATAATGATTATATTCTTGAGATTTCTAAAGGAGCTATTGCCACTTCAGGAGATTATGAGCGCTATTTTATTAAAAATAATAAAAGGTATTCACATTTACTCGATCCCAATACCGGTTATCCAGCTCGTGAATTACAGTCAGTTACTATTTATAGTTCTAATGCTATGAGTGCTGATATTTTATCTACAGCACTATTTATTATGGGCTGGGAAAATGCTAAAAAAGAAATAAAAAAATCTGATAATATTGCAGGATTTCTTATAAAAGATGGAGAAATATGGTATAGTGAAGATTTTGAGGATATTTTTACCAAAAATTAATCTAAGAAAGAAAAGAGGTAAATATGAGAAAATCAAAAATAAAAAAAATGGTTATTATTTCCCTGCTTGTTAGTCTTGGATTAATATTACATGTTATAGAAGGTTTAATCCCTATTAATGGAGTAGTACCTGGTGCAAAATTAGGACTTGCAAATATTCCGAATTTGCTTGCTCTAATCATTTTTGGTTTTCAAGCTGGTTTTCAAGTATTATTTTTAAGAGTTTTTCTAGGTTCTTTATTAATAGGAACTTTTATGACTATAAATTTCTATTTTAGTTTAATAGGCGGGATTTTAGGATTTTTAGCAATGGCATTTGCTTATTTTTACTTAAAAGATAAATTAAGTATTATTGGAGTGAGTGTTTTAGGTGCTGTTTTTCATAATATTGGTCAGATTGTAATAGCGTTTTTTATAATTGCAAATCAGGGTATATTTTACTATTTACCCTATTTATTATTAATGGCTGTACCCACTGGAATAGGAGTAGGATTAGTTACTTATTTTACCCTAAATCACTTGCCATTAAAGGAGGATTTTTAATATGAAGAACTTGATTTTAGCTTCAGAATCTCCAAGAAGAGAAAAAATATTAAAAAGATTAAACATGCAGTTTACAGTTGTGCCAAGTAAAATTGATGAGAGTGTTTATGAACATTTAAGTCCAGAAAAAATGGTACAGGAATTATCATCTTTAAAAGCAAAAGAAGTCAGTAAATTAGTAGAAGATACTTTAATAATAGCAGCTGATACAATTATTGTTAATGATGAAAAGATTTTGGGTAAACCTCAATCTGAAGAAGATGCTATTAAAATGTTAAAAGAATTACGAGGTGATAATCATACAGTAATCACTGGATTGGCAGTTTTCTCAACATTGAATAGAAAAGAAATTACTGATATAGACAGAACAGAAGTATATTTAGCTGATATGACTGATAATGAAGTTGAAAAATATGTTTCTACTGGAGAACCTATGGGTAAAGCTGGTTCTTATGCAATTCAAGGTTTAGGAAGTGTTTTTGTAGAGAAAATAGAGGGTTCATATTTTACAGTTATGGGTTTACCTGTCCATAAACTAGCTCGAATTCTTAATAAATTTTCAATTGATATTATATAAAAATTATAAAGGAAGATGATAATGGAGAATGTAGAATATAGATGTACAATAAAAGAACTTCCTAAAGAAGAAAGGCCTCGCGAAAAATTGCTAAAATATGGGGCTGAACAATTATCTAATGCAGAGTTGTTAGCTGTTATAATAAGATTAGGTATAGCAAAAAGAACAGCTGTTGAATTATCACAGGATATTTTAAATTATTTTAATGGTTTGAAAGGGATAGTAGAATTAAAGGCTGAAGAATTAGTTAAACTAAAGGGAATTGGAACTGTTAAGGCTTCCCAGATTTTAGCTTTAATAGAGTTGAGTAAAAGAATTCATTCCAGCTCATTTTTAGAACAACCTGTCATTCAAACCCCAAAAGATATTGTTTCTCTAATTATGCCCAAACTTCGCTTTTTGAAACAGGAGGTATTTGGACTAGTATTACTTGATATAAAAAATAAAGTTATTGCTACTCCCTTAATAAGCAAAGGAGGGCTCAGTAGTTCAATAGTTCATCCCAGAGAAGTATATAAAGTTGCAATTAAAAGAAGTAGTGCTGCTATTATACTTTTTCATAATCATCCAAGTGGAGAACCTACTCCCAGTCAGGATGACATAAAAATCACAAAAAGGTTAATTAAAGTTGGGGAAATAATAGGAATTAATGTTTTAGATCATATTGTTATTGGAGATAATAAATTCATTAGTATGAAGGAAGAAGAAATTATTTAAATAAGATATATAGAGAGGGGAAAAACATATGGTTTTCAAATTTTTAGGTGCACCATTTTCGAGAGATATGGGAATTGATTTAGGTACAGCCAATACATTAGTTTATATAAAAGGAAAAGGAATTTTGATCAGAGAGCCATCAGTAGTTGCTTTAAGAGATAATGAGGTATTAGCAGTTGGTAATGAAGCAAAAAAAATGATTGGACGTACACCTGGTAATATTAGGGCTGTTCGACCTATGAAAGATGGTGTTATTGCTGATTTTGATATTACTGAAGCAATGCTTCGTTATTTTATAACTAAAGCTCATAAAAGAAGTAAACTTGTAAGACCTAGAATAATTATTTGTGTTCCTTCAGGGGTAACTGAAGTAGAAAAAAGAGCAGTTTTAGATGCAGCAGAACATGCAGGTGCCAGAAAAGCTTATCTAATAGAAGAACCTATGGCAGCTGCTATTGGTGCTGGATTACCAGTTGAAGAACCAACAGGTAATATGGTGGTTGATATTGGTGGGGGAACTACCGAAGTTGCAGTTATTTCATTAGGAGGAATAGTAACCAGCCGTTCTATAAGAGTTGGTGGGGATGAAATGGATGAAGCTATAGTTAGTTATATCAAAAATGAATATAATTTATTAATAGGTGATAGAACAGCTGAAGAATTAAAAATTGATATAGGTTCAGCATTAATTGGTGAAAATGAAGGTCAAAAAGAAATAAGAGGTAGAGACCAGGTTAGTGGTTTGCCAAAAACTATTTCAGTAAAAAGTTCTGAGGTGCAGAAGGCTCTTAGAGAACCAATTGAAAATATTATTGAAGCAGTAAAAATGACTTTGGAAAAAACACCTCCTGAATTATCTTCAGATGTAATGGATAGAGGAATAATTTTAACTGGTGGAGGAGTTCTATTGCAAAGTTTAGCTGAACTTATTAAAAAAGAAACTGAAATTCCTGTTCATCTTGCTGAAGATCCTTTAGATAGTGTAGTACAGGGTACTGGAATTGCTCTTGAAGAAATAGATTCACTAAAAAAAGTATTGATTTCTCCAAAAAAGCTATCTTAAAGAGGAAGTGATTATATGAATAGATTTAATAATACACCTTTGATTTTAATAGCTATCTTTTTATTATTAATAATAAGTTTGGGGATTAGTAATTATTTTTCTATAAACATACCATATCTTTCTTTTGTTCAGAGTGGTATATATAATTTGATATCTCCAGCAGTATCAGGAGTTAATAGGGTTATAACCAGTATTGATAATTATATTAAAAGATTCAAAAATGCAGGTGAAATACTTGCAGAAAATGAAAAATTGAAAAAACAATTAGCTGAAGAAAGATTAAATAATATACTTATGAAAAAATATGAAATTCAAAATGAAAGATTGCGTAAATTATTAGATTTCAAAGAATTAACTTCTTATGAAACTCAGGGGGCAAAAGTAATTGGATATGGCCCTTCTAAATGGAAAGAAAAAATTCTTATAAATAAAGGTAGTAAAGATGGACTAAAAGATGGGATGACAGTAGTTACTTATAATGGAAGCTTTGTGGGACAAATTAATTATATTACCAGCGATTCTGCGCAGGTAGAAATGGTTAATAACTCTGGCTTTGTAGTTGCTGGGATTGTTCAAAGAGAGGATTCAAGAGCTGTAGGATTAGTAAAAGGAAATCAGGAAAATAGTAAATATAATATTATGGATAACCTTTCCTGGGATTCTGATATTCGTGAAAATGATTTGATTTTAACTTCAGGACTATCTAATACATATCCAAAAGGTCTTCCAATAGGTAAAGTAACAGAAGTCAATCCTGATAATTATGGAGTTTCTCAAAAAGCTAAAATAGATTTATTTATTGATTTAAATACTATTGAAGAAGTATTAGTCATAACAGATTTTTAGTTTGTAAGATAATGAGAGGAGGAAAGTTATGAAAAAAGGGCTATATTATGCATTGTTTTCTTTAATAGCATTGATTTTACAGTTGCAATTTAAAGTATATCTACCTTTTATGGATTATACTCCAGATTTTTTGTTAATATTAGTAGTTTTAATAGCCTTCTCCTCAGGAACTAAAGCTGGTTTTTTTTCTGGACTAATTTTAGGATTAATTCAGGATGTTTTTTTAGGAGGTTTTTTTGGAGTATATACAGTAAGTAAAGCTATTCTTGGTTTAATAGCAGGTTTGGTGGAAGGAAAAGTATATAAACAAAATATTTTGATTCCACCACTAGTAGTATTTTTTATTTCAATTTTACAGGAAATATTAATTATTCCCCTTATAGAAAATTTAATATTTACAATTAATCTGTGGACCCTTTTTAAAAGTTATGTTATTAAATTTGCTTTCTATAATACAATTTTGACTTTTATAGTATATAGTATAATTTATTATTTTAATCTTAATGAAAAAAATAGGAGAAGTTATTATGAATAAGAGATTAAAAATTCTGAGATTAATTATAATTTCAGTTATGATTTTTCTTGTTTTAAGAGGGGGGTATTTACAATTAATATCAGGAGATTATTATTTTGATTTGTCTGAAGGTAATAGAATATCTTTAAGACCGGTAAATGCACCCAGAGGAAAAATCATTGATAAAAATGGTGAAATAATAGCTTCAAATAAGTTATCATATAATTTGTATCTTCTTCCTAATGAGGTTTCTCCAGAGCTAAAGGTTGAAGATGTTATAGATCGCTTAAGTGAATTTACAAATTTGGATACTAGTTCTTTAAAGAAAAAATATATAGAAAATAAAGATATTTATAATTCTTCTTTACTTCTGAAAAGAAATCTATCTTCCAAAAATATGATAAGTATAGAGGAAAATTCTAAAGAGTTACCAGGCCTTGTTATAGAAGACTCTTTTTTAAGACAGTATCCTTTTGCTAAAACTGCTTCTCATGTTTTAGGATATGTAGGACAAATAAGTGAAGAACAATTAAAGCAGTTTAATAATGAGGGTAAAAATTATAGAGGTGGAGATATTATAGGTATTGCAGGGTTGGAAAAAGAATATGAAAATTATCTAAATGGTAAAAATGGAGTAGAACAGATTGAAGTTAATAATATGGGTTATAAGATAAAAACTATTGGTATGAAATCTCCTGAGCCTGGTAATGATCTAATATTAAATATAAATATGGATTTAGAAGCAAGAATTGAAAAAAAACTTACAAATGCATTTGAAGCCCTTAAAGAAGAAGCTAAAAATGATCAGGAACTTACAATACCTACAGGAGCCAGTGCAATTGTAATGGAAGTAAATAGTGGGGCTATAAGAGCAATTACAAGTATACCTAATTATGATCCTAATGATTTTTCTAATGGAATAAGTGAGGGTAAATATGATGAACTTCAAAATGATCCTAATTTCCCATTATTGAATCGCAATACTATGTCAGCCATTCCTCCAGGCTCTATTTTCAAATTAGTAACTGGTACAGCCGGAATTAAATACCTTGGTATTGATGGTGAGACAGAATTTGTAGATGAAAATGCTAAATTTTATATTCCAGATTGGTCTCAACCTTTTAATAATTGGTACCCGGTTGGTGAAGGTAAATTAGATTTCACAAAGGCAATAGCAAGATCTAATAATATCGTTTTTTATAAAATTGGTTATAGATTATATGAAAAATATAAAGGAGAAAAGTTAATAGAAACAGCACGTGAATACGGCTTGGGAGATAAACCAGGAATAGATTTACCCGAGGAAAAAAGCGGTTTGGTTCCAGATGAAAGTTGGAAACAAAGTGAATTTGGGGAAAATTGGTATCCTGGAGATTCAGTTAATTTATCAATTGGCCAGGGTGGACTTTTGACTACTCCTTTACAATTAAGCCTTTTAGTTAGTTCTATTGCTAATGAAGGTAAATTATATGAGCCTCAGATTGTTGATAAAATAATTGATGATAAGGGAAACGTAACTAAAGATTTTGATAAAGTATTAAAAAAAGAATTACCTTTTTCTAATGAAACATATAAAATTTTAAAAGAAGGTATGAAAGAAGTCACCAATGCAGAGTATGGTACAGCATCTTCAGTTTTTAGAGATTTTCCTATAAAAATTGCTGGCAAAACTGGTACAGCAGAAACAGGTATATCTAATCATGGTTGGTTTGCAGGTTTTGCACCTGCTGATGATCCTGAAATAGTAGTTGTTGTTTTTTTAGAGAATGGTAATTCAAGTTCTAATACTTTACCGGTTGCTAAAGAGATATTTAGGGAGTATTTTGGATTAAATAAAAGTTCAGATTTAATTGAAAATAACTCAAATAAACAAGAAGAGGAAATTATACAATCAAATAACTTAGTGGATTTTTTCAAATCGGTATTTTTGGAGAATTAGAAGGATTTTTTCTATTATTCTAGAATGTTATATAATAGGGAAATTTTATTTAAATATATTAATTATTATAAGGAGTATAAGCTATGAGTCCTGCTATATCTTTTCAAGTTAGAACTAAAGGAGTAATAATAAATTTAGATTCGAAAAAGAAATTTACTGATATAAAAAATGAATTAATAAAACATGTAAATCAAGCTAATGATTTTTTTGCTGGCACTGATATATACTTAAATATTACAGGACATCGTTTTAAATTAGAAGAGGTTACTGAATTAATTGAAATAATAAAAAATTATAATGAGATTAATGATGTATATATTGATAATACTAAAAGTACCCAAAAAACAGAAATTAGCAAGAAAAAAACAGAAATTAAAAATAAAAAAGATACCCTATTAATTGAAAGAACTATTCGATCCGGTCAAAGAGTAAAATATCCGACTAATGTTGTGATTATGGGGGATATAAATCCAGGAGCAGTTGTAATAGCTGGAGGGGATATAATAGTTTTAGGTAAATTAAAAGGTGTAGTACACGCTGGGGCAGATGGTAGCTATGATGCCAAAATATTTGCTATGTGTCTTGAGGCAACTCAATTAAGAATTGCAAATGTAATTTCGAGATCACCTGATGAAAATAAAAATAATCATTGTGAATCAGAAATTGCATATTTAAAAAATGGTAAAATCATAGTCGAAAACTATAATAAGTAGAAAACAGGAGGGATTATTTTGGCTGGAAAGGTTATTGTTATTACATCAGGTAAAGGTGGAGTCGGTAAAACAACAGCTACTGCAAATATTGGGACAGCACTTGCTGAAATAGGGAAAAAAGTGTGTTTAATTGATGCAGATATTGGTTTAAGAAATCTTGATGTAGTTTTAGGTTTAGAAAATAGAATTGTATATGATATTGTTGATGTTGTTGAAGGAAATTGTCGCCTTGAACAGGCTTTAATTAAAGATAAAAGAAATAATAATTTAGTTTTACTTCCGGCAGCTCAAACAAGAGACAAAACGGCAGTTTCACCTTCTCAAATGAAAGAATTAACTAATACCTTAAAAGAGGATATGGATTATGTATTAGTAGATTCACCAGCAGGTATTGAACAGGGTTTCAAAAATTCTATAGCTGGAGCAGATGATGCCATTATTTTAACAACACCAGAAGTTTCTGCTGTTAGAGATGCTGATAGAATTATAGGTCTTTTAGAAGCTGAGGGTGTTAATGATCCTGAAGTAATAATTAATAGGATCAGAATGGATATGGTTGAAAGAGGCGATATGATGAATATCGATGACATGATAGAAATACTTGCTATTAATCTTTTAGGTGTTGTTCCAGATGATGAATCGATAGTTGTTTCTACTAATAGAGGTGAACCAATTGTTTTATCAGATGGGGTTAAAGCCAGTGAAGCTTTTAATAATATAGCTCATAGAATAACTGGTAAAGATATTCCTATGATGGATTTAAAAAAAGATTCTATGATGACTAAGTTAAAGAAAATATTTGGTCTAGGGTAAAAGGAGGGGATTCTAATCGATATATTAAATGATATATTAAAAAAATTAGGTCTTAAAAGTGAAGAAAATAAAAGTAAAGATATAGCTAAGGAAAGACTGCAATTTGTACTTGTACATGATAGGATTAACTTATCACCTGAAGAAATGAAAAATTTAAGAGAAGAAATGTTAGAAGTTCTAAAAAAATATGTTGATGTAGATGACCAGAATGTAAAAATGGAATTAGATAAAAAAGAAGATATCATGGCTTTAGTAGCTAATTTTCCAATAAATAATTCATCATAAGAGGGAAAAATTAAATGAAATGGCAAAAAAGGTTTTGGAAAAACTTGAATATCTATATACCTATTTTGGTTTTACTATTATCCATTATTGGTTTGATTATGATAAGTAGTGCTGTAGAAATAAATAAAAATCCTGAAAACTGGAATTTCATTCAAAAACAAATTATAGCTATAATTGTAGGTGTAGTTGCTATAACTATAATCCAATTTTATGACTATTCACTTCTTAAAGAATATTCTGATTTAATATATATTTTTACTGTTGGAGTTTTAGTATTACTTCTAATTATTGGTTCTGAAAGAGGTGGGGGGAGAAGTTGGATCAGTATAGGCAGTATTAACTTTCAACCCTCTGAAATAGCTAAAATAATAGTAATAATTATGCTGGCTAATGTTATGTCAGAAATGAAAGATGAATTAAAAAACCTAACTGGAATTTTAAAGTCAGGTTTTTATGCATTCATACCTTTTGTTTTAATTATATTACAAAATGATTTAGGAACGGCTCTTGTTATATTATTCATTTATCTAGTTATGTTATATGTTGCAGGAGGAGACCGAAAAATAATGTTATTAATTTTTGGAGGTAGTTTTTTAATTATTTTATTATTACTTGCCTCGCATTTTATCTTTGAAACTCCTCTTCCTCTTATAAAAGATTATCAGTTAAATAGACTAATTGTGTTTGTAAATCCTGACATAGATCCTCAGGGTGCTGGATATAATATTTTACAGTCAAAGATTGCTTTAGGCTCAGGAAAATTATTTGGTAAAGGTTTATTTTCTGGTACTCAAAATCAATTGAATTTTTTACCGGAAAAACATACCGACTTTATTTTTTCAGTTGTAGGAGAAGAATTTGGATTTTTGGGAATCACACTGGTACTTAGTTTATATTTATTATTATTTTGGAATATGATTAAAGTTGCAATTAATGCTCGAGATGATTTTGGTAAACTTGTTGTTACAGGAATTTTAGCTTTGATTTTTTTTCATGTTTTACAAAATTCTGGAATGACTATGGGAGTAATGCCTATAACTGGAATACCACTACCTTTTATTAGTTATGGTGGTAGTGCTATGCTTTCTAATATGATAGCAATTGGAATAATTATTAATATTAATGTTCGCAAAAAGAAAATAATGTTTTAGTTTAAGATTTTTAAGTTTTTTGAATTAATAATTGAGGTGTTATGATGAATGTTAAAGAGAAAATAAATGATTTACTCTATAAAATAAAAAATCCAGAAAGATATATAGGTAATGAATGGAACGCAATAAATAAAAAATGGACTAATGATAAAATAAAAACAGTACTTGCTTTTCCTGATGTTTATGAAATTGGAATGTCTCATCTTGGGATGAAAATTATTTATCACTTATTAAATAGTAATGAAGATATTTTATGTGAGAGAACTTTTTCTCCCTGGACAGATATGGAAGAATTATTAAAAGAAAATAATTTACCTTTATATTCACTTGAAAGTGGTAGGGAAATTAGAGATTTTGATATTTTAGGTTTTACCCTGCAATATGAGATGAGTTATACAAATATTTTAAATATTTTAGATTTAGCTGATATGGCTATAAGAAGTAAAGACAGGAATGAAAAAGATCCTTTAGTTATAGCTGGGGGAGCTACAGTATTTAATCCAGAACCTCTGGCTCCTTTTATTGATTTATTTTTCATTGGTGAAGCAGAAGAGGTAATTGTTGAATTAATTAGAGAATATAAAAATCTTAAGAAAAAAAATTATTCTAAAGAAGAAATGTTATTTGAATTAAATAAAATTTCTGGAGTATATGTTCCTTCATTATACGAAATTAAAGATTCTAAAGATAGATTAGCTCCAATTAATAAAGGAATAAAAGATGTTATCAATAAACAGGTTGTAGAAAATTTAGATAAAGCATATTACCCTACTGAATTTATAGTACCTTATATGGACATAGTACATAATAGAGCTGTATTAGAAATTTCTAGAGGATGTACTAGAGGTTGTAGATTTTGTGCAGCTGGAATGACTTATAGACCAACTAGAGAAAGAAGTAAAGAAAAATTACTTTCTCTTGCAGATGAAATTCTTAAATCTACTGGTTATGGAGAAATCTCCCTTACATCCTTGAGTACTGTTGACCATTCACAGGTTGAAGAAATTACTGAATCTTTTATGGATAAATATCAAAAAGACAATATTAGTTTATCTCTTTCTTCTTTAAGAGTTGATGATTTTTCCGTAGAATTAGCTAAAAAAGTTCAAAAAGTAAAGAAAACTGGTTTGACTTTTGCACCTGAAGCTGGAACTCAGAGATTAAGAAATGTAATTAATAAAGGAGTTAGTGAAGAAAATTTATATGATGCCGTAAAATCTGCTTTCAATTCAGGCTGGCATAGAATTAAATTATATTTTATGATCGGATTACCTACAGAAACAGAAAAAGATCTAGAAGGAATAGTAAGAATGGCAAAAAGGGTTCTGGAAATTGGTAAAGATATTCGCCAAAATACAGATAAGCGGATGAAAAAAATAGAAGTACAGGTTAGTGTATCTACTTTTATTCCCAAACCATTTACACCTTTTCAATGGGTTTCCATGCCTTCAAAAGAAAAAATAATTGAAAAACAGGATTATCTTAGAGATAATTTAAGGGGGAGAGGTCTCAAATTTAGCTGGAATGACCCTGACTTAAGTTTGCTTGAAGGTGTGATTGCTAGAGGTGATCGAAATACTGCTGAAATAATAGAAACTGCCTGGAAAAACGGAGCAAAATTTGACAGCTGGAATGATCATTTCGAGCCTAATATATGGTATCAGGCTATTAAAGATAATAATCATCAATTAGAAGATTTAATAGGAGATATAGATTTAAATAAAATCTTACCCTGGTCACATATAAATACTGGTATTAAACAAAAATTTCTAAAAAAAGAATATAATAAATCATTTTCCGAAGAAATAACCGATGATTGTAGGGAAAATAAATGTACTAGATGTGATGTTTGTCATGATCTGGGAGTAGAACTGGATATAATAGGGGATGATTTTTAATATGAAAATAAGAATAGAATTTTCTAAATTGAAAGGTGTTAGGTATATTTCCCATCTAGAACTAATGGATACAATAAGAAGGGCTGTAAGAAGGGCTAATCTTCCAGCAGAATATACACAGGGTTATAATCCTCATTTAGTCTTAGCATTAGGACAGCCTCTGGCAGTTGGAATGGTAGGCAAAGGTGAATTTTTTGATCTTAGTCTTAAAGAAAAAATTGATGAAAAAGAAGTTGTAGTAAGGTTAAACGAATCTTTACCAAAATATATAAGAATTAAGGAAGCAAAATATGTTCCTGAAAAAGTAAAATCTTTACAGGCTATAGTTGATACAGCAATTTATAGTATTAATTTTGACTATGACAAAAATAAAATAGATGATGAAAAAATTCTTGAAAATTTAGAATCAAAAAATGAAATTGAAATCATAAGAAAAAGAAGAAAAAAAGATGATCGAAGACTTGACCTAAGACCTATGATTTATGATATAGAAATTGATAAAAATTATCCTGTTTGGTATTTTACAGTTAGTACAGGTAGTAGTGGTAATGTACGACCTTCAGAATTAATTAAGGCTTTAAATGAAAGATATGAATCAATAAAAGAAGTCCCTCTTGTTAATGTAATTCGAGAAGGTATGTTTGTTAAAAAAGGTGATAAGTTATTAAAACCATTTGCCAGTCAGGTAGTGAGGAGTTGAGATAACATTGGCAAAACAAATAATTATTAATTCTAATTTTAGTGAAAAAAGAGCAGCAGTTTTAAAAAATAATAAATTAGAAGATATATTTTTTGAGCGAGAGAGTTATGATCGAATTGCTGGAAATATATATAGAGCAGCTGTTAGAGACGTTTTACCAGGAATGCAGGCAGCTTTTGTTGATATTGGATTGGAAAAAAATGCATTTCTACATATTAGTGACTTGTATCCTCGATTTAATAAAGAAGAAAAGAAAAAATGGTCAGAAAAAAACTTAAGTATTAAAAATTTACTTCAACCAGGTGAAGAATTAATGGTTCAGGTTGAAAAAGAACCAATTGGAACTAAAGGTCCTAAAGTCACTTGTAAAGTAAGTTTACCGGGACGTTATTTTGTTTTATTACCTTATGAAAATAAAATTGGTGTATCACGTAGAATAAATGAAAGTCATGAAAGAAATCGTCTTAAAAGAATAGCAGGTGAGATTAGTGATAATAAAGGGGTAATAGTTAGAACAAATGCTTATCATCGTGATCGCTCTGAATTACAAAAGGATTTTAATTATTTAATGACAATTTGGCGTGATACTCAAAAAAGGTATAAAAATTCAAAAGCTCCTAAATTATTATATCGGGATGTAGAGTTAATAAAAGAAATAGCCAGAGACCATCTTTCAGAAGATACAAAAAAAGTTGTCATTGATGATAGTGATGATTATAATAAACTTAAACAATTGGCTTCTAATATAGCTCCAGAAGTTGAAAATAGAATTTATTTGTATGATAAAGATTTACCTATCTTTACTACTTATGGTATTGAAAAAGAACTTGATAAAGCTTTAAAGCGAAAAGTATGGCTTGATTCTGGTGGTTATGTTATTTTTGATTCAACAGAGGCATTAGTTTCAGTAGATGTTAATACAGGTAAGTATACTGGTAGCAAAGATTTACAGGATACTGTATTTAGAACAAATTTAGAAGCTGCTAAAGAAATAGCCAGACAGTTACGATTAAGGGATATTGGTGGTATTATTATAATTGATTTTATAGATATGGAAAAAGAACATCATCAAAGAGAAGTTCTGGATGTATTAGAAAAAGAATTGGCTAAAGATAGGACCAAAACAGCTATGTTAGGATTGACAAGATTAGGTTTAGTAGAAATGACTCGTAAAAAAGTGAGAGAAAGATTTGGTGAATTACTGCAAAAGGAATGTCCATATTGTAAAGGGACCGGAAAAGTTCTTTCAGCTGAGACTATGGCTTTAAGAGTGAGACGAAAATTACACATGATGGCCGTTGATGAAAATGTAAAAAAGGTGCAACTGGAATTACATCCAGATGTAGTAGCAGTATTTCGCAAACCAAAAAGAAAGCTAAAAGAATTGGAAAAAGAATTAGATATGAAAATTAAAATTAAAGGGAATAATAGTTTTCATATTGAAGATATAAATATTATTTCTAAAAAATAGATTACGCTTTGTCTGCACTTGACTTAAGATAATTTATATGCTAAAATAAATTGCTGGATAAACTGAATAAAATTTGTTTATTCTGCCGGTGTTTATACCAAAACCGCTCGAAATAGGTACAAAATGTCATTTTGACTACCTAATTTCGGCGAGTCTGAGGTAAGGGAGGTGGAAGAAATGTATGCTATTATAAAAACAGGTGGAAAGCAATATAAAGTTGAAGAGGGTCAAATTGTTAAAGTTGAAAAATTACCTGTTGATGAAGAAGAAAATGTTGAATTTAATGAAGTTATGGCTGTCTCAAAAGATGATGAAACAGAATTTGGACACCCATATTTGGAAGATGCAAGTGTCACCGGTAAAGTAATTGAACAGGGAAAGAATAAAAAAATTACAATCTTTAAGTATAAGCCTAAAAGTCGTCAACGTAAGAAAATGGGACATCGTCAGCCATATACGAAAGTTTTAATTGAATCAATTAAGGCTTAGACAATAAGTCAATTATATGTAAATAAATACCTGTATGCAGGAGGTGAGGGTATTGTCTAAGAAAAAAGGTGTTGGTAGTTCGCGTAATGGTCGTGATAGTGAATCGAAACGACTAGGAGTCAAGGAATTTGATGGTGAATTTGTTTCTGCAGGAAGTATTTTAGTCAGACAGCGAGGCACTAAATTCAGACCTGGTTTGAATGTAGGTCGTGGTGGAGATGATACATTATTCTCTAAAGTTGATGGTTATGTCAGGTTTGAAAGAAAAGGGAAAAAATCCCGACAAATAAGTGTTTATACTGAAGATCAAATGGCAAGTCTGGCTAACTAAAAGCTATATAGAGACCCTCAGTGCTGATCTAGTGCTGAGGGTTTTTGGTTTAATTGGAGGTATATTATATGTTTATTGATGAATTAGAAATTAAAGTAAAAGCTGGAGATGGTGGTAATGGTATTGTAAGTTTTCGCAGAGAAAAATATGAAGATATGGGTGGTCCTAATGGTGGAGATGGTGGAGATGGTGGAGATGTTATTCTTAAAGCTGATGAAGGCTTAAATACTCTTGCTGATTTCCGCTATAAAAATTTTTATAAAGCTGATAATGGAGAACATGGTTCAGGAAGACAGAAACATGGCAGTGATGGAGAAACATTAATTTTACAGGTACCTACAGGTACTATGGTTTATGATGCAGAAAAAGAACGATTAATAGCTGATTTAATTGAAGATGGGGAAAGTTTTGTTGTTGCTAAAGGCGGTGAAGGTGGAAAAGGGAATGCTCGCTTTACGAAATCAACAAGACAGGCACCGACTTTTGCCGAACAGGGAGAAAGTGGAGAAGAGAGAACTATCAAATTGGAATTAAAATTATTAGCTGATGTTGGTTTAATTGGATTTCCTAATGTAGGAAAATCAACTTTAATTTCAGCAGTGTCTGCAGCTAAACCTAAGATTGATTCTTACCATTTTACTACTCTTAAACCGAATTTAGGAGTAGTCTCAATTAATGATTTTCAATCCTATGTAATGGCAGATATTCCTGGTCTTATTGAAGGAGCTCATAACGGAGTTGGTCTTGGTGATGAGTTTTTAAAACATGTTGAAAGAACAAAACTTTTATTACATGTTTTAGATGCTTCCGCTATCGAAGGTAGAGACCCAATTAAAGATTTTGAAATAATAAATAATGAATTAGAAAATTATAATGAACATTTAGCTGAATTACCTCAAATTATAGCACTTAATAAAATGGATCTTCCTTCTGCCAAAGAGAATGTTGAAAAATTGATTAAAGAATTTGAGGGTAGAGGATTTACTGTTTTTCCTATTTCTGCTGTAACTCATAAAGGCTTAAAAAAGCTCAAACATTATCTCTGGGATAAATTGCAGGAATTACCTGATAGTAAAGAAGATATATCCAGAAGAAGAGGAGTAGTTATAAAACCAGATTTTGCAGAAAATCCTGAAATTGAAATAAAAAGAATAGGTAAACATGAATATAGGGTAAGAGGTACTTTAGTAGAAAAGCAAATAGAAAAGACAGATTTTAATAATGAAGCAGCAGTAAAAAGAATGATGAGAGTTTTAAATCACAATGGATTAAAAAAGAAAATGAACCAAAAAGGTATTAAGGATGGAGACACTGTAAAGATAGGTAATATGGAATTTGAATATGTTAAATAATCAAAATATAAGGAGGTGCTATTATGTTAAGTGGAAAGCAAAGAAGTTATCTTAGAGGTGAAGCAAATGAATTTGATCCTGTAATTCATATTGGTAAAGATGGTATTTCAGAGTCTGTTTTAGAACAGGTGGAAGAATTATTAGAAATTCATGAACTAATTAAAGGAAGAGTTCTGGATAATGCTCCCCAGGGTGTAAAAGATACTGCTTATGAACTTGCAGAAAAAACTAACTCAGAAGTAGTGCAGGTAATTGGTAATGTATTTATTATTTTTCGTCAGGATCCAGATGAAAGTAATTATAATTTATAAAATAATTTAATGTTGTGTTCAAAAAAGGGGATGAATAAAGTGGAAAAAATAAAAATATTTACTGATAGCTGCTCTGACTTACCTGATCACACTTTGAAAAAGTATGATATTGAGATGCTTGGCACCCCGGTAAATTTTGGTGAAGAAAATTTTAGAGATAGAATTGATCTTAAACCTGATGAATTTTATAAAAAAATTGATGAAAATGAAGTAATACCTAAAACTTCCAGAATTTCACCTAATATTTTTGAAAATAAATTTAAAAAAGCTTTAGATAATGGGTATAAAATTATTTCTATAAATTTTTCATCCAATCTAAGTGGTATTTATGAATCAGCAGCACTTGCAAAAAAAAATATTGGATCAGATGATATTAGAGTAATTGATAGTAAATCAGCTTCCACTGGTTTTGGACTTTCGGTATTAAAAGCAGCTAAAGCGCGAGAAGAAGGAAAATCATTTGAAGAAATTATAGATATTACTAAACATAGTTGTGCTCATATGGAACACATTTTTGCGGTTGGCTCTCTGGAGATGTTAAAAAGAGGCGGAAGGATTTCTGCCAGCAAGGCATTTATTGGTAATGTATTAAATATAAAACCTATTTTACATTTTCAGGATGGAGAAATTCTACCTTTGCATAAAGTTAGAGGGAAGAAAAAAATGCTTAAATACTTAATACGAATGATGGAAGAGAGAGGCCACAATTTATCAGATCAGATAATTGGCCTCAATCATTCAGCAAATCGAGAACTTGCGGAAGATCTTAAAGAAAAGATAGAGGAAAATTATGATATAAATGAATTTTTTATTTCTGAAATTGGAGCTGCTATTGGTTCACATGTAGGACATAATACTGTCTCAGTGTTTTTTATGAATAAAAATAAAGTTGCTGATATTAATGTTGCTTAATATATTATTCTTTAGCTAATACTTTTTTAGTTTTGGCAGCAGGTTTATCATCTATTACTTTTTCTTCCCAACGGCCTGATAGATAGATAGCATAACCTACAAGACAGGTAAAAGCATTGCTGAGAACCATTGCATACCAGACTGAATTCGATCCCCAGTTAGTATATTGTTTAAAAACTAAAATCATAGGTAAACGTAGTACCCATAATCTTCCGATCATTAATATCATAGCAAAGATTGTATGTCCTGAACCCTGGAAGGTACCAACAAAAATCTGAAAAAAGCCCATTAACGGTAAAGAAAGAGTTATTAATCTTAAATAAGTTATACCCTGATTTATAACAAGTGGGTCATCACTAAATAATTTTAATACTTGAGGGATGAATGGGAAAAATATTCCGCCACCAATTAGTAAAAAGACAGTGCTTAAAATTGAGCTGGTTTTTACAGCTTTTTTGGCTCTTTGAATCTGATCAGCACCTAAATTTTGCCCAACTATTGTTGCTAAGGCATTTCCAATTCCCATGGCTGGCATGAGAATTAATGAATTTATTCTATTTCCAATTCCAAAAGCTGCAAGAGTTGTATATCCAAAAGATATTATAAAGCCATTAAGAAACATAAATCCAAAAGCAGCCATTGATTGACCAATAGAAGAAGGGATTCCGACTTTTATTAATTTGATAACATTATTATCTAATAACAAATCTTTTTTTGAAATTTTTATTCCATTTTCGTGGAAAAATAGTGTATAAACTGCATAACTTGCAAAAATACCTCTAGCCAGTATTGTTGCAAAAGCTGCACCTTGAATTCCAAAATCTAATACAAAAATAAAAAGTGGATCAAGAATTATATTTAAAGTTACAGAAAAAGCAGTGTATTTCATAGGGGTAACAGTATCACCCTGTCCCTGTTTAATAGCAGTAAATGCCAGAAATAAAAATAAAGTGGGCATACCAAAAAGCATAGGTCTTAAAAATTCTGTACCATAAGTTAAAATTTCATTGCTTCCCCCCATTAGTTTTATGATTTTCGGGGCAGCAATAGCACCTGGAAAACCTAAAAATACAGAAATTAAAATAGCTACAGTTATTACTTCTCCAGCAACTTTTGTAGCTGAGTCTTTTTCATTGTTACCAATATATTGCGAAATCAGGGAAGTACCTGCAATATTTATTCCCATTCCGATAGAAAGAAAAAAGAAAATAACCGGAAAAACTAAAGTCATAGCTGCCATTTGTTCAGAACCAAGTTGTCCTACAAAATAGGTGTCAGTAATATTATATATAGATTGTATAATATTGTTTAACATGATTGGTCCGGCTAGAATAAGAATTACTTTTGACATTTTTCCATTTAAAATAAGATCCTGTTTTTTGTTTAAATTAAGCATAAAACTTCCTCCTGTAATATTTATATCATTTTGTAAGTATAAAATTAATATTTTGCTCAATTGTAAATTTTGAGCTAAAAATTAAATATTGAATTATATATATACTATTCTATAATAATTATTGTATTCCTTCTTAAAAAACTAAAGAATTTGATAAAATTATTTTAAAAGTTCTGAATTTGGAGGTATATTTTCATGAGTGTTTTAAATTTGCATAATATAGAAAAAAATTATGGATTAACTGAAGTTTTAAAAAATTTTTCTATGACTATAAATGATAAAGAAAAAATTGGACTTATAGGACCTAATGGTTCAGGTAAAACAACTTTATTTAAAATTATTTCTGGAGAAGAAAACTATAATAATGGAAATTTATCAATCAGAAATAACACTTCAATTGGTTATCTATCTCAGATGCCAGATTTAGAGGAAGAGATAACTTTATATGAAGAATTATTAAAAGTTTTTTCAGATGTAATTGAAATGAAAGATAAAATTTCTGGATTGGAAAATGAAATTAGTCAATTAGGTAATAAAAAAGATAAAAATGATTCTAGATTAAATGAATTATTAAAAGAATATAGTGAATTACAGCATGAATTTGAAAAAATGGGTGGTTATAGCTATAAAAGTGAAATTAAAAAAGTAGCTGTAGGATTGGGTTTTTCCTTAGAAGAATTAGATAAAAAAATCTATACATTTAGTGGTGGTGAAAAAACTCGTCTGGGTTTGGTGAAATTACTTTTAAGTAAGCCAGATTTACTTTTATTAGATGAGCCTTCAAATCACCTGGATATACCATCAATACAGTGGCTGGAAAATTACTTAAATGATTATCAGGGAGCAGTTGTAATTATATCTCATGATAGATATTTTTTAGATAATGTTGTTACCAGAATTGTGGAGATAAAAAACGGTAAAGAAGAAATTTATAAAGGTAATTATTCATATTATTTAAAAGAAAGAAAAAGAAGATATGAAAAACGTTTACATGAATATGAAGTTCAGCAAAAAAAGATTAAAGATTTAAAAGAATCCATTAAAAGATTAAAAAGATGGGGTAACAGAAGTGATAACCCTAAATTACATAAAAGAGCAGAAAGTATGAAAAAAAGATTAGAAAAAATGGATAAACTGGAGAAACCAACTCTTGGTGGACCAAAAATGAATTTGAGTTTTAATATAGATGAAATTGGGGGAAATGATGTACTTAAAATAAAGAATATAAGTAAAAATTTTTCAGATGAAAATATACTTGAGGACATAAATTTAGATATTTATAGAGGCGAAAAATCTGCTATTATAGGTAAAAACGGAACAGGTAAGAGTACAATTTTAAAAATAATTTCTGGAGAAGTATCAGCAGATTCTGGTATATATAAGATAGGAAAAAATGTTAGAATGGGTTATTATAGTCAGGAGTTTGATGGTTTTAATCCTGAAGATAATTTAATTTCTGCTTTGAGAAGAGAAAGACCAATGACTGAAGGTGAGGCTAGAAATTTACTAGCAGCATTTTTATTTAGAAATGATGAAGTGTTTAAAAAGATTAAAGATCTTAGTGGAGGGGAAAAAAGTAGACTTAGATTATTACAATTAATGCAGGGAGATTATAATTTTTTAGTTCTTGATGAACCAACAAATCACCTGGACCTTGCCTCCAGAGAGGTTTTGGAAGAATCTTTGAAACAATATCCCGGAACAATACTTGTAGTATCTCATGATAGATATTTTTTGAATAAAATAATTGATTATACTTATGAATTGGAAAATGGTAGCCTTAAAAAATATTATGGGAATTATGATTATTATTGGAAAAAGAAAAAACAAGAAAAAAAGAATGAAACAATGAAAAAAGAAAGTAAAGCCAATAAAGATAATTTTTATTATAGACAAAAAGAAAAGCAGCGGAAAGAAAGGAAAAAGGAAAAGAAAAAAAATAATTTAGAAGAAAAGATAATGAAACTTGAGAATGAAAAAGAAGAACTAGAAGAAAAAATGGTTGACCCTGAAAATCTTTCTGATCATAAATATTTAAATGAGTTAAAAATGAAATATGAAAATATTGAAGAAAAATTAGAAAAATTATATGAAAAATGGGAAAAAATCATATAACTGGTTTTGACAGAGAGTTTTAGTTCTGATAAAATTAATAAATGTTAATACTCCATAATTATTATAATGCCCCTGTAGCTCAGTGGATAGAGCACCGGTCTCCGGAACCGGGTGCGTGGGTTCGATTCCCGCCAGGGGTACCATCTATGTTTATTGTTATGTAGGCAATTAGATTGAATTGGTATAAAATAACATTTGTGTAAAATGGCCAGTCCCCAATATTTCCCCAATATAGTAATGAAAAATTATATATTCATTAACTTTTCAAACTTTTTAGCAGTTTCTTTTTGCATAGTGGGTATAACATGTGAATAAGTATCAAGTGTTTCAGTTATGGAAGCATGACCTAATCTTTCCTGGACAATTTTTGGATTAACTTTTGCTTTTAATAATAAAGTAGCATGGGTATGCCTTAGAGAGTGAATATTTAGTTTTGGATCTAATGATGTTTTTTGCAATATTTTGTTAAAATTTCTACTAACTGTTGATGGATAATATTTTTCTCCATTTTCTTTACAAAAAACAAGATTATGATTATTATTGTATTTTGGTCCTAATAGTAATTTATTTTCATTTTGAGATTTCAGAATAGTTTTTAATATTTTTATTATATCATTTTCAATTGTAATACTTCTTTTAGATGAAGCAGTTTTTGGATTTTTTTTGATTATGGACCCTTCTCCAACTTTTTTTACTAATGTTTGTTGAACTCTGATGATTTTGTTCTGTAATTCAACATCTGACCAACTCAAACCTAAAACTTCTCCCCGTCTCATTCCAGTATAGGATGTAAATTTCACAAAAAAGTACATCCATTTATTAGTTGATTTAGCTATTTTTAATAATTCTTTAAGTTCTTCTTTATTTAGATATTTAATTTTTGTCTTTTTTGGTTTTGGGGCATCTATAGCTTTTGCTGGATTGTATTTAATTAACTGTAATTTTACTGCTGTTTTTAAAGCTTTATTTAATAATCTAAAATGATGTAATATTGTTCTTTCAGATAACCCACCTTTTTTTCCATCAATTCTTCCATTGATTCTCTTTTTAGTAATATACTTTTTTATATGCATGGGTTTCAATTTGTCCAATTTAATAGCTCCTAAGGCTGGTATTAAATGACTATTTATTATTGATTTATATCCATCATAAGTAGTTGGAGATAATCCAGGTTTAATATCTGTAAGCAACCATTCAAGATATTCTTTTATATTATAATCAGAAGAATCTATTACAATTCCCATTCCTTTATCATTTTCTTTTTCTCTTGCCCAAACTTTAGCGTCTTTTTTTAGCTTGAATCTTTTTGATTGATATTTATTTTTACCATTAGATGGATTTATTCCTAAATAAACTATTACTTCCCACTTTCCTGACTTAGTTTTTCTATAATAAGCCATTATTTACTCCTTTCAAAAAGTTATTTACATAAAAAGTTTAATACTATTAAGCTAAAAACATCTTACTATTTCAATATAATCACCTCCTCAATAAATGTAATAAATAATAAAAAAATTATATAATAATCAAAATATGAAAAAATATGTAAATAAATAGCGAAAAAAATATGATTATT
>Ga0102941_1000027_pt1 | contig 47834 bp, 51 predicted proteins | sample SalPonR2_C_D2_MG_FD_79281 | JGI IMG/M metagenome (GOLD analysis project Ga0102941, IMG submission 79281) | Salt pond soil microbial communities from South San Francisco under conditions of wetland restoration - Salt Pond MetaG R2_C_D2_MG | ecosystem: Environmental > Aquatic > Marine > Intertidal... | reverse complement strand
GGCCCGCCGCGCGGTCGGCGCCAGCGCCGTCACGGCCGGCTTCGAGCCCCGCCACCACCGCCCGGCGACCCGCGGGAACGGTGGCGAGCGTCCCGCGCGGCCCCGCGCCGGCCTGGGACTGGCCGGTGCGCGGTCCGCTGCTCTGGCGGTTCGGCGAAAGTCGCCGGAATCCCACGGGGATCGGCATCGGCGGCACCGACGGAGCCGAGGTCCGCGCGGCAGCCGACGGCGAGGTGGTGTATAGTGGAAGTGGACTGATTGGCTATGGTCAGCTGATTATTGTCCAACATAGTGATACATTTTTGAGCGCCTACGGATACAACAGGACGCTCAAAGTATCCGAGGGGGAGCGCGTGAAGTCGGGCCAGGTGATTGCCCTGATGGGTCGAGGACCCGCCGACGTGCCGCTGCTGCATTTCGAGATCAGAGTAGAGGGAAAGCCAGCAAATCCGGTACGTTTTCTGCCTCAGCATTGACGCGAGTCCCTATCAAGCCACGTTCCGTAGACCCTTACGGAGGCCAGCATGGGAAACATGACCAAGAAGGATACTGGTCGTCGCCGCGCCGCAGCGCGCAAATCCACGAAAACGACCATGGCGGACACGCCGGAACTCGCGGAAGAGACCGAGACCGCCGCGCCGGGCACGCAACGCCCCGGCAGAAACAAGACCGCCCGGGATGGGGAACGCATGTCGGCCGGCGAAGGCGCCGCACCCGATGCGACGCGGCTTTATCTCTCCGAGATCGGCTTCTCTCCGCTGCTTACCGCCGAAGAGGAAGTGTATTTCGCCCGGCGGGCCCGCCGCGGTGACGAAGCCGCACGCAAGCGCATGATCGAGAGCAACCTGCGGCTCGTCGTGAAGATCGCGCGCAGGTACCTGAACCGCGGCCTGCCGCTGCTCGATGTTATCGAGGAAGGGAATCTCGGGTTGATGCACGCCGTCAAGAAGTTCGACCCCGAAAGAGGTTTCCGCTTCTCGACCTATGCGACCTGGTGGATCCGCCAGACCATCGAGCGGGCGATCATGAACCAGACCCGCACCATCCGGTTACCCATCCACGTCGTCAAGGAGATCAACGTCTATCTCCGTACCGCGCGGCGCCTGACGCAGGAACTCGATCGGCAACCCAGCGTCGAGGAGATCGCAGACGACCTGGGTCGCGATCCGGCGGACGTCGATCGGATGCTGGGCCTGCATGAACGGCAGGTCATGAGCGGCAGCGTGCTCAGCCACGATGGCGAACGCAGCGTGTTCGATCTCATTCCGGACGAGGAGGACACCGAGCCGGCCGAGACCTGCCAGGAAGACGACGTGCATGACGCGGTGGAGCATTGGCTGGGGCGCCTGAGTGACAAGCAGCGGGCGGTCGTCGAGCGCCGTTTCGGCCTGCACGGCCACCAGCGGGCGACGCTGGAGCAGGTGGGCGCGGAAATCGGCGTCACCCGCGAACGGGTCCGGCAGATCCAGATGGACGCCCTGTCCCGCCTGCGCAGCTTCATGGAGAACCAGGGGCTTTCGCACGAGGCCTTGCTGGACTAGCGCCTCTACCGCGCTGCCGGATGCGGGGCGCCCGCTCCGCAACGGCCGGTCGCCGCGCTGATCGTCAGGAGAGGATCAGCGCGGCGACCACCGGCCGTTCCTCGGTGACCAGCACGTTGTACGTCCGGCAGGCGGCGGCGGTGTCCATGACCTCCAGTCCGATATCGCGCGCGGCGAGGGCGGCGTACAGCGCGGATTCCGGAAAGCGAATCTGCGTGCCCGTGCCGAGAATCAGGATCTCCGGGTGCACCTGCAATGCAGGCGCAAGCGCCTCGAGATCGAGGGTCGCGACGTCCGTCGCCGGCCAGTCGGCAAACAGCTCGCTCGCGCTCAGGATCAGGCTGCTGGAGAAAAACCGCTCGCCGACATGAATGCCGTCCCGGGCGACCCCCGTGACGAGGTTGGCTGTGGGATGATTGTCGAGTGTGAATCTCATGCCACTACGATAACCAAATTCAGACGCACGACAAGGCATTCGCGAGCAACGTGTTTACCCTCCTGGTTCCCGGAATCGAATCCGGCTGGCCCGCCCACGCACCGCGCCTGCCGGCGCTGGAGCGCCTGCTTGCCCGAGGCCGGAGGCATCCGCTGGAGCATGACTCATGGTGCGCGCTGGCCCGCTTTGCCGGCGTGGAGCCCGGCCAATGGCCTGTCGCGCCCGTGAGCGCGATGGCCGAGTTGCCCGTTGACGGGCATGCCTGCCTTCGCGTGGAGCCGCTGGGTGCGCGAGTGGAGGAACACGGCATGCTACGGCTGCCGGCCGCTGCGCTCGGGATCACGATGGACGAAGCGCGTGCGCTGGCCGCGGCCTGCGGCGAACTGTTTGCGGCGGACGGCCTGCGCCTCGCGGCTGTCACACCCGAACGCTGGTACCTGCTCATCGACGCCGCCCGCTGGGGTTCGCTGCAATGGCGTGGTTTCGGCGTTCCGGCCCGTTCGCTGGCGGAGCAGGCGCGCCCGGCGCCGCCCGAGCCGGCCCTGCGGCTGTTGCTCTCGGAAGTCGAAATGCTGTTCCATGCGCATCCCGTCAACGAGGCCCGGCGCGCGCAGGGCGCCGCGACGATCGCCGGCCTGCATCCGTGGGGCGGGGGGCTGGTGGGTGGTGGCGACGCCGAAGCCGATAACGATGCCCGCTCATCGAGTCCGACTCGTCCCAGTGCCGCGCCGGATGCGTCCCTGTGGTCCGCGCCGTCGCCTGGGGAGCCGTATCTCGCCGGTCTCGGGCGCCTCGGCATCATCGGGGGTGTCCAGGGACCGCGCTACGCGCCCGAAGCGGCGCCCGCCGGATTCGCCTGGCCCGTTGCCGCGGAATCCGTCGGCACGGCGCCATGGGAGGCGGTGGAAGCCGACTGGACCGCTCCGCTGCTCGATGCGCTGCTGCGCGGCGGTGTAAGCGGAATCCGCGTCGTTACGGGAAATGCCATCCACGAGACGAGCCGCTTCGCCGCGCTGCGTTTCTGGCGCCGGCCCCGTCCGGTGCACCAGCTGTGTTGAGCCGCCGCCCCATCCACCGCCGCACGGCAGATCCGGATGCCGTGGCTGCACTGAGCGAAGCCGGTGTCGTGCTGGCGCGGCTCTACGCGGCTCGCGGAGTCCGTAGCCTTGCGGAGCTCGATCTCGGCCTGGCTGGTCTGGCGCCGATCGGCAGTCTCGACGGTGTCGAAACGGCCGTGGCGTTGCTGGCCCGCCACCTCGGCGCCGGGAGCAAGATCCTGGTGGTCGGCGACTTCGACGCCGACGGCGCGACCAGCACGGCGTTGCTGGTGCGGGTGCTGCGCACGCTCGGCGGGAGCGTGTCTTATCTCGTGCCGGATCGCTTCGTGCACGGCTACGGCCTGAGCCCGGCCCTCGTGCGTGACGCCGCGGCACACGATCCTGCGCTGCTGGTCACGGTGGACAGCGGCATCAACTGCCACCCGGGCGTCGCACTGGCGCGGGAGATGGGCATGGACGTGCTGGTGACGGACCATCACCTTCCTGGCGCCTCTCTCCCGAACGCCACGGCGATTGTCAATCCGGCGCTGCCCGGCCAAGGCTTCCCGAGCCGCTGTCTCGCGGGAGTCGGCGTGGCGTTCTACGTGGCGGCCGCGCTGGCGCGGGAGCTGGGTGCTGCTCGCAGCCTGGTGCCGGGACTGCTCGACCTGGTGGCGCTGGGCACCGTGGCCGACCTCGTGCCCCTCGACCGGAACAACCGCATTCTCGTCGAGCAGGGCCTCCGGCGCATCCGGGCCGGTGCCTGCCGGCCCGGGATCACGGCCCTGCTCACGGCCGGCAAACGTGATCCGCGCCTGGCCGTCACCACTGACCTCGCCTTCGCCGCTGGCCCGCGACTGAATGCGGCCGGGCGGCTGGACGACATGTCGGTGGGCATTGAGTGCCTGCTGAGCGACGACCCCGGGCAGGCCGTTGAACTGGCCACCCTGTTGTCGAGCCTGAACGAGGAACGCAAGGAAATCGAGGCGCGCATGCAACAGGAAGCGCTGAAGGCCATCGCGGGCCTCGAGCCCGAGACGGGCGTGCTGCCTCCGGTCCTATGCGTGCATCGCCCGGGCTGGCACAGTGGGGTGGTGGGGCTGGTCGCGGCCCGAATGAAGGAACGCTACCACCGGCCTGCAGTGGCGTTTGCCGCCGACGAGGGCGGGCTGCTGAAGGGCTCGGCGCGCTCCGTGCCCGGATTGCATATTCGCGATGCCCTGGCCGATGTCGATGCGCGTCACCCGGGCCTGATCGAGCGTTTCGGCGGACACGCGATGGCCGCGGGCCTGAGCATGGCGCCGGAGGGTCTCAAGACCTTCCGCGCAGCTCTGGCCGCCGAAGTCACCGCACGGCTCGAGCCGGGGGTCCTCGACGGCGCGATCTTCTCTGATGGCGAGTTGCCTGAAGACGCTTTCGGCCTGGCGACCGCCGAACTGCTGCGCGATGCGGTTCCCTGGGGGCAGGGTTTTCCCGAGCCGCTGTTCGACGGGGTTTTCGAATTGCTCGAGGCGCGGGTCGTGGGACTCGATCATCTCAAGCTTCGCCTGCGTACCGCCGGTGGGCGACGAACGCTCGACGGCATCGCGTTCCGCCAGGCGGAGCGCCTCGGCGCCGCGCGGCCTGCGCATCTGCGCCTCGCCTATCGGCTCGGCGTCAACGACTATGCCGGCGTCCGCTCCGCCCAGCTCGTCATCGATTACCTCGAGCCCGCCTGACCGGCCTGCTGCACGCGTCGAAGCGCCGGTGAGCCTGCCGCCCATGCTAAGCTTTCCGGCTGGATCCCTTGCCACGATTGACCGTCGAACATGGAAATCTCACCCCTGCGCCAGCAACTGGCCGATCTCTCCTCCAGGGCGGATGCCCTGAGGAGGTATCTTTGACTACCCTCACAAGCGCGAGCGCCTCGAGGAAGTCCGGCGCGAGCTGGAGAATCCCGCCGTCTGGAGCCAGCCCGAGCAAGCCCAGGCGTTGGGGCGCGAACGCGTCCGGCTCGAGGGCGTCGTGGACGTGCTCGATGAACTCGCCGATGGACTGACCGACGCGACGGAACTCTTGGAGCTCGCCGCCGAAGAGGACGACGAGGCGACGGCCGAAGGCATTGCAGCGGATGCCGACGGCCTGCAAAAGAAGATCGAGGAACTGGAATTCCAGCGGATGTTTTCGGGCCCGATGGACGCCAGCAATGCGTTCCTCGACATCAATGCGGGCCAAGGGGGCACGGAGGCGCAGGACTGGGCCGAGATGCTGCTGAGGATGTACCTGCGCTGGATCGAGGCGCACGATTTCTCCGCCGAGATCATCGAGGCCTCCGCAGGCGAGGTGGCCGGTATCAAGAGCGCCACCGTGCTGGTGACCGGGCCCTATGCCTACGGCTGGCTGCGCACCGAAACCGGTATTCATCGGCTGGTGCGCAAGTCGCCCTTCGATTCCGGCAACCGGCGCCATACCAGTTTCGCGGGCGTGTTCGTGTCCCCGGAAGTCGATGACGAGGTGGACATCGACATCAATCCGGCGGACTTGCGCATCGACGTCTACCGCGCCAGCGGCGCCGGCGGACAGCATGTGAATCGCACGGAGTCCGCGGTGCGCATCACGCACCTGCCGACCAATTCGGTCGTGCAGTGCCAGAACGACCGCAGTCAGCACAAGAACAAGGCCACGGCCATGAAGCAGCTCAAGGCGAAGCTTTACGAGCTCGAGATGCAGGAGCGGCGCGCCCAGGCCCAGGCGGTGGAGGACACCAAGTCCGATATCGCCTGGGGTCACCAGATCCGCAACTACGTGCTGGACCAGTCCCGCATCAAGGACCTGCGCACGGGCGTCGAGGTCGGCAACACCCAGGCCGTGCTGAACGGCGACCTGGACCAGTTCATCGAGGCCAGCCTGAAACAGGGCCTTTAAGTCGGCGACGGGGAGTCACCATGTCCGAGCAGCCAGAGCACGCACTGATCGCGGAGCGCCGCCGCAAGCTGGAAGCGCAGCGCCAGGCCGGTGAGGCCTACGCCAACGACTTTCGCCGCAACGCGCTGGCGGGCGATCTCCAGCTCGCATTCGGCGAGCACGAGGCAGAGGTGCTGGAGAGCGAGGGCATTCCGGTCGCGGTGGCCGGGCGCATGATGGCCAAGCGCGTCATGGGCAAGGCGAGCTTCGCGCGCCTCGAGGACATGAGCGGCGCGATCCAGCTGTTCATGCAGCGCGATACGCTGCCGGAAGGGGTCTACGCTGCCTTCAAGACCTGGGACCTCGGGGACCTGCTGGGGGTCGAGGGCACACTGTTCAAGACCCGCACCGGCGAGCTGTCGGTGAAAGTGACCAGCGCGCGCCTTCTTTCGAAGTGCCTGCGCCCGCTGCCGGAGAAATACCACGGCCTCGCCGACACTGAAACGCGCTACCGGCAACGCTATCTCGACCTGGTCATGAACGCGGACAGCCGGGCGGTGTTCAGGCTGCGCTCGCGCATGGTGACTTTCATGCGCCGCTATCTCGACGCCCAGGGTTTTCTCGAGGTGGAAACACCCATGATGCAGCCGATCCCGGGGGGCGCGAATGCCCGCCCTTTCGTCACGCATCACAATGCGCTCAGCATCGACATGTACCTGCGCATCGCGCCGGAGCTGTACCTCAAGCGGCTGGTGGTCGGGGGATTCGAGCGCGTCTACGAGATCAATCGCAACTTCCGCAACGAAGGTCTCTCGACCCGGCACAATCCCGAGTTCACCATGCTCGAGCTGTACCAGGCCTGGGTGGACCAGGTGGCGATGATGGACATTGCGGAACACCTGTTGCGGTCCATGGCCGAAGCGCTGCTCGGCACGCTGAAGCTGGCGTCGCAGGGGGTGGAAGTGGACCTCGAGCCGGCTTTTCGGCGCGTGGCGCTCGAAGCGCTCGTGCTTGAGGCGAACCCGGGACTGGATCCGGCACGCAACCGCGACGTGGACCACCTGCGACAGGTTGCAGCGCAGCTCGACATGCACGTCGAGCCCGGCTGGGGCGCCGGCAAGCTGCTGCTCGAACTGTTCGAGAGGACGGTCGAGCCCGACCTGCAGCAGCCGACCTTCGTCACGGGTTATCCGCTGGAGGTTTCCCCGCTCGCGCGGTGCCGCGACACGGACCCGTTCCTGACCGACCGCTTCGAGTTGTTCATCGCGGGACGGGAACTCGCCAACGGTTTCTCGGAACTCAACGATCCCGAGGAACAGGCCGCGCGCTTCAGGGCGCAGGTGGCGCAGAAGAGCGCCGGTGACGAGGAGGCGATGTTCTACGATGCCGACTACGTGCGCGCGCTCGAGTACGGCATGCCGCCGGCGGGCGGGCTGGGCATCGGCGTGGACCGCCTGGTGATGCTCTACGCGGACCAGCCGTCCATTCGCGACGTATTGCTGTTCCCGCAGATGCGGCCGGAAGAGCCCTCCGCCAATTAGCGCGGAGCCGGCGCTGCGCTCGAAACACCCTGCTGAGCTACATGGACTCCGCCGCCCAGGGCGTGAGCGTCGCACCGTCCGCGAGCGCAAAGGGCCCGGACGCATCCTCGGCCACGACAGCCATCACCAAGCAGCCGTCGCCGACGGGGGCGGCACGCACCACGGTGCCGCCGCCAGTCGAGAGGCTCGCACCGGGTGCCGGCGGTGGGGTTGCGGCTCGAAACAGGCGCGCACGGCGTTTCACGCGGCCGAGGTGATGGGCGCGCGCCACGATCTCCTGGCCGGGATAACACCCTTTCGTGAAGCTGACGCCGCCGATCCGGTCGAGATTCAGCATCTGGGCCACGAACTGGCCACTGGTCGCGGGATACACCTCGGGCAGCCCCGCCTCGATCTCCGCGCGCGCCCATGCGCTCTCGGCTGCGGCATCCGGACCGTCGCCGGCGGCGCCCAGGGCACCGGCCAGCAGCCATCCGGCGTCGCCGGGGAGGCGCAGGACGCTGAGCTGCTCGCTGCACGTTGCCGACAACGGGGTTCGCTCCAGGGACAGGCCGCCGAGCACGCCCGCCGCGGCGCCTGCGGCGTCCGGCAGGCCGTAGACGGGCGGGCCGGATCGCAGCTCGACCCGGGACCGCAGGACGAACAGGCGCATGCGCTGCTGGACTGTTTCCAGCAGTCCGGCGTGCATGAGCAGCAGGAAGCCCTCGGGGGCGGGCAGAATCCGCAGAAATGCCAGCACGCGTCCCTTCGGGTCGTGCCATCCGGACAATTGGCCGCGCGTCCCGGTCACTTCGTCGAGGTCGGACGAAAGCTGGTTCTGCAGAAACGTGCGGGCGTCGGGTCCGCTGACGGCCAGGGCGCGCAGGCTGTCGAACGGAAAGGGGCGGGGCGTCATGTCTGGCGGGACTCCGGAAGCGAGTTTGAATGCGACCTGATTCTACCCCGAGTGCCGCGGGTCTGGCCTCATGTTGCGGTGCGTGGCAGAATTCACGGCTATGTCCGAGTCACCCGACGAAAATAAGAACGAAGCGGTCGAGACCTTGCCCGAACCCGAGCAGGACGCCGCTACGCCCGCAGCCGACGAAACCACCGAGGCCGCGCCACCGAAAGAGATTGGCGGACGCGCCGGTCCGGAACCCGTGCGTTACGGCGACTGGGAAAAGAACGGGCGCTGTATCGATTTCTGATAACTATCCCGACCCCGCCGAGTCCACGGGACGCGTGCCATGCGTCACCGAGGTCCGGCAGGGCGGCTCCAGGTCCAGGCAAGGAGGATCTCGCCCATGGCTGCTGGCAATCGGCCGCTGTCGCCGCACCTGCAGATCTACCGTCCGCAGATCACCTCGGTGCTGTCGATATCCCATCGTTTCAGTGGCGTGGCGCTCGCGTTCGGGCTGTTCGCCCTCGTGGCCTGGCTCGCGGCGCTCGCGAGCGGGCCTGAGGCATACGCCACCGCGGTGGCGGTCTTCGCGGCCTGGCCGGTCAGGCTGCTGCTGGTCGCCCTGAGCTTTGCGTTCTTTTTCCACTTCGCGAACGGCCTGCGCCACCTTTGGTGGGATTCCGGTCGGGGTTTCGAAATTTCCCAGATCTACGCCTCGGGTCGGCTGGTCATCGCGGTGGCTGTCGTGCTGACGCTCGGGGCATGGGCCATGATCCTGTTGGGCGGTGCGGCATGAGCCTGCGCACGCCGTTGGGCCGCGCGCTCGGTCTCGGTGCCGCCGGCAAAGGGACTCAGCACTGGTGGCAGCAGCGCGTCACGGCCGTGGCGCTTGCATTGCTGGGCGTGTGGTTCGCAGTCTGCCTCCTCGGCCTCGAACTGGCGGATCGCAGCGCGGTGATCGGCTGGGTGGCGCAGCCGCTCAATGCCTCCCTGCTGGCACTGCTGGTGCTGACCGCGGCATGGCATTCGCAACTCGGCACGCGCGTGATCGTCGAAGACTACGTGAAGGGCTCGATCAAGGTGCCGTTGCTGATGGCGCTCCAGTTCCTGCATGCGGCGGCGGCCATGGTGGGCATCGTCGCGGTCCTGCAGATCGCCATCGGAGGACGCTGAAATGAGTGCCGCATACAAGATCGTCGATCACAGTTACGACGTGGTGGTAGTCGGTGCAGGCGGTGCGGGGCTGCGCGCCACTTTCGGCCTGGCGGAACAGGGCCTGCGCACGGCCTGTGTCACCAAGGTGTTTCCCACCCGCAGTCACACAGTAGCCGCACAGGGCGGCATCAGCGCCGCGCTGGGCAACATGGGCGAGGACGACTGGCGCTGGCACATGTACGACACGGTGAAGGGCTCCGACTGGCTGGGCGACCAGGACGCCATCGAGTACATGTGCAAGGAGGCGCCCGACGCCGTCATCGAACTCGAGCACTACGGTGTGCCGTTCTCGCGCACCGAGGATGGGCGCATCTACCAGCGGCCCTTCGGCGGCATGACCACGCGCATGGGCGAGGGCCCGCCGGCGCAGCGCACCTGCGCGGCGGCCGATCGCACCGGCCACGCCATGTTGCATACGCTCTACCAGCAGTCGCTAAAGCACCAGGCGGAATTCTTTATCGAGTATTTCGCGCTGGACCTGATCATCGACGAGGAGGGCGCCTGTCGCGGCGTCATGGCGTGGAATCTCGACAGCGGCGAGCTGCATCGTTTCCGGGCCCACCGCGTGATCCTGGCTACCGGCGGCTATGGCCGGGCCTATTTCTCCTGCACCTCCGCGCACACCTGCACGGGCGACGGCAATGCCATGGTGCTGCGCGCGGGCCTGCCGCTGCAGGACATGGAATTCGTGCAGTTCCACCCGACAGGCATCTACGGCGCAGGCTGCCTGATCACCGAGGGCGTGCGCGGCGAGGGCGGCTACCTGACGAATTCCGCGGGCGAGCGCTTCATGGAACGTTATGCGCCGAACGCGAAAGACCTAGCCTCGCGCGACGTCGTCAGCCGCTCGATGACCATCGAGATCCGCGAAGGCCGGGGGGTCGGCCCGGAAAACGACCATATTCATCTCCACCTGGAACACCTCGGTCCCGAGGTCATCCACGAGCGCCTGCCGGGCATCGCCGAGACCGCGCGAATCTTCTCCGGCGTGGACGTGACGAAACAGCCGATCCCGGTATTGCCGACGGTGCACTACAACATGGGCGGGATCCCGGCGAATTACCACGGTGAAGTGGTCACCCTCAAGGACGGCGATCCCGAGCACGTGGTGCCCGGTCTCATGGCGGTCGGTGAGGCGGCCTGTGTCTCGGTGCACGGCGCCAATCGGCTGGGGTCGAATTCGCTGCTCGACCTCGTCGTGTTCGGCCGCGCGGCCGCCAAGCACTGCGGCGCCACGCTGAAACCCGGCGAACGGCATGCGCCGCTCCCGGCCGATGCCGGCGAGCAAAGCATCGCGCGGCTCGACAAGCTGCGCCATGCGAAAGGTTCCCGGTCCACGGCCGAAATCCGTAACGAGATGCAGCGCGCCATGCAGGAACATGCCGCGGTGTTCCGCACCGGCGACGTGTTGGGCGAGGGCCTGGAGAAGGTGCGCAGGATCGCCGCATCGTTCGACGACGTGCGCGTCGCGGACCGCTCCATGGTGTTCAACACCGACCTGGTCGAAACGCTCGAGCTCGACAACCTGCTCGGCCAGGCGCTGGTGACGATCGCCTCTGCCGAAAATCGCAAGGAGAGCCGCGGAGCGCACGCGCGCGAGGATTTCCCGGACCGGGACGACGCGGCCTGGATGAAGCACACGCTGGCCTGGAGAAAGGCCGCCACCGAGGTCGGCATCGACTATCGCCCGGTCCATCAGCAGACACTGACGAGCGACGCGGATCCCATCCCGCCGAAAGCACGGACTTACTGACGGAGATGAGCGCACATGGCTGAATTCAGGCTGCCGGCCAATTCGAAGATCACCCGCGGCAAGCATTTTCCCGCCGCCGACGGCGCGGAGAAGATCAGGCGTTTCGTCGTCTATCGCTATGATCCAGACAGCGGCGAGACGCCGCGCATGGACACCTACGAGGTGGATCTGGAGCGTTGCGGACCGATGGTTCTCGATGCCCTGATCAAGATCAAGAACGAGATCGACCCGACGCTCACTTTCCGTCGCTCCTGCCGCGAGGGCATCTGCGGCAGCTGCGCGATGAACATCGACGGCGTGAACACGCTGGCCTGCACTATCGCGATCGAAGAGGCACGCGGGGACGTGAAGATCTATCCGCTGCCGCACATGCCTGTCGTCAAGGACCTCGTCCCGGATCTCACCAATTTTTACGCGCAGTACGCCTCCATCAAGCCGTGGATCCAGACGCGCACGCCGGCGCCGCCCGACCGCGAGCGCCTGCAGTCCAAGACCGACCAGGAAAAGATCAACGAGCCGTCCGCGTGCATCCTGTGCGCCTGTTGCTCGACGGCGTGTCCGAGTTACTGGTGGAATGGCGACCGGTATCTTGGCCCGGCCGCACTGCTCGCGGCCTATCGCTGGATCGTGGACAGTCGCGACGAGGCGACCGGGGAACGGCTCGATGCGCTGGAGGACCCCTTCAAGCTGTATCGCTGCCACACCATCATGAACTGCACGCGGACCTGCCCCAAGGGTCTCAATCCCGCCAAGGCCATTGCCGAGATCAAGCTGAAACTGGCGGAACGCCAGCATTAGCCGATTCTTGCGCTTCCTTGCGGAAATCCGCCATGCATCCGGATGAGCACGAAGGCATGATGGACCCCGCCGAAACCGGCCGGTTGCGCTGGCGGTGCCGACGCGGCATGCGCGAGCTCGACGTGGTGCTGGTGCGTTACCTGGAACGTGACTGGCCGACGGCCTCCGCCGCGGAGCGCGCTGCCTTCGGGGAGCTGCTCGAGCGGCAGGACCCCGAGGTCAACGCGCTGGTGTTCGGCCGGCTGGATCCGCAAGACGAGGCGCTGGCGCGTGTCCTGGAGTGTTTACGACGGCCCACTTGAGTTTCGCGTCGGACCGTCCCGCGCGCTCGGTGCCTGGCTGACACTCGGACACATGCTCGCGTGCCTGGCGTGGTGGTTGGCGGATCTCCCCGCCGTCATCGGCCTTGCGGTCATAGGCTCGTCGTTGTTCATTTCGCTGCGGCGGGCAGCGGCGCCGCTCGGGGCCGGCGTGCGAGCGATTGGCTGGAGCGCGCCTGATGGCTGGACGCGCATCGGTATAATCCACGACCCCCTTCGCATGGAACTACGCCCGAGTTCCGTGGTCACAACTTGCGCAATGTTCCTGCATTGGGACGATGGCATCTCGAGATGGCGCATCGTTCTGCCCAGGGATGCAATGCACCCGGACGACTGGCGGCGCATGATGGTGATTGCGAGATTATATGAAGGACAGGCTAGAATGTTGACGGCCGCGGTTATCGCCACTCCGGCCGGGAGAACTTCACGCACGGCCCCCGGTCACTCCGAGTGGCGAATGGATTCGCCGGGATTCCGAGGTGCTTGCCCGCATGGGCACGAAAAGCAGCGACCAGTTGCTGGTCGAGAGAGTCCAGCAAGGTGACAAAGCGGCGTTCGACATTCTCGTCGGCCAGTACCAGCACAAGATCGTCAAGCTGGTCGGCCGCTATGTGCGGGATCCGGACGAAGCGCAGGACGTCGCGCAGGATGCCTTCATCAAGGCATATCGCGCGCTGCCTTCCTTTCGCGGCGAGAGTGCCTTCTACACCTGGCTGTACCGGATCGCGATCAACACCGCCAAGAACCAGCTGGCATCGAACAAGCGCCGGGCCGAGGATTTCGATCTCGATCTGCAGGACCCGGACCAGTACGAGATTCACGGGCGATTGCGCGAAGGTGATACGCCCGAAGGGCTCGCGCTCACCGACGAGATTCGCGAGACCGTGAACCAGGCGATCGAAGCACTTCCGGAGGATCTGAGAACGGCCATCGTTTTCCGGGAGATCGAGGGATTGAGCTACGAAGAGATCGCCGCGGCCATGGAGTGCCCGGTGGGCACCGTGCGTTCGAGGATTTTTCGCGCACGCGAAGCAATTGACAAGCGATTGAAGCCCCTGCTCGACCAGGGGACGTGAGGATAACGATGACGACTCAAGTGCACGAACAGCTCTCGGCACTGCTGGACGGCGAATTGCCGGATGCGGAAGCGGAGATGGCGGTACGCCGCCTCACTCGCGATGCCGAGCTGCAGTCCACGGCGCTCCGTTACAGCCTGATCGGCGATGCGATGCGGGACGAACTGCCGGCGGCCCGGCCTGCAGACCTCGTTGATCGGGTGCGCGCCGAACTGGACAAGCAGCCGGAGGCCGTGCCGCAGACTGCCGCGCCGGCGCGCACCGGCCGTCTAGCCCGGGCGGCCGGCGGATTCGCCGTGGCGGCCTCCGTCGCCGTGGCGGCCCTGGTGGCCTTGCCAGGCGGTCAGCTCGACGAGACGCCGCCGCCGACGTTGTCCGCGACCGAAGTCGCCTCGCCTCCGCCGGAGCAGCGCTTCGGCGTGCAGTCTGCGCGCGCCGCTGGCGGCGGTCCCGACCGGTTGACCCGTTACTACGTCAACCACACCGAATATGCCCCGCCCATTAGCGGTCGCGGCGCGCTGACGCGCATCATCGTGATCCAGCCCGAGCCGACGTCTCCAGAGAGTGCGGAGATCGAAGCCGGTGATCCCGAGGACACGGCCGTGACCGTCGAGGAGACCGGGAACGCGCGATGAAGGTGGCGTTCTCCCGGTACACCGTGCTGCTGGCGTGCCTCGCCTGCACGCTGCCCGCGGCCGTGCTGGCGGACGGCGCCCGCGACTGGCTGAAGCGCATGGAAACCGCGGTCGAGTCGCTGAGTTACGAAGGCACCTTCGTGCACATGGTCGGCAACCGCATGGAGACGATGCACGTCATCCACCGCCGGGTGGGCGGCGAGGTCGCGGAGCGGCTGTTTTCTCTCGACCAGCCAGGGCGGGAGATTCTGCGCCACAATGACCGGGTGACCTGCATATTCGCTGACCAACGCATGGTGCTGGTCGAACGCCGCAGGGCCGACCGCGGCACGCCACTGATCAGTTCATTTGCCTCCGATACCAGTGCGGCCGACGAATGGTACGAGTTCCGCGAAGCCGGTACCGGTCACAAGCTGGGGCGCGTCGTGCAAGTCATCGAGATCCAGCCGCGTGACAGCTTTCGCTACGGGCACCGCCTGTGGCTCGATAAAGCGACCGCCATGCCGCTGAAAGTGCAGTTGCTGGATCCCGACGGCGTCGCGGTCGAACAAATCCAGTTCGTCAGCATGTTGATGTCGGCCGAAATTTCCGACGCGCGCCTGCAACCCGACGTCGAGATCGACGGCTTCACGTGGTACAAGCACGATCAGCCAAGAACGCCCTTCGATTCGGACCCGGGCAGCGTCGCCTGGGTACTTAAGGACCCGCCCCCCGGTTTTCACCTCACCCAGGCGCGCGTGCGCACCCTGCCCGGCGCCGATCATCCGGTCGAGCATCTCGTCTTTTCGGATGGCCTTGCGTCGGTATCGATATTCGTCGAGCCCGCGAACGAGGCGGACGGCGATCTGGCCGGGTTGTCACGCATGGGTGCGGCGCACGCGTTCACACTGACCCTGGACGGCCAGCAGATCACGGCCGTGGGCGAGGTGCCGCCCGACACCGTGCAGCGCATCGCCCGCGCCTTGCGACCGGCCGCGGTCGCTAGCCAGTGATAATCGAAACCGGCCGCGTCCTGGAAGTCGATGGCGACTGGGCGTGGGTTGCCTGCCAGCGTCAGGTGGAATGCCCGCGCTGCGCCGAGGGTCGCGGTTGTGGCGGCGGGGTGCTCGGGAAATTGCTCGGCGACCGGCTTCACAAGGTGCGGGCGGCCGTCGGCGCGGTAGCAGTGCAGCCGGGGGACCAGGTCCAGATCGGGCTGGGCGAGGATGCCGTGCTGCGCGCCGCGGCGGCGGTTTACCTGGTGCCGCTGGTCGCCGCACTAGTGTCGGGTGCCGCGGCGGCGGCGATGACCGGCGGCGGCGATCTTGTCGCGATTGCGGGGGCAGCGGCCGGGTTGTTTCTCGGCCTTGGCTGGGCGCGGCGCTACGGGCGGCGCCTGGCGGCCGACGCGGCATCGCAACCGGTGATTCTCGGTCTCGCGGCAGGCGAGGGTTGCGCGGGCCGGGCGCCCGCTCAAGCGGCATGAACCCCGAGCTGCTGATGTATACACGCCGTCGCTGCGGCCTGTGCGAGCAGATGGAGACGGCGATCCGCGAGGCGTGTCCCGGGGCGACCGTACGCCGCGTCGAAATCGACGATGACCTTGCGCTGATGAGCCGTTTCGGCCGCGATGTGCCGGTCTTGTTCCTGGACGGCGAAGTCGTCTGCAAGCATTTCCTGGACACCGCACGCCTGCTTGCCGCACTCGACGCACCCTCGACCGGCTCCCGCCCGGTATAATGTCGGGCCGGCACGATGCCGGCGTGCTGCGTGCCCTTCATGGATCAAATCCGCAATTTTTCGATCATCGCCCACATCGATCACGGCAAGTCCACGTTGGCGGACCGGTTCATCCAGGTCTGCGGCGGACTGGCCGATCGGGAGATGTCTGCGCAGGTGCTCGACTCGATGGACCTCGAGCGTGAGCGCGGAATCACCATCAAGTCGCAAGCCGTGGCGCTCCGTTATCGCGCCCGCGACGGCAGGGACTACGAGCTGAACCTCATCGATACCCCGGGGCACGTCGATTTCTCCTACGAGGTGTCGCGTTCCCTCGCCGCCTGCGAGGGTGCGATCCTGATCGTCGATGCTGCACAGGGCGTCGAGGCCCAGAGTGTCGCCAATTGCTACACGGCGGTGGAGGCGGGACTCGAGGTCATCCCGGTCATCAACAAGATCGACCTGCCGTCCGCCGAGCCGGAGCGCGTGAAAAACGAAATCGAGGAGATCATCGGCATCGAGGCGCAGAACGCGGTGCTCACTAGCGCCAAGACGGGCGAGGGCGTGGAAGACGTGCTCGATGCGATCATCGCGCGAATTCCGCCTCCCAAGGGCGACCCGGGGGCGCCGCTGCAGGCGCTGATCATCGATTCTTGGTTCGACAACTATGTCGGGGTCGTGTCGCTGGTGCGGATCGTCAGCGGCGTGCTGGAGAAGGGCGCGAAGATCCGCGTGATGTCCACCGGCCGCAGCCACAACGCGGACCGGGTCGGCTGCTTCACCCCCAAGCGGACCGACCGAGAACGGCTCTCGACCGGCCAGGTCGGATTCCTGATCGCCGGCATCAAGGAGATCGACGGTGCGCCCGTCGGCGATACCGTGACGCTGGACGCACGGCCCTGCGAGGCGCCCCTGCCGGGCTTCAAGCAGGTCCAGCCGCGGGTGTTCGCCGGGGTGTTTCCGATCAACTCCGAGGACTACGAGGATTTCCGGGACGCATTGCACAAGCTGCGGCTCAATGATGCCGCGCTGCATTTCGAGCCCGAGACCTCCACCGCACTCGGCTTTGGTTTCCGTTGCGGCTTCCTCGGCATGCTGCACATGGAGATCGTGCAGGAACGTCTCGAGCGCGAATACAAGCTCAACCTGATCACCACCGCCCCCACGGTGGTCTACGAAGTCCTGCAGACGGACGGCGCGGTGGTGCAGGTCGACAATCCTTCGCGCCTGCCGCCGAGCAATCTCGTCGCCGAGATCCGCGAACCTATCATCGTCGCGAGCATCCTCGTGCCGCACGCGCACGTAGGCGCGGTGATCAAGCTGTGCGTCGAGAAACGCGGCGTGCAGAAGCGGCTGCATTACACGGGAAGCCAGGTCCAAGTCGAATACGAGCTGCCGCTGTCCGAGGTCGTGCTGGACTTCTTCGACCGGCTGAAATCGTGCAGCCGGGGCTTCGCGTCCTTCGATTATCGCCTGGACAGGTACCAGGCGGCGCCGCTGACCAAGCTGGACATCCTCGTCAACGGCGATCGCGTCGACGCGCTGTCGATCATCACCCATCGCGAGGCGGCGCAGCGCCGCGGGCGCGAGGTCGTGGAGAAGATGCGCGAACTGATTCCGCGGCAGATGTTCGAGGTAGCGATCCAGGCAGCCATCGGCGGCCAGATCGTGGCGCGCAGCAGCGTCAAGGCGCTGCGCAAGAACGTGACCGCGAAATGTTACGGCGGCGACGTGAGCCGCAAGCGCAAGCTGCTGGAGAAGCAGAAAGAAGGCAAGAAGCGGATGAAACAGGTCGGCAATGTCGAGATCCCGCAGGAAGCGTTTCTTTCCGTCTTGCAGGTCGACCGAAAATAACGAATACTCTGCTTGAGTTATCGGGGGCAAGCTTTGGATTTTTCACTAGTTCTTGTTCTTCTAACCGCGACGATGGCAGCCATCTGGGCGCTTGACGTGTTGTGGTTGAAGCCGCGCCGCGAGGCATCGGCCATCGCCTCCGGGGAAGCGGCGCAGGAGCCTGCGCTGGTGGAGTTCAGCCGTTCCTTCCTGCCGATCGTTATCGTCGTGTTGCTGATCCGGTCGTTCGCCTACGAGCCCTTCCGCATCCCCTCCAGCTCCATGATGCCCACGCTGCGCGTCGGGGATTTCATCTTCGTCAGCAAGTTCAGCTATGGCCTGCGGCTCCCCGTGCTGAACACCAAGGTGCTGTCCACCGGCGAGCCGGAACGCGGCGATGTCGCCGTGTTCCGCCTGCCGTCCGACCCGGGCACCAACTACATCAAGCGCGTCGTGGGCCTGCCCGGCGACGTGGTTTCCATGCGCAACAAGCAGCTGTGGATCAACGGAGAGCCGGTGCCCTCGGCGCTGCTCGGCGAAACGGTGGAGATCGAGTGCGGGGGGTTCTGGTTCGATGCGCAGGTGGGTGTCGAGACGCTCGGCGACCACAGCCACCAGGTCTATCTGAGCGAGCAACGGGATCGCCCCAGCCCTTTCCTCGACCGTCCCGTGCCGCCCGGGCAGTACCTGGTCATGGGCGACAATCGCGATTGCAGCCGTGACGGCCGGATCATCGGCTATATTCCGGAATCGAGTATGGTGGGGCGAGCCGTCCGGATCTGGATGAACTGGGACGCGGAGTCGAAACGGCCGCTCTGGCACAGGATCGGCGACCCGATCCGGTGATCGAGGGCAAGCATTCAGGCATCATGAACCGGGCGTCGCCTTGGGGGAACAATATGCGCAAGCAACGTGGAATGACCCTGATCGGGATGGTGATCGTGGCGTTTATCGCCGGCGTGTTCGTGCTCGCCGCGCTTCGCCTGACGCCGATCTATCTCGAATACATGAACGTGGATTCCGCGCTGAAGTCGATGAAGCGCGATCTGGACGGCAGCAACGCAGGTCCGGGGCAGATCCGCACGGCGCTGCAGCGCCGCTTCGACATCGACAACATCAGCAGCATCAGTCCGCGGGACATCAAGATCGAGCGTGCGGCGAACGGCTACGTGGTGCGGGCCGACTACGAGAGTCGCGCGCAGTTCATCGGTAATCTCTACCTGCTGGTGGATTTCGACAAGTCCGTCGAGGTCGCGCGTTGACCGACGACCTCGGGTGGTTGGAGCGCGAGTTCGGCTATCGATTTTCGGACGCGGACCTGCTGGATCGCGCCCTGACACACCGCAGTGCCGGCGGGAACCACAACGAGCGCCTCGAGTACCTGGGTGATGCGGCTCTCAGCCTGGTCGTGGCCGAGGCCCTGTACGAAAGGCTCCCGCAGGCCCCGGAGGGGCACCTCAGCCGACTGCGCGCGAGCCTGGTACGGCGTTCTTCGCTGGGCGAGATCGCGCGGGAGGCGGGCTTTCCGGACCGGTTGCGGCTCGGCTCCGGCGAACTGAAAAGCGGCGGTTTCCGGCGCGAGTCCATACTCTCCGACGCGCTCGAGGCCGTGCTCGGCGCGATTTACCTGGACGGCGGTATCGACGCCCTGCGTCCCGTGGTGTTGCGGCTCTACGGTTCGCGCCTGGACGAACTGCCCGCGCACGAGGATCTCAAGGATCCCAAGACGCTGCTCCAGGAGCGCCTGCAGGCGCGCGGCTTGCCTTTGCCGCGCTATGAACTGGAATCCGTGGCGGGCGAGGATCATCGCCAGGAGTTCCGCATCTCGTGTGCGATCGAAGGGATGAACGAGACCTCCACGGGCACGGGAAGCAGCCGGCGCGCCGCCGAACAGGCTGCTGCGGCCGGCATGCTGGCGCAACTCGATGTCTGAGCCCGATTTCCGTTGCGGCTTCGTGGCGGTGGTCGGCCGGCCCAATGTCGGCAAGTCCACGCTGGTCAATGCGCTGGTCGGAAGAAAGGTCAGCATCGTGACGAGCCGCCCCCAGACCACCCGACAGCGCGTCATCGGCGTCGCTTCGACGGAGCGGGCCCAACTGCTGTTTGTCGATACGCCGGGCATGCACCGGCATGAGAAGCACGCGCTCAACAAGCTCATGAACCGCAGCGCGCAGTCGTCACTCGCCGATGCCGACGTGGTGCTGGTGGTGGTGGAGGCCGGGCGCTGGACCGAGGAAGACGAGGACGTGCTGGCGCGCGCGCAGGCTGCCGGGCGGCCCGTGATGCTGTTGCTGAACAAGATCGACAGGATCCGGCCACGGGAGGCCGTCCTGCCGATGCTGCAGGAAGCCGCAGCGCGCGGGGAGTTCGCCGCCGTGGTGCCAATCTCAGCTGAGCGGGGGGAGAACCTGGCGCGGCTGCGGGAGCTTCTCGAGGCGGCCGTTCCCGAGGGCCCGGCGCTGTTCCCGCCGGAACAGTGGAGCAATCGGGACGAACGCTTTCACATCGCCGAGGTGGTGCGCGAGAAACTGATGCGCCGCCTCCGGGATGAGCTGCCTTACGGGCTCGCGGTGGAGATCGAGCGGCTCGGCGAGAGCGAGCAGGGTCGCCTCGAGGTCGGCGCGGTCGTCTGGGTGGAGCGCGAGGCCCACAAGGCCATCGTGATCGGCAAGGGCGGGGAAATGCTTAAGGCCGCCGGCCAGGCGGCCCGGCTGGAGCTGAAAGCGCGCTTCGAACGCCCCGTGCATCTCGAGATCTGGGTCAAGGTGCGGGAACGCTGGACCGATCGCGAAGCCGACCTGAAGCGACTGGGTTACGACGGCGACTGACAGCCTTGCTGCGCGTCGAACTCGAACCCGCTTTCATTCTCCATCACCGGCCTTTCCGGGACACCAGCGTGCTGCTCGAGGTCTTCAGCGAAACCCACGGCCGCGTAGGCCTGGTGGCGCGGGGCGCCCGCGGGCCGCGCAGCCGCCTGCGCAGCCTGTTGCAGCCGTTCCGTCCGCTCCTCCTGTCGTGGCAACTGCGGGGCGAGCTCGGCACGCTGACAGGTGCGGAGACGGCCGGCCAGGCCGCGAAAATGCCGGCCGGGGGCGACCGCCTCATGGCGCTTTTTTACCTGAATGAACTCCTTTTGCGGCTCACCGCCCGGCTGGATGCCCACCCGGCGCTTTATGCAGTCTATGGCGCCGCGGTCGAGGACCTGGTCGCCGGCGAGCCGGTTGCGGCTGTACTGCGCCGCTTCGAGAAACGCCTTCTGGACGCCCTGGGCTATGGCCCCGATCTCGCTCTCGATGCGACCGGGCAAGCCGTCGATCCGGCCGCGAGCTATCGCTATGACCCGGCACTCGGCCTGGCTGCCTGCCCGGAGGGCGTCACGGGCGCGGTGCTCGGCAGCTCGCTGCTGGCACTGTCGAAAGATCGCCTGACAGAGCCGCGCGCCCTGGCGGATGCACGTCGTCTCCTCAGGGCGGCCCTCGATGTGCATCTCGAGGGCCGGCCGTTGAAGACGCGCGAGATGCTGGGCCGGCTGCGCGGCGGCTGAGACATCGCTACAGGTGCGGAGTTCGGCGGGATCGCCGCCGGGGTGGCGCGATCTGGCAAAATGAGTTCAATCGACGGCCTGTATGGCGGGAGTTCCCGATGAAGAACACGATCGCGCTCGGAGTGAACATCGATCACGTTGCGACGATCCGCCAGGCGCGACGCACGCGCTACCCCGATCCCGTCTACGCTGCCTTGATGGCCGAGCAGGCGGGAGCGGACAGCATCACCCTGCACCTGCGCGAGGATCGGCGTCATATCCAGGACCGGGACCTCCGGGCCATGAAAGACGTGTTGCAGACGCGCATGAACCTGGAAATGGCAGTGACGGATGAAATGCTGCGGATCGCGATCGAAGTGCGTCCCCGCGACGTGTGCCTGGTGCCCGAGCGGCGTGAGGAGTTGACGACCGAGGGAGGGCTGGACGTCGCCGGGCAGCTGGAGCGGGTGCGCGACGCCGTGGCGCGGCTCGCGGAGGCGGGAATCCGCGTGTCTTTGTTCATCGATCCGGAGGAGCAGCAGCTCGAGGCGTCGGTGGCGGCCGGAGCACCCGTCGTCGAGTTGCACACGGGCGCCTACGCGGATGCCGAGGCGCCGCGGCAGCAGCAGGCCGAGCTCGCACGCGTCATGGCAGCCTCGCGCACCGGGGTCGAGCTGGGCCTGGAGGTGAATGCCGGGCACGGCCTCAATTACCACAACGTGCAGCACGTCGCGCGCATCGTCGAGATCGCCGAGCTGAATATCGGCCATGCGATCGTCGCGCGGGCGATCTTCGACGGCCTTTCGACGGCGGTGATCGAGATGAAGCGCCTGATGACCGAAGCGCGCCTGCAATGATATTCGGCATCGGCACCGACGTCGTGCGGCTGGATCGCGTGGAGGCCACGCTGGCGCGCTTCGGCGAGCGCTTCGTCGATCGCCTGTTGTTGCCGGAGGAGCACGCCCAGTATCGCCGCCAGAAGCGCAAGAGCCGTTTTCTCGCGATGCGTTTTGCCGGCAAGGAAGCCGTCGTCATGGCGATGGGCACGGGTTTCAGCAACGGCATGTGGATTCGCGACGTGGGGATCGTGGCCGATCCCCTGGGTAAGCCCGAGATCGTTTATTCGGCCCGCGGCCGGGCGATGTGCGCGCAGCTGGGCATCGGTGCGGGACACGTCAGCCTGACGGACGAGGCGGGCATCGTGCTGGCGTTCGCAGTCCTGCTCAAGGCGGGCGCATGACGACGCTGGCCTTCGATATCGAGACGGTGCCCGACGTGGATTTCGGCCGACGTTATCTCGGCCTGGAGTCATTGTCCGACGAGGATGTCGGGCAAGCCATGTTCGCGCTGCGCCGCCAGCGCACCGGCAACGATTTCCTGCCACTGCACCAGCAACGCATCGTGTCCATCGCCTGTGCCATGCGTTCGCGCGACGGTTTCCGCCTGTGGTCGCTCGGTGGGCCCGAGGCGGACGAGGCCGAACTCGTGGCGCGCTTCTTCGACGGCATCGAGCGCTACAGTCCCGAGCTGGTCTCCTGGAACGGCGCGGGATTCGACCTGCCCGTGCTGCATTACCGTGCGTTGCGCCACGGCATCGCGGCGCCGCGCTACTGGGAACTGGGCGATAGCGACCGGGAGTTCCGCTACAACAACTACCTCGGGCGTTTTCACTGGCGGCACGTGGACCTGATGGACGTGCTGTCCGGGTACCAGTTCCGCGGTGCGGCGCGCCTCGACGAGGTAGCCGTGCTGCTCGGCTTGCCGGGCAAGCTCGGCCTGAGCGGTGATCGCGTGTGGGACGAATGGCGAAAGGGGCATCTCGGCGCCATCCGGGACTACTGCGAGACCGATGCACTGAACACCTGGCTGGTGTTCCTGCACTTCGAACGATTCCGCGGCCGCCGCACGACCCTCGAGCTCGAGCAGGAAGAGGCGCTCGTCGCCGAAGTCTTGAAGGCCGACGGCCGCACGCATCTCGGTGAGTTTTTGCGGGCCTGGGGGCGCGAATGAGGCGCAGCCGCAGGGTGGACCCGGCGCCCTTCGAAGCCAGCGTGCTGGACCTGGCTCATGACGGGCGCGGCGTCGCCAGGCTCGACGGCAAGACGACGTTCATCGCCGATGCGCTGCCCGGCGAGCGAGTACGTGCAAGCCGGGTCAGCCGCCGGCGCAGCCACGACGATGCGGTGCTGGTGGAGGTGCTCGAGCGGTCGGCCGAGCGCGTGGAGCCGCATTGCCCGCACTTCGGCACCTGTGGGGGATGCAGTCTCCAGCACCTCGAGTCCGGGGCGCAGCGCAGGGCCAAGGACGCCATCCTCCACGAGAACCTGCAGCGGATCGGGCATGTCGTCGCGGCCACGCGCTGGCCACCGATTTCCGGTCCTGCCTGGGGCTATCGTCGCCGCGCCCGGCTCGGGGCGCGCAAGGTGGACAAGAAAGGACGCGTGCTGGTGGGTTTTCGCGAGCGCCGCGCGCCGCTGGTGGCCGACATGGACAGTTGCCCGGTGCTCGCCGGGGACATCGGCGCCCTCGTTCCGGCGCTGTCGCGCCTGATCGGCGAGCTGAGCATCGCGCGTCGCGTGCCGCAGATCGAGGTGGCCGTGGGCGACGATCGCCGCGCTCTCGTGTTCCGTGTCATGGACCCGCTCAGCCCGGCGGATTCGATCCTGCTGGACCGCTTCGGGAGCGAACACGACGTGGACGTCTGGATACAACCCGGCGGCCTGGAGACGCTGCGCCCGTTGCGCGAAGGTACGCCGTGGCCGGGGTTTCGCCTGGCGGAGTTCGACCTTGAATTCTCGTTCCTGCCCACGGACTTCGTGCAGGTGAATGCCGCGATCAACCAGCAGGCCGTGGCTCGCGCGGTCGAATTGCTCGAGGTGAAACCGGGCGTCCGGGTGCTGGACCTGTTCTGCGGGCTCGGCAACTTCAGCCTGGCGCTGGCGCGCCGCGGGGCGCAGGTATGCGGCATCGAGGGCGATGCCGGACTGGTGGAGCGCGCCCGGGCGAACGCTGTGCGAAACGGCCTCGGGGCGAGTTTCCACGTCGCCAACCTGTTCGAGGATTGCCGGAACGCGACCTGGGCGCAGGGGCCTTATGACAGTTTTCTGCTCGACCCTCCGCGGGCCGGTGCGGAGGCTTCGATTCACCTGGTGGCTGCGTTGCGCCCGGCCCGGGTCGTCTACGTATCCTGCCATCCCGGGACGCTCGCCCGGGATGCAGGTATCCTCGTGAACGAGTTCGGCTACCGGTTGAGCGGCGCGGGCATCATGGACATGTTTCCGCATACGGCCCACATGGAATCGATCGCGCTGTTCGAGCGCGACGCACAGGCTTAGGGGTGTGACATGGGATCGGTCGCACGGATCGAGATCGACCTGGCAATGCAGCGGCTGACACTGCGGCGGGACGGAGAAACGGCGCGCCACTGGCCGGTGTCGACGGCGCTCGACGGCGCCGGCGAGCAGCACGGCAGCGGCCGCACTCCACGCGGCCTGCACGTCGTGCGCGCGCGTATCGGCGACGGACTGCCTCTCGGCGCGGTGCTGGTCGGGCGCCGCCCGACCGGCGAGACCTGGTCTCCGGCGCTGGCTCGCGCGCATCCCGACCGCGACTGGATCCTGACGCGCATCCTCTGGCTCAGCGGCCGCGAGGCCGGGCGCAATCGGCTCGGGCCGGTCGACACGATGCGACGCTACATTTACATTCACGGCACCCCGGACGACCAGCCGCTCGGCATCCCGGCGTCCCACGGTTGCATCCGCATGCGTAACGAGGACGTCGTGGAACTGTTCGACCTCGCGCCGCAGGGCACCGAGGTGCTGATCACCGAGGGCAGGGAAACATGACGCTCGGGCCGGTGATGCTGGACATCGAGGGTACGGCGCTCACGCAGGAGGACCGCGAACTGCTGCGCCACCCCAACGTCGGGGGAGTGATCCTGTTCGCCCGCAATTACGATTCGCCGGAGCAGTTGCGACAACTCACCCGCGAGATTCATGCGTTGCGTCATCCGGAGCTGGTGATCGCGGTGGACCAGGAGGGCGGCCGGGTGCAGCGCTTCCGCACGGGTTTCACGCCGCTGCCACCGATGCACATGCTCGGGCGGCAATACGACATGGACCGGGAGCAGGCTTTGCAGCTCGCGCAGAACTGTGGCTGGCTGATGGCGGCGGAATTGCGCGCCGCCGGAGTGGACCTGAGTTTCGCACCCGTGCTCGATCTCGACTACGGGCTCAGCGAGGTCATCGGCGATCGCGCCTTCCACCGTGATCCCGAGGCTGTCGCGCGGCTTGCCGGGCGCTTCATGGGCGGAATGCATGATGCAGGGATGGCTGCCGTCGGCAAGCATTTTCCCGGCCATGGCGGCGTGGTTGCCGATTCTCATCACGCCCTGCCGGAGGATCGACGCGGTTACTCGGAGCTGCTGGACGACATGCGTCCCTACGAATTGCTGATCGCCGAGGGACTGGCGGGCGTGATGGTCGCCCATGTCGTCTATGCGCGGCTCGACCGCATGCCGGCAGGTTTCTCCCGCTGGTGGCTGCGTACGGAGCTGCGCGTGCGGCTGCGCTTCCAGGGCGCCATCTTCTCGGACGACCTGTCGATGGCGGGTGCAGCCTTCGCCGGCACTCCGGTCGCCCGCGCTGCGCTTGCGCTGGAGGCCGGTTGCGATGTCGTGCTGGTATGCAATGATCGCCCGGCAGCGGTCGCGGTGACAGAGTCCCTCGGCGACTGGTACGAGCCGGCGTCACACCTGCGCCTGACGCGATTGCGCGGGCGCGGCGGCCCGGTCGCGTCGCTGGAGGGGTCGGCGGAGTGGCGCCGCGCCGCCGATGCGGTCAGGGATTTCGAGGAAGGCCGGCCGCGGCTGGTGCTCGAAGGGGATTGATGGAACGCCGGAAGGAACGAGTAACTTGACGGAACACGCAAGCCACGAGGATTTCGACGGGATACTGGCACGCGCATCCCAGCTCGCGGATGCCGCCGGTGTGCAGGCTGCGCTGGACCGGATGGCGGCCGAGATCAGCCGCGATCTCGCCGGTCGGGACCCGCTCGTGCTGGCCGTGATGATCGGTGGCATGTTGCCAGCGGCCTGGTTGCTGCAGCGAATGGGTTTTCCGCTGCAGCTGGATTACGTCCACGCCAGCCGTTATCGCGGCGGGACGCGAGGCGGCGACACCATCGACTGGATAGCGCGGCCGCGTACACCGCTCGAGGGTCGTACCGTGCTGGTGATCGACGATATTCTCGACGAGGGCTACACGCTGGCGGCCATTCTCGAGGACTGTCGCAAGCAGGGCGCGGCGGATGTGAGAAGTGGCGTGCTCGTGGAAAAGCGCCACGAACGTCGTGTTCCAGGCCTCCGCGCCGATTACACCGGTTTGCAGGTGGCGGACCATTACCTGTTCGGCTGCGGCATGGATTATCACGAGCGGCACAGGCAACATGCGGCGGTATACGCCCTCGCCGAGGAGGAGGACCGCAAGTGAGCGCGCTGGGGATCATCGGTGGCACGGGATTGCCCGGCTTCGACGGACTGCAGCTGGAACGGCGTGAAACCGCGACCACACCCTGGGGCACACCGTCCGGCCCCCTGTTGCGCGGCCGCATTGCCGGCCGGCCGGTGGTGTTTCTCGCGCGCCACGGCGCGCCGCACACGCTCGCGCCGCATGCCGTCAACTACCGCGCAAACGTCTGGGCACTGCTCGAGGCCGGGGTGCACGAGGTCATCGCGATCAACGCGGTCGGCGGCATCGGCGATGAGTATCCGCCCGGCTGCCTGGTCGTCCCGGATCAACTCATCGACTACACGTGGGGCCGCGAGCAGAGTTATTGCGGCGGTGCGGGCCGTGTGCTGCAGCACATCGACTTCACCACCCCCTATAGCACCGCACTACGGGAGCGCCTGCTCGGCGCGGCGCCACGTGTCGGCCTGGAGGTCATCGACGGCGCCGTATACGGCGTCACCCAGGGGCCGCGGCTCGAGACGGCCGCGGAGATCGAACGGATGGCGCGTGATGGCTGCGATATCGTCGGCATGACGGGCATGCCCGAAGCTGCGCTGGCGCGGGAACTGGAGCTCGAGTACGCATGTTGCGCGGTCGTGGTCAATCGCGCAGCCGGCCGAGGCGAGGATATACATGGGGAACTCGAGCGCTGGGTGGAGAGCGGCATGGCGGCGGTTCGGCGTCTCGTCCAGGCGGTGCTCGAGGATGCGGTCAAATGAACAACGTGATGAACGATCAGCTGCCGGACGGTCTTGCGGCATACGCCTTGCAGGCCGCCGAGTACGGCATGGTCGTCATCGATGGCGAGGACCCGGAGCACCGCATCAGCTGGGTCAACCCCGCGTTCGAAAAACTCAGCGGCTTCGAGCGCATCGAGCTGGTCGGGAACACCCTCCGGATTCTGCAGGGCGGGGATCTCGAACAGGCCGCGATCGGCGAGTTGCACAAGGCCATGGAGGACGAACGCGCCTGCAGCGTGCTGTTGCGCAGCCATCGACCCGATGGCGCCGTCTACTGGAATGCCTTGCGCGTGACGCCCTGGCGGGACGACCTGGGTAAACGCTGGTGGATCGGCTACGCGCGCGATATTTCGGCGCAGCGGGAAATGGAGATCATGCTGGGCCGGCGCAGCGACGAACTCGATATTCCCCGGCATCGAGGTTCCGAGATCGAAACCGTCGATCGCCTGACCGGCTTACAGAACGAGCACAGCTTCGAGCTGGCGCTCGAGTTGTCATGGTTTTCCTGTGCGCGCGATCGGCGTCCGCTGTCGTTATTCCTGTTCGCACCGGATTTTTTCGACATGTACGTGGAGACCTTCGGCCGCGTCGCGGGAGACTCCTGCCTGCGCATGCTCGCGCGCAGTGTTGGTGCGGCGTTTCGCCGCGCCAGTGATGTCGCGGCCCGGCTCGGCGAGGCGGAATTCGCTGCGCTCGGAACCGGCATGGAACAGGATCTGATCGAGTCCCACGCCAGAAGAGTGTGCGAGCGAGTGAGGGCGCTCGCGATTCGCAACCCGCACGCGCCCATGACACGCGTACTGACATTGAGCGCGGTGGTCTTGACCGGGCAGCCGGGCCAGGCGCCTGACTGGCGCGAGTTGCTGGCGCAAGCGCGTCGCACCATGGCTACGGCCCAACTCGGCGGGACGCAGCAACTGGTCGTGCAGGACTACGGTCCCGAGGTGGGCTGAGCGTCCTCGGTTTCGATTTCGGTGACGACCGCGACAACCCCGATGCGCGGGTGATCGTAATACTGCTCGACGCCCCGACGTATCCGCCGCCGCTGGGCCATCTCGGCCTCCAGCACATCTCCCGAGCGGAACTCGAGCTGCATTCCGAGGTGCAGGAAGCGCGCGGAGGTCAGGGCGATGCTGCCGACGAGCCGCTCGTCGGCGGGGCCCTGGCCCAGCGCCGCCAGGAACGGCAAGTCGACCCCTTGTCGGCTTGTCGGCGGCTGTACCCAGCCCTGGTGCCACAGCAGGTCATATCCCCCGGTGTCCAGGCGGGCAGCCACGGCGCCGAGGCGCAACGGCTCACGCGGCGGACGGAATCCCTCGGGCAGGCTCGGCGCTTCATCGGGCTCAGCGCCGGGTTCATCGGCGGCAGCCGGCAGGATCCGCGACAAAAGGGATGCCTGGGACTCTGCGGATTCCGCAGATTCGGGCGATCCTGCCGAACCCGGCTGCTCCAGCATCTCCGTGTCCGGGCGAGGCGGTAATTCCATGCTGACACCGGCCGGCTGGCCGAACACGACGACCTCCACCTGGTAATAGCGCGGTGTTTCTGCGGCGCCGGCTGCGTCGGCCATGAGGCCGGCCAGCCACGCGGCGGAAAGGCCCGCCAGCAAGCCAAGGCGCCAAGCCGGGCCGTGTGGGCGACGGAATGCGGCAGGTTTATCGAGCATCGCTGGCAGTCCCGCGGCGCGCCTTCGGCGCGTGAGTGGCCTGGTTCCCCGGCTCGAGCGTGTCGAGCAGGCGGTGAATCGTGTCGAAACGGACGTCAAGGTCGGACAGGTCGAGATTGAAGCGCAGTTTGTCCTGGCCGTCCAGCCGGTAGTGGCGCGGGTCAGACTGGATCAGCCGGATGAGCGCCACGGGCTCGACACTGGTGTCCGGCCTGAACAACAGGCTGCCGCCGGCTGCATTGGCCTCGATCCGGCGAATCCCCAGCCCGGCCGCCCGGCGCCGGATGGCGGCCACGCGGAACAGCATCTGGCCCTGGGGCGGCAGCAGTCCGAACCGGTCGATCAATTCGGCCTGCAGATCCTCCAGCGTCTCCGCGTCGCGGGCGCCGGCGATGCGCTTGTAGAGGACCAGCCGCAGATGGACGTCCGGCACATAATCCTCCGGCAACAGGGCCGGTACGCCGAGCTCCACCTCGACGCCGAAGTCCAAAGGGCGGTCGAGGTCCGGCTCCTTGCCTTCACGGAGGGCCTGCACGGCGCGTTGCAGCATGTCGAGGTACATGCTGAATCCGACCTCATGGATCTGGCCGCTCTGTTCGTCGCCGAGTAACTCGCCGGCGCCGCGGATCTCGAGATCGTGGGTGGCGAGCGTGAAGCCCGCGCCGAGTTCCTCGAGCGACTCGATGGCTTCCAGGCGCTTCACCGCATCCGAGGTGATGGCTTTCTTCGGCGGCGTGACGAGGTAGGCGTAGGCCCGGTGGTGCGAACGGCCCACGCGGCCGCGCAACTGGTGAAGCTGGGCGAGTCCGAGCTTGTCGGCGCGTTGCACGATGATGGTGTTGGCGGTGGGGATGTCGATGCCGCTCTCGATAATGGTCGTGCAGACGAGGACGTTGAAGCGCCGATGATAGAAATCCAGCATCACTTGTTCGAGATCCCGCTCCCGCATCTGGCCGTGCGCGATGCCGATCCGGGCTTCCGGGACCAGTTCGCCGAGCGTGGCGGCGGCCTGCTCGATATTCTGCACTTCGTTGTGCAGGAAATAGACCTGGCCGCCACGGCGGATCTCGCGCAGGCAGGCCTCACGGACGAGCCCGCTGTTCCATTCCGTCACGAAAGTCTTCACCGCGAGGCGCTCCGTCGGCGGCGTGGTGATCATCGACAGGTCGCGCAGCCCGCCGAGCGCCATGTTCATGGTGCGCGGGATCGGCGTGGCGGTCAGGGTGAGCACGTCCACTTCTGCACGCAACGCCTTGAGACGTTCCTTGTCGCGCACGCCGAAGCGGTGTTCCTCGTCGATGATCACCAGCCCCAGCCTGGCGAAGCGAACCGTGTGCTGCAGCAGCTTGTGCGTGCCGATGACGATATCCACAGCACCGGATTCCAATCCGTCGAGCACCCGTTCGACCTCCTTAGGCGAGCGGAAACGGGACAGGGATTCGACGCGCACCGGCCAGTCGGCGAAGCGGTCGGAGAAGGTCTGGAAATGCTGCTGGGCGAGCAGGGTGGTGGGTACGAGCATGGCGACCTGGCGCCCGTCCTGCACAGCGAGGAACGCGGCTCGCAGCGCCACTTCGGTCTTGCCGAAACCCACGTCGCCGCAGATCACCCGATCCATTGGCCGCGCCGTCGTCATGTCGCCGATGACCTCTTCGATCGCCTGGCGCTGGTCCGGGGTCTCGTCGAAGGGGAAGGCGTCGCGGAAGGCCGCGTAATCCTGTTCCGGCAGTGTGAACCCGTGGCCCTGGCGGGCGGCCCGACGAGCATGCAGATCGAGCAGCTCGACAGCGACGTCGCGGACTTTCTCGGCTGCCCGGCGGCGCGCCTTCTGCCATTGTTCGCCTCCCAAGCGATGAAGCGGGGCGGATTCGGGCGCCGCGCCGGTGTACCGGCTGATGAGATCGAGCGACTGGACGGGCACGTAGAGCTTGTCGCCGCCGGCGTACTCCAGGGCGAGAAACTCGCTGTGCTGGCCCTGGATCTCGAGGCTGACCAGGCCGAGATAACGGCCGACGCCGTGATCCACGTGCACCACCGGCGCGCCCTGGCGCAGGTCCGAGAGCTCGCGGATCACGGCCTCCGGATCGCGCGGCCCGCGGCGGCGGCGCCGACGTTGCCGGACACGGTCGCCGAACAGCTGGGTTTCCGCGATGATCGCAAGGGAGGTCTGCGGCAGGACCAGGCCGTCCTCCAGCGGCGCGACCGCGAGGCCGCGGGGGAAGTCGCCGGCGAGAAACGCCGGCCAGTCGTCTACCGATTGCACCACGATGCCGTGCCCCGCGAGCAACGAGCGGAGCGTTTCCCGCCGTCCGGGAGATTCGGCGGTGAACAGCACGCGGCCCTCGAAGCCCAGGAGGAACTCAAGAAGAGCGCCGGCCGGCTCGGTCGCCCGTGGGTCGAGCTTCAAAGACGGGGGCGGCGCTGCGCCGAGATCGGTGCCCCCAGCCGCCTGCTTGAACGACGAGATCTTTACCGTCGGAAAGCGGGCGAGGCGTTCCGTGAGCGCGACGGGCGATAGAAATACCTCGTCGGGGTCGAGAATCGGTCGTTCGATGTCGTGCGCCAGCTGGTCATGCCGCTCCAGCACGCCCTGCCATGCCGCCTCGAGCGTCGCGTCGGCAGACTCCGCTTCCACGACCAGCGTTTCCTCGGGGAGGTAGTCGGTCAGCGCAGCGAGCTTGTCGAAGAACAGCGGCAGGTAATACTCGAGGCCTCCCGCAGCGATGCCTTCGCCGACGTCGCGGTACAGGCCGACGCGCGACGGGTCACCCGGAAAGCGTTCCCGGAAGCGCGCCCGGAAAGTGCGGATCGCATCCTCTGAGAAAGGGTACTCGCGGCCCGGCAGCAGCCGGATGTGTTCGAGCTGGTCGAGCGAGCGCTGGGTGCCGGGATCGAAACGGCGGATCGAGTCGACCATTTCGTCGAACAGGTCGATCCGATAGGGCAGCTCGCTGCCCATCGGGTAGAGGTCCAGCAGGGAGCCGCGCAACGCGAATTCGCCATGTTCGGTCACCTGCGGGACGGCGAGATATCCCGCATCCTGCAATTGTCGCCGCAGCCGGGTGACGTCGAGCCGGTCGCCGGTGGCGATGTCGAGCCCCTGCGTGGCTGTCCAGGCTGGCGGCGGCAGCTGCTGCAACAGCGCCTGCGTCGGCGCGACGATCACACCCCCGGACAGCGCAGGCAGGCGCGCGAGCGTGGCCAGGCGGCGCGACGTGATGTCCGGGTGGGGTGAAAACGAGTCCCAGGGCAGGGTCTCGGCATCGGGCAGCAGCAGCACCTCGTGCCGCTGCCCGATGAAAAAGCCGACTTCCGCCGCCAGCTGGTCCGCCTGGCGCGGCGAGCCCGCGAGGACCAGCACCGGTCCCTCGTGGGCCTCTGCGGCCTGTGTGATCGCCAGGGCCGGCGCACAGCCGTAAAGCTGGCCCCAGCGCATCGCCGTGCCGCCCGCGACGGGGAGTGGGACGATCAATCCCGGTAGCGGCGCAGCAGGTCGCCGTAGGCGTCGATACGCCGATCGCGCAGAAAAGGCCACATGCGCCGCACGCGCTCGGAGCGTTGCAGGTCCAGTTCGACCACCAGCGTGTCCGGCGCGTCGCCGGCGCGGGCGAGTAGTTCGCCTTGCGGACCGCAGGCGAAGCTGTTGCCCCAGAAGGTGATGCCGGTCGTGGCGCCGGAGGGATCGGGCTCGAAGCCCACCCGGTTGCAGGCCAGCACCGGCAGACCGTTCGCCACCGCGTGGCCGCGCTGGACAGTTTCCCAGGCATCCTGCTGGCGCTGCTGTTCGTGTTCCGGGTCCTCGGCTGAGCGGCCTATCGCGGTCGGGTAGAGCAGGATTTCCGCGCCGGCCAGGGCCATCAGGCGAGCGGCCTCCGGATACCACTGGTCCCAGCAGACCAGCACGCCCAGGCGGCCCACGGAGGTGTCCACGGGCCGCATATCGTCGTCACCGGGCGTGAAATAGAACTTCTCGTAGTAGGCGGGATCGTCGGGAATATGTGCTTTGCGATAGCGGCCTGCGAGGCTTCCGTCGGCCTCGAGGACGACCGCCGTATTGTGATAGATGCCCGCCGCGCGCCGCTCGAACAGCGAGCCGACGATGACGACGGAATGGGCTTTCGCGACCTCGCCCAGCCACTCGGTGCCCGGGCCGGGGATCGGTTCGGCGAGATCGAACAGGCTGGGATCCTCGACCTTGCAGAAATAGCTGCTCTGGTGCAGTTCCTGCAGGAGCACCAGCTTCGCGCCGCGTTCCACGGCGTCGCGGATGCCTCGCTCGGTGAGGGCACGGGTGGCGTCGAGATCGGGGCCGACAGCATGCTGTACCAGCCCGGCTTTCAGCGTGGATGATTTCATTTCGGTTCCCGTGGGGAAAAAGACGAGCTTCCGGACGGGCCGGAAGCGATCAAGGATAACCGATGAGCGACGAGATCAGGAGGCGGGGCGGGGTGGACGCGCCGGCTTCTCCAGGCTGTGGACGACGTGGCGATACTCGAAAACCACGACGAAATCAGCGTATTCCCAGCGTGTGATCGGCGGTTCCCCGACCGGGCCGGAAACGCTCAGCGGTGCGCCGAACCGGGCCTCGACCCGGTCCATCGAGGCGCCGCGCTCCGGCATCTCGACCTGCGCCGCCTCGAGGCGGTCGAGTATCAGCACATCGGCGCTGGCCGCAGGGATGGCCGCGAGCAGGGCGGCGATCGCGAGTGACTGCAGTGTCTTGGGCATGGGGTAACTCCCGTCCGAACGCGTTGCGCCATACTCTCGGCGCCATGGCTGCGACGAATATAACACCGCAGCGGAGCCGGGAAGTACATCGATGTCTCATTTTGCGGCCGACGCTGTGATTTAATGGCGCGCCATGTTTCGTCCTCTCACAATCTGCATTGGTCTTCGCTACCTGCGCGCCCGCCGCGCGAGCCGCTTCGTGTCTTTCATCTCGATGGTTTCCTTGCTCGGCGTGGCGGTCGGGGTAGCTGCGCTGATCGTCGTGCTCTCGGTAATGAACGGCTTCGAGCAGGAGTTGCGCAGCCGGCTGCTGAACCTGACCTCGCATGCGGTCGTGGCCGCCCCGGACGGCCGGCTGCGGGACTGGCCGCCGGTGGTGGAGCGGGTGGCAGCCATGCCAGGCGTGAAGGGGGCGGCGCCGTTCGTGGAGGTGCAGGCAATGCTCGCGCATGACGGCGTGCTCAAGGGGACCTTGCTGCGTGGCATCGATCCTGCCCGGGAATCCGCCGTGTCGCGCATCGAGCAGCACCTGGTGACGGGCTCCCTCGACCTGCTGGAGGCCGGCAGCAACCGGCTGGTGCTGGGGCGCCTGCTGGCGGCGCGGCTGCGTGTCGGGTTGGGGGACACCGTGACACTGCTCGTGCCCACCGGCAGCGAGACCGGCGCCAGGCTTGTGCCGCGGTTGCGGCGTTTCACGGTCGTCGGGCTCTTCGATGTGGGCATGGAAGAACAGGACGGCCTGCTGGCGCTGACGCATCTGGCGGACGCCGCGGCGGCCCGGGGGCGTCCCGGCGAAGTCTCCGGCGTGCGCATCGAGCTGGACGACCTGTTCGCGGCCCCGCGCATCGCCCGCTTGATCGCGGCGGACCTCGGCCCGGATTTCGAGGCCCGCGACTGGACGCAGGAGAACGCCAGTTATTTTCGCGCCGTGCGGATCGAGAAAACCATGATGACGCTGATCCTCTCGCTGGTGGTTGCGGTGGCGGCGTTCAATATCGTGGCCACGCTGGTGATGGTGGTGACGGACAAGCGCGCGGAAATTGCCATTCTCCGCACGATGGGCCTGTCGCCGGGTCGCGTCATGCGCATTTTCCTTGTGCAGGGCACCGCGATCGGTGCCGCCGGGACGCTGCTGGGCGTGCTGGCCGGTGTGCCGCTGGCGCTGCATGTGGGCACCGTGATGCCCGCGCTGGAGTCCCTGTTCGGCTTCAGTGTGCTGCCGGCGGAGGTCTACTACATCACGCGCCTGCCATCGGATCTGCGCGGCGCCCAGGTGCTGCTGGTGACGAGTATCGCCCTGGCGCTTTGCGTGCTGTCCACGATCTATCCCTCGTGGCGCGCGGCGCGCACCGAACCGGCCGAGGCGCTGCGATATGAATAACGCCTGGTCCTGGTTTGTCGGAGCACGCTATCTGCGGGCGCGCACCACCAATCGCTTCGTGTCGTTCATTTCCAGCATCTCGATCGTGGGCGTGGCGCTCGGCGTCGCCGTGCTGATCGTGGTGCTCTCGGTCATGAACGGCTTCGAAACCGAGTTGCGTACCCGCATCCTCGCGTTGACTTCACACGCCTCCTTGGAAAGTTTCGGCGCAGGGCTCGCCGACTGGGAAGGAGTTCGTGCCGCGGTCGAGCAGGACCCGGATATTGAGGCCGCCGCGCCCTACGTGAGTGGCGAAGCCATGTTGTTGCGCGGTGAGTCGGTGAGTGGCGCCATCGTGCGAGGCATCGTGCCGGCCGAGGAGCGGCGCGTCTCGGCGCTGGGGGAGAAACTGCTGAGCGGCAAGCTGGAGGACCTCGCGCCGGGCGACTGGAACGTCATTCTCGGCAGCGCCCTGGCGCGTGAACTCCGGGTCGGCGTCGGCGACCGCGTCGTGCTCGCGATCTCCCAGGGCACGGTGACACCGGCAGGGCTTTCACCCCGGCTGCGCCGTTTCACGGTGAGCGGGATTTTCGAGGCCGGCATGTACGAATTCGATCGCGGCCTCGCCTTCGTTCATCTCGAGGACGCCGCGCGCCTGTGGCGCATGGAGTCGCGGGTCACAGGATTGCGCCTTGCGCTGGACGACATGTTTCTCGCTCCCGAGGTTTCGCGGCGCGTCGCCATGCAGCTCGGCGGCGGATTCTATGTCAGCGACTGGACACGGCAGCACGTCAACTTCTTCCGCTCGATCCAGCTGTCTAAGCAGATGATGTTCACCATCCTGTTGCTCGTGGTCGCAGTGGCGGCATTCAATATCGTTTCCACGCTCGTCATGGTGGTGAAAGACAAGCAGGGCGATATCGCGATCCTGCGCACGCTCGGTGCCTCGCCCCGGGGCATCATGCGCGTTTTCGTCATCCAGGGGGCACTCATTGGTGTGGCCGGCACCCTGGCCGGGCTGTTGCTCGGCACGGTGCTCGCGCTGAATATCGAGCAACTGGTGCACTGGCTGGAGGCAGCCCTCGGCACGACCTTTCTTGCGGCCGACGTGTATTTCATCAGCGACCTTCCCGCCGAGCTGCGCCTCGGCGACGTGTTGCGCATCTGCGGCACGGCGCTCGTGCTGGCCGTGTTGTCCACCATCTATCCGGCCTGGCGTGCGGCGCGCAGCCAGCCGGCGGAGGCCTTGCGGCATGAATGAATCAACGCCGGCATTATCCTGCCGCGCGCTCGCCAAGCGTTTCGTGGAGGGCGGCAACACGGTCGAGGTGCTGGACGACGTGGAACTCGACGTGATGCCCGGCGACCGGCTGGCTATCGTGGGGGCGAGCGGCTCGGGCAAGACGACCTTGCTGCAGCTGCTCGGCGGACTTGACCTGCCGTCGAGCGGCTCAGTGAGCGTCCAGGGACGCGAACTGTCCGGGCTGGACGATGCCGAGCGCGGCGTGTTGCGTAATCGCGCGCTGGGTTTTGTCTACCAGTTTCATCACCTGTTGCCAGAGTTCTCGGCACTGGAGAACGTGGCGATGCCGTTGCTCATCCGAGGCATGGCGATCCCGGCGGCCTCGCAGGAAGCTGCCGCCTTGCTGGGGCGCGTGGGACTGAGCGAGCGGCTGTCGCACCGGCCGGCCAAGCTGTCAGGTGGCGAGCGCCAACGTGCCGCGGTGGCGCGCGCGCTGATCACGCGGCCTGCCGTGGTGCTGGCCGACGAACCGACCGGCAACCTCGATGCGCGCACCGGGGAACGGGTTTTCGAGCTGATGCTGGAACTGAACCGGGAGCTCGGCACCGCGCTCGTCGTCGTCACCCACGACCTCGCCCTTGCGCAGCGGATGGGGCGCGTACTGGAGCTTGTCGAAGGCCGCCTGCGGCCCGCCTGAACGACCTCAGTGCGGTCCCAGTCCCCTCCATCGGGGTTGACCTCGGCGTTGCTCGAAGCGACGCCGTGACGCACGGATCCACAGCTGGTTCACTACGAACACCGCAAGCCCCGTGACCACGATTCCGAGCACCAGGCAGCCCAGCAGCAGGGGTTGCCATATGCGTTCGATTTCCGACCACAACCAGTCGAAGCTGAATTCGATGCGGAACGTTCCCGGCGACCGGTCGAGCAGCCACGAGCCGAGCCGGTAACAGGCGTAATACAGCGGACCGCTGGTCACCGGGTTTGCGATCCACGAGGCGGCGACGGTCACCGGCAGATTGACCCGCAGCCAGAGCGCGATGCTGACCACCAGGAGGGTCTGCCCGGGAATTGGCAGGAAACACCCGAAAAGCCCCAGTGCGAACGCCCTGAGCACATTTTTACGATGGGTGGCCCATAACGCCGGATCGTGAAGCAGGGCGTCGAACGGCCGCAGGAACCATTGTTCCCGTAGATAGGCCCGGGCGGGCAGCACTCGATTCAGGAATTTTCGGGGCATCGCCATGTTCAACCGTGTGGCCGCAGATTATCACGCACGCGCGCACGACACGGCCGTGATGGTGTTCGGCATTTCCATGCTCGCTGGCGCCTGGCTGGCGTTGCGCATGCCTGCGCCGCCGCCGGCATGGGCCTGCCTTCCGGCTGCGGCCGCAGCGCTCGTCGCGCTGTTGCGAGGACGGGTGCTGCTTGCGGGACTGGGAATGGGAAGTCTGCTCGCCAGCGTTGCCCTGGCCGCAGCGCTCGATGATCGCCTCGATGCTGGCCTGGAGGGGTCGCAGGTTGAATTCGTCGGTGTCATCGCGGACCTGCCGCGGCAGGAGACACGACGCCTCGTGATGACCGTCCGTGTCGAGGCGCCGGGCGATCTGCCGCGCCGGGTCCGCCTGGCCTGGTACGAACCGACTGTATTGCCCCGGGTCGGGGAACGATGGCGTTTCAGGGCCAAGCTGCAGCGGCCGCGCGGCTTGCTCAACACCGGAAGCCCGAGTCGCGAGGCCAGGCTGTTGCGCCAGCGAATCGGCGCGACCGGCTACGCCAGCGGACCGGAGGGCGGGCGCTTCGTCGCCGCAAACGTGGACCGGCTGTTGCATGTCCGGGGCCGTGCGGCAGCAGCGATCGCTGCCGCCGTGCCCGACCCGCGTGCGGCCGCGGTGCTGACCGCGATCACGCTGGGCTTTCGCGGCGGCATGGCCCCGGCGACTCGCGACGCACTGGCAGCCACGGGCACGGGCCACCTGCTGGCCATCTCCGGGTTGCATATCGGTCTGGCCGCCGCGCTCGGGGGCCTGCTTTTCGGCGCCGCCGGACGTCGCTGGGGCGCCGCTCGACGCCCGGCCCGCGACTGGGCGGCGCTCGGCGCGTTGGCCACCGCGGTGCTCTATTGCCTTCTCGCAGGAGCACCGGTCTCGGCGCGCCGGGCCACGCTCATGACGGCGTTCGGCCTGGCGGCCTTCGTCTTGCGGCGCGGCGTCTCCCCGGCCGGCGCCCTGGGCGGCGCGCTGGCCATCGTGCTGGCGGCGGACCCGCTGGCGGTCATGGATCCCGGACTCTGGCTGTCCTTCGGGGCAGTGGCGACCATTCTTGCCGTGGTTGCCGCCCGCCGTGCGCCCGCGGGACGGCTGGTAACCGTGCTGCGTATCCAGGCCGCACTCGCCGTGGGCATGCTGGTGTGCACCGTGGCGTGGTTCGGCCGGGTGTCTCTGGTGGCACCGCTCGCCAACCTGGCTGCGGTGCCCTGGTTCAGCGCCCTGGTGGTGCCGCCGGCCCTGCTCGGCGTGGCACTGTCGGGTGTCCTGCCCGGTCCCGCTGCGGCACTGTTCATGTTCGCGGCCCAGGCGACGGACTACGCGCTCGTTGCCATCGACGTCATCGCGGCATGGCCGCTCGCCTCGCGCGCGATGACCGCGCCGGACGGCGTCGAGTTGGCGTTGGCCTCAGCGGGGGCCGCATGGTTGCTCTTACCGCGGCCGGCTCCGGGCCGCGGGATCGGACTGGTCCTGCTGGCGCCACTGGTCTTGGCAGGGCCGCAGCAAGTGCCGGCCGGCGGCTTCGAGTTGCGGGTGTTCGACGTGGGACATGGCCTGGCGGTCATGGTGCGAACCACGCACAAAACTTTGCTGTACGACGCCGCCGCGTCCTGGCCGGGCGGCGACGCAGCGGAGTGGACCGTTGTGCCTGCGATGCGCGCGCTGGGGATCCGTCGTCTCGACGTGCTGATGATCAGCCACGGGCATGCGGATCACATCGGCGGTGCAAGAACGATAAACGCAGCCTTCCCGGAGGCGACGGCCTGGGGCGGCCATGACACGTCTTCCGTCACGCAGAACGTTTGCCGCCCCGGGCTTTCATGGTCGTGGGACGGTGTTCGCTTCAGTGTCCTGCACCCGGCCAAATCGTTTCGCGGCGGCACGAACGACGGCTCCTGCGTGTTGCTCGTCGAGGGAGCGGGCGGGCGTGCATTGCTGACCGGCGACATCGAGGTTCGCGGTGAGCGGGCATTACTGGGCGCGACACCGCGTATCCCGGTGGACGTGGTGATTGCGCCTCACCACGGCAGCAAGACCTCGTCGGGTCCCGGGCTGGTGGTCGCGACGCAGCCGGCCTGGGTGGTGTTCTCGACCAACTGGCGCAATCGCTGGGGCTTTCCAGCGGCAACGGTGGTCAGGCGATGGCAGGCTGCCGGTGCCGTGCCCCTTTCCACCGAGCGCCACGGAGAGATCCTGATGCGCTTTCCACCCGGGGGAGCGGTGGTCCCGGTGCTTCGTCGTAACTCCGCATGCCGGGCGTGGCTCGACTGCAGCGGGTAGTGCCGACCGAGGCCGTGTTCCATCAGCCGTTTGCCGGTTAAATTTAAAAGACATTTGTATTACAAAATTATTACGCTTTCAGTTCAGTTACTTGGATCTCAATCGGCCGCGTGTCAGGAGACTTACTTAGCGAATGATGCTTATTCCAGAGGGGCCGATGCGTCGGCAGAATTTCATTCGCATCAAGGTGACGGTGCGGTTCAGGAATCGATACTTTGTCGATTGTCGCCGCTGGCGGGACTGAATCGCAGGCGACACGTTCGACTGTTTTATCGATTGAAGCAACCGGGGCTCCGCCCCATTCTTCCGGGGTTTCGACCGTGTTCGGCGAAGCCCCTTTTTTTGTCGGATTTCGCTGCGTCGAACTGCGGGAAATGACTGGTATCGACAAACGGACATCGTGATTGCGGCAAGTCCGTACATGCGATCTAAGTACATTAGCGGATTAAAAATAAATCCAGGGCTTACAGAATTCTGTTCCAGAAAATGATGCGACGACATGGTCGCGATAAAGATATCCGCATTGGCGGCACGGCATGGCTGGATCGATCTGTAGTGAACGCGAAAAAGAACATGACGATCTCGCGAAGACAACGACCCGGCATCCTTACCGGCGGCGCTTGCACGCCGGACAAGGCGAATATCGAGATCGAAAGCGCCGGCGGCCATACCGTCGTCCTGCGTACCCCATCAAGGAAGAGATCCAGGAGAACCGTAGCTGCCATACGGAGAAGGCGAGCTACCTGGAGAACTCGCAAAGCAAGATGGACTGCTTCGCCTCCTTCGAGGAGCAAGACATCTATTCCCGGCCATCGGCCAAAGAGCGGGCTCGTCGCGACCTTGGGCGCGTCTGTCTCTCAGATTCATCAAGGATAGAGCGTTAATTATCATGAAAAGCAGAAATGTATGGATTGCGGCCGGCGTTGCGGCCGTTCTGGCGATGCCGGTATCCGCTGCCGTGGGTGCCGAGGTGAAGTTTTCCGGACGCGTCGCCCTCGATCTCGTGCTGGAAGACGACGACGACAACACCCGTTCGTTGAGCGACAACGGGACCGCGCGTTTCCAGATTGATGCTTCGCAAGAAGCCGGTGAAGTCACGATGTTCGGTCGCCTCGCGCTGGATATGCGCGACCGCGTCAGGAGTGACGGACAGAACCGCTTCGGGCCTGAATACCGCGATCGCTATGTCGGTATCCGTGGCAACTTCGGTGCCTTGCAGGCCGGTCGCATGGCGGGCGTGTTGAAGAACCTCGAAAAGGATCCCTACATCACGACTTTCCTGCAGGCGCGCAACACGGCGGCAGTGGGTGGCGGCCGTTATGGCTCGCAGTCCTTCGTCAACGACGTTCTGCAGTACTCGAATTCCATCGGCGGCCTCAACATCAAGTTGCAATACAACCCGACGACCGACGCCAACGGCGACTCCGTGAACGATGCCGGCATCCTGCTCAGCGGCAAGATCGGCGGCGCCGATGTTTGGGCCGGCTGGAACAATGCGGCCGATAGCGGCGATGAGAATGCAAAGATCGGCGCGAGGATGAAGATCGCCAAGGTGGCTTTCACGGCGCAGTACGAGATCCGCGACGGCTACGTGGACGGCGGGCCGGCGAACACGCGCGGCGACCGGCTGTTCCTGATGGGTAACCTGCCGTTCGCAGCGGGCCTCAGCGGCAACGCGGCGGCTGGCGCCAACCTCGATTCCGACGACACCTGGTACCGCCTCGCGTTGAACAAGGCCCTGGCGAAGAACGCGAAGCTTTATACCGGCGTGACGTTCACCAATGTCGACAACGGCGACAACGAGACGCTGTTCGGCGTCGGCGGAGAGTTGCGCTTCTGAGGCAGGCGCGTTCGCGGCGCCCGTCGCGGACGCGATCTCCGAGCCAGGACGGGGCCCTCCGGGGCCCCGTCTGTTTTCAGCCGGCGACCCGCTTCCTGATCGCGCGCGCAAGGCGGCGGTGGCTCGCAACCGACGGTTGCCGGTATCATCGGCGGCTACTGCACCGTCGCGAGGCCCCATGATCGAAATCATCCAGGCGGGCGGGTGGCTGATGCTGCCCATCATCCTCTGTTCCATCGTGGCGGTGGCCATCACCCTCGAGCGCATCTGGACCCTGCAGCGCCGCCGCGTGCTGCCCAAGGACATGACGATGCGCGTCTGGGACTGGGCGCGGGACCGCCAGCTGGACCAGAAGCACCTCGCCGTGCTGGCTGCGAACTCGCCGATGGGCCGTGTGCTGGCGGCGGGTCTCGCCAATCGTCACCAGAGCCGCTACGTGCTCAAGGAGATCGTGCAGGATACCGGGCGTCACGTCGTCCACGAGCTCGAGCGCTACCTGAACTCTCTCGGCACGATTGCCGCGGTGACGCCCTTGCTTGGACTCCTGGGCACCGTCATCGGCATGGTCAAGGTCTTCACCGCGATCACCACGGCGGGGGTGGGCAACCCGGGTGTGTTGGCCGGCGGTATATCCGAGGCATTGATCACTACCGCAGCGGGATTGTGCGTGGCCATTCCCAGCCTGATCGCCTACCGCTACCTGCGGGGACGCGTGGATGCGCTGGTGGTCGAGATGGAAAAGGAAGCGATGAAGCTGGTCGATGCCCTGCACGGCGCGCCGCCGGCAGATGTCGCGACCACCCCGGGACGCACGACGAAATGAACCTGCGCACGAAATCGCGGGAAGAGCCCGAGATCAATCTCACCTCGCTGATCGACGTGGTGTTGCTGCTGCTGGTGTTTTTCATGGTCTCGACGAGTTTCATAAAGGCCACCGAGATTCGCCTGCAATTGCCGCAGGCGGAGGCGATGCCGCGCGAGGAACCCGCAGCCCAGATCGAAATCGTGGTCAGTGCCGAAGGGGATTATTTCGTTGACGGCCAGGAGCTGGTGAATCGCCGCCCTGAGACCCTGCAGCGCGCGCTCGAGCAGGTGGCAGGAGAACGACGGGAACTGCCGGTCACCATACGCGCGGACGCACGCGCCGCGCACCAGTCCGTCGTCACGGCGATGGACATCGTCGGGCGGCTCGGGTTCAGCCGGATCATGATCGCCACGGTCAGTGAACCCGAGTGAAGCCCCGCGTGGATGCGCTTCCTGATCGGGCCGGCGCCGTCTATCGGCGGCTGCTCGATTATTCGGCCGAATACCTGCCGATGTTCGTCGCCGCGATCATCGCGATGGCGGTCTACGCCGCCAGTCAGACGGGTTTCGTCTACCTCACCAAGCTGGTGACGGACCAGAGCTTCGTGGCCCGCGATGCTGACTTCATCCGCTGGGTGCCGCTGCTGATCCTGCTGGTATTTCTCGTCAGGGGAATTGCGGACTACGTCGCGGTCTATTCCATGAGCTGGGTCGGCAGGCAGGTGATCAAGCGCATGCGTCGCGAGGTGTTTGCCAAGTTCCTGGTGCTGCCGACGGGTTTCTACGACACCAGTTCCTCCGGTGCGCTGTTGTCGCGGCTGACCTTCAACATCGAGCAGGTGGCGCAGGCGGCCAGCCAGGTCCTGACCACGCTGTTCAAGGATGTGCTGACTATCCTCGGGCTGCTGGGCTACATGTTCTGGATAAATGTGCGGCTGACATTGTTCGTGCTGATCACGGCGCCGCTGATCGGCATGATCATTCGCCTCCTGTCGACTAAGTTCCGTCGCTACAGTACCCGGATCCAGAACTCGATGGGCGACGTCACGCAGGCGGCCGAACAGGTGCTCGAAGCGCACCGGGTGGTCAAGGTGTTCAACGGGGAGACGCAGGAAGTCGAAGGCTTCGAGAAGGTCAACGAACAGAACCGGCGCCTCAACATGAAGTTGGCGGCGGCGAAGGCGGCCAGCCAGCCTGTCGTGCAGCTGGTTGCAGCCGTCGGGATCGCCGGCGTCGTCTTCGTCGCGACGCGTGACGACCTGAGCGGCGGGCTGAGCGTCGGTGATTTCGTGTCCTTTCTCGGTGCCATGCTGCTGATCATGGCGCCGCTCAAGCACCTCACAAATATCAACGGGCCGCTGCAGCAGGGCATCGCGGCCGGGCAGAGCATCTTCGAGTTGCTCGATGCGCCGGCCGAAGACGAGGGTGGCCCCGTGGTGCTTGATCGTGCCCGCGGCGAAATCGAGTTTCAGGATGTCGGTTTCGTCTACCAGCAGGAAAAGGGAGCGGTGCTCGAGCACATCGACCTGAAAGTTGCGGCGGGTGAGCGCCTTGCAATCGTCGGCCGCTCGGGCAGCGGCAAGAGCACGCTGGTGAGCCTGATCCCGCGCTTCTACGATCCGACCACCGGCGTCGTGTCGGTGGACGGGCAGGACGTCCGCGTCTACCGGCGCGCGGACCTGCGCCGCCAGGTCAGTCTCGTCAGCCAGGACGTCAAGCTGTTCGACGACACGATCCGCGCGAATATCGCCTACGGCACGATGCGCGAGGCGAGTGCCGAAGAGATCGAGGCCGCGGCCCGCGCGGCCCACGTCCTGGAGTTCACAGAACGATTTCCGGACGGGCTCGAGACCCAGGTCGGAGACCGTGGCGTCACCCTGTCCGGCGGGCAACGGCAGCGCGTGGCCATCGCCCGAGCCCTGCTGAAGAATGCGCCGATACTCGTACTCGACGAAGCGACTTCGGCGCTGGATTCCGAGTCGGAACGCCACATCCAGGACGCCCTCGAGGCCCTGATGCAGAACCGGACGACGCTCGTCATCGCACACCGCCTGTCCACCATCGAGAAGGCCGACCGCATCGTCGTCATGGATCACGGCCGGATCGTCGAGATCGGGGCGCACCAGGAGCTCATGGCGCTGGACGGCGTCTACGCGGGGCTGCACAGGATGCAGTTCCAGCTGGCATGAGCGGCTGGCGCGAACGCCTGTCTGGCGCCTGGTACGATCCCGAGGCCAGGCCGCCGGCCTGGACACGATGGCTTGAGCCGGTCTATCGGCTTGCCGTCCTGACGCGTCGGCTGCTTTACCGGCGCGGCTGGTTGCGCTCCGGTCACCCTGGCGTGCCGGTCGTGATCGTCGGCAACCTGACCGTGGGCGGCGCGGGCAAGACGCCGCTCGTGATCCTGGTCGCGCAACTGCTCATGGAGCTCGGGCGCCGTCCGGCGGTGGTAAGCCGGGGTTATGGCGGCGCCGAGCCGCGCCAACCTCACCGGGTCCGCGAGCACGATTCCCCGGCCTTCGCCGGCGACGAACCGCTGCTGTTGGCTAAGACCACGGCGTGCCCGGTGTGGATCTGCCGTGACCGTCTCGCCGCGGCACGTGCTGCGGCCGCGGGCGGGGCCGATGTCATCGTGGCAGACGACGGCCTGCAGCATTATCGCCTGCGCCGGGATTTCGAGATCGTGGTCGTCGATGGCGTGCGGGGACTCGGCAACGGCCGTTGCCTGCCCGCCGGGCCCTTGCGCGAACCGTCCGCGCGCCTCGGGGAAGCGGATCTCGTGGTGTGTAACGGCGAGGGCCATTGCCCACCCGGGTCGGTGCGCATGGCGCTGGTCGGCGACCAGGCAGTGCGCATCGATGCCTCGGCACGGCGGTCGCTTGCGGCGTTCGCGCCGGGACCGGTTCACGGCATCGCCGGCATCGGCCACCCGCAGCGCTTTTTCGATTTCCTCGCAGGCCATGGCCTCGAAGTCGTTCCTCATCCCTTGCCTGACCACGGTCGCATGCCCGCTGGCCTGCTGTCGCCGCATGACGGCCTTCCGGTCCTGATGACATCCAAGGACGCGGTGCGATGCGCACGCATGTCGGGCTCGGGTGCGTGCTGGGAGGTGCCGGTGACCGCCGATCTGGGGGCCGATGCGTCCCGTTTCCGGCAGGCACTGGCAGGCAGGCTCGGCATGAGCGAAGCTTGAGCGATGGACCATCGCCTGCTCGACATCCTCGCCTGCCCGATCTGCAAGGGGCCGCTCGTTTATCGTCGCGAACAGCAGGAGCTGGTCTGCCGAGGCGATCGCCTGGCGTGGCCGATCCGCAACGATGTGCCGGTGTTGCTGGTGAGTGCCGCCCGAGAGGTTTCGCAACCGGAATTGCTGGAGATGGAGCAGCGGCGATGAGCGGTTTTCGTGTCGTTATCCCGGCGCGCTACGCATCACAGCGGCTTCCTGGCAAGCCGCTGCTTTCGATGGCGGGACGCCCGATGGTGCAGTGGGTCTGGGAGGGCGCGTCGCGCAGCGGCGCAGACGAGGTGCTCGTCGCCACCGATCACGATGACATCGCGACAGCGTGTCGGCGCTTCGGCGCCGAGGTGTGCCTGACGGACCAGGACCACGCCAGTGGCACGGACCGCATCGCGGAAGTCGCAGCGCGTTGTGACTGGGCTGACGACGACATCGTGGTGAATGTCCAGGGGGACGAACCGTTGTTGCCGCCTGCCCTGGTGCGACAGGTCGCGGAGTTGCTGCAGCTTCATCCGGATGCCGATATCGGCACGCTGGCCACGCCGGTCCGTACGCTCGGGGAGTACCTTGATCCGAACGTGGTGAAGGTGGTCAGCCGGGCGGATGGCGCGGCCATGTATTTCAGCCGGGCTCCGATCCCCTGGCATCGGGATGGGGCCCCGCACGGGCCGGCCTCGCAGCAAGGCTATGCCGGGGCGATGCGCCACGTCGGCTTGTACAGTTATCGTGTGGCCTCGCTGCGCCGGCTGGCCGAGGCGGGGCCATGCGCAACGGAGAAAGTCGAGCGCCTGGAGCAATTGCGCGCTTTGTGGCTGGGGATGAGAATACAGGTTGATGGCGCGCTCGAGGTGCCGCCGGCAGGCGTCGACACCGCGGAGGATGCGGCCCGCGTCAGTCGGCTGCTCGTGGATCGAGTTCCGGCAGGTTGATCATGCGCAATTCCGCCGAGAGCGAAGTGCCATCCGGGGCAAACATCGGCAGCTCGAACAACGGCGGCGCGTGTCGGAGCGGCTCGCCGAATTTGTCGGCCTGGATGACCGGCTCGGCACCGATCGGGCGCAGAACCAGCACAGGGGGTTGATCGATGATCTCTACCAGTGTGCACCTCAGTCCCTGGTATCGCAGCTCCCGGCCAACGAGGGCGCGCAGGCGATTCAGCAGAGCGGGCGCTTCGATCATGCGCATCATCATAGCGGCATAGCCGTACGGAGAACATCGAGTGAAACCGCGTGCGGTTAGAATAACCGTGATTCGTAACTGGAACGGCAGCGGACGGACAGATAGCAATGGCTGCAGATGAAGATAGTGAAAAGTTCTCGGTGCTGTTCGTGTGCCTGGGAAATATCTGCCGGTCGCCGACCGCGGAGGCGGTATTTCGCAAGCTCGCGGCTGATGCGGGCCTCGGGGAGCGAATTTACATCGACTCGGCGGGCACTATCGGCTACCACGAGGGCGCGCCCGCCGACGGGCGCGCGACGGCTGCCGCGCTGGCGCGCGGGCTCGACCTCGGAAGCCTGCGAGCGCGCCGAGTAGTCGCAGAGGACTTCGCGCGTTTCGACCTGATCCTCGCCATGGACGAGGAAAACCTCGCAGATCTGCAGCGTATTCGTCCGGATGATGCCCGGGCCCGTCTGGGTCTGCTGCTCGAATACGCCGCGGATACCGGCGTGAAGGGCGTGCCCGATCCCTATTACGGCGGCAAGAACGGTTTTGAGCAGGTGCTCGACCTGGTCACCGCAGCGTGCGCCGGACTCGTCGAGGATGTCCGGCGCACGCTGCGCTGAGTTGATCTAGCTGTTGCCAGGCGGCGGATCCGCACGCTTCTGCGGTGACGGTGCCGGCGCCGGGCGCTCACCAGCCGGTTCGATCGGCAGGCTGCGTTGCCCATCTGTTGCGACCGGCTTCGGCTCAGGTCTCGGCTCAGGCTTCGGCTCAGGCTTCGGCTCAGGTCTCGGCTCAGGCTTCGGCTCAGGCTTCGGCTCAGGTCTCGG